>Ga0307312_10000891_pt1 | contig 14823 bp, 13 predicted proteins | sample ER_DNA_202_FD_194489 | JGI IMG/M metagenome (GOLD analysis project Ga0307312, IMG submission 194489) | Bulk soil microbial communities from the East River watershed near Crested Butte, Colorado, United States - ER_DNA_202 | ecosystem: Environmental > Terrestrial > Soil > Floodplain | place...
TGCGTACACGGCGATGCACGCGAAAGAAATGCCACATCCTCCGGCATTGGCAGCGTGACGGTTGATGACAGCAGCGAGGCCGAGGGGAAACATCCACGCAAGGGCCCAAAGACTGGCGGAGGGATCGGTTGCAATGAACGTGAGAATCCACGCTCCGATGTAAGCGATGATCTTATAACGCAGCCGCACCGGATTCATTCCGGTAGGTTGACCGCCCACATTCGGTTCGGCGGTAATTTATTCTTAGTCGGCGGGCATTCCCGCCGCCTTACTTCTCACGAAATTCGAGCGCGCCATCCTTTGCATCTACATGGACGGTTTGGCCTTCACGGACTTTGCCTTCGAGGATGTCGATGCTGAGTGGGTTGAGAATTTCTTTTTGAATTGTGCGTCTGAGCGGGCGTGCACCGTAAACGGGATCGTAACCTTCGCGCGCAATCAGTTTTTTGGCGGAATCGGAAAGCTCGAGCGTGATCTTCTGTTGCTCGAGCCGTTTCGTCAGGCGACGAAGCTGGATTTCGACAATCTTTTTGAGGTCGTCTTCAGTAAGTCGATCGAAGATGATCATCTCATCCACGCGATTGAGAAATTCAGGACGAAAATGCGCACGCAGTGCATCCATCACCAAACGCGAACGCGCTTTTTTTGACTCTTCCTCAGTGATGTATTGCGAACCGACGTTCGAGGTCATGATGATGACCGTGTTCTTGAAATCGACCGTCCTCCCCTGCCCGTCTGTGATGCGACCGTCGTCCAGCACTTGCAGCAGCACGTTGAACACATCTGGATGCGCTTTTTCAATTTCGTCAAAAAGGACGACCGAGTATGGCTTGCGCCGGACGGCTTCCGAAAGTTGACCGCCTTCTTCGTATCCGACATATCCCGGCGGCGCCCCGATCAAACGAGCGACGGTGTGCTTCTCCATGTATTCGCTCATGTCGATCCTGATCATCGCGTTTTCGTCGTCGAACAAAAATTCCGCGAGTGCACGGCTCAACTCCGTTTTGCCAACACCGGTCGGTCCAAGAAAAATGAACGAACCGATTGGCCGGTTCGGGTCCTGCAAACCAGCGCGCGCACGGCGCACCGCATTTGAAACAGCCTTGATGGCTTCGTCCTGACCCACGACGCGCTGGTGCAGATGTTCTTCGAGCTTGACCAGCTTCTCTCGCTCGCCTTCCTGCAAGCGCGAAACCGGAATGTGCGTCCAACTCGAAACAACTTCGGCGATGTCCTCTTCCGTGACTTCCTCGCGCAGTAAAGTTGATTGTCGATCTTTAGCCGCCTTGGCTGTTGCATCGGCGAGTTTCTTTTCCAACTGCGGAATGCGTCCGTATTGAATTTCACTCGCCTTTGCAAGCTCGCCTCGGCGCTGGGCGCGCTCCAGCTCAGTACGGAGTTGATCCAATTCTTCCTTCCATTTCCGCTGTTCCTGGATAACGGCCTTTTCCTTTTGCCATTCGGCTTTCAGCGCGGACGATTTTTCTTTGAGCTCGGCCAATTCTTTCTCGAGCTTCTTCAAGCGCTCTTTGCTGGCCGGATCTTTTTCTTTCTTGAGCGCCTGCCGCTCCATTTCGTGCTGCATGATTTCGCGCTCGATCACGTCTATCTCAGTCGGCATGGAATCGAGCTCAATCTTCAAACGTGAGGCCGCTTCATCGACAAGATCGATTGCTTTGTCTGGCAGAAAACGATCGCTGATGTAGCGATGGGACAAGACTGCTGCCGCGACCAGCGCTGCATCAGTGATGCGAACACCGTGATGCACTTCATACCGCTCTTTTAGCCCGCGCAGAATCGCGATCGTGTCTTCCACGCTTGGCTCATCAACGAGCACCGGTTGAAACCGGCGTTCGAGGGCGGCGTCTTTCTCTATGTACTTGCGGTATTCATCGAGAGTGGTCGCGCCGATCGTGCGCAACTCGCCGCGCGCCAACATCGGTTTGAGCATGTTCGATGCGTCAACGGATCCTTCGGCCGCGCCTGCGCCGACAATCGTGTGCAGCTCATCGATGAAAAGGATGACCTCGCCTTGTGAATCGGTTACCTCTTTGAGAAAGGCTTTCAGTCGGTCTTCGAATTCGCCGCGGAATTTTGCGCCCGCAACCATCGCAGCGATATCCATCGCAATGATCCGTTTTTGTTTCAACGAATCTGGGACGTCGCCGCTGATGATTCGCCGCGCGAGGCCTTCCACGATTGCGGTTTTACCGACGCCCGGGTCCCCAATAAGCACCGGATTATTTTTCGTCCGGCGCGACAGCACCTGCATAATGCGCCGGATTTCGTTGTCGCGCCCAATGACCGGATCAATTTTGCCGCGCCGCGCGAGCTCGGTCAGATCGCGTCCGTATTTCTCCAGGGTTTGATATTTACCTTCGGGATTCTGATCGGTCACTCGTTGCGAACCGCGAACCTGCTGGAGTGCTTGCATCAGCTTGTCGCGCGTCACGCCGAGATCTTTGAGCAATTTGGCCGCAGGAACATTGGCGCTCGTCAACGCGAGCAAATAATGCTCGGCGCTCGTGAACTCATCCTTCAATTTCGACATCTCCTTCTCCGCGCCATCGAGGACGCTGCGAAGTTCATTTGCCAGTCGCAGATCGACCGCAGCGCCGTGGACTTTCGGGCGGCGCTCCAACTCTGAACGCAAACCGTCGCGCAACTGGTTCGCATTGACTCCAACTTTCTCGAGGAGTGGCCGCGTTATTCCATCCGTTTGATCGAGAAGAGCAGAAAGAAAATGCTCATTGGCAATTTCCTGGTGATTGGATTGAGAAGCGAGATCCTGCGCCGCTTGCAGCGCCTCCTGCATCTTTTGCGTGAACTTATCGATACGCATAAATCACCATCAGCTATCGCTCCGCGTGCATCAACCGCACTTTGGCCTGCGCTCCGCGCGAGCAAATTTGCATCACCTCGTTGCAGCTTCAGCGCTCCCCGCGTATCAGTCTTGGCCATGAGCGCGGAAGAAAAATGGATTGGACATAGAGCGCTGGCCCTTTTGCGGCCGGGCGCTTTCCGGCGTTACATCATTGGCTCGGCCATTTCCGACACCGGGACATGGATGCAGGTCATGGCGCAGGGATGGGTCATGAGCACGCTCACGAACAAGGCGATCCTTCTGGGCATGGCCAATTTCGCGGCCGGGATTCCCACTCTCGCACTTACCATGTACGGGGGTTCCGTGGCCGATCGATTTGATAAGCGAAAAATTCTGATCGCAACGCAAATTGCGCAGATTTTGCTTGCGGTCGGATTGGGCTGGTTCGTTCTGACGAACCGCATTCAGATCTGGCATATCCTTTGTTTTGCCGCGCTGCTCGGCATTTCGATTGCGTTTGAGATGCCGGCAATTTCGGCGCTCGTCCCTGAACTTGTGCGTCGGGATGAAATTGCGGCGGCGGTAGCGATGGACCGCTCGGTTTTTCACGGCTCCCGCTTGGTGGGTCCGTCCCTCGCTGGTTTATTCGTTGGCTGGTGGGGCGCGGCTTCGGCTTTTTTCGTCAACGCATTTTCCTTTCTGGCATTGATCATCGCGCTGATTTCGCTGCCGAAGCGGACAAAAGGAACTGCAGAAGAGGAGAAGCAACGGCGCAGCGGCATAATGGACGGTTTTCGTTATGTCCGATCGGATCGGACCATTCTGTCGATGATCGCGCTCATCGCGTGCACAACGATTTTCGTTTTCCCAACGATTTCAGTCATGCTGCCGCTTTACGTACGCAACATTTTACAGCTCGGTCCGCGCGAGCTCGGCTGGTTAATGGCGGTTTCGGGCACCGGCGCATTTTCAGGTTCGCTCGGCCTGCTTACGATCGCGCGAGACAAGCGGCTAAAGTTCATGAGCGGCAATGTGCTGGCCATCGCGGTGGGAATGTTCTTCATGTCGCGTTCGCACAGCTTTCTTCTCACCGCTTGCTCCATGGGAATATTGGCGATTGCACTCTCCATGAACTTTGGTCTGGCCAACACGATTGTGCAGGAGCACGCGCCTCCTGAATTGCGCGGCCGGGTCTCCGCCGTTTTCGGGCTGAGCTTCTTTGGCTTAATGCCGATCGCCGGCCTTGTCGTTACCGGATTTTCCGATTTAGTCGGCATGCGCACTGCGCTCGCTGTTGCCTCGGTAATCTATGGAATTGCCGCGTTCGCTGTTTTGAGCCTTGCTGGTCGCCACGTTTGCGACCGCCCGGTTTCACCGACGCCCGAGCCGGAACTCACGCCGGTAGCGTGAGCGCTCGTTAGGCAAATGATTTCGTTTTCCACCTGTTGGAATGCCGGACGCCACACGGCCGGAGATGCGATGCTGCGCGAAATCAAAGGCAACCTTGGCTTTGACTTAATTGAGCTAGGCCACGGCATCCGCATTTCGCTCATGCCGGGAATTCAACAAATGTTCGATGCCGGCAAAGTCCGCTTTAGCAGTTTGCATAATTTTTGTCCGTTACCCGTCGAAGTCATGACCGCTTCGCCCGACTGCTATCAATTTTCCGCTGTTTACCCGCAAGAACGCGAGCGCGCGATTAAGCAAACGTTCCAGACAATTGATTTTGCTGCGCGACTAGGCGCGCCCTTTGTCGTGTTGCATTTGGGGGCAGTGAACATGAAACCCATCACCGATCCACTGATCGACCTGGCGAAGGCCGGGAAATACCTGTCACGCAAATATGTCCGCCTGAAGTTAAGAGCCGTGCAAAAACGTGAGAGAAATGCAGCTACTTACCTGCAGCGCGTGAAGGATTGCCTGCGCCGCATCATCGATTATGCCGCGGCGAAAAATATCAAACTGGGGCTCGAGAATCGACGCGGTTATGAAGAAATCCCAACGGAGCGCGAGCTGCCGGAGTTACTTGATGAAATGAATTCACCGCAGCTCGGCTACTGGCATGACTTCGGTCACGCTCAAATCAAAGAGAACCTGGCATTTCTCGATCATGCCGAGTGGTTGCGCGCCATTGGTCCCCGCACATTGGGCTGCCACGTGCAAGATTGCATCTGGCCGGCGCAAGATCATCAGCCGCCTTTTGCCGGAAATGTCGATTTTGAGAAACTTGTTCCGCTCCTTCCCTCAAACTGCGTATTTGTCTGGGAGATGAGCCCAAACAAAACAGCCGACGACATTCGCCAGTCGGTGCAAATCTGGAAAGAACATTTCGAGGGATGAAAAAAATCCTGGTCACGCTTTTCCAGCTCGCCGTCACGATCGCGCTGCTCTACTGGGTTTATCACGATCCCAACAGACGCGCACAGATGGCTGAGGCCCTACGGCACGCGCATTATTCCTGGGTTATAATCGGCATCCTCGCGTACGTTGTCGTAGAAATAGCCGCTGCCTTTCGCTGGCACGTTTTGCTGAAGGTTCAAGGCATTCGTCTGAGTTTTTGGCGTTTGTCGGGCTTGTTCTTGATCGGCATGTTTTACAACCAATTTCTACCGGGTGGAACCGGCGGCGATATTATTAAGAGCTATTACCTGCTCAAGGAAACGCCCGATAAGAAGGCGGGCGCATTGCTGGCGGTGGTCTTCGACCGCTTTATCGGTCTGGTCGCGTTGGTCGCCATCACCGGCACGCTCATCGGTTTGCGTTATGACTTCCTTTCGCAAACGACCGAAACGCGACAGTTGCTTTGGATATTGCTCGTGGTTCTCAGCGCTGCAATCGCCGGATTGCTCACTACGTTTGTTATCACCGGATTTAATCTCTTTCATTTGCTGCCGGAAAAATTTCCCGGCCGTGAAAAGCTGATCGAAATCTCCGCTGCATATCATCTCTACGCGCGGCATTGGCGCGCGACACTGGTCGCGTTTGGATCGTCGGTCGTCGCGCATCTCGCCACCTTCACCACATTTCTGTGCGCCGCTTATGCTCTGGGAGCCGCCGTGCCGCTGGTCAATTTTTTTGCGGTGATGCCGGTCGAACGCACGATCTCGGCGTTGCCAATCAGTTTCGCGGGAATTGGGCTTCGGGAAAAAGTTTTGCAGATCATGCTGAACGGCCTTTGCGGAGTACCGGAAGCGACAGCGATTCTCGTTGGCTCACTCAGTTTTCTCATCGTCCTCATCTGCTGCCTGCCCGGGGCTATCGTTTATTTCTTTTACAGACCGAGCGGCGTGGTCACGCACGTGAGATTGCGCGAAATGCAAAAAGAAGTTGCGACGCTGGAGCATGAGATCAGCGAAACGGAATAAAGTGGGAGGGGTCTCAGTTTCCCGCTCAAAGTTAAGTCGCGGCGTCCAGGGGCGGCCGAATCGCACCCGCGTTTTGCGGCGTCCATTTGTCGCCGCTACTTTTGCGATGACGGTCGATGGCAAAGTCACCACACGAAATTTCTCGCCGGTTGATTTCACCTCACGGGAAGACAAGCTGCACTTGTTTCGGCAACGTGCGCTGGCCGATGCTGTCCTGGTCGGCCACAGCACGCTCAAGCAGGACAATGTCCGACTTGGTTTGCCGCAAGCAGATTTGGCCAAAGCAAGAATTGAGCGCGGGCAAACGCCCTACCCGACTCGCGTAATCGTTTCCAACGAAGGAAAAATCGACAGTCGATTGAACATTTTTCGATCGGACGTTTCCCCGATCATTATTTTTTCTACGAGGCGAATGCCGCCGCAATATCGACAAGCCTTACGACAAAAAGCGACGCTCCATCTAAGCAAGGCAAACCATGTCGATCTTGTCGCCATGCTGCGAACATTACGCGAGAAATACAAAATCCATACGGTCGCGTGCGAAGGTGGGCCGACGCTGTTTCGCGCCTTGTTGGAGCGCGGCTTGATCGATCAACTCAATCTCACAATCGCCCCTTACATGTTCGGCGGAGTCAAGGCGCCGACTTTGACCGGCCTCAGCAAGGAATTTTTGCCGGCCAGTGTGCATTGTTCGCTTACCAGTATGCGCACTGTGGGAGAGGAATGTTTCCTGACTTACAGGATCAAGCGGAACGTGAAATTGTAGCACGGCGATCTTCGCCGCCATTTCCGCGGCCATCTGCGAGACTTTCCGTAACCCGCAACGGCTGCTAATCTGCTAGAATGCGCTGGTGCCTCGGGGGTTCGCTAATCTTGGTCGTTGTCTTCAACTCCGTTTCGGCATTCGGGCAAGCAATGGTCGAAGGACGAGTGGAACTACCGAAATCGCATTCGGCGCCTGTCATGGCTAAGCGCTATGAGATTGTCACGAGCGGTGGCGTTCTCGCGACGAAGCCGCCGCTCGCGGTGGTTTACCTCGCTGGCTCTTTTCCGAAACCGACTACGCGGCCGACGAAACAAATCGCGCAAAAGGATTTGGCCTTCCTTCCGCCGCTCTTACCAGTGGAGGTCGGCACCAGAGTAGAATTCCCGAACCTCGACGATACCTACCACAGTATTTTTTCGTACTCACCCGGGAAACGTTTCGACCTCGGCCGCTATCGTCCGGACGAGAGGCCGATCCCGTCCGAGGTTTTCGACACGCCGGGGCTTGTAACACTTCGCTGTGATATTCATGAGCACATGCGGGGGCTTGTTCTCGTTCTTAACACTCCTTATTTTGTTCTGACAGATGCCGAGGGACGATTTCGATTGAGCGCACTTCCTTCGGGTCACTACACCCTCAAAGCGTGGATCGATAGCAAGACCACGCGCGAACGACCCGTGGAACTCAAGAGCGGCGCCACGCTACACGTCGATCTCCCATGAGTTCTCCCGCCGAGGCAAATAACAGCAGCATCGCCAGTTTTCGGACGAAATTGTTGGTCGCGATGATGTTCGTCGTTTCCGGGATGATAGCCCTCGGGCTTTATCTTGCTCAACGCAACGTCGTGGCGAGTGCACATCGCGATTTGCAGCAGCGTTTTCAAGCCGAACTTTCCTCGCTGCACAAAATCCAGGAATTGCGTCATGCGGCGCTCGCGGAACGTTGCGGCGAGCTGGTATCGAAACCGCGAATTCACGCAGCTCTGGAAGACAACGCACTCGATTTGTTATATCCGAGCGCGAAAGACGAATTGCGGGATTTGATGCAAGGCGAAGAGCCATCCCAGGAGCAAGCAGCGAGCTCGCTTCATGCAAGATTCTATCGTTTTCTGGATGGCACCGGCGCCATTCTGCCCCCACCAAATCCAAAAGATATCGGGGAGCTAAACACGGAAACGGAAACGCAATTGGCCTTGAAGAAATTACCCGAGAAGGAGCAAATCGGTTACTTCCCGGAAAATGCCAATGCCGCGGACGAAATTGTTGATGAGGTAATGGCCGTACCAATCTTCTCCACGGAAACCGGCGATGTCATTTCCGCGCTTGTTGTAGGATTCAAACCTTTCGAGGTTGTCAGTGATCGCGCGGACGCGGAATTGAAAAGCGGCATTTGGGTGAATGGCCGATTGCACTTACCATCGCTTCCGAAACGCGCGCAGCTAGTCCTCGGTAACGAAATAGCTCACGCGGTCACGAAGTCGGATCGAGCACGAAACAACTTTACCGTCGCGGTGGATGGTGCGCCGCAACTCTTATTTTATGAGCGACTCAATCCAGATTCGCTCTTTCCGCCGGCTTATCAAATTTACGTTTATTCGCTTGCCGATTCAATGGCCCAACTACAGCGGCTGCGCTGGCAAATTGGCGGCGTGGGGGTGTTGCTTTTACTCGCTGGTTTCGTCGCAAGCGAATTCGTCGCGGCCCGCCTCTCGGTGCCAGTTGAGAAGCTGGCGGTCGATTCAGAGGAGAACCGTGCCCAACGTAAACGCGCCGAAGACGCGCTCGCCTTGACCAGTGAGGAATTGAAAAGATCGTTTCAGTATTCGGCCGATGCCTCGCATCAGTTGAAGAGCCCAGTCACCGTTCTTCGCGCGGGTCTCGAAACGTTGCTGGCGCGCGAAGGTTTCAAGCCCGCGGTCTACCACGAACTCTCTGCCCTCCTTCACCAGACTCACCGGTTGACGGGCGTGATTGATGATTTGCTGCTCCTCTCGCGGATGGACGCCGGTCACCTCCAGATCAAGTTGGAGGCGGTGAATCTCAGTCTCCTCATTGACGAGTGGCTCGATGACCTTGGCGCGCTTCCCGATTCCGTCGATGTGAAAATCGAGAAGAAGTTCCCAGCCGAATTATATGTCGCTGGCGAAAAACGATACACCTCGCTCATTGTGCAAAATCTTTTGGAGAACGCCCGAAAGTACAATCGACCGGGAGGCCGCATTCGAGTTGCGGCACGTAAAGAAACTGATGAGGTTGTGCTGACAATTGGCAATAGCGGTCGCCCGATCGCTCGTGCTGCGGAGGAACGCATTTTCGAGCGGTTCCAGCACGACTTCAGCGGCACAGGTGTTTCCGGTCATGGGCTCGGCTTGAATTTGGCACGCGAACTCGCGCGCCTGCACGGCGGCGATTTAAGGTTAGTGCGTTCCGATACCGATTGGACCGAGTTCGAGGCGCGCTTTCGCATTGCGCAGACAACGCTTGACCGCGCGAGTCAAGTCGCATGAAGTTGCTTCGCACGCTTAGCTTCTTCCTTCTCGCCTGGACAGCACGCGCGTTTGAGATCGATGATTTTCTTGACCGGGTCGATACCACGCTCACCGTCGCTACATTGCAAGACAATCTTCGCGCGCGGCTAAGCGGCACGATCGACCTTGAAGGTTATCACTTCCAACAGCCTCCGCCCGGACTCATCGACTCCGAGATCGACAATCTCTTCAACCCGCGCTTGACTCTGTTTCTCGACGCGCAATTCGGGTCGCAGATTTATTTCTTTGCGCAGTCACGGCTTGATCGTGGGTTCGACCCCAGCGACCACGGCGCCAAAATTCGGTTCGACGAATATGCGCTTCGGTTTACCCCATGGGACGACGGCCGTTTGACCGTGCAAATTGGCAAGTTCGCCACAGTGGTCGGCAGTTGGGTTCCGCGGCATCTGTCATGGGAAAATCCGTTCATCAATGCGCCGTTAGTTTATGAAAACGTCACCGCCGTAAGTGACAAAGACGCGCCCGCTTCACCGCTAGATTTCGTGCGCAGATTCGACAAGGAAAAGTACGAATTCAGTCCGGTGATTTGGGGACCAAGTTACGCAAGCGGTATTTCTATCTCAGGTCGGCTTGGAAAGTTTGATTACGCAGCCGAAATGAAAAATTCCTCGCTCTCCTCACGGCCGGAGTCGTGGGACGTCACTGCAGTTGGTTTCGATGAGCCGACCTTCAATGCGCGTCTTGGTTTCCGGCCGAGTCAAATGTGGAATTTTGGTTTATCTGCAAGCGATGGCGCGTACTTCCGGCGCGAGGCGGAAAGGACTTTACCGCACGGCCGCGACATTGACGATTACCGGGAGCTGGTTCTCGGTCAAGACATCAGCTTCGCGTGGCACCATCTCCAACTGTGGGCAGAATTCTACGAAGCGCGTTTCGAGGTTCCGCGCGTGGGCGACGCGGATACATTCGCTTACTATCTTGAGGCAAAATATAAATTCACGCCGCAACTCTTCGGCGCGCTGCGCTGGAACCAGCAACTTTTCAGCAACGTAAACAATGGTGCAGGCGGTCGCGTTCGGTGGAGTCAGGACCTCGGGCGCATCGACGTGGCTGCAGGCTACCGTTTTACGTCACATACGCAGTTGAAGCTTCAGTATAGCTTTCAACAGGAAACCACTGGCCCACACAATGACAACAACATGGTGGCCGCACAATTCACGGTGCGTTTCTAAGCATCTTTCTTAAAAACATGCGTATCCTTGTTGTCGAAGATGAAGTCCAATTGGCGCGACACATCGCTTCGGCACTGATCGAGGCTGGTCATGATCCGGTTGTGATTCACGACGGCGAAGTAGCTCTGGAAAAAGCGGTGGGCGAGTCTTTCGATTTGATCGTGCTAGACGTCGGCCTGCCCCGGATGGACGGCTTTGAGGTGCTGCGCCGTCTGCGATCGCGACATGTCACTAGTCGCGTTCTGATGTTGACCGCTCGCGGCGAGGTCAAGGATCGGGTAACCGGATTGCAACAGGGCGCGGACGATTATTTAGCAAAGCCATTTGCGATGCAGGAATTAGTCGCGCGCGTGCGCGCACTCGGACGCCGTTATGCGGAAGAACCAGCGCTCAACTTGCGCGTCGGCGATCTCACGCTTCATCTGGCAAGTCACGAAGTATATCGCGGCACGCGACCAATCGAGCTGTCCACTCGTGAACTGATGTTGTTGAAAGTGCTAATGCGTGAGCCCGGCCGTGTCTTCACGCGCACCGAATTATGCGAACACGTCTGGGAGCACGACCACGAATACGACACGAAGCTGGTGGAAGTTTTCATTGGACGGTTGCGAAAAAAAATCGATGTGCCACCACTCATTCACACCGTGCGCCACGTTGGCTACACGATTCGCGAACCATCATAAAACGCTGACCGCTGTGCCGGAAACTCGCAGGTCGGAGACAAAGATCAGACGCTGGAAAAGAGAGGATTGATCACGCGCTCCGACAGTCCGCAAAGTAACAACGGCGTTACCTTTCCGTTACGGCGCGCAGCGCAGATCGCTGCGATTCTAGGGGGTATGAAATCGATTGGTAGATCCACAGCGTCGTTATTCACCACTTTGACATCAACCCCCAAGACGAAGGAGCCCGCTATGAATAGGGAGGAAAACATGGAAGAGAGAGTCAAACCGTCGAAAAGCTCGATCAGTCGCCGATCTTTTTTGGGTAGATCACTCGCCGTTGGAGCGGGAACCATCGGCGCGGGACTCTTGGCCAATGTCCCCACGGCAAAAGCAAGTGGCGGTCTCACATCGGGGGACGCGGCCATTCTTCGGTTCCTGGCGGCAGCAGAAATCATCGAAACCGATTTGTGGCAGCAATACAACGAACTCGGCGGCATCCAAGACGCGGAAGTCCCGGGTGGAACCGGGAATGACCCCTATACCGAGGCGCTTGCGGTGCTGGACGAGGACATGGACCAGTACATCCATGACAACACCGACGATGAGATCAGCCATTTCACGTTTATTAACGCCTATCTGGCTTCGAAAGGGGCCGAGCCCGTCAATCTGGATCAGTTTCGCACTCTGCCGAGCAGTCAGGCGACCGGGGCCCAGCAAATCGGGCGGCTCACAAACCTGATGCAGCTGACCGTCAACACCAGCTTCTGGACGCGCTACCGCAGCGACTCGCAGAACCCCGACTTCGGCGACACCCTGCCGCAAGCCATCCCAACTTTGGCGGTTGGGCAGCATACGGCAATTCCCAGAACCAACGCTGACACAATTGATTCCAATTTCCTACAAGCGATCGCCAACACGGCCGGCTTCCACTTCGCCTGGGTCGAGCAAGGCGGCACCAGCCTCTACGCGGGTCTGGCGCAGCGGGTCAATCATTCGGAGGTGCTGCGCATCCTGCTCAGCATCGGCGGCAGCGAGATTATGCACTTCCAGACCTGGCAAGACAAAGCCGGCAACGCGCCTCCCTTAACTGCCGTTGATCCGGTAACCGGAGTATCGGTAACCTTTCCCGACCTCAACGCCGACGGTGAACTGACCCAGACCAACCTGATCATGCCCGAGCCGACGATCTTCCTCGATCGAACGTTCCCGATCTGCTCGATCATCCGCCCCACCGAGACCGACGGCGCGGCGATGGGCGCGGTCAGAGCCTTCACCGCCGACGGACTGTTCATCGGCCAACCGCCGGCGTTCTTTGCTGTCCTAAGCCAGCTGGCGCAGGCAGCGGATGCGGCCCACCACGGGGGATAAGCCGGGGCAGCCAAAACAGTCGTCCTATAATTGTTGGTCTTCCCGACGCGGACGGCGCACGAGTTCGCCGCCGCAATTCGGACAAACGACGTGCATCTGTTCGGCACAGCTCGGACAAAATGTGCACTCGTAACTGCAGATATAGGCCTCGCCTCGTGCGACAAGTGGGCGGCCGCATTTTTCACACACCGCTTTCATTTCCAAGGCCATTTTTTTCTCCTTTTGATTAGAACCTTTTCGATGGACTGTTCCAACGCTCTGCAAAAGCCTCGCAACGTCGATCATTCGCATGGATTACAATTCTAACGGCCATTTTATATTCGATGCATAAGGCTAACTCAATCATTATGCACGCTCCGAAAACGTCGATCTTCGAAACGGCCGCAAACCTGGAGCTGTGGCCGGAAATATTGCCCCATTATCGCTACATTCGTTACCTCGAACGCAGCCCGACCCGGAATATTGTCGTGATGTCGGCAACACGCTCCGGCATTCCGATTTCCTGGACTTCCGAGCAAATCATCGATCGCGTTCGCCTTGAAATTCACTTTCAGCATTTAAAAGCATTCACCAAAGGAATGTGCGTAGTTTGGACATTTCAGGATGCGCCGGCCGGAGTGCTGGTCGAGATTAAACACGATTTGGCTTTTCGGATGAATCTACTGGCACCGATCGCCGACAAAATTATCGGGGATTTTTTCATTCATAACATCGCCAGTAAAACATTGCGCTGCATGAAGTCATACGTCGAGGCAAGGGCGAACAAGGTTACCGCGTGAGCCGAAGACGTGTTGTCATCACCGGGATCGGTCCAATCACTTGCGTCGGACATGGGCGCGAGAATTTTTGGAACGGAATTCTCGCCGAGAAGAGCGGTATCAACAGCATCGCAAGCTTCGATCCCAGCGCTTTCCGCGTGCGTTGTGCAGGCGAAATTCGCGATTGGGATCCGGAGGCATTTTTTCCGCCGCACCGTTTAAAACGGCTCGATCGTTATGCGCAGTTCGCCGTCGCATCGGCGAAACTCGCGCTCGATGACGCGCAGTTTGAATATTCCCGTGAAAAACCGCAGCATCGCGTCGGGGTCAGTTTTGGCACCGCACTTGGCGGTATCTGCAAGGCCGAAGATCAATACATCCGATATCTAAAAAAGGGCGCCCGCGGAGTTCAACCCACGCTCGCTGTCCAGGTTTTTGGTGGGTCAGCCCATTCGAACATCGCGATTGACTTCGGTTTTCGCGGCGTGGGCACAACGAATTCAAACAGTTGTGCGAGTGGCACAGTATCAGTGGGCGAAGCGCTCCGTTATATTCGGGATGATTTCGCCGATGTGATCGTCGCCGGAGGAGCGGAGGCGCCTCTCACGACGATCACGGTCGGGGCATTCGACATCATTAAAACGATGAGCCGCTGGTCGGGAGATCCGGCTCTCGCTTGCCGTCCATTCGATTTGTTGCGCGACGGATTTGTCATGGGCGAAGGCGCGGCCTCTCTCATCATCGAGGAGCTCGAACATGCGCGAGCTCGCGGGGCGTGGATCTACGCGGAAGTGCTCGGCTACAGCTTGAACAACGATGCTTTCCACATGACTTCGCCTCTGCCAAGCGGCGAATCGTGCATCCGGGCCATTCGCGACGCATTGGCGGACGCGCAACTGGCGCCCGAGCAGATTGATTACATCAACGCGCATGCCAGCTCGACCCAGCTCAATGACAGCGCGGAAACAATGTCAATCAAGCAAGTATTCGGTGAGTACGCCCAGCGGATTCCGGTTAGTGGGACGAAAGGCTATTACGCGCATCCGCTCGGCGCGACCGGCGCGATTGAGGCTGCGCTTTGTGCACTCGCCTTGGATCAGCAGTGGATTCCGCCAACGATCAATTATCAAAATCCCGATCCGGCTTGCGACCTTGATGTCGTTCCGAATCACGGGCGCGAAGCCCAGCTCAATTATATAATGAGCAATTCCTTTGGCTTCGGCGGAATCAACGCCTGCGTAATTCTGGGACGTGTTAGCTAGTCAGGTAGCGCCCCTACTTCGCTTCTTTCGGCGCGCTCGCGACGAGTTTCTGGAAACGCGGATCATTTCGAAGCGGATCGAACATTGGATCGAGC
>Ga0307312_10000892_pt1 | contig 14815 bp, 14 predicted proteins | sample ER_DNA_202_FD_194489 | JGI IMG/M metagenome (GOLD analysis project Ga0307312, IMG submission 194489) | Bulk soil microbial communities from the East River watershed near Crested Butte, Colorado, United States - ER_DNA_202 | ecosystem: Environmental > Terrestrial > Soil > Floodplain | place...
CGCCACCCGGCGCGTGGAAGCCTGATCTCGACGTCGCGGTGGAATGCGACGAGCCGCTCGCCGTCCGCGGTATGGAGCGGATCCGCGCAGCGCACCCGCCCGGCAACCCGGACCGGGCGGCTTGGCAGCTCGCCGGCGTCGACGAGGTCGCCGACCGGGACTTCCCGGGCTGCGCCCAACCGCCGGCCGATCCCCATCTGGGCACCGCTCATCGCGAGCAGCCCCAGCCCGATCCCGACCGCGAGCATGCCGGCAAGCACGAGGAGGGCAGCGAGGGCGCCGGCGGGCATGGCGCCGAAGTATATCGGCCGATAAGTCCGCGATAAGCGCTCGTCGCTAGGATCCTCGCAGCACCGAGACACGCCAGGAGGCGCAGCAGCCAACAGATCGCAGCGCAGACGAACGACTGCTTCGATCATTCCTGCCCGGAGGACTCTCCTCATGCGTGCTTCATCGGCCATGAGCGGCGCGCCGCCTGCCCGTCGCCATGGCATCGGTTGGCGGCTCGTGCCCTTCTGCCTTGCCGCTGCCTTCCTCTCAGTTCCATCCGCAGCTCCAACCGCCGCAGATCCACCGGCGACGGCGGTCGTCATGACCCCCGGCGGCGCCGAACGAGCGGGCCTCAAGGCCGCGCTCACCCGTCGGGAGGTGGGCGACCAGGTGCTCCTGGAGGCACTGCTTCCGTCGCCCCGCGGCCAGGAGCGGTCCATCTCCGAAGGACTGCGGCTGCTCGCTGCCACCGCGGACGGCACCCGGATCGCCAGCACGGACAGCATCGGCGGCCTGGCCGCGAGCGTTGCCATCCAGGGTCCGGATGGCGCCGTCGCCGTCCGCCAGCTGCCCGGGGTGGTGGCCGCCCAGTTCATTGCCGACGGGTCGGCGCTGTTGGCGATCGATACGTCGGGCGCGCTCTGGCGAATCGCTTCGGCATCGGCTGAAGGTTCGATCATCGCCCCCGGCCCATTCGATGGGCCGATCACGCTCGAGGCGTCCGGCACGATGCTGCTCCGCCGCGTCAGCTCCGTCGAAGCGCCGTTCAGCGCGCACCTCGTGCGATTCGACCCCGCCACCGCGGCGGCCACCTCGCTCGCTGGCGATGGCCTGGTCTACTCCGCCCATCCGCTGAGCGACGGGAGCCTCGCCGTCGTCGCGCACCGGGTCGGCGGCGCAACGACCGTCAGCCGGTTGACGGCGGATGGTGCGAGCAGCCCGATTGCGGAGCTTGGATCGGCCGCCATCGCGGTCGACGTCGCGAAGGACGCGCGAATCGCGTTCGAAATCGCGGGTGACGGCGTCTACCTGCTCGAGCCAGGCGCCGCGAAGGCGCACCGGCTCGGTGCCGGGGGCGCACCGGTCTTCTCGCCAAGCGGGCGCGAGCTCCTGGTCCGCCAGGGCGGCGGAGCCTCGGTGCTGGGCCTGGATGGTTCAGTCCTGGCCCGGACCGACACTTCGAACAGCACCTGGATCGCCTGTGGAGAGGGGTGTGGATCATGATCGGCCTGCTACGACCCACCGGCGGCGCGCTCTTCCTCCTCCTGCTGCTGGCCGGGACCGCTCGCGCAGCAGACGATTACACGCTGCCGTTCCACGACCCGAAGGTCGGGCTGAGCTACGGCGTGGATCGCGATCTGCGCTCCTGCATCCAGGCCGACTGGACGGGGCAGGTGTGGGTCGACTGCGCCGCCCATTGGGGGCGCGTCTACGACAACCACACCGGCATGGACTTCCCGATGGTGGCCTTCTCGGCAGTCGCCGCGGCTCGCGATGGCGTCGTGGTCGACCTTTTCGAGGGGTTTGGAACCTGGCAGTTCGGGGCGAACGGCAACTTCGTGCTCATCCGCCACCCCGACGGGAAGCGGACCTTGTACTACCACCTTGCCCAGAACGGTGTCCTTGTCGGCGTTGGTGACCAGGTGACCGCCGGCCAGGTGATCGCGAAGTCCGGCTGCAGCGGCATGTGCAACGGCGAGCACCTGCATTTCGAGCTGCTCGCTCAGCAGAACGGCTGGTGGTTCCCGACCGATCCGAACTGGGAGCGTCGCTGGACCACCTGGCCCGGGCGCGTCCCGTTCCTTGCCAGCTACTGGCGGGAGAACAATGCCGGGGCCGAAACGATCGTCCACGGGCAGACGATCGCCCACTGGGTCGAGTTTCGGAACGACGGTGGCCGCACCTGGCGCAACGACATCAGCCGTGGTCGGATTCTCCTGGGAACCTGGAACCCGGCGGCGCACGCCAGCGCCTTCCGGGCGTGGGACTGGGGCTCGAGCTGGTACGCGACGAATGTCGATCGCGCCACCGCGCCGGGCCAGGTGGGCCGATTCACGTTCGGCCTGTATGGCGGCCCGCCGGCTGGCTCGTATGGCGAAACGTTCAACCTCGTCGCGAACAGCCTGTTCTGGTTCGACCACGCCCGTCTTGGCAGCTTCTGGGTCCCGATCAACGTTGTCTGGGGCATCTCACCCACGCCCCGGGCCGGCACTCGCTGAGCCGGCGTCAAGGAACCTGCAGGAGGTACCACATGCTTCGTCGTCAAGCTCTCGTCTCGTTGGTGAGCCTCGTGCTCGCCGCCTGCGGGGCGGCTTCGGCCACGCCGACGGGGCATGCGGTTCCATCCGAGCTGCCCGAGGGAACGCCGGCGCGGTCCTTCGCCCCGAGTCCCACCGGGCGGCTGGACAGCCCTCCCGATCTGGCGCTCCTGGCTCCCGATCTTGCTCGATTTCCCGTGCCGCCCGACGCCAGGCGCCTGCCGCTTCCCGTGGGCAGCAGCCTCCTGGCGAGGTGGAAGGTCGAGCCCGGCTCGGGTACCTATCGTTTCTATCGCGACGCGCTTCCGACGGCCGGCTACTCGATCACCGGACTAGCGCCGGGCGACACGGTGGCCTCGATCCGGTTCGAGGATGGGTCGGGCGGGGCGTGGCAGATCGATATCCACGGCGACCTGGAGTCCGCGCTCCTCGAGCTCGGTCCCGAGCACCCCTGACCGATCGCCCGCCCCGGCGCCGCCGGGACGCGCGGAGCCTCGCCGCGCGTCGTGCTAGGCTCATCCGCAGACAAGTCAACGAACGACAGGGGAGCGCGCAACGCGCTGAGAGTGCGGCACCACCGCAGACCCTCGAACCTGATCTGGATCATGCCAGCGCAGGGAGTCGGTTTGAACGCCGCGGCGCGCTTCCCGCCTGGGAAGGAGCGCAAGAAAAAGTCGTGCGAGCCGTGGTCGTGGCTGACGGGGAGCCGAGCGCAGACGACGCGCGCCACCTTGCGGATGCGGACCTGATCGTCGCCGCCGATGGCGGCGCGGGCTGGCTCGAGCTCCAGCGCGTCCGACCTCACGTTGTCGTGGGCGACCTCGACTCGATCGAGGCCAACGAGCTCGAAGCGCTCGTGGCGGCGGGGGTGCAGATCGAGCGGCATCCGGTGGCCAAGGACCACTCCGATGCCTACCTTGCCGTTGCGTGGGCGGTGGCGGGCGGCGCGGACCGCGTGGTCGTCCTGGGTGCCCTGGCGGGCGATCGCCTCGACCATGAGCTGACGAATCTCCTCATGCTCGCTGATCCGGCGTGGCGATCGGTTGACGTGCGGGTGGTGCGGGGCTTCACGAGCGTGCGGGCAGTGACTGGCGGTGGTCGCCTGAGCCTGGACGGGGCGGTCGGCGACACGGTCACCCTGCTGGCGATCGGCGACTCGGATGGTGTCACGACCGATGGCCTCGCATACCCGCTCACCAACGAGACCCTCCACGTCGGCGAGTCGCGCGGCCTGAGCAACGTCATCACCGCCGTGCCTGCATCGGTGTGGCTGGAGGCGGGGACGCTCCTCGTCGTGGAAGTCAGCAGAGAGGATTGAGATGAGCATCTCCACAGAAGCGCCGCGCCGCGGCGCCGCGGCCTCCGACCTCCCGGCAGGTCGCTGGCGGACGGTCGACATCGTGGTCGCCGCCGTCATCGCGGTCGCGTTCGGGGCGGTCTTCCAGGTCTGGAACCTCGCCTGGGAAGGGGCGCATCCCGCGTTCGCCTTCTTTCCACCGCTGCAGGGCGCCATGTACGGGGTCTGGATGATTCCGGGTGTCCTCGTGCCGCTCGTCATCCGGCGACCCGGCGCGGCACTCCTTGGGGAGGCGGTGGCGGCGGCCGCATCGGCCCTCTTCGGCGCCCAGTGGGGACTCGTCACCGTCGTCTACGGGCTGCTGCAGGGCGCGGCCGCCGAGCTGATCTTCGCCTTCGGCCTGTACCGTCGATGGGGCCTGGTCGCGGCGATCCTCGCCGCCGCGTCGGCAGGGGCCGCGGCCAGCCTGCTCGATCTGATCCTCTACTACCCCGACTGGGCGCCGGCCTGGCAGCTGGCGTACTCGGCGCTCGTGATCCCGAGCTCGGCCGTGGTCGGGGGGCTCGGATCGTGGGGCCTCGTGCGATCTCTGGCAGAGACCGGTGTCCTGAGTGGCTTCGCCTCCGGTCGCGATCAGCCCGAGGTGTGAGCCGGAGAGATCACTTGCAGGCGCAAGGTATGAGTGCTGCGCCCGCAGCCGTAGAGGCGCGCGGCTGGGGATGGCGGCACGCGGGTCGCCGAGACTGGGCGGTCCGGGGGGTCGACCTGCGAATCGAGGCGGGCGAGCGGGTCCTTCTCCTGGGCGCGTCGGGGGCGGGCAAGTCGACGCTGCTGCTCGGTGTCGCGGGGCTGCTCGACGCGTCGGGAGGCGGCGAGCAGGAAGGGACTCTCCGCGTGGCCGGGGAGACTCCTGTTGCCGCACGGGACTCGACGGGGATCCTGTTCCAGGACCCTGAGGCGCAGCTGGTGATGGGGCGCGCCGGTGACGACGTCGCCTTCGGCCTCGAGAACCGATGCCTGCCGACGGACGAAATCTGGCCGCAGGTCGATGCCGCGCTCGACGCCGTCGGGTTCGACTACGGCCGCGACCAGTCGACGAATGCCCTCTCGGGCGGCGAGCAGCAGCGCCTTGCACTGGCCGGGGTGCTGGCTCTCCGTCCAGCGCTGCTCCTGCTTGACGAACCGACCGCGAACCTCGACCCCGACGGAGCAGCCGCAATCCGCCGAGTGGTCGGGGGCCTGCTCGACAACCGGGAGATGACACTCGTGCTGGTGGAGCATCGCGTCGCGGAGTGGCTGTCGCTCGTCGACCGCGTTGTTGTCATCGAGCCGGGGGGCGGTGTGAGCGCGGAGGGCCCGCCACGCGAGCTGTTCGCCAGGCTTGGGGATCGGCTCGCCGCTGCAGGAGTCTGGGTTCCGGACCTCACCCTCCCGAGCCGGGCGGTCGTGACGCGTCCCGAACCGGAGACCATGATCCTCGCCGATGGTGTCGGATTCACCTACCCCGGCGCGACCGGTCCGGCGCTCAGCGGAGTCGACCTGCGGCTGCGCTCTTCAGAAGCTCTCGCGCTCGTGGGCCCCAATGGTGCCGGCAAGTCGACGCTCGCTCTCCTGCTGGCCGGGCTGCTGGCCCCGAGCTCCGGAACGGTCGTTGCCGGCGAGGCGCTCGCCCACGGCCGCGCTCACGATCCGATTGCGCGTTGGCCGGCGCGCGAGCTGGTCACGCGAATCGGGACCGTGTTCCAGGATCCGGAGCACCAATTCCTGACCCGACGGGTCATCGACGAGCTGCTGCTGGGACCGCGCCGAGCCGGCATCGAGCCCGGCACCGCGCGTCGCCGGGCCGACGAGCTGCTGGCGAGGCTGCGACTCACGCGACTGGCCGCCGCCAATCCCTTCACCCTCTCCGGCGGGGAGAAGCGTCGCCTCTCGGTCGCCACGGCGCTGACAACCGCACCTGGGGTGCTTGTGCTCGACGAGCCGACGTTCGGGCAGGACCGGCGGACGTGGCTCGAGCTCCTCGACCTGCTCGCATCGCTGCGCGACGAAGGACGGGCGATCTGCTTCGTCACGCACGACCGCGACTTTGCCCATGCGCTCGCTGATCGGACGCTTCGCCTGGCGGCGGCGTGAGACTCTACACCCCCCTGGTCCCCGACCCGCGCGCCCCGCTGGCGCGCGCGAATCCCCTGGCGAAGATCGGGGCGGCTGTCCTGCTAATGGCGATCCTCTTCGTCTCGGGTGACCTCGTCACGCCCTCCGTCGTGCTCGTCGGGCTGATCGCCGCGCTGCCGCTCACCGGACTCGCACCCCGGGTCCTTCTGGCGCGGACGTGGCCGCTCCTGCTGGTTGCGAGCTCGGTTGGGATCCTTAACGCGCTGTTCGCGCCGGAGCAGACGGGAGGGCTCGTCCGCATCGGTCCGGTGGCGGTGGGTGCCACGAACCTAGTCGCCGGGCTCGCGCTCGGCCTGCGTCTGCTCACCATCGCCGGGGTCGGCGTGGTCGCGGTCGCAACGACCGAGCCAACCGACCTCGCCGATGCCCTCGTCCAGCAGCTGCGGCTCTCCCCGCGCTTCGCGGTTGGCGTGATGGCCGCGCTTCGGCTTCTCCCGATCCTCGCCGACGAGTGGCAGATCATTCGCCTCGCGCGTCGCGCCCGCGGCGTCGATGCCGGCCGCTCTCCGGCCGCGGCGATCAGCCTCTTCTTCGGCGAGCTCCTCGCCCTTCTGGTGTCGTCGATCCGGCGCGGGACCCGGCTGGCGCTCGCCATGGAGGCCCGCGGGCTGGGCAGCCGTCCGTGTCGCGGCGTTGCTCGCCCTCAGCGCTTCCGCCTCGCGGACGGAGGCCTTCTCGCAGCGGCGGCGCTCCTGGCGGGAGGAGCGATCGGCATCGCGCTTGCGAGCGGTGCCTTTCGCCTCGTCTTCAGCTGATGCGCGCGCCTGTCAGTCGCCGCGGAACGGGCCCAGCCAGGTCGGGTCGTGTGCCGCGCCGATGTATCGGATCGGATCGAAGGGCGTCAGCGGCAAGGTCCGGGATTCGCCGGAGACGATCAGCTCGGAGAGGAGCAGGCCGAGGATCGGGGCGTACGGATGCCCGTGGCCGGTAAGCCCGCACACGAGATAGGCGCCCGGAAGCGCGGTCCCGTCGGCGGCGGGCAGGCGCCCCGCCATCGGGATCTCCTGCGACGCGAAGTCGAGCAGCCCGGTCCAGGCCCGGATCACGCGAACATCGGCGAGGGCCGGGTGAAGGCGGCCGAGCAGCGCGGCGAGGAGGGGTGGAACGCGCGGCGAGACGTCCATCTGGTAGCAGCCGATGCCCATTCCGGCGTCCGCGATGGCGTAGCCGCCCACCAGCACCTCGCCGGTTCGCATCTGACGCCAGTACTCGTTGCACTGGTTCGTCTCGAAGCCGGGGCCGAGCAGCGGCGGCAGCGGCTCCGTAACCATGACGTGCTCGCGTATCGGCGTCAGATTGGCGGCGACGGAGGGCACGAGCGCAGGGGTCCAGGCATTCGTCGCCAGCACGACCGCCCCTGAGCTCACCGTTCCGTGGGAGGTGCGGACCCCCGCGGTGCGTCCGGATCGCAGCAGCAGCTCCTCGACGCGCACCCCGGCGACGATCCGCGCGCCGTTGCGGGCCGCCGCCTCGAGCAGGCGATAGACGAGCCGAAACGGGTTCAGCTTCCCATCCCGCGGGGTCCACTTCGCCGATCGCGCCTGCCCGAGGTCGAGCGCCGGCGCCAGCTCCCTCAGGTCGGCCTCGTCGACGATCCGAACGTCGAGGCCTCCCGCTGCCTGGTGCTCGCCCAGCGAGCTGCCCCGCCGCTCCTCCGGCTCCGTGGTGAACAGATCGAGCGAGCCGGATCGGTCCCATTCGATCCCGCCCGGAAGAATCGTGTCGAGCTCTTCGAGGAGATCGAGTGAGCGAGAGGTGTACTCGACGATCGACGGCCCACCCGCCGCCGCGACCAGCGCTTCCACGCGGGGAAAGTGGCCGCCGAGCCCGGCGAGGGCCATCCCGGCATTGCGGCCCGACGCCCCCCACGCGGGCGCGTTGGCTTCCACCACGAGCGGTTGCATGCCGGCGAGCGCGAGGCGATACGCAACGGAGGCGCCGACCATGCCGCCACCCACCACGACCACCTCCGCGCCGTCGGGCAGCTCCGCTGCGGGGTCGGGGATGAACGGAACGGGCTCGGGCGAAGGGGCGAACTGCGGCGCCGTCTGGCTCATGCCAGCCGGAGTGTACCCTCGCCGCATGGCAGGCCCGGAGGAGGTGCGGTTCCCCGCTGGCGACGCGACGCTGGCCGGGACGCTGCAGCTCCCGGTTGGATCGGGCAGGCACCCCGGGGTGCTGCTCCTGCCGTCATATCTCGCGCGCGATCGGGAAGGCCGCTGGGATCGCGGCGGTCATCCGGCCTGGTTCGCGCGCGGCGAGGCGCGTGGCCTGCTCGCGCGCCTTGCGGAGGCGCTCGCCGGGCGCGGCGTTGCGAGCCTGCGGTACGACAAGCGCGGTTGCGGCCGCTCCGAGGGCACGTGGCAGCAGGTCGATCTGTTCACGCTGATCGACGACGCCCGAGATGCGCTCGGCTGGCTGCGCGGCCGGCGCGACATCGACCTGCGCCGCACCGGCATCGTCGGCCACGGCGAAGGCGCCGCGATCGCAATGAGCGTCGCGATCGGCGACCCGGTGGTCGGGGCCCTGACCCTGGTCTCGGCCGCCGCGCGCTCCCTTCGAGACGTGCTGCGTCGCGGCGTCGCGGAGCGCGCGCGCACAGGAACGGATCGCGAGCACCCGCTCGTCGCGGGGATCGACCGCGCGGCGGAGGAGCTGATCGAGGCGGCTGACCGTCGGGAGCCAATGCGCGCCGTGCATCTCCCCAGGGCCGGCGTCGTCGAGCTGAACCTCGCCGCCTGGGAGCAGGCGATTCACACCCCGCCGATCGCACTGGCCAGCATGCTCCATCGGTCCGTCACCCTGGTGCATGGGGATGCGGACGCCTGGGTCGACGCGGACGAGAGCCGCCTACTGCTGGGGGCCCTGGCAGGCAGCGAGGATGCGCCCCGGCTGCGGCTCATTCCCGGCGCCGGACATGGGCTGGACGAGGCAGGGGATCCCCTGATCGAGGAGCTGGCGCAGGAGCTGGCCGCGCGGCTCCTGCCGCGCGATCTGCCCCCAGTGCTCCTCGCCATCGAGGGGATGGGATGAGCGAATCGGATACGATGGTCGAGGAGGTATCCGTGTCCCGACTGCAGCCCGGCGATCCCGCGCCCTCCTTCACCCTGGCCGCGGATGACGGCAGCACCGTATCGAGCGATGGGCTCGCCGGTGAGCGCTATGTCCTCTACTTCTATCCAAAGGACGACACGCCCGGCTGCACCACGCAGGCCTGCGGCCTGCGCGACAGCTTCGGAGGGGTGACCGCCACCGGTGTCCAGCTATTCGGCGTCTCACCCGACAGCGTCGCGAAGCACGTCAAGTTCCGTGAGAAGTACGGATTGCCGTTCCGCCTCCTCTCCGACCGTGGCCACGAGCTGGCCGAGAAGTTCGGCGTCTGGATCGAGAAGTCGTTCGCCGGGCGTTCGTATTTCGGCAACGAGCGCAGCACGTTCATCATCGGATCCGACGGTACGGTCGAGCAGGTTCTCGCCCAGGTGAAGCCGGCCGAGCACGTCGATCAGCTGCTGGCGGCCCTTGGCCGGTGAAGGGGGCCGCCATCGTGACGGCGGCGTGCCTGCTGGTGCTCGCCGCGGTCCTGGCGTTCGCCGTCGTGATCGCCCCGATCCGGTAATGGCGTGCAGCCGATGATCTGGGTCATCACCGCGCTCGTGCTGGTCCTGTGGCTGGTCGGGCTGCTGCTCCGCATCGGTCAATGGGTCAACCTCCTCCTGGTGGTCGCGGCCGTCCTGCTGGTGGTGCAGCTGATCAACGAGCGAAACCGCCCGCCCGCCGACTGAGCAAGCCTTTGGCACGGGACGTGCGTTGATCGAGACTGCTGCCCGATGAGGCGGCTTCCCGCTGAGGGAACAACAAGGAGGTGCAACCGATGCTCTGGACCATCCTGGTCATCCTTCTGGTCCTTTGGCTGCTCGGTCTGATCGGCGGAATCGGTGGAGGGCTGATCCACCTCCTGCTGGTCATCGCGGCCATCGTGCTTCTCTTCCAGCTGCTGTCCGGTCGCCGCGCGGTCTAGCGCCGCGAACCAGACCAGCGCCGACGGAACGCCGGTCCTGCTGAGGTGGGACTCGGCGCCCGTCTGTGCCCGGAGCCGACTGATCCCACAGCGCGACCGCTGAGCTGTCGCGTGCATCGGCTACGCTTGGGCCGGTGCCCTCGATCGAACCCTTCCGCTTCCTCCACACCGGTGATCTGCACCTCGATAGCCCCTTCCAGGGGCTGAGCGCCGAGGCGCCAGCGGAGGTCCTCGCCCTCCTCCGCAGCGCGACCACGGATGCTTGGCGTGCGGTGGTTCGCGCCGCGATCGAGGCGCGCGTCGACTTCGTCGTCGTGGCCGGGGACGTCTTCGAGGTTGCCAGTCCGACGCTCCTCGGCCAGACGCGCTTTCGCGACGGGCTGGCCGAGCTGGCCGCCGCGGGCATCCCCAGCTTCGTGGTCCACGGCAACCACGATCCGATGGACGGTCGGAGCTGGGCCCCCAGCCTTGACTTTCCGGATGCCGTCCACCGCTTCGGGACCGACGCCGTCGGCGCGATCCCGGTCCTGCGCGATGGCCGGGAGATCGCGCGCGTCCACGGGCGCTCCTATCCACGCTCTGCGGTGACGGAGAACTACGCCGCGGGCTTCCGGGCAGAGCCGGCCGCTCCCTTCTCGATCGGCCTGCTTCATACCAACGTGGGCGACCGGCCGGGGCACGCAAACTACGCTCCTTGCTCGGTCGAGGACTTGCGCGCTTCGGGGATGGATTACTGGGCGCTGGGGCACATCCACCAGCCGGGCCAGGTGGCCGCGGATCCACCGGCGATCTACTGCGGGATCCCGCAGGGGCGCGACCCCGGAGAACTTGGGGCTCGCGGCTGCTACCTCGTCGACGTCGATGCCGCGAGCCGGGTCACCCCGCGCTTCGTCGCGACCGACGTCGTGCGCTGGCATCCCCTCGAGGTGACGATTGAAGGGCTCGCTGACGACGAGGGCCTGATGCGCGCGTGCCGCGAGGCCGTGGGTAGCTCGCTGGAGGCCGCCGATGGACGCTCGCTCGTGATCCGGCTCCGGCTCGTGGGCCGCGGAGTGCTGCACGCCACGCTGGTGCGCGCCGGCTACCTCGACCACGTCCGCGAGCTCCTGAACGAGGAGCGCAGCCTCACGCCCCCGTTCGCATGGGTCGAATCGGTGCGCGACGGGACGCGACCCGAGGTCGATCTCGAGACCCGCCGCGATGCTCCGGACTTCGTCGGCGATTTCCTGCGGACCGTCGCGGCCGCGCGACGAGGCCGGGACAGCACCGATCCCGATGAGCACGAGCGCTGGCGTGCATTGCTGCGATCCGCCGTGTCGCCACTCTTCGAGGAGTCGCTTCGCGGCCGGCGCCACCTTGCCGCCGCCCGACCCTCGGACGAGGCGCTCGCCACGGACCTGCTCGCCGAGGCGGAGTCGCTTGGCGTCGATCTGCTCCTCGCTGCGGAGGAGGAGCGCTGATGCGCATCGAGCGCATCGAGATCGACGGCTTTGGCCGCTTCCACGACGCGCACTGGGCGCTCGGCGATGGGCTGACCGTCCTGCTCGGTGCGAACGAGGCCGGCAAGACGACGCTCCTCAACGGCCTTCGCGCGCTCCTCTTCGGCTTCGAGCCGACCCGCGACGGCCGCACCTGGTATCCCGCCCTGGCGGGCGGGCGGCGCGGCGGCCGCCTGGTGCTGCGCACCGCCCAGGGCGAGCGCTGGACGGTGGAGCGGCACGGCGACCGCGGTGGGGCGGGGGCACTCGCGGTTCGGGCGCCGAATGGCAACCAGGGCGGTCAGGAGACGCTGGATCGGCTCCTGCACGGCGCCGATGCCGGCCTCTTCCGGAATATCTTCGCCTTCGGACTTGGCGAGCTGCAGACCTTCGACACGCTCTCAACCGATGGCGTGCGCGGCCGCATCTACGGCGCCGGCGCCGGGCTGGGCGGAACGAGCGCAGTTGACCTGGAGAGCCGTCTGCGGCAGGCCCAGGACCTGGTCTTCAAGCCACGTGGCCAACGACCGCTGAACGTGCTCCTGACCCGCATCGAGGTCCTGCAGCGCGAGATCGCGGATCTCGCCCGGCAGCCGGAGGAGCACGCGGCCGCGCACCGCGAGCGGGCAGAGCTGGTCGAGCGCACGGCCACCCTGCGCGCTGAGCTGCGGTCCTGGCGCCAACAGTCAATTCGGCTCGCGAACCTGCGCACCGCAGGCCCGCTCGCCGCCGAGCTTGCGACGCTCGACGCCGACCTGGCGGCAGGCGATGCGACGCTCGAGGCCCTGCCGCGGGATGCGGTCGTGGTGCTCGACCGACGCCTGGCTGCGGTCGCGGAGGCGCGGACGGCCCTGAGCACGATCGACGAGCAGATCGACGCGGCACGAGTCGCCCTCAGTGGCCTGCAGCTCGACGAGCGCCTGCTCGCCGCCGGGGACGAGATCGCCGCGCTTCGCGACGAGCGGGCGGCACGCTCCGCGGCCGATCTCCGACGGCGTGAGCTCGCGGCCGCCGAGGCGCGTCACGCGGCCGCCGTCACCGAGCAGCTCGAACGCGTCGGGGGCTGGGAGGAGGCGCGGCTGATCAGCCTCGACGACTCGATTGCAAGCATCGAGGCCACGCGCGAGCTCGAGCGGAGCATCGCGCAGGCTCGCACGGCAAATGCCAGCATGCAGGAACGACTGCGCGGCGTCGTCGACGAGACGGCGACCGGTGACGCGGAAGACTCCCTGGACGGAGATGACCAGCTCGACGACCGGTCCGCGGTGCTCCGACAGCTCGACGAGCTGCGGATTCGACGCGCGGCCGATGAGGCGGGCGGCCGGAGCTCGATCTCCCGGCCAGTCGGGCTCCTCGCCGCGGCGGTGCTGCTGGTCACCGGCCTCGCCATCGGCTGGCTGCTGGGCGCGATGCTGGTGGGCGCGCTCGCTGGCGTCCTCGGAGCGGCACTGCTCGTTGCGCTCGTCCTGCGTGGAAGCGGGGACCGGAGGACGGGGCCGGGCGGCGCCGGCGAGCGGGCGCAGCTCCTGGCGCGCATCGGCCTCGAAGCCGATGCGGATGATGCCCGCGTGTATCGGGCCGGCGAGGAGCTCGCGGCCGCCCGTGCCCGCCGGCAGCTGGCTCGTGAGCGCGCCGCCGCGGTCGATCTGCGTCGCAGCGAGCTTGGCCGCCACGAGCGAGACGCGGCGCGCACCGCGGCCGCCGTCGCGGAAGCGGAGCGGAGCTGGCGTGAGTGGCTGAGCACCCATGCCATGCCGTCGGATCTCTCCCCGGAAGCGGCGCGCCAGCTCCTGGCCGCGGCCGGCGGCGCTCGGCGCTCGGTGATCGAGCGGGACGAGCACCGCCAATCGCTGGCAGAGGCGGCGCGCGACGACGAGGCGTTCATCGAGCGGGTGGATGCGCTCCTCGCATCGATCGGGCACGCGGCTGGGGACGATCGCGATCGTCGCATGGCCCTTCTCGCGGGTGCGGTCGACCAGCTCGAGCGCTCGCGCGCCGACCATCGCCGCGCGAGCGAGCTGCAGGCCGGCGGCGCGTCGCTGGCGGCGCGACGGGAGATCGCGCAGGCTCGGGTGGCCGCCGCGGAAGCGGCCGTGGCCGATCACCTTGCCGCGGCCGGCTGCCCTGATCCCGATGCGCTTCGCCACCGCGATGCGCTCGCCGCCGAGCGTCGTGTGATCGTCGCGCGCGCGCGCGAGCTGCGGGCCGGCCTGGCAGCCGTTGCCGGCAGTGCCGATGCGGTCGCGGCGCTCATGGCGGAGGCCGGGGCCCAGGACGCGGCCAGCATCGAGGCGGCGCAGGCCGAGGCGCACGATCGCGCTGAAGAGCTCGAGGCCAACGAGCGCGCCGCCCTGCACCGAATCGGAGCGCTCGACGCGCGGATTCGCGAGCTCGAGGCAGCCGAGGAGCTCGGACAGCGGCGCCAGGAGCTCGCGGCGCTGGAGGGGCAGGCCGCCGCCATGGGTCACGAATGGGCCGTGCGGGCGGTTGCGCTCAGGCTGCTGGAGGAGACCCGCTCGCGATACGAGCGCGAGCGCCAGCCGGACGTCGTGCGTGCCGCGATGTCTCACTTTGAGCGCTTCACCGGCGGCCGGTACTCGCGGATCGTGGCACCCCCGGGCGGTGCCAGTGTCCGGGTAGAGACCGAAGGCGGCGAGGGCCGAACCACCGAGGAGCTGTCGCGCGGGACCGCGGAGCAGCTCTACCTGGCGCTGCGCTTCGGCCTCATCGAGGAGTTCGCCAGCCACGCGGAGCCGCTGCCGGTGGTGATGGACGACATCCTCGTCAACTTCGATTCCGAGCGGGCCGAGCGGGCGGCAATTGCGATCCGGGACCTTGCCGAGCGGCACCAGGTCATCTACTTCACCTGCCATCCGTGGACCGCTCGGCTCCTCGATCCAGACGCGGCGCGGACACTCTCGCTCGAGTGACTGCTAGGATCGGGCCGACCCGATGCCGAACGACAAGCTGCCCACTCCCGACCGCGTCCTGGTCGCCGCGGCGCACCCGGATGACATCGAGTTCGGGGCCGCCGGCACGGTCGCTCGCTGGATCGACGAAGGAGCGACGGTCCGCTACCTGGTCATGACCCGGGGCGACAAGGGCAGCGACGACCCCGCCGCGGATCCGGTCGCCCTCGGCCGGCTGCGGGAGGACGAGCAACGTGCGGCCGCCACCGAGATCGGGGTGGCAGGCGTGGACTTCCTCGACGAGCCCGACGGCCAGGTCGAGGCGTCGCTGCGGCTGCGCGAACGGGTCACCTACGCCATCCGCTCCTTCCAGCCGGAGATCGTGATGACCCACGATCCCACCGTGCTCT
>Ga0307312_10000893_pt1 | contig 14811 bp, 11 predicted proteins | sample ER_DNA_202_FD_194489 | JGI IMG/M metagenome (GOLD analysis project Ga0307312, IMG submission 194489) | Bulk soil microbial communities from the East River watershed near Crested Butte, Colorado, United States - ER_DNA_202 | ecosystem: Environmental > Terrestrial > Soil > Floodplain | place...
GCCCGCCCCGACGCAGCGCGCGACGATGTCGCGATCCGATATCGTGCCCAGGTAATGCCGATCCTTCGGATTGTCGACCACTGGAACCACTGAAATGTTCTTCAGGCGCATCAGCGCGGCGACTTCGGATGACGTGGCGCCGGCGGCCGCGACGACAGGATCTGCAATCATGACTTCGGACGCTCGCATGCGACTATCCTAAAGCCTTTTTCGTCGCCTGGTAACCCATCTCGACATAGTCCTGAACTCGATCCACGGCGAATGTCGCTTCGCGCTCCGCGACCGCCCGCACATAGACGAGTCGCGGCGCGTCTTTCGGCCAATCCGCGAGCGTGCGTTCCTTTTGCTCGGCCATCATGATCCGCATCGCTTCGCCGTGCGTCCGCACGACGCGCGGGATCCGCGCCGGCACCGGAGCGTCGGGCGGCTGCGGCTGATCGCCGTTGGCGGACGGTACGCCTCGTTCATCGAAGCCCGGGCCGACGTCGACGGCGACGAAGAGGTCCGCGTCCTTGACGATCTCGTGCGCCGGCGCGAGGGGCAGGACGGCTCTGAGACCGCCGTCGCCCAGACGCCGGCCCTCGGCTTCCAGGGGCGGAAAGTAGAGCGGGAGGGCGCATGAGGCGTACAACGCGTCCGCGAGCTCGATGTCCCGGCCCCGACGATCGAGCTCACTGCCGCGACGCTCCTGCCCGCCCAGCAACAGGAGCTCGCCGCTATCGAGATCGGTGGCGGTGACGGTGAGCGGAATTCGCAGATACTCGAACCGGGTCTTGGGAACGATCCGGGCGATGGCGCGGCGGAGCGCGGACGCCGGAAACAGACTGCGGGCGAACAGACCCATGACCAGTACCAGCGGATCGAACGGGGCAACGTCCTTGCGCCGAATTCCCATCGCGCGCCGGCGCACCTGGTCGAACGGCATGCCGGCGCACAGTGCCGCGCCGACCACCGCTCCCATCGACGTCGCGACGATGTGACTCGGGACGAGATCGGCTTGCTCTAACGCGCGAAAGGCGCCGGCATGCGCGAGCGCCTTGGCGCCGCCCCCCGACAAAACCAGTACGACGTTACTCACCCCGGCCCTGGTCGTAGCGGCGTTCCATCACCCTGTTCGCGCGGCGCTTCGCGGCCCGGTCATAGCGTCGCTTTTCATCGGCCGTCTCCGGCGCGATCGGCGAGACCTCGGTCGGACGGCCATTCTCGTCCAGCGCGACGTAGGTGACGTAGCACGAATTCGTATGCCGGACATCGCCCGTCAGCACGTTCTCGGCGAGTACTTTGACGCCGACCTCCATGGACGTGCGGCCCGCGAAGTTCACGCGCGCCTTCGCTGTCACCAGCTCCCCCACGTGAATCGGCTCGCGGAAGTCCACCTTGTCCACCGAGACCGTGACGCACTCGCGATGCGCGTGCCGGATCGCCGCGATCGCGGCCACGCGGTCGACCAGCGCGAGGATGTGACCGCCGAACACGTTTCCCATGATGTTCGCGTGGTGCGGCATCATTAGTTCGGCCAGGACCGCCTCCGATTCGCGCGGGTGCCGGGAAGCGAGCGCCATCAGTAGTCCACCGGCCGCAGATAGAATTCCCCGATCGCGGTTTGCGAGAGCACGGCGACCGTCGGGAGCCGCCGCTTCCAGTGCGTCGAATCGAGGCGCTTCCGCACGATCTCCACCTCGTCCGTGGGAAAGCCCTGAGGCTCCTCGCCGCGTATTAAATGAAACAAAATCTTATCAGCATTCAGATACGACACTCCCAGGTCCCCTTCATCTGTTTGACCCTTGATCAGATCGGCCGTGGCAGGTTTGCCCACGATTTCTTCCGGTACACCAACGTGGCGCGCCAGAGCCCAGATCTGCGTCTTGAACAGGTCTCCCAACGGGTTTACGGGCGGTGCGTCATCGCCGTGCCAGGTGAAATAACCGAGCAGCCGCTCCGACTTGTTGCTGGTACCCAGGGGCAATGCGTTGTGTTTGGCGGAGAGATCGAACAGTACGATCATGCGCTCGCGCGCCATCACATTGCCGAGCCGGTGCGGATCGATCTCACCGACTTGTTTGATGTAACCATCGACGGCGGCGCTGATATCGATCGTGAGCGACGGAATGCCGAGCTTATCGATCACGAGCTGGGCGTGCTCGAGACTCTCCGGACTCGATGTGCGGTACGGCATGCGCACGCCGACCACATGCTCCCGCCCCAGCGCCTCGGCGGCGAGGAATGCGGTGAGCGCGGAGTCTACGCCGCCCGACAGCCCGACGATGCCCTTCTTGAACCCACGGCGGCGGACGACTTCGTCTTTCAAGAAACTCACTAACCATTTCCGAGTGAGCTCGGGATCGATGGCGAGAGGATCGCCGTCTGGCCGCTTGTGTGCGACGACGTCGCTGTGCGCTGTGCGCGGTGCGCCGTACGCCGGAATTCCGTTCGTAGCCGGGTCGAACCGGACCTTCGCGTTCTGCTTCTGGCCAGAGAGGCTCTTCGTCAGGACCGGTAGCGCACTTTGGAGATCCGCCAACAGCGGTGAATCGGACCGCGCGGTCGTCAGCGACTCGAGATCGATGTCCGCGGTGAGCAGCGCCTCGTCGAATAGCGGTCCCCGCGCAATCAATCTGCCGGTCGGATCGACGACCACCGAGGCGCCGGGGAATCCCTTGCCCCCCTCGAACCCCACGAGATTCGCGAGCGCGACGAAGACGCCGTGCTCTTCGGCGATGCCGCGGACGATGCGCTCCCAGCGCACCACGGACTCGGGCAATGCGGCTTCACCATCACAGTTCTCTTCCTCGTCCAGCCCCCGCGCCGGCGATGCACTCGGCACGATAATCAGCTGCGCGCCCTCGAGAGCGGCGACGGTTGCGGCAAGGGAGTGCCACGCATCCTCGCAGATCAGGATCGCGGCCTTGCCCCCCCACCCAGTCTCGAAAGACCGCACGCCGTCCTGTCCACGGTCCACGAACCGCTCCTCGTCGAACACGCCGTAGGTCGGAAGGAAGACCTTGCGATGCACGTGGCGCACTTCCGGTTTCTTCTTGTTGAGCGTGACGTACAAGGCGGAATTGTGAATGTGATTCTGGAAGCGCTCGTAGAAGCCCACGACAACGTCGATGGTGGGACCCTGGTAGGCCGCCGCCAGATCGCGCGCGAGCGTGCCGGCAGTGACCGCGAGCTCTTTCACGCCGCCCTCGACGAAATAGCCCGACGTGGCGGTCTCGGGAAAGACCACGAGCTCCGGCCGGGGCTCGAGCTGCGCGGCTTGGGTGACCACGGCGCCAATCCGCGCGACATTGTCCGAATACTCGCCCTTGTTGGGCCGGAACTGGGACAGGGCGATTCGGACGTGCGCCATGTGGGAAAGATATTAGCTTGTGGCAGGCGATGGAGTTCGCCTTTAACCGCCCCCCCTCCCCCGCGGGCTGATGACTCCTACCGAAACCATACACGGCAGGAGTTTTTCTTTGACTATCCTCTTTATCGCCCTTGCGGGTGCGGCTGGCACGCTGGCCCGTTTCGGCACCGAGCGCTTGGTGCAGGGTCGTCTCGCGACCCTCCTCGTGAACCTCGTGGGCTCACTGATCCTCGGCTTCGTCGTTCACTACGCCACGCGATCGAGCGTCATCGCACCAGAGCTCAGGGCGGCGCTGACGATTGGGTTTTGCGGCGCGTTTACGACGATGAGCACATTCAGCTACGAATCACTGGCCCTGCTGGCGCAGGGACAGTATGGCCGCGCCGCCCTCTACATGGGCACGACGATTATTGGCTGTCTGGCCGCGGTGTTTGCGGGAATGGCACTCGCTGAACAACTGATATAAACGCGGCACTGCAAAGGCTAGACGCACCGACGCACCGCGCCGGTGCGTCTAGTTTTTGCCTGTCCCCGTTTTTGCTTAATGGAATGTGACGCCTACCCCAAACTGGAAGAAGTTGTGACTGAACCCGTTCTCGGGGTGCCCATAGACAAAGTTCGCGATCGGCGTGACCGAGGTGTTCGGACTGACGCGAACGTCATAGCCGCCGCCGAGCGTGAATCCGGGACCCGTATTACCGGCGCTGCTCCCTCCTCCGCTCACCTCGGCCCGCGAGAATCCGACACCGGCACTCAGAAACAGACCGCCGGCAGGCTGCGGATAATAGTCGGCGGCCAGCGACAGGTTTCCCGCGGTGATCGTGTTCCCGCCCTCACTCTTGGTCCAAGCGATCGATTGCGCGCCCAGGAGCAGATGAGGATTCACGGTCCCACCCAATCTGACGTGACCGGTAAACGAGCTTTCGCGACCGAGTCCGCTGCAGCCGCTGCACGAGATGCCGTAACTGCCATAGCCTACTCCGAAGCCGATCCAGAATCCCTTGCGAGTCTGGGGATGTTGTGCCGATGCAACCGAGGCACCCAGCGCCAACAACGCCAAGACGATCGCAGTGCTGCGCGTGATGTAACGCATTGTTCCCCCAGGTGAGTAGAGCGCACTCCAATATTCGAAATGGAACAATCCTGCGCCACCAATCGCGGAACTCATTGCGGCACATGGGTATGTAGAAGTCCATGCGCTTATCGCTGCGATTCGTCGTCCCGTTGCTCGTCGCCCTCGGCATCTTCGCCTACGCGGCCCTTCCACTAGTGGACAAGCTCATGCTCCGCTGGTTCAGCCGCGATCTCGAAGTGCGCGCCAATCTCATCGCCAGAACCGTCGAGGATCCGCTCCAGGGCCTGGTTCAGGCCGGTAACCGACGCCGCATCCAGCAGTTCTTCACCCGCATTACCCAGGACGAGCGCCTGCTCGCACTCGGCTTTTGTCCCGCCGACGGCGGTGAAGCAATCGCCACTCCCACCCTCCCCAAAGAGGTGCGGTGCTTCGATCTGGATCGCTTCGACGCCACATCCGGCGACCTGCTGCAGACGGCGACCGGTCCCGTCTTCGTGTCGGTGCGGCCCCTGATGCGCGGGACGACCGCCGAGGCGCCTGACCCCGCACCCTCCGTCATCGCGCCGCTCGGACAGCTCGTGCTCGTGCACGACATGAGTTTCATTGCGCGCCGCAGCCGGGAAACACGGGAGTATCTGTTCCTTTTCTTTGTGGGGCTCGGAATCACCGTCGCCATCATCACGGTAATCATCGCCCAGCTCTCGTGGCGCGGTTGGGTGCAGGGTCTGCGGGGGCTGTTGCGCGGCGAGCGCTTGCTCGCGATCCCAGGGAGATCGGGGGGCCCGGCCGGAGGGTACGTTGGGCAGCCGCCCGAGCTGCGGCCGATCGCGCGCGACCTGCGCGCACTGATCGAGGATCTCGAGGCTGATCACCGCTCGCGCGATGAGGAGCAGCTCGCCTGGACGCCCGCGACACTGCGGCAGATTCTGCATCGCGAGCTGCGCGGCCAGGAAGTCATCGTCGTGTCGAACCGAGAGCCGTACATCCACATGCGGCGCGGGCCCGCCATCGAAGTGTGGCGACCGGCCAGCGGGCTCGTGACCGCGCTCGAGCCCATCATGCGCGCCTGCTCGGGCACGTGGATCGCGCACGGCAGCGGCACCGCCGATCGCGAAACCGTCGATGCGCGCGACCGCGTCGCCGTGCCGCCGCCGCCCGACGTGGCCGCCTACCAGCTGCGCCGAGTGTGGCTCACGAATGAAGAAGAGGCGGGCTACTACTACGGCTTCGCGAACGAGGGGATCTGGCCGCTGTGCCACATCGCGCACGTGCGGCCCGTGTTCCGGCGCAGCGATTGGGAGCAGTACGTCAGAGTGAATCGCAAGTTCGCGAAGACCGTCGTGGACACCGCGAAGTCCGTCGACCCGATCGTGCTGGTGCAGGACTACCACTTCGCGCTGCTGCCGCGGATGATCAAGGAAGCGCTGCCATCCGCCACGATCATATCGTTCTGGCACATCCCCTGGCCCAATCCCGAAGCCTTCGCGATCTGCCCCTGGCGCGAGGAGCTGCTCGACGGCCTGCTCGGCAGCACGATTCTCGGGTTCCACACGCAATTTCACGTCAACAACTTCGTCGATACCGTCGACCGGCTGCTCGAGGCGCGCGTCGACCGCGAGGAGTTCGCGGTCACCTATCGCGGCAAACCGACCTCGGTGCGCCGCTACCCGATCTCCGTGGAATGGCCTCCGGCGCCCGAGCTGCTCAGCGTCCCCGTCGAGCAATGCCGCATGGAAATCCGCCAGCGGCACAATCTCCCGCCCGACCATGCCGTGGGCGTCGGTGTGGAACGCATGGACTACACGAAGGGCATCGAGGAGCGGCTGCGCGCCGTCGAGCGTCTGTTCGAGATCGAGCCAGAATGGATCGGCAAGTTTTCATTCATCCAGATCGCAGCGCCGACGCGCATTCATATAGAGGAATACCGTGCGTACGAGGCGCGGGTGCGCGATCTGGCGACGCGCATCAATCAGCGCTTCCCCGAAGCGCTGCACCCGCCGATCATCTTGAAGATCGAGCACCATCAGCCGAACCAGATCTTCGAGTACTACCGCGGCGCCGATCTGTGCATGGTCACGAGCCTCCACGACGGCATGAACCTCGTCGCGAAGGAATTCGTGTCGGCCCGCGACGACGAACGCGGCGTGCTCATCCTCAGTCTCTTCACCGGTGCCGCCCGCGAGCTCCCCGAGGCACTGATCGTGAATCCGTATGACACCGATCAGTGCGCCGCGGCGCTTCAGCTCGCCCTCACGATGTCGAGCGCGGAGCAGCGCACGCGGATGCGGCTGATGCGCGGCCTGCTCCAGGATTTCAACGTGTTCCGCTGGGCGGGACGCATGCTCATGGATGCGGCGGCGATGCGCCGGCGTGTCCGCCTCCCGGACCTGACGGGCCGTGTCGGAGAACGGCGCAAGCGAGCGACCGTTGGGCCCGGGTAGACCGCCACGGCTTGCCCCTCCGCTGCCCCGGCGGGATTGGGCGTACTTCTTCGACCTCGACGGCACGCTGATCGACTTCGCAGAAACCCCGGCGGCGGTGCACGTCGGCGAAGAAGTGCGCCTGTTGCTCGAGCAGCTGTACCGCGACACCGGCGGGGCGGTCGCGCTCATGAGTGGGCGCGCCATCGCCGAAATCGACCGGCTGTTTCCGCACGCGCGGATGCCGGTCGCGGGACAGCACGGGCTCGAACGGCGCAGCGCCGAAGGACAGCTCATCCGCCACGCGGTGCCCACCCGCCGCTTCGAGCGGGTGCGCCTGCGCATGGCGACCGCGGTGCACGACAAAGCCGGTCTGTTGCTGGAGAACAAAGGTCTGTCGCTCGCGCTGCATTACCGCCGAGCGCCCCGTCTGGCGGCATACGCCCATCGCCTGGCACGGTCGATGCTTCCCATGGTGGGGCGCGAGTTCTGCATTCAGCGCGGCAAGTACGTCGTCGAAATGCGTCCCGCCGGGAAAGACAAGGGAGTGGGCATCCGCGAGTTCATGACGGAAGCGCCGTTTCACGGCCGCACCGCCGTCTTCGTCGGCGATGACGCCACGGACGAATTCGGGTTCGCCACGGTCAACCGCATCGGCGGCCACTCGATCAAGGTCGGACCTGGCCGCACGGTCGCGCGCTGGCGACTGCCGAGCGTCCGCGCGGTCCGCGAGTGGCTCGCGTCATGACCTCGCTCGATCTCGCGCTCATCGGCAACGGGACGGTGGGCGCGTTCGTCGATCTCAACGCCGAAATCAACTGGGCTTGTTTTCCGCGCTTCGACGGCGATCCGATGTTCTGCTCACTGCTGAAGGAGCGCACCGGCAAGCGCGAGGACATCGGCTTCTTCGCCATCGACCTGCTGGAGCGCGCGCGCAGCGAGCAGCACTATCTGCACAACACGCCGGTACTGGTCACCAGAGGCACTGACAAGGCGGGCGGCGCGATCGAGATCCTCGATTTCGCGCCGCGGTTTCAGTATCGCGGCAGAATGTTCTGCCCGACGATGCTCGTCCGCCGCATCAAGCGCATCGCGGGGCACCCGCGCATTCGCATCCGCTGCCGGCCTGCCCAGGACTATGGCCGTGCCCTCGCCGCTACGACGTACGGCAGCAATCACATCCGCTATGTCGGCACCAACATGGTGCTGCGGCTGACGAGCGACGCGCCGGTCACAGCAGTGCTCGAGGAAAACGCGTTCTTCGTGGACGACGCGATCACGCTGGTGCTCGGCCCCGATGAAACGCTGCAGGAGACCGTGAGCGAGATCGGCAGTCACTTCGCCAATGAGACGACGGCCTACTGGCGCGAGTGGGTGCGCTCGCTCGCTATTCCCTTCGATTGGCAGGATGCCGTGATCCGGTCGGCGATTACGCTGAAGCTGAACGTCTTCGAGGATACCGGCGCGATTGTCGCGGCGCTGACGACGTCGATTCCGGAAGCCGCCGGCAGCAACCGCAACTGGGACTACCGCTTCTGCTGGCTGCGTGACGCCTACTTCGTGGTCAATGCCCTGAACCGCCTGGGCGCGACCCACACGATGGAGCGCTACCTCAGCTACATCCTGAACATCGTCGCCGAAGGCGCCGACAAGCCGCTGTCGCCCGTGTACACCATCACCGGCCACCCGCTGCCGGCGGAGCGCGTCGTGGAGTCGCTGCCTGGTTACCGCGGCTACGGACCGGTGCGCGTCAGCAATCAGGCCGCCGAGCAGGCGCAGCACGACGTGTACGGCTCGTCGATCCTCGCCGCGACGCACGTTTTCTTCGACCGCCGGCTTGCGCACCAGGGCGACGAGTCGCTGTTCCGCAGGCTCGAGCCGCTCGGCGAGCGCTGCCTCAGGCTCTTCGACAAACCCGATGCCGGGCTCTGGGAGCTGCGCGGCTCGCAGCACGTGCACACGTTCTCGGCGGTGATGTGCTGGGCGGGATGCGAGCGGCTGGGCCGCATCGCCAAACAGCTCGGGCTGGAGGACCGGGAGAAGTACTGGTGCCTGCAGGCGCGCGCGCTCCATGAGGAAATCCTCGAGCGCGCGTGGAACGAGAAGCTCGGGACATTCGTCGCCACCTTCGATGGCGATGCGCTCGATGCGAGCCTGCTGCGGCTCAACGAGCTGTTTTTCGTCGCCGACGACGACCCGCGCTTCGTCGCGACCGTACGCGCGATCGGCCGCGAGCTGAAGCGCGGGGATTTCGTGTTTCGGTACATCCAGGCGGACGATTTTGGGACGCCCGAGAACGCGTTTCTCGTCTGCACCTTCTGGTACGTCAACGCGCTCCACGCGATCGGCGACCCCGAGGAGGCGCGCAAGACGTTCGAAGACCTACTCGCCTGCCGCAACAAGCACGGCTTGCTCGCCGAGCACATCGATCCGAAGACGAAGGAGCAGTGGGGGAACTTCGTGCAGACGTACAGCATGGTAGGACTGATACTGTCGGCGATTCGATTGTCGCAACGGTGGGATCAGGCGTTCTAACAACAAAACGGTCTAGTCTTTGCAGGTCCTCGCTTGAGAGGGTTCCGCGCAGAGCGCGAGTGCCACGCCATTTGTCCATCCAAAGCCGTCCTGTGTTGGGTACTCACCACCACCCGCTTTCCGACTTGTATTCACCACATCGTACTTTTCCATCATCCTTCCCGTGGCGCGATACGTCCTCTGAATCAGGCCCAGCCAGCGACTTGCTGCTCTGTCAGCCAGATCGCCGCGTCCGTAGCGGCGTGCCCCTTCTATTGTAAGCCACTCGAGCGGTGGCCAGCCGTTGGGGCCGTCCCACTGCTGCCCCGACGCGAAGTTCGTGGTGACGAAGCCCCCGGGTTTCAGGAAGTCACGCTCGAGCCGGGCGGCGACGCGTTTGCCTTGAGCGTCGGTCGCAACGCCGAAATAGAGCGGCGCGGCCGCCGCGAGTGACGGTCGGTCGGTGACGAGCGCGCCGGTGCGCCAGCGCCGGTCGAAGAAGAATCCCACCTTCGGGTCGTACATCGTGAGGATCGCGTTCCGGCGCGCGTCCGCCCGCTGGGTAAACCGGCGGAACAGCGTGTCGTCGCCTCTGCCGTTGCGGGCGAATGCCCAGGCGGCGATGGTGCGCTCGGCATTATAGAGGAGGCTGTTGAGATCGACCGGGATCAGATCGGTCGTCTCGAGCGTGCGCAGGTCCTTGGGATCGCGCATCCAGCGGCTCGAGAAGTCCCAGCCGCTTTCCGCGGTCGCGCGCGCGTTGCGATAGAATTTGGCCCGGAGCGACTCGGGGAGGGTCTGGCCGATCTCGACGTCAGGCCGGTACGATTCCGGGCGGGGCTCGTCGGAGTCGTCCCAATAGCGGTTCAGCACGACCCTGTCCGGCAGTCGTACCACGCGCCGGTAGGCGTGCCCCGCCGCCAACGTGTCGGCGCCATCCATCCAGAACTCGTACTCCTTCACCATCGCGTCGAGGTAGCTGAGAGCGTGCGCGGTGTCGGTCGCCTGCGCGTATAACCCCACCATCGCCGCGAAGTACGGCGGCTGGCTGCGCGACAGATAGTACGTGCGATTGCCGTTCGGGATGTGGCCGACTGTCAGGATCAGGTGCGCGAAGTTGTCCAGCATGTCCTTCACGAGGTCGGTGCGTCCGCTCCGCACCAGGCCCTGCATCGTGAAATAGGAATCCCAATAGTAGATCTCGCGGAAACGCCCGCCCGGCACGACATAGGGACTCGGGAGCGGGATCAGGGATGAGCGCGCGTCCACGCTGTCGGGCGTTCGGGTAAGCACCGGCCACAGCGCCGTGATGTGTTCCGGCATCCCTTGCGACGCGACGGTGTGATATCCGTCTCCCGCCGGGTGCGGGAGCACGAAGTTCTGCTCGACGAAAGCGCGGAGCACGAATCCCGGGGTGCGGCGCGCGGAGTCGTAGCGCGCCGCAATGGCCGCAGGGGCCGATTTGGGTCGAGCGTCGACGAACTCTTTGGAATCGGGCAGGATCCCGGAGAGCTGGACGTCTGAGAACAAGGAGCCGATGTCGTGCGCGGGATCGTACGCTGATGGGCGGCTGGGCTGCTGGGCGGATGGGCGGCACGCCGCCAAGAAAAGCGAGGCAATGCAAAGGCTAGGCCACAGACGCCACAGCGGTGAACAGGGACGAGTTAATGGGACAACCACGCGTGGTTGTCCCGTTGACGTCGAGACTAGTCTTTGCATGTCCCCGCCTTTTTATGCAAACACAATCCACAGCACGCCGAGCAGCGCGACGAGCACGACGGACAACGCCACTTCGAACTTCCGCTCTTGCTTCGTCTCGCCCTCTTTGACCGCGATGCCCGGCTCGCCCACGTCGGGCTTACCATACGTGAGCCCGTCGGTTTTCTCGCGCGGGGGCGGCGGAGTCATCATGCTCACGATGACGAGCACGAACGTGCAAATCACGAACAGCAGTACGGCATAGTGGAGGAAGTTGATGGTGGCGATCCAGTGCCACAGCGTGCCTGGGGCGAGACCGCCGCCCGATGCCTTATTCGTCAGCTCGAGGATCAGCCGCAGCAAACCGAGGACGAGCCCCGTAATGAGCGACGCCATCGCCCCTGAGCCGTTGAGACGGCGGAAGAACAGGCCAAGCAGGAAGCAGGCCGCGATCGGCGGCGCGATGTATGCCTGGACGCTCTGCAGATAGATGTAGATCTGGGACGAGACGTACTTCATAAACGGAATCCACGCCAATCCCAGGAAGACCATGACACCGGCGGAAATGCGGCCTACTCTCACGAGCTGCATCTCGGTCGCCAGCGGGCGCATCTTGCGATACACATCCCAGGTGAGCAGGGTGGAGCACGCGTTGAAGGCCGACGCCAGGGAGCTCATCAGCGCCGCCAGCATCCCGGCGAGCACGAGGCCTTTGATCCCGGCGGGCAACAGCCGCGTCACGAGTGTCGGATAGGCGGAGTCGGGCGAGTTCCGGAGCTCGGGGAACAGCGCGACGGCCACGATGCCGGGCAACACGAAAATGAAGACCGGCAGGATCTTCAGGTACCCGGCGAAGATCGTTCCCTTGCGCGCCTCTTTGATGTTCTTCGCCGCGAGCACGCGCTGCACGATGTGCTGGTCGGTACACCAGTACCAGATTCCCAGAATCGGCGCGCCGAAGACGATGCCGGTCCACGGGAAATCCGGGTGATTGGACGGCTTCCACATCGAGAAGAAGCCCGCCGGCACCGCGGCGTGCAGCGCGGACCAGCCCCCCACCTTCGAGAGTCCGATAGCCATCAGTGTGATCGAGCCGAGGATCAGCACAATCGCCTGCAGTACCTCGGTGTAGACCACGGCGCGCAGTCCGCCGAAGACCGTATACAGCCCCGTGACGACGATGAGGACAATCGCCGCCGTGTAAAAATCCCATCCCGTCACCGCGCGGATCACGACCCCGCCCGCATACAGGGTCACGCTGATCTTGGTGAGGACGTAACCGATCACCGAGACCCACGTGAAGTAGGTGCGAGCCGCCGGGTTGTACCGCTTCTCCAAGAACTCCGGCATCGTATACACGCCGCTCTTCAGGTAGTAGGGCACGAATAGCCAGCCGAGCAGCAGTAGGATGAGGCACGCAAGCCACTCGAAGTGACCGACGGCGAGCCCGCTTCCGGCCCCCGTGCCGGCCAGGCCGACCAGGTGCTCCGAACCGATGTTCGATGCAAAGAGGCTGGCTCCCACGGCGAACCAGGCAACGTCGCGGCTCGCGAGGAAGTAGTCCGAGCTCACGTTCTTCTCGCGCCGCGCGGCCCACAACGCGATGCCGAACAGGACGAGGAAGTAGGCCGCGATGAACAGCAGGTCGAACACGTGGAGATTGCTCATTGGGTCGGCCTTCGGGCGTTGAGGAGATATTGAACCGCGAGATCCGTGAGCGTCCACAGCTGCACGTCTGAGCTCGAGCCGTAGCGCACCGCGCGCAGGGCTCCTCCGTCAAATCGGTAACTCCACAACTCGGCGTACTGCAACCCGGAGCGCGCGACGGCGCGCCGGATGGAATCGACAGCGCCAGGTCGATTGCGCGTGGCGAGAGCGGCGAGCAGCACATTCACCTCACGTCCCCACACCACGCGCGGCGAATGATACAGATCGTGCGCGAACATGTCCCATACCTGAGGCGACGCGTACGCATCGTTCGCGACGGCGAGCCCCACACCGTCGATGAACAGCCCAACGGGATACGGCAGCAAAAATGGGCGAAGCAGCTCGGACTCCTGCGCGGCGTCCTGCTGTTGCAGTAGCAGCCACATCGCAGGATCGGTGCTCATCACTGGAATCGGATTCCCCGCGCTATCGAGCGAGACGGCGGGGAAGCGCAACGTGTCGCTGGAAATGCCGTTGCGGGCAAGGACCCCGCTCCAGAAGTTTGCCTCGTCGGGAGGAAGCGAGCCGATCTTCGCGCCGACGCGTGACGCGACCTCGGCGGGCGCGAGCGCAACCATGAAATGGCGAGCCGCACCCCGCCACGCGTTCACGCCGAACGGAATCAGGTCCGCGTGCTCGATCCCCGGCTCTCCCAGCGCGCGGAACGCGCTGTCGATGGTCCCGATCGCAGCGCCTGCGGCACCCACACCACGTTGACGTCGAACGCAAAGCACCCGCCCGCGTAGCCGACCCGGCTGTCGCGCCAGCTCCCCGGATGGCAATAACCATCCGGATCGCGTTTGAAGCTCACGAGATTCGTCGCGACCGGATCGTGCGCATACGGAGCCGCCCGTAGCATGACGTACGCGAGATTCTTGCGCAGCGCCGCGCCCCAGCGCCGCACGAATGCCCGTTTGCGCGCGTTGGGAACCCGCGCGTCGGCGAAGTAATGCCCCGCGACGACCGGCAGCTGGAAATCGTCGTCCACCATCCAGTAGTTCTCGCGTGTCGCCTGGAGATTGCGCAGGATCGTCGAGTCACCCGTCTTCAGGAACTCCACCCCGTTTTCGCGGATCGCCTGGCCGCCGAGCGCTTCCTCGTGACTCACTTCGCCGTCGGGCGTGAGCTTGGCGAGGGCAGCCGCCATGACGAACTCGGGCATCGTGTCGGCCCACACCGGCTCCATCAGCAGCGCGGTCATCAGCATGTCGCGGCCGAAGTACGTCGCGTACGTCGGCAGCCCTGCCATCAGCTTTTGTTTGGAGCTCAGCAGCTCGAAGCCGCGGACTTCGCGCTCGATGCGCGGTGACTTCGCGGAATCGGCGAAGCGGCGGAACTCCGTGCTGAAGATTTGATTGCGGCGGAGCGGATCCAGCGCGGCGCCGTCGGTCGCGATCTCGACGCTGAACGTGGCGGGCCGCGTCCCCAGCGCTCGAATCGTCAGCACGCCGCCGGCCATGGTGGCGCGCGTCGTGCGCGCGTCGCCGCGGAGCGTCAGCCACAGATGGTTCTTGCCGTCGAGGCTGGGCTGCGAGACGCGCAGCGTCCAATCCCGCGGCGTGCTGGTCAGTCGCGTAGTCGGGCGGAGACGTTCGGTGTAGGGCGGGCCTAACGCTCGCGCGAGCTGCGCCATCTCGGGCACCACGAACGTCGGCGCGTCGATCGAATCGCGCACGCGGCCGGCGTAGCCGAAGTCGCGCTCGACGCGCATCGAGCCGAGCAGGAACTGGCCGAGCTGGATGGACCGCCCGCCGGGGACCGTCAACAAGTAGCGCAGACTGCGCCGACCGCTTCGACCGCCAGTGGCCCCAACCGTCGCCGGCCCTTCATCGAATGCGACCGCCGCAGTTGCAGTTTGACCGCCTGCTTCACGGGCCGTGAACCCGATGCTCTCATTCAGCGCGTCCGCCCACAGGTGCACCACGCGGCCGGTTTTTCCCTCGATGTAGATCTCAACCGAATTGCCACGGGCGTCGCGATAGACGCGGGCGCTGTAGCCCTCGTATGCGGCGGGATCATCCAGGCCGGGCGTTGGGAAATACAGG
>Ga0307312_10000895_pt1 | contig 14802 bp, 16 predicted proteins | sample ER_DNA_202_FD_194489 | JGI IMG/M metagenome (GOLD analysis project Ga0307312, IMG submission 194489) | Bulk soil microbial communities from the East River watershed near Crested Butte, Colorado, United States - ER_DNA_202 | ecosystem: Environmental > Terrestrial > Soil > Floodplain | place...
GACCGTGGAGAAGCACCTCGACAAGATGGGCCAACGCGCCACCGACACCTCGGCGCTCGCCTTCCAGGACGTGAAGGTTCCGGCTGCGAATCGCCTCGGCGAGGAGGGCCAGGGCTTCAAGATCGCGATGCAGACGCTCGACCACACTCGGCCGGGGACGGCGGCGGGCGCGGTCGGCGTCGCGCGCGCGGCCTTCGACCATGCAGTCGAGTACGCGCGGGAGCGGGTGCAGTTCGGCCAGCCGATCGCGATGAACCAGGGCGTCAACTTCCTCGTCGCGGACATGGCCGCCGAGATCGAGGCGGCGCGGCTGCTGACCTGGCAGGCCGCGTGGATGCTCGACCAGGGCCAGCGCGCAACCCTGCAGTCGTCGTACGCCAAGCGCTTCGCAGCCGACACGGCGATGAAGGTGACCACCGACGCGGTGCAGATCTTCGGCGGCTACGGCTACATGAAGGAGTACCCGGTCGAGAAGCTGATGCGCGACGCGAAGCTGTTTCAGATCTACGAGGGCACCTCGCAGATCCAGCGCCTCGTGATCGCCCGAGAAATCTTCCTTCCGCGTGACGATTGAGATCGACCTCTCGGGACGCGTAGCACTCGTCACCGGGAGCTCGCGCGGCATCGGCCGGGCCGACGCGCTCGCGCTGGCGCGGGCCGGGGCCGACGTCGTGCTCGCGGACATCCAGCTCGAGTCCGGGCCCGACGCCGACGACTACGGACCGCTCGCCCAGGCGGCGCGCTCGCAGGGCCTCGTCTACACCGAGCAGACGGCCGAGGAGATCCGTTCGCTCGGGCGCCGTGCCGTCGCCGTGCGCTGCGACGTCACCGACCGCGGGCAGGTCGAGGCCGCGGCGGCGACGGTGAACATCCTCGTCGCCAACGCGGCGACGCTCGACCACGTCGCCCGCTTCGAGGACCAGTCGCCCGAGCTCTGGGAGCGCGACCTGCGCGTGAACCTGACCGGCGTCTTCAACTGCGCGCAGGCCGTGTGGCCGGGGATGGTCGAGCGCGGCTGGGGGCGGATCGTGGCGATGGCCTCGGTCGCGGGCACGCTCGGCGGGTTCGGCCAGGCGAGCTACGCGGCGACCAAGGCTGGCGTGACCGGACTCGTCAAGACGCTGGCGCTCGAGGGCGGCCGCCACGGCATCACCGCCAACGCGATCGTGGCCGGGATCATCGGCACCGAGGCGTTCGCGTTTGGCAACGCAGAGATGAACGAGCGGATGGTCAGGCGCACGGCGCTGAGGCGCGCAGGCGAGCCGGAGGAGGTCGCAAACGTGGTCGCGTTCCTCTGCTCCGACCTCGCCTCGTACGTGACCGGAACCGCTCTGCAGGTGAGTGGCGGGATCGAGCTCTTCACGTTCTGAGGAGTCGGCCCGCGGCGCCGCTACACTCTTCAGCTTGCGCGTCGAGGCCGGGACAGGAGCGGTCCGGGTCCGCAGTCGGCGTCGCAGTCGTTCCAGGAAGCTGCTCGTGCAGCGGCTGGTGGCGCTGGCGATCGTCGCTGCGGTCGGCGGCGCGCTGCTCGGATTCGTCTTCGCGGGCTCCCCGAGCCGCATTGCAGCGGGCGTGCGGATCGCCGGAGTCAACGTCGGCGGCCTGACCGCCTCCGAGGCAACATCGAAGCTCGAGCAGCACTCGCGCTCGGTCGCGCAGGTGCCCATCACCTTCACGGCCGCCGGGCACACGTGGCAGCTGAAGCCGGTCAGCCTCGGCGTCGAGGCCGACTGGAAGGCCGCCGCGAAGCTCGCGCTGGACCAGGGCGACGGGCTCGGCCCGATTCGCGGCTTCCGCCGCCTGGGCGTCCGGGTCTTCGGCGCGGACGTCTCGCCGCCGACGCGCGTGCTCGACCGTGCGCTCGCCTTCGAGCTCGGCCGGATCGCCAAGGTCGTCGACCGGCCGCACCGCGACGCCGCCCTCGTCCTGCGCCGGCTGCAGCCGGTCGTGCTCGCCGCACAGTCCGGCGGAATCCTCGACCGCGATGCCGCCGGGAACGTGATCGTCCACGCGCTCGCAGGCTTCCAGCGCGGCGCGGTCGCGCTGCCGGTGCGCGTCGACGAGCCGAAGGTCAGGGCGGCCGAGCTTGCACCCGTCGCGACGCAGGTGCGCACGGCGCTGGCACGGCCCGTGCGGATGAAGCTCGGCGTCGCATCCTGGTGGCTGCCCAAGCGCCAGCTCGCGGCGATCCTGCAGCTGCCGAGCGGAGGCTCGCACACGCTCGCGGTCGCCGGCCCCGGGGCAACTCGCTACTTCGCAAAGCTCGGCCGCGGGATCAACCAGCCGGCGCGCAACGCCAGCTTCAGCATCCTGGAGAGCGGCCGTGTGGCCGTTGTCCCGGCGAAGCCCGGCCGCGTGATCGCTGCCGGCCCGACCGGCCACAACATCCTCGGCGCCGCGCTCGCCCCGGCCGCGCGCAACGCGCGCGTCGTCGTCAGCTACCAGCAGCCGCAGCGGTCGACCGCAGAGGCGCGCGCGATGGGGATCACGACCCGAGTCGGCCGCTACGAGACGATCTACGGCGGCGACCCGAACCGGATCCACAACGTGCAGCTCGTGGCGCATCTCGTCGACGGGAAGCTGATCGCTCCCGGCGCGACCTTCTCGTTCAACCAGGCGACCGGAGAGCGCGGCGCCGACAAGGGCTTCCTCGAGGCGCCGGTGATCATCAACGGCGAGGTCACAACCGGCCTCGGCGGCGGGGTCTGCCAGGTCTCGACGACGGTCTTCAACGCGGCCTACGAGGCCGGCCTGAAGATCGTCGAGCGGACGAACCACGCGCTCTACATCAGCCACTACCCGCAGGGCCGTGACGCGACCGTGAACTACCCCGACGTCGACCTGAAGTTCGTCAACGACACGAACCGCTGGCTGCTCCTGCGCACGTTCGTCGGCTCTTCGTCGCTCGTCGTCGACCTCTACGGCGCTCCGCTCCACCGGCGTGTGGAGAGCGAGACGCGGCCGCTTGTCGATACAGGCGCGGCGCCGCTGAAGCGGATCCCCGACCCGACCCTCTTCGAGGGCGTCACCTACGTCGAGGAGAGCGGCGAGCCTTCCCGGTCGACGAGCGTCCGGCGGCTCGTCTACACGAGCTCGGGCGCGCTGCTCTACGACAACACGTGGTACTCGTCCTACCGGGGCGAGGACCGGGTCGTGCACGTGGGTACGAGGAAGAAGCTCAAGCCGCGGAAGAAGCCCGGGCCGACCGGGCCGAGCGGGCCGACGGGCCCGACCGGCGTCACCTCTCCGCAGTAGCGATCTCCTCGGCGAGCCAGCCCGGGACCCGGGTGGGCCGGTGGGTCGCCGCGTCGACGCAGGCGTGTCGCGTCCAGCCGTCGGCGACCGGCTCGCCCTCACGCTCGACCGAGTAGTCGAAGCGGAAGCGGGCGCCGCGCAGGTCGCCGCAACGTGCTCTGACCGTGAGGCGGTCGTCGAAGCGGGCGGGGGTGAGGTAGCGAAGGTGCGATTCGATCGTCAGCGCCTCGATCCCGTCGGCGCGCAGTCCTGGGTAGCCGCCGCGGAAGCGCGCGAGATAGTCGATGCGCGCGATCTCGAACCAGACGAGGTAGGCGGAGTTGTGCGCGATCGCCTGGGCGTCGGTCTCGGCGAACCGCACGCGCACCTCGGTCTCGAAGCGGAAGTCCACGGCGCGAACTTTCTACGATCAGGCTCTTGGAAGCGAAAGCACTCGCCGATCTGATCCGCCGCCGGCAGCCGTGTGTCGTGTTGACGGGCGCTGGCGTGTCGACCGAGAGCGGCATCCCGGACTTCCGCTCGCCGACGGGGCTCTGGGCGAAGTTCGACCCGCTCGAGTACGGCTCGATCGAGGCCTTCCGCCGCGACCCGCTCAAGGTGTGGAGCTTCTACAAGCCGCGGGTGGCGATGCTGACCCAAGCGGAGCCGAACCCGGCGCACCTCGCGCTGGCGGAGCTCGAACGGCTCGGTCTCGTCGAGGCGGTCGTGACCCAGAACATCGACCGCCTGCACGAGCGGGCCGGGAGCCGAGAGGTCGTCGAGGTGCACGGCTCGATCCGCACGGCGACCTGTCCCCGGTGCGGGGAGTCCTACGGGCTCGAGCGGGTGCTCGAGCTGCTGGCCGCTGCGGACGCGCCCGCATGTCCCGCCTGCGGTGAGATCCTCAAGCCCGACGTGGTCTTCTTCGGCGAGCTGCTGGCTCCCGGGACGATCGAGCGCGCCCACGAGCTTGCCCGCCGCGCGCGGCTGCTGCTCGTCGTCGGCTCCGCCCTCGAGGTGTACCCGGTCGCGGGGCTCCCGGGCGAGACGTTGAGCGCCGGCGGCGAGCTCGCGCTCGTCAACCGCGGCCCGACGCCCTATGACGCGCAGGCCAGGCTGCGGCTCGACGCCAGCGCGGGGAAGGTCCTGCCTGCAGTCGTGGCGGCGCTACGCCGAGAGGACGCGCAGCAGCCGCATGACGCTTCGTGAGCGCAGCACCAGGCCGCGGATCGTCAGCTCGCCGCCGAGCTGCCGCTTGAGCGCGTGTAGGCCGGCCGGCTTCCAGACCTCAGGTATGCCGTGGGCGAACGGCACTCGTGTCAGGGCGAGGATCGCGTCCTCGTCGCCGAGCACGCGGACGCGTGCGCTGTCCTGCTCGCCGTCGGCGATACGCGCACGCCCCCCGGCGAAGTCGAGCGTGACGGCGGCGTCGGTGTCCTCCGCCCGAACGAGTACGCGGCAGTTGAGCTTCGTCAGGGCCTCACGCGCCTCGGGTCGGCCCGCGTTGCGCGCGATCGCGTCGCGCAGGGCCAGGGCGAGGTCCGAGGACGTCCCCTCGGCCAATTCGACGTCGGAAAGATGCGGCGGCGGCGACACCGCCACCATTGTCGCGGGTTCTAGGCCGCGGCGCGCTTCAGCGGGCGCTCGTCGAGCACGCGCCTGCACTCTGAGCAGACCGTGCGCTCGACTTCGTACGGGACTCCGAGCCGCTGGAGCAGCACGAAGGTCCGCACATCTGTGTGCCGGTGAAGCCGTTTGCGATGCAGGAAGAGCTGGCTCATCATCCTCGTCCGAGCGTAGCGTTGCTGTCGGAAGATACGACGCCCAAAAGGGTGACGAAGTTGTGCCGGTTCGGTAACCGCCCACGGCGGCTAAGCTCGGAAGGGTGAAATCCCGGCGCCTAGCGCTGCTGTTGCCGCTGCCGCTCGCCGCGCTGCTGGCCGGTTGCGGGGCCACGGCCCAGAAAGCGGCGAGCCAGCGCCCGCCCATCGATTCGGCCAGCTGCCGCAGCGGCTTCGTCCGGGTCGGCAGCGAGCGCGTGACCGTCGCTGCGGTCGTCCGCTCGAACGCCAGCGCCTACCGCCGGCCGGGCGCCAGGCCGTTCGCCCGTTTCGGCCACCTGAACCAGAACGGCTTCCCGACGGTCTTCCGCGTGATCGCCGCGCGTCGCGCGCGTAACTGCACTGCGCGCTGGTACCGGGTGCAGCTGCCGATCAAGCCGAACGGCGTCACGGGCTACGTGCGCGCCGCCGCCGTCCACACCGGCCGCGTCCGGACGCGTGTTCTCGTCGACCTCTCCGCGCGCAGGCTGACCCTCTTCCGCAACGGCCGTCGCGTGCTGCGGACGAAGGTCGCCGTCGGCTCGCGCGCGACGCCGACGCCGACCGGGCGCTACTACGTCAACCAGCGCCTGATCCCGGCAGACGCTTCCGGCCCCTTCGGCCCGGGCGCGATCGGGATCTCGGCGTACTCGACCGTGCTGACGGGCTGGACGCAGGGCGGCCCGATCGCGATCCACGGCACGAACGAGCCCTGGTCGATCGGGCACGCCGTCTCGAACGGCTGCATCCGCGTGCGCAACCCAGTGCTCCGCCGCATCTTCCGGCAGACGCCCGCAGGGACCCCTGTTCTGATCCGGAAATGAGGCGCGCGGCGGTGCTGCTCGCGCTCGCCGCGCTCTGCGCCGGGCTCGCGGCGACGCTGGCCGCGACGGCGAGGCAACGCACGCTGCCCGACCCGGAGGTCGAGGCGCGCCCGGACGGCTGCGGCCGCGACTACCTCGCCCAGACCCGCCGCGACATCCCGAACTGGGTGTTCGTCGGCGACCGCCACGCCCCGGCGACGGGGCCGACGCCTCCACCGCGGCGGCTCGAGGGCCTCGTCGCCTCGCGCTACGACCCCGAGCTCGCGGTGCACCCGACGCCCGAGGACCTGCCGACGATCCACCGCGGCTACGACTTCAACTTCAACGTCCTCCCGGACACGGCCTATCGCGGCCTGCTCGCCGGCTCGGCCGTCCAGCGCACAGGCAACTTCGCGGGACACGACTCCTCGACCGGACGCGTCCACGTCGAGCGCGAGCAGCCCTCGCTGCCGTCGTTCGCGTGGCCCGAGGCGGCTGACCGCATCGCGATGGTCGGCTCCTGGGTCTGGGACTGCGGCCACTGGACCGGAGGCGGCGAGCGCACCGAGATCCACACCTACCGCGCGCTCTGGGTCGAGCGGAACCGCGGGCGCGCCTCGCCGCTGAGCCCTACAGGCGAGGTTGAGGGCGACCTCTTCCTCTCGAGCGACAAGACCTTCGCCGGGGTCGAGGCCGACTGCGCGCACAAGACGAAGGGGGTCATCCTGGCCTTCCGCCTCTGCCTCACGACCGAGCCGTCCTGGCAGGACTTGAGCGGCACCTACCGCTTCCGCCTGCGCGTGCCGCACCGTCTCGGCCCGCGGTCGCGACTGCGTGTGCGCGTGCTCGACGCAGGCAGCTCGGCGGGTGCGCCGCGTGCGAAAGCCTCGGTGCGCGGCAACGGCGCCGACGTGACGCTCACGGTGAAGACGAAGCCCGGCCGGCGGCTGGCGATCGCCCAGCGCGTGCTCGCCCGCTGGAGCGGCGCACCCACGCCCGTCCATTTGCGCGTGCGCTTCCTGTCGCTGCTCGTCCGCCGCGGGATGGACCCCGGCTGCCCGGGCGGCCGCAATTCGTGTGGCTCGAAGCAGACCACCCACGGCGAGCAGGTCTCGAAGCCTCCCGGCGAATGGAACGTCTACGTCGACGCGGCCGGGGCCTGGAAGACCTGGGGCAGCGGGCTGCTGCGGGCCCGCGACGGCCAGGTCTTCCGCAACGGGCCGACGATCGACGTCCGCCTCGCGAAGGGCCGGTCATGGCGTTTGTTCGTGTTCACGCGCGAGTGCGACTTCGGCTCGCTCGGCAATGCCGACGGAGCCACCCACGCGATGTCGCCGTGCCCGCGCTCGACGGAGTTCGGCACCTTCGACGGTGACGACGTGCCCGGGATCGCTGTCGCGCACTTCACCTCGCCGGCCGCCGCGCTCGGCGTGCACCGGCTGCGACCGGTCCGGCGCGGCTCCACGTGCCCGGCCGTGAACCGGCTCGGGTGCTACGAGCTCCGCTACCGCGTCGAGGGGGTTCGAGGTTAGTCGCCGGCCCGGAGCCGGTATTACTACTCCCCGGGAAGCAAACGAAAGGCGAAATCGATGGCCCAGCAGCGTGGACAGGACATCATCAGCCGCCTCGCCGACCGTGGTGAGGACGTAATCGGGCGGATCAACGAGCTGCCCGGCGCGCAGAAGTTCATCGAGAGCGCGAACCAGCTCAAGGAGCGGGCGGATGAGCTGCAGAGGCGCCTGCGCGGGCTCGAGGCGCTCGAGCGGCGCGTGGACGCCCTCGAGCGGAAGGTCGACGAGCTGTCGCGGCCGTCGAAGTCGCGCGCCTCGAGGGCGAAGAAGACGACCGCCAAGCGGACGACGCAGGCGAAGCCGAAGACTCCCTAAGGGACCCGCAGCCGCAGCGCCCGGGGCACGATCTCGAAGCGCGTAGGGGTCGTCCCGGGCTGCTCTCCGTCGAGCTCGATCGGCAGCGGCTCGGGGGTCTCGACCTCGACCACCGCCCCGCGCAGGAGCCTCGCTTTCGGGTGCGGCAGGTGTTTCCCGCGGTAGGTCTTCGGGAGCGTGAACATCAGGTCGCGCTTGGTGAGATCGCCGATCAGGAGGACGTCGAAGAGCCCGTCGTCCGGCTGGGCCTCGGGCGTGATCATCATCCCGCCGCCGAAGTAGCGCCCGTTCGCGACCACGACGTCGTGCATGCGGCCGCTGTGCTCCTCGCCGTCGACGCGCACGCGCACCTCGCCGCTGCGCCAGCGCGAGAAGACCGCCAGGGTCGCCCAGAGGTACGAGGTCTTCCCGCCGAGCGCCTTCGACGTCTCGTTCGCGCGCTTGGCAATCGCGCCGCTCATCCCCGCGCTCGCGATGTTGGCGAAGCGCGACTCGCCGTCGCTCCCGTCCCAGGCGCGGTAGCCGGCGCGGCCGAGGTCGATCTCGCGCGCCTGGCCGCGGAGGGCGACCTCGACCGCGTCCTCGAGCTTGCGCGGGATGCCGTAGGTGCGGACGAAGTCCCAGCCGGTGCCGCGCGGGATCACGGCGAGCTCGACGTCGAGGCCGGCGATGCCGTTCGCGACCTCGTTCACCGTCCCGTCGCCGCCGACGGCGACGAGGAGGGACGCACCGCCCTCGACCGCCTGGCGCGCGAGCTCCCCGAGCTGACCGGGCCGTTCCGAGAGGAGCGCGTCGCCGCGGAGCCCGAGCGTGGCCGCCCGGTGCGCGAGCTCGGGCCAGCGGCGGCCGTTGGCGCCGTTCTCGGCGGCCGGGTTGACCAGGAAGACGGTGTCGCTAATGGGTGACCGTGGCGAGGGCGACGCGCGTCATGCGGTCGACCGCGGCCCGCAGCTCGTCGTCGGAGATGCGCGTGAACTCGTCGCCGATCACGATGTCGCTGACCGTGAGCAGGCAGCCCGCCTTGACCCCGCGCAGCGAGCCGATCGTGAACAGCACCGCTGCTTCCATCTCGACGCCGAGCACACCGCGCGCCGACCAGCGGCGGTGCCGCTCCGGGTCCGGGTCGTAGAACGTGTCGCTCGAGGCGATCGCGCCGACGCGCACCGGCTGGTCGAGCTCCTTGGCCGCATGCACGGCTCCGTGCACGAGCTCCCAGTCGGCCGTCGGCGTGTGCGGCTCCCCGCCCACGTAGTGCCGCGCGGTGCCGTCGGCCGGTACCGCCGAGACGGCCACGATCAGATCGCCGAGCGCGAGGTCGGACTGAAGCCCGCCGCAGGTGCCCACCCGGAGGAAGCGCTTGACGCCGAGCTGCACGAGCTCCTCCATCACGATCGCGGCCGAGGGGCAGCCCATCCCGGTCGACTGCACCGAGACCGGTTTGCCTTCCCACTCGCCGGAGTAGCCGAGCATGCCGCGCTCGCCGTTCCGCTGGACGGGGTTGTCGAAGTACGTCTCGGCGATGTACTTGGCGCGCAGCGGGTCTCCCGGAAGGAGACACGACTCGCCGTACTCGCCGGGCTCGGCGCGGACATGGATCGGCATCGCGGACAGCCTAAAGTTGGGGCCGTGCCCGCGCTGACCGAACCGGCACTCGCCGAGATCCTGGCCTTCTGCGCAGAGGACCCGATCGAGCGCGTCTTCCTGGAGGACGTCGCGCGGCGCGGGCTCGGCCGCTTCACCGGGCTCGTCGAGGACGGTCGGCTGCGGGCGCTCTGCCACGTCGGCACCAATCTCGTGCCCTCGGGCAGCGGCTGCGGCGCCTTCGCGAAGGTCGACGGCGCTTCGCGCGCGCGTCTCGCGATCGGCGAGGAGAACGCGGTCGGCGACTTCTGGGCCGCGGCGCAGGACCGGCTGCCGCCCCCACGCGAGGACCGGCCCGGCCAGCCTGTCTACGTACTCGAGAAGCCGCCCGAGCCGGGGGAGACCATCCTGCGCCCCGCGACTCAGGCCGACTTCGAGCTGCTCGTCCCGGCCTGCGCGGAGGCGCATCGCGAGGAGCTCGGGACGAACCCGCTCGACCGGGACCCGGAGAGCTTTCGCTGGCGGACGCGGATGCAGATCGAGGACGGCCGCTCGTGGCTCTGGGTCGAGGACGGCACGATCCTGTTCAAGGCCGAGGCCTCGGCGTGGACGCCGTCCGCGGTCCAGCTGCAGCAGGTCTGGGTCGACCCCCGCGTGCGCGGGCGCGGCTACGCGCAGCGCGGGATGCGCGACCTCTGTCGCCTGCTGCTCGAGCGCGTGCCGTCGGTCTGCCTCTTCGTCCGGGCCGAGAACGCGCCCGCGATCCGCGTCTACGAGCGCGTGGGCATGCGCCACACGATCTCGTACCGCAGCCTGATCTTCTGAGAAAAGCCCCGATCGGGGGAGAGACGCAGCGCAAAGGGCCGCCGAGAATGCGGGCGTGCGGCGTCTAGGCCTTACTGCGGCCGGCCTTCTCGTCACGGTCGCCCTTGCCCTTGCCCTGGTTACCAACGGGCGGGCGAAGCCGAACCTGGTCCACACCTGCTCGGCCAGCGACCGCCAGTTCATCGAGGCGGCCCGGACGAACATGACCGCGCTCGAGCTCTGGAGCGACGAGTACCAGAGCGGCGACGCGAGCGGCGGCGACGTCACCGGCCAGGCCCGTGCGGCGGCGAAGATCGTCCGCGGGATGGGGCCGACCGACTTCTCGCTGCGGCAGACGCAGCGTCTCGTGGTCGGGATGCTGACCGAGTACGCGAAGGCCGTGCAGCTGCACGCCCGCCACCGCGACTCCGGAGCGCACATGTACCGCGCCTACGGGCTCGCGAACTACGCGCATACCGTGCTCGTCAGGGCTGATCCGCAACTGCGGAAGCTCGGCTGCGACGTCCACCCGCTGCTCTAGCTCCTCCGGCGCTGCAAGACTGTGGCGGTGGGCGAGCCCGTCCATCCTGATCGGCTCCGCGAGCGCGTCGAAGCGCACATTCGCGAGCACGAGCTGATCCCGCCGGGGGGCGAGGTCGTCGCGCTCGTCTCGGGCGGAGCGGACTCGACCTGCCTCCACCACGTGCTCGGCGCGCTCGGCTACCGCGTCTCGGCGCTGCACGTGAACCACGGGCTGCGTGGCGAGGAGTCCGAGCAGGACGCGCGTTTCTGCCGCGAGCAGCTCGGCGCGGAGGTGGTCGAGGCGCCGGTGCCCGAGTTGCCGACCGAGGATGCCCTCAGGAAGCTCCGCTACTCGTTCGCGGCCGACCGGCTCCGGGCGACCGGCCACACGGCCTCCGACCAGGTCGAGACCGTCCTCTACCGGCTCGTCTCGAGCGGCGGCGCGAAGGGGATCAAGCCCAAGCGCGAGGACGGCGTCGTCCGCCCGCTGCTGACCCTCTGGCGCGACGAGACCGAGGCCTACTGCCGCGCTGAGGGGATCGCCTTCCGCAGCGACAGCTCGAACGCCGCGACCGCGCGCGGGCTGATCCGCGACGAGATCCTGCCGCTCTTGCGGCGGCTCCACCCGGGCGCCGAGCAGAACCTGCTGCGCCTGGCCGAGCAGCGGCCGACGAAGCTCGACGAGCTGCTCGCCTCGAGCGCCGGCTCGCGCCGCCTCGACCTCGGCCAGGGCCTGACCGCGGTGCGCGAGTACGACCGCGTCTGGCTCGAGCAGACCCCCGTCGCGCTCGACGGCAGCGTGCGCTGGGGCCCGTGGCGGATCGAATCCAGCCTCGCAGGCCTTAAGGTACGAAGCTGGCGACCGGGCGACAGGCTCGCCGGGCGCCGCAAGAAGATTCAGGACGTGTTCGTGGACGCCAAGATCCCGAGGTCGGAGCGAGAGGCATGGCCGCTCGTCGTGCGCGGGAGCGAGGTCGTCGCGGTGCCCGGCCTGATCGAGCATCCAGCTGTCTCGGCGACACGAGAGGACCTGTGACCAAGACGCCTAGCGTTCAGACCGAGCTCGAGCAGGCGGTCGGAGAGATCCTCATCGACGAGGTGACGCTCGCCGCCCGCGTGGCCGAGCTCGGGGCCGAGGTCTCCGAGGACTACCAGGGCCGCGACCTGCTCCTGATCGGCGTGCTCAAGGGCGCGGTCTTTTTCATGGCCGACCTGATGCGCCATCTGACCGTGCCGTGCGAGGTCGACTTCATGGCGATCTCGAGCTACGGCGACGCGACCGACTCGTCGGGGATCGTGCGGATCCTCAAGGACCTCGACATCAACATCGAGGGTCGCCACGTGCTCGTCGTTGAAGACATCATCGACTCCGGCCTGACGCTGTCGTACCTGATGCGGAACCTGGAGTCGCGGGAGCCCGCGTCGCTCGAGGTCTGTGCCCTGCTGACCAAGCCCTCACGCCGCGAGATCGATGTTCCCGTGCGCTACGTGGGCTTTGAGATCCCGAACAAGTTCGTGGTCGGGTACGGCCTCGACTTCGGCGAGCGCTACCGAAACCTGCCGTTTGTGGGGGTCTTGAGCGAGCACCTGATCCCTGCCGGCCTTTAAGAGGAGGGCTTGACGAAATACCGGCTGTGCCGCCGGAACGCGCTGCTCGCCCCGATGCTGCGTCCTCAGTCGCGCTCGTACCTTCCAGGTACGAACGCTCCCTGCGTCCTTGCTTCGGAACGACCATCGCGCCCCGGCGACGAGCGATATTCCGCCAATCCCTCCTAGGCAACCCCAATCCGAGTACCGGTGACGCTCATACTCGCTGGTACCCTGTGCCGATAGAGGGCCCGTGAACAGATTCTTCCGCTCAGCGCTTTTCCCGCTCGTCGTGATCGTGCTGCTCGTGTGGCTGGCGAGCCAGACGCTGATCCCGCATTCCAAGAGCGAGAAGAAGATCACCTATTCCGAGTTCATCGGCAAAGCCGAGAACGGCGACGTCTCGAACGTCGTCATCAACCCCGGCAAGAAGTCGATCAGCTTCACGATCCCGAGTGACCAGAACAAGAAGGCCAGCGTCCACTACGCGGCCGACCAGTCGATCCCGGGGATCGAGCGGATCCTCGAGCGGAAGCAGATCAACTTCGACGCGAAGGCGACCGGCGGTTTCTCGTGGGTGAGCGCGTTCTTCTCACTGCTCCCCTTCATCATCCTGATCGCCTTCTGGATCTTCCTGATGAACCAGGTCCAGGGCGGCGGCTCGAAGGTGATGAGCTTCGGCAAGAGCCGCGCCAAGCGGATGGCGCCCGATTCGCCGAAGATAGGCTTCAAGGACGTCGCCGGCGTGGACGAGGCCGTCGAGGAGCTTCAGGAGATCAAGGAGTTCCTCGAGAACCCGAAGAAGTTCCAGGCGCTCGGCGCGCGGATCCCGAAGGGCGTCCTGCTCTACGGGCCACCCGGCACCGGTAAGACGCTGCTCGCCCGCGCGGTCGCCGGCGAGGCGGGCGTGCCGTTCTTCTCGATCTCCGGCTCCGACTTCGTCGAGATGTTCGTCGGCGTCGGTGCCTCACGCGTGCGTGACCTCTTCGAGCAGGCCAAGCAGGCCTCCCCCTGCATCGTCTTCATGGACGAGATCGACGCCGTCGGTCGCCACCGCGGCGCGGGCCTGGGCGGGGGCCACGACGAGCGCGAGCAGACGCTGAACCAGCTCCTCGTCGAGATGGACGGCTTCGAGCTGAAGGACAACATCATCCTGATCGCGGCCACCAACCGGCCCGACATCCTCGACCCGGCGCTGCTGCGTCCGGGCCGCTTCGACCGGCAGATCGTCGTCGACCGGCCCGACCGCGTCGGCCGCCGCAAGATCCTCGAGGTGCACGCGAAGGGCAAGCCGATCGCGCCCGAGATCGACCTCGACACGCTGGCCGCCGGCACCCCGGGCTTCACGGGCGCCGACCTCGCGAACCTCGTCAACGAGGCCGCGCTGCTCGCCGCGCGCCGCGGGAAGAAGACGATCCAGCAGGAGGAGCTGGAGGAAGGGATCATGCGCGTGATCGCAGGCCCCGAGAAGAAGACACGCCTGCTCTCCGAGGAGGAGCGCAAGATCACCGCGTACCACGAGCTCGGCCACGCGCTCGTCGGCCACTACCTCGAGCACACCGATGACGTGCACAAGATCTCGGTGATCAGCCGCGGCCAGGCGCTCGGCTACACGATCTCGCTCCCGCGCGAGGATCGCTACCTGACGACGAAGACCGCGCTGATGGAGCAGCTCGCGATGACCCTGGGCGGCCGCGCCGCTGAGGAGCTCGTCTTCCACGAGGTCACGACCGGCGCCGCGAACGACCTAGAGAAGGTCACCTCGATCGCGAAACAGATGATTATGCGCTACGGCATGAGCGAGAAGCTCGGCCCGCGCGTGCTCGGCCGCAACCACGACCTGCCGTTCCTCGGCCGCGAGATGGGCAACGAGCCCGACTACTCCGAGGAGATCGCGCGTGAGATCGACGACGAGATCCGGCGGGTGATCGAGGAGGCGCACGAGCTCGCGGTCAAGGTGCTGACCGAGCACATGGACGACCTGCACCGCGTCTCCGGGATCCTGATCGAGCGCGAGACGATCGACAAGGACCAGTTCGAGCGGCTCCTGGCCGGCGAGCCCGAGGGGAACGTCTTCCCGGAAGAGACACCGGAAGCGGAGGAGGCTCCGGCGGAGGAGCGCAGGAAGCGCCCGCAGCCGAAGCCGGTCCCCAGGCCGTTCCCGGGCGCGACGATGCAGCCGCCGCCCGAAGGTTCGACGACGTAAGTCCGGCTCGCGCTTCGCGCGAGCCATGACGACTTACGTCGTGAGACTGCTGACGACCTGCGCGAGTGAGATGCCGGGCGAAGCCCGCCACCGCGGCATGAGAGTCGGGCCTGAGAGATGTCAGAGGCACTTTTGGGCCCTCTTCAGGTGACCGAGCAGCGTCGAGACATCTGGGCCGAATGGCTCGCCGTGCACCGCTGCGGCGGCGATCCGGATGTTCGCCGCCGGATGCTGGAGGAAACCCAAGCCTTCCGCGAGGAGGTTCTCGACCGAGCCGAGCTGGTGGAGGGAGAGACCCTGTTGGATGTCGGCTGCGGCGAGGGCCTGATCGGCTTCGGCGCGCTCTCGCTCGTCGCCGG
>Ga0307312_10000896_pt1 | contig 14795 bp, 12 predicted proteins | sample ER_DNA_202_FD_194489 | JGI IMG/M metagenome (GOLD analysis project Ga0307312, IMG submission 194489) | Bulk soil microbial communities from the East River watershed near Crested Butte, Colorado, United States - ER_DNA_202 | ecosystem: Environmental > Terrestrial > Soil > Floodplain | place...
GGATCGCGCGCGACCGCGCCCGGCGTCGGGCCGAGCGCGCGGTTTGTGGCCGAGAGCCGCGCCGGAGACTACGAATGTCCTTGTTAACAAGACGACTAGGCTAACGTTTGTCAGGGTATCTACTGACGAACCCATCACGGTTCGGCATCCTCACATTGGGCAAAGTCTCGGCGTTCATTATGTCGTTGTCGCCGATGATCTTGTTTATGGCGAGAATGTACGCGGTCACGGCGTAGACTTCGTCGTTGGTGAGCGATTTTGGTTGCTGCCACGGCATCGCTCGCCGCGTAAAATCGAAAATCGTCGTCGCGTGAGGCACGTAATTCGCGACCGTGCGCTGGGGGCCGCTGAGCGCGGCATTAGGCCCTCCTTGGCCCTCTTTCCCGTGGCACAGCTCGCATTTCGCAGCGTACACGACGGCACCTTGCGCAGGTGTGCCGCTGCCGGGCGGCAATCCGGCGCCATCCGGCGCGACGCTGATATTCCAAAGTGCCAGGTCGGCCTCTGTGACCGGTTTACCCAGTTCAGGCCCGTCGGCGGCCGTCGCGATCGCTCCGGCAAGTAGCAAGGCCAAGCCGCCAACCAGGGTCTCACGCATACACATGTTTGATCTCCCCCTTGGCGTCGACGGCCCAACTGGTGATGACGTTCATGTGTCCCATTGGGAACGCAGTCACCGGGACATTCACTTTCGGCGCGCCGCGCTCGACGGACATTTCCTCTCGCGTCGGCTGTATATTGCCGGCTTCGTCCCAGGCGCGACTCTGTAAAACCACAGGCCGACCATCCCAGCGCCAGGGCATGCGGAACCTCGTCAACGCTTTGCTCAAAACCGGTGCATCGAGCGCGGCTTCGCCCCAACTATTGCCCCCATCGGCGGAGACCACGACTTTAGCGATCCGACCATTTCCCGAGTAGGCAAGGCCGGAAATTTCATAATAGCCCGGCTCCTTCAGCGTCAAACCGGGCGAGGGATGAGTGATGAAGGACTTTACTTCCATTGGAAAGAAGAACTGCCAAATCTTGGGGCCCGCGACGCGATACGTGTATTGCATGGTTTCATTGATCGCCATCACGGGCGCCTCGACCAGCTTTATCCGGTGGAGCCATTTGACGTTCATGTTGCCTTCATAGCCAGGTACCAGGAGCCGCATCGGATAGCCGTTTGACGGCGCAATACGCTCGCCGTTCTGGTAAATTGCAATCATCACGTCATCGAGCGCCTTGGCTATCGGGATGCTGCGGTTCATGCTGGGCCCGTCTGCCCCTTCTGCAAGCAGCCACTTTGCCTTCGGGTCGATGCCAGTCTCTTCGAGTAGAGTTGACATCCGAACCCCGGTCCATTCGGAGCAAGAAACAAGGCCGTGGATTGCCTGAACGTTGGCCTGCACTGGGTCCTTGTTGTAGAGAGGTGCGCTATTGCCGCCACATTCAACAAAGTTAATGCGCGACACCATCGGATAGCGGGCAAGCGCATCAAGTGTGAAGACGAGTGGCTGTCTCACCAAACCATGGATCGCCAAACGGTGCTTATCTGGATCGATGTCAGGGAAGCCCGTACGCGACACGACAAAATGCAGACCATTTGGCGTGATCGTGCCGTTGAGCAGATGATGCGGTGTACGCGCCTGGCTGGTGCGCGGCTCGTTCTTGGGATTAGTAAGCGTGCGCACTACATTCTTTTCGTATTTCGCCGGTCGATCGTAGGGCGGGATAGCGGCGCCGATCTCGAGACTCCACGCGTCGACTGGCAGCGGCTCGGCGGCGGCCACCGTCGTCAGCGAGTTGCTGAACCCCGAGCCCATTGCTCCCGCAATTAAAACACCGCGCCCGAGCAGAGCGCGGCGATGGATGAGACCGTTGGCGGCAACTTCCAACGAAGAATCGACGCCACGATTTTTGCGGATTGCCATGTTGTCCTCCTCGCGACCGGCGAGTATGCGCCTGTCCTAGTTCTTCCCTGAAGGCGCAGGCAATGCCTGCTCCCCCTTTGATGTCTTTGTCTTATTAGGTGGCTGAAATGCTGGTTATGAGACTGCGCCTTTTCGGCTCTTGATGCAATCAGCAGGTCGAGGGCTTGCCGCCTAAGCAACGAAAGCCACCGGGAGCCGACCGACGTCAAGGTGACACCGCTTCCGCCGCCGTGGCCGAAGGCGAACATCACGTAACGATCCGTGCGGCCTGCCGCAGCGGCTAGTTGACGGGCCGGCGTTACGGTGTCTCCGGCGTTCTCCGAGGCCTGTCCTACCGGAAACCCCATTCGGCTAGCGAGCAGACGGCGAATCGGGTGATGTTCGTGCCCGATGATCGATTTTCTCATGTTGCTGGCATGCGTGCTGACCAGGCTCTTCCGATCGAGGGTGCGGCTTGAGGCGGAGATCCTTGTTCTGCGCCATCAGCTCAACATTCTGAAGCGCAAATCGACCGAAAGAGCGGCCTTCAAGAGCATCGATCGCTTGGTGTTTGCTGGGCTGTATCGTCTTGTTACTGGCGTGCTGGATGCCCTGAAAATTCTCAAACCGGAGACGGTCATCCGTTGGCACCGGGCCGGATTCCGAGCCTATTGGCGGTGGAAATCGAGATCGCGCGGTGGCCGACCAAAGACTCTGCTGGAGGTTCGTCAGCTCATTCGAGACATGAGTATTGAGAACCCGCTTTGGGGTGCACCGCGGATTCATGGCGAACTGCTCAAGCTCGGCATCGATGTCGGGCAAACCACCGTTGCAAGTACATGGCGCGAGGAAGACGCCATCCCAAGGATGGAAGACGTTTCTTCGAAATCACGCGGACGGCATCGCGTCGATGGATTTGTTCGTGGTCCCCACGATCTCGTTCCGGCTGTTGTATGGATTTCTGGTCCTGCGGCACTCCCGCCTCCGAGCGAGCGGGCGTGGCGGTGTGCGTGGTCGCCTGTGACGCGGCGGGCGAGATCGCGCTCCTGCCCTCGCCGTGGGCGCCGTGGAAGGGCGCCCCGCTACGCGTCATGCTCACGGCAAAGAAATAGCGAGACCATCCGCACCGGACCGGGATGCGGGATGAGGTTACAGAGCCGTCACAACAGAGCTCTCCTGAACGTCTTGTTGGCGTTCAGCTGCGGGGCGGTCTTTGGGGCATGGATCGCCGGGCACGTTCCAGACCTGTGGACTGTTGTTCTTCCCGCCTGCATTCTTCTGGTCTTTTTTGCCCTGCTCACCGCTTCTCGTCCCCATCGAAAGCAAAGGCCACCCCCGCGCCGGCCGCGGCCGGGCCGCTTCCGGTCCATTTGCGGCAAACGCGTCTAGCTTCGCCTTGGGGGTAGCAGTGGCCACCCGCGAGCCAGCTGCTGCTGCACCGCCTGGAGCGAAAAGAAGCCCCGGCCAGGGGACTGACCGGGGCGAAGCGCCAAACAAGGAATTAGGGAGTTCGTAGTATACTGATTCCCGTTTGCTTTTTCAAGCTGATCGCGCAGGCCCTTTGAATCCAAAGCAGGGAGCCCGACTGCGCCGACGCGCTCCGCTCCATCCAGAGGGGGCCCCCTGGGGGCCTCGGGGACCGGTACCCAGCATGGACAGGCGGGGGTGCTTCGCGCGCGTGGGCAGCGCTGCTACGCCTGGACGGCAGCAGTCGACGATTAGACTGTTAGCCGATCAGACTGGTCGAGCAGTCTTGTTAGTTGCTCCCATCAATCCGATATCCGCAAGGCCAACGACGCGAATAGGTGCGCCATTTCTTCGAGATTTTCTACGCTCGCGACGCGCGCTTGAGTTTTCACACGGCCAAGACCAAAGCGGTCGGCCAGATACCAGAGTCTGTTGCCGTTCGGACACACTCCAGCAGGAATTCCTGTCAAGGGTTCCGAGTCGCAAACTGCCTTGAATGCTCGCGCTTCATCGTTTGATCAGTAATTTCGTGCTTTTGTGCCGCGTGCCGACTCCAGCCGCGATGCAAGCAAGCCGCCGGGCCTTTACCACAAGGCCATGCGACGGCCCGAGAACCGTCGCATTTTAACCATCGGTCAAGATGATTGAGGGATCAGGGGCGATCGATGAAATCGGGGGCGAAGGGAACATGGCGGCTCCGACAAAACGCATCGACGGCATCGACTTCTGGCGTGGCATTGCGCTGTTGACGATATTCATCGACCACGTGCCGGAAAACGTATTTCAGCACGTGACGCAGAAGAACTTCGGTTTCTCGGATGCGGCCGAGCTGTTCGTATTCCTAGCCGGTGTATCCGTGGCGCTCGCCTACGGCACGCGTTTCTTCAACGGAGAGACCGTCGGGGCGGTACGCGCCGTGCTTCGCAGGGCGTTCACGCTCTACTGGGTGCAGATCCTGATCTCGTTACTGATCATAGCCATCTTCGCCGGCGCTGCTGCCCTCTGGCACGAAGACGATCTGCTGGAAGACGCCGACGTGGTGTTGTCTAACCCGCTGCAGACGACCGCCGCCATTTTGGCGCTCCTCCATCAGCTCGAAAACGCCAACATCTTGCCGCTCTATATCGCGCTGTTGCTGATGACGCCGTTGCTGCTGGTGCTGGCGCGCCGCGACGATCGATTGATGCTCGCAGTTTCGGCCGGGATCTATCTGGCGGCGCGCGCGTTCTCACTCAATTTGTCAACCTGGCCCGTTGAGGGAACCTGGTTCTTCAATCCCGTCGCGTGGCAGCTCATCTTTGCCATCGGCATTTTCGCAGGACGGCGATTTAAGCTCGGCGGTATCGCCTACGACGCGCGGCTCTTCGCCGCTTGCCTCGTTGTCGTCGCGATCGCCGCGGTGGTGCGCACCGATGCCTTCGGCTATGCGTCGGGGCTGTGGCAGGCCATGCGCGACGGGCTCGACTGCGGCAAGACCGATCTCGGATTCGCGCGGCTCGTGCATTTCCTCGCGCTTGCCTACATCGTCTACCATTGCGGGCTCACCGGACTGATGCGGCGGACCCGGGCATTCCTACCGCTGTGCCTGATCGGCCGCTACGGTTTGCCGGTGTTCGCGACCGGCACCGTCCTGAGCGCCATGGGCGAGGTCGTGGAGACGCGCTCAGAAGCTTTCAGCCACGAGGTGGCGTTAGGGGCCGCTATGGTCGTCGGCGGCATCCTTATGCATTATCTCGTCGCCCGCGGCCTTGCCGCGTGGAAAGACAAATCCAGAGCGCGGCAAAGCATGATAGACCGGGCGCACACCTTACAAATGGCTTCGCCATTGTCCTTGCAGAAGTCAGCAATCGTCGTGTGGTCAGGAACAAGCCCGCCCATCAGCCCATCTGTCCTTCCCGAGAACGACATCCGCGCGCCGCAGAGATGCAATTCGGACAAGATTAGGTGTGATGACGATCATCACAGATCGCTCGATGTGTCGTCTTAGCGGGGCGTCTTTGCCCGAGAGGATGACGTCTGCAGGGCGGCGTTCAGTCGCGACGGCAAGCGCACCGTCACAATACGGCGCGCTTGTGCGAAGCCGAAACCGGCAAGCAAATCGGCGAGCCGCTCACGGGCCATAGCCCCTGGCCGGTGAGCGCTTTCGCCTAACCGACCTCACGCGCCAAGTCGGGATTTATCCCGCCCGTATTCTCAAAGGCGAGAAGGCGGCCGATCTGCCGGTCGTGCAGATGGCCAGCGGCGCTGTGTACCGCGCTAATAGGCCGAAATGGCTGCACCTACCAAGCGCTGCGACGTCAAGATTCTTCTTGCCAACCAGGAGCCCTCCACAGATGGCCAAAGACGTTATTCAATTACCTCGTCGGCGTTGGCGGCACTGCGCCTCGGGTCACGGCGGCTGGCAAGTCTTTGTTCCCGCTTAGGCTTGGGCTCGCGGCCGCCTGCCCTCCGTGAACCCTTTTCCGGCTCGGCGCGACTAATACCGGGAGAGCGCGGATGAAACGCCGCCGGCAGGGGCGAAGCATCAGATTATGCATAGACGCTTTATTTTGCGCCGCGCGACTGTGCTCGCGGCCGTTTCGACGCTGAGCCTATTGGTAAACGGCCCGGCACGGGCGCAAGTGCGGGGGGCCGTCGCAACGCCCGAAGCGCAGCCGGGGCCGTCATCCACCACGCGGGCCACCCCCCATTCGGCTGCGTGCACGGTGGCGACCGATCAAGTCCGCTTTGATTTTCCACTTCCTCGGACGGCGCGGCTCCTCGTGAGCGGCCTGCCGATCAAGATTGTGGCGCTCGGATCATCGTCGACCTATGGCGCAGGTGCCAGCACGCGGGCCGCCTCCTATCCGAGCCGCCTTGCCGAAGAACTGGTCCGCCGTTTCCCAGGGCAAAAGTTCACCGTCTTGAACCGTGGCGTAAGTGGAGAGGACATCAGCAACATGCTCGCGCGTCTCGACGCCGCAGTGATCAGGGAAAAGCCTGATCTCGTTCTCTGGCAACTCGGCACCAATTCAGTGCTGGACGGCAAACCCGTGCGACCGCAGGCATCGCTGTTGCGCGGGGGATTGGCGCGTCTCAAGGCGACTGGCGCTGACGTCGTGTTGGTTGATCCGCAATACGTGCCCAGGGTCATCGCCAAGCGACATGCGGACGACATGGTGTCACTGATTGCTACCACCGCGAAGGAGGAGCGCGTTGATCATTTTCGCCGCTTCGATCTGATGCGGCATTGGCACGAGACTGAACATTTGCCGTTCAAAACGTTCGTGTCGCCGGATGGGCTGCATATGAATGACTGGAGCTACGCCTGCCTCGCAAAGGGGCTCGGCCTCGCGATTGCCGAGGCTGCGGAGCGGCCCACCACGACTGCGACGGGACCGAGCATCGCGCCCCATTAAAGCTCACTGAAGGCCTCACATCGGCGTCGCGGCGGTGTGTTTCCCGCGCAAATTCGGCCGCCGCCCGGGCAACCGCCTACAACGCCTGCAACTTGGCGAGGCGGCGTCTCTGCGCCTCATTACGTGGGGAGTCTTCGTATTTCTGCGCCAGCTCCATCGCACGTTCTCGCGCCGAGGCCGTAAGCAACTGGACTCGCTCGGTCCTCTCCTTGGCCCTACGCATCCTCGTTGGCCCACCAAAGAGATGCGCGCGCTTCATCGCATCGCAGGATATCGGATTGCAGCGGAACAGTCAGCGGGTTAGCCGCTCCCGGCCCGTGAGTCGATCGGATGCATTTCCGTCAATGGAAACGGCGCGAGTTCATCACGCTCATCGGCGGCGCGGCTGCGTGGCCTCTCGCGGCGCGCGCGGTTCACGATCTGCGACTTTGCCCGTGGCGATATCCATCATGAGCTTGGCAAAGCTCGCGGTGGCGCTTTCGGAGTCGGTTAGGCATCTTCAGGCCGATGAATGAGCTTGTAGACCGGAACCTTCGTTGAATGAATCTCCCTCATCCATGGTTTGCCCGCAGACCACGCATTTTGCGATATTGCTGTCTCTCTTGGGAAGTCGCGAATGCGTCACCGAATACAGTGCTCCGCAATGGGGGCAAAAGAAGGTCCCACCCCCGGGTACTGGTCCTGCTAGAGGCACCTCGGCGCGTCCGTACACCCCGAACCAATATGCGCCCCAAAGGAAACAAATTCCGGCGCCGTCAAATGCCTGTTTCCGTGACGGCCATCACATTTTTTGGGGTCGCGCTGTCGCTAATCTACCGCCATCGTATTCATGGATGGAGGCGATCATGGCCCATCTGGTCGATAAGAACTTTGTGGAGCGCGCAAATGCCATGCTTCTGCTGGGGATTCTATGGGGCGGGCTTGCGGCTTGCGTCCTTGGCGCGCTGTCTTACGACATTGCCTACTGGTTCCAGGGCTGGTGAGCCGCACGGGCACCGAGCCCACGATCATCGAAGCCATCCGCTCCGACTTGAGCACTACCGCTACATGGCTCCTGGATCGCGGCGGCCAGCCGACCCTGATGAACTTGCGGCGCGTCATTAATCACTGCAAAAGTCACACCCGCAGAAAGATCTTGCGGCGGTATAGAAAGCCGGCAAGCGCCACCGCTAGGACCAGCCCAAGGCATGGGCGAGAAGGCTCCCCACGCCAGGTGTCAGATGGCTGTCCACAAAGCTGCTCACGTCTCCGCCGATCAGCTGCGTTTGCGAGCGGCTGGAAGCCCACGATAAGGTAGAGCGTGAAATCAATCTCTAAATAACTGAGTCGATTCATATGAAAATTGCGAGCGTTGAATGTCTTCCAGTGTATGCAGGCTGGCGGAAGAACTTTGTGTTCGTTCGTGTCGAGACCGACTCCGGATTGGTCGGGTGGGGCGAAGCCTATAGCCAATACGACCGGGACACCGCGATCGCGGCGCAGGTCACGGAGCTTGGCCGCTATCTGGTCGGACGCGATCCATTCCATATCCGTCACATCTTGCAGATGTCGTTCGACGATTACGCCCAGAGGCGTGGCTCGCTGGAGTTCTACTGCGCTACGTCCGGCATCGAGCAGGCGCTCTGGGACATCGTCGGCAAGGAGACGCAGCAGCCGATCTACAATCTGCTGGGCGGTCCAGTCCGTTTGCAAATTCGTGTCTACGCTAACGGCTGGAGCTACAAGTTGAGGAAGCCAGAGGATTTCGCGCGCGCTGCCGAGGCCGTGGTGAAGCGCGGATTCAGCGCCATCAAGTACGACCCGGTACCGGGCCCCTGGCGGACATTCATTCCGAAAGACCATATCAGGCACGCAGTGAAGGTGATGCGCGCGGTGCGTGACGCAGTCGGCCCTGACGTCGACCTTCTGCTTGACATCCACCGCCGGCTTGCGCCGATGCATGCCATCGATCTTGCCAACGCGCTGGCAGAGTTCGAGCCATACTGGTTCGAAGAACCCTGCCAGTCGGAAAACGTCGAGGCCCTGGCCGAGGTGCGGCGCGCAAGCCGAATTCCGGTAGTGACTGGTGAGGCGCTCTACGCGCGCTCTGGCTTCCGCCCGATCTTCCGCCAACGTGCCGTCGATATCATCAATCCCGACGTGTCAAATTGCGGCGGCATCCTCGAGCTCACGCTGATTGCGGCGGCTGCGGAGACAGAGGCAATCGCGGTTTCGCCTCACAACTACAATTCAACGACTATGTCGCTGTCGGCGACAGTGCATGCGGCGGCCTGCATGCCCAACTTCATCATCACCGAATATTTCCTGCCGTTCGAGGAAATCAGTGAGCGGCTGTGTCCGGACGTGCTCAAACCGGTGAATGGACATATTACACTTCCCGAGGGCCCTGGGCTCGGCCTGACGGTCAACGAACAGGTCGTCCGTGCGGAGAAGAGCCAGCAGTTTCCAGCACGGACCTTCCGACCGCTTACGGAAGAAGGCCCGTAGCAGTCATGAAATGGGCGAGCAACAGCCGCCTCCCATACGCGCCCTTGGGGAAGATCATGAAACTTTCGCGTCGCCAGTTCCTTTATCTTGCGGCGAGCACGATCGCTCTTCCGGCCGCGTCGTACAAGGCTTGGGCGCAAACCTATCCGACGCGGCCGGTGCGAATGATCGTGCCTTTCGGGCCCGGCGGCGGTACCGACATTGTCGCGCGCCTGATCGGGCAATGGCTGACGGAGCGGCTTGGGCAGACATTCGTCATTGAGAACCGGCCAGGCGCCGGTGGCAATCTTGGCACCGAGGCCGTCGTTCGCGCGCCTCCCGACGGCTATACGCTGGCCCTGATCGGCGCACCGAGCGCGATCAACGCGACGCTCTATGACAACCTTACGTTCAATTTCATCCGCGATATTGCGCCGGTCGCAATCATCGTCCGCTTCCCGAATCTCATGGTCGTGAATCCATCGGTTCCGGCCAAGACCGTTCCAGAGTTCATTGCCTATGCCAAGGCCAACCCAGGCAAGCTCAACATGGCGTCGCCAGGGAGCGGCAGCACGCCCCATGCTGCCGGCGAGCTGTTCAAGATGATGACCGGCATAAATATGGTGCACGTGCCGTATCGCAGCGTCGCTGCCGGAATTACCGACATACTGAGTGGACAGGTACAGGTTACCTTCGGCACCACCGCATCGACGATCGAGTTCGTGAGGGCGGGCACGCTGCGCGCGCTCGCCGTGACGGCCGCAACCCGCTCGGAAACGCTGCCGGACCTACCGACCGTTGCCGAATTCGTGCCCGGCTACGAGGCGACCGCCTGGTTTGGTGCCGGCGCGCCCAGGACCACGCCTGTCGAAATCGTCGATAAGCTCAACAGGGACATCAACGCATGCCTTGTTGATCCCAAATTGAGAGCACGGATAGTCGACCTGGGTGGCATCGCGATCACGGGCTCACCTGCCGACTTCGGAAGGCTCATCGTTGAAGAAACCGAGAAGTGGGCCAAGGTGGTCAAATTTTCCGGTGCCAAGGCGGAATGATTCCGTCATTATGGGGTCTACGGTTTTTGCCATCCGCGTCTCCACCATCGAAAGGCCGAGCCATGGGTTATGAATCCATCGAGGTCACTCCGGTTACACCTCGCATCGGCGCCAATGTTGCAGGTCTGACGTTAGCCAAGCCCCTCAGCAACCGTCAGGTCGAAGAGCTGCATCAGGCACTGGCGGAGCACCAGGTTCTGTTCTTTCGCGATCAGCCGATGGATGTGGAAGCCCACAAGAGGTTCGGCCGATATTTCGGTGAATTGCACATTCACCCCAGCACACCCGGGCCGGAAGGTCATCCTGAGATCCTGCCGATCCATGCAGACGCCAGTTCCAGGCGCATCAACGGCGAGCACTGGCACTCGGATGTCTCCTGCGACGAGGAGCCCCCGGCGGCCAGCATCCTCTACCTCCATACGGTACCGCCCTGCGGCGGAGATACACTCTTCGCCAGCCAGTATGCAGCCTATGACGCGCTTTCACCGCGTATGAAGGCCTATCTCGAAGGCATGACGGCAACGCATTCGGGCGACCATATCTATCGCAGGAACAATGCGCTGATGGGCCTGAAAGAAAGCGGCAAGACCTACCCGAAGTCGTCGCATCCGATCGTTCGCACCCATCCGGTGTCAAAGCGCAAGGCGCTGTACGTCAACGGCGAATTCACCACCCATATCGACGGGTTGTCGAAAGAAGAGGGCGAAGCGATACTGGAATTTCTGTGTGAGTTCAGCACACGGGAGGAATTTCAGGTGCGGTTCCGCTGGCAGCCCCATTCGGTCGCCTTCTGGGACAACCGATGCGCCCAGCATCAAGCACTCTGGGACTACTACCCGCAGACACGCTCTGGCCGCCGGGTGACAATCAAAGGCGATCGGCCGTCCTGATCCCATCTGGCAATTATCGGAGCGACTTTGCCCCGTGCCCACCACACAAGAGCTCGACGCCGACCTGGCGTCGGCTAGCTGAAGCCAATGGACTGCCAAGTATTTGTATTGGCGCTTGACGTCAGGATCGCGCGTGGTCTCGGCGAGAGCGTGGCATTCTTCTAACTTGGCACGGCACTCCCCCGATCGTGGTGATGTCATCTCGACTGTTTTTTCTTCTCTGCCTCGTCCTGTCGGGTTTTTCTGGCCGTCCTGTTGTTTCATCAGCCCTGGCCTTCGCGGAGATCGCGAGGGTTGGGTCGGTGCGGGTTCGGGCGGGGCGGGCGGCATGCGCACCCTTTGATCGTTGCCGTTGCATAAGCGTTCCGGGCGTTGCGAACCACAGGGTGGGAAACGTATCATTTGATAGTATATAAGTATTGAACCGCGTATGATGCGAATCTCGGAGCGCTTTGCGAAGCGACTAGCCCTTCGGCGCGCGCGAAAGAAACGGACCGCGCCGCAGTAGATACTGTCTGAGACACCTCACTCGACTGCTACCATGTGGCGAGAATGAACTTTCGAGCAAGAGGAGGAAAGAATGACGCTTCGGCTTATGGCTTCCATATCGCGGCGCAAAGCGTTGGCGGGAGCGGCGGCTACTACCGCCTTGCTCGCGGCACCGGCCATAGTTCGCGCGCAGGCCAAAGCCCTTAAGATCGGCGTGCTGCTGCCGCGCTCCGGCTACATGGCGCCGACCGGCCAGGGCTCCCATCGCGGTGCCATGATCGCCCCGAAGGTTCTTGCCGACTACGGCCATCACGTCGAGCTCGTTCATATAGACACCGAGAGCAACGTCGATGCGGCCAGGATCGCGGCCGAGCGCGTCATTAATGAGGGCGCCCACTGCATTGTCGGCAACGTCGATTCCGGTGGCACGATGGCCATCGCTCAAGTCTGCGAGCAGCACCAAGTGCCGCTCGTTGTCAATGTCGGTGCGGCACCGCAAATCACCGAACAGGGATTCAAATACGTCGCCCGCAATTTCCCGCACGCCGGCATGCTGATGGGGGGTGGTCTTCGGTTGATCAAGAACCTGCTTGACGTCACCAAGCTCGACGCCAAAACGGCGGTTTTCTTCTACGCCAATGACACGTTCGGCCAGGCGCAGCGGGGCGCCTTGGATGCGCTGTTCCCGCGTGCCGGCTTGCCCTTTCTGGTGACCGATCACATCGCCTTCGACCCGCGCGCCCAGGATCTATCGCTCGAGGTCACAAAAATTCGCGCATCCAATCCGGACATTGTGATGGTAGTCACCCGCGGCAACGACGCGGTCAAGCTGATCCGGGACATGGTCCGTCAGCGCTTCTTGCCGAAGGCGATTATCTCGCCGGGCTCCTCGGGAATGTTTGAGGAGGAATATTATCAGAATCTTGGTCCGCTCGCCGACTATACGATCTTCCATTTGCCCTGGGCCAACCCCAGATCGCAGATGGCACAAGCGCTTGAGAGCGCGTTTAAGCCGGCTTTTCCGAACTACCGTTTCCCAGTCGAATGCTTTTATGTCGGTTTCACCTTCGAGGCCTTGCTGGTCGCAGCAGACGCGTTCACGCGATCAAGGTCGACGAATGGGCCGGAGCTCATGAAAGCGATCCGCGAAACCGATATCGCCGACCACATCATTATCGGCCCGCCGATCAAGTTCGACGAGAAGGGGCAGAATGTCGGTATCCCGTCGGCCTCGGTGCAGAGCCGTAGCCTAACGCCGACGGTCGTGCTGCCGGTCGAGGTTGCGACGATGAGCCCAATGCTGCCGATGCCGCCGTGGCAGGGCCGGACCTGAGCAATCTGCTCATGAAAGCCAAGAGAGCGAATATAACCAGGGGCGGCGAGCTTGTTCGTCATCGTCGGGACGCAGCGCAACTGAAGAGGCCGGGAGACAATATTCTTGCGCTGGTCCATACCTTTTCCAATCTGATCGGCCGAGCCTTCTACGGCCCGCTCGAGGTGCGGCATCATCTGTCGGTCCACCAGTGGCGTATTCTCCTCACGCTTGCACACCATCCGGGCGCAACGGCGGTGGACATTATCGCCCGCTGGGCGCTGCAACCGATGAGCGTCAGCCGCGCCATTCGCGAACTCGCGCAATCTGGCTTGATCGTCCGACGCATCGGGTCGAGTGATCGCCGCAGTCAGGAGCTGTTTCTGACCCGCAAAGGTCAGCGCATTTACGACACGGTCGTTCCCGACGCCAATGCCCGTTACCACGAGATCGTGGATTGCCTTCCTCCGGCCGCGCGTGCCCGGTTGGCGCGCGCACTAATAATGCTGATCGCCAACACCAAGCAGTTGGTGTCGTGACTAAGGCCCGAGGTCGTCCTTGCGCGCCCAACGCAATTTAATATCGTTTGTTACTAATCCTGTCGAGGGTTTTTGGTAACGAATCGAGCGGACGGCAACAAAAGAAGGAGAGGAAAATGTCCGAGCAGGCCTACGAATGGATCGAGTACAGAATGGCCGATGGCGTCGCCACCATCACCTTCAATGCACCGCAGTTCAGCAATGCACTCGGTCTCAAAGGGCTGCAGGAATTTCTCAACGCGCTCTATCGCGCCGACGCGGACGACGCCGTCGGTGCGGTTGTAGTCACCGGGCGTGGCAAGGCCTTCTGCGCAGGATTCAATCTGAAGGAAATCCCGGTCAAGGACCTCGACGTCGAAAAAGTCGCAGCGCACTTCCGTGTGCTGGCGATGTGGTGGCACCAGATCCTGCATCTCTTCACGCGCATGCCCAAGCCCATCCTTGCTGCGGTCAATGGTGTTGCCGCGGGCTCCGGGCTCGGGATGACGCTTTGCGCCGACATGGCGGTGTGCAAGGACACCGCGAGCTTCTTTCCGGCCTGGCACACCATCGGCATCGCCAACGACGCCACCACCAGCTACTCGCTCGCCAAAATCGTGGGCTTCCGCCACGCCATGGAATGGATGATGACCAACCGCACGGTATACGCCCAGGAAGCGCTCGAGTGGAATGTGGTGAACCGGGTCTACGACGAGGCGAATTTCGAAAAGAATGTCGGTATCATTGCACGCGAACTCGCGGCTGGGCCGACCCATCTGCAAGGGATTACGAAGGCGGGCTTCCATATGGGCTGGCGGCAATCGATCGAGGAGGCGACCGAGTTTGAGATTCAGAACGTCATGAGGACGGTCCGGCATCCGCACTTCCAGAAGACCCTCGCCAAGTTCTTGTCCGGTGAGCAAAAAAGCAACAAGGCGCAGGTAACGTTGCCCAATCAATAGGAGCGATCCGCGAGGGGAGGCCGGCTCATGAAAACCGCTTATGACCTGGTGTGGATCGCGGGCGAGCGCACGCCGGATCACCTCGCTCTAGTCGATGACCGCACCGACCGCAAGTTGACCTACCGGCAGCTTTTGGCGGAGGTTGATACGGTCGCAGCCGGACTCGCGGCGCGCGGCGTGAAAGCGGGCAGCCGGGTTGCGACCGTCCTCCCGAATTTTTTCGAGCATTGCGTCGCGCTGCTGGCAATGCAGCGGCTCGCGGCCGTTCCAGCATTGATGAATGCGCGCTTGCAACCAGCCGAGCTTGCGAATCTTGTCGTCCAAGGTGAGATCGAGGGCGCAATCA
>Ga0307312_10000898_pt1 | contig 14787 bp, 15 predicted proteins | sample ER_DNA_202_FD_194489 | JGI IMG/M metagenome (GOLD analysis project Ga0307312, IMG submission 194489) | Bulk soil microbial communities from the East River watershed near Crested Butte, Colorado, United States - ER_DNA_202 | ecosystem: Environmental > Terrestrial > Soil > Floodplain | place...
AGGTAGACCGGCACGACCGGGTCGATCTCCACCTCACGTGCGGCGGTCAGCGCCGCTAGCTCGGCGCGGCGGCAAACGGCCCGAGCGACGTGCAGGTGAGCAGCGGCCTCACTCCCGCCGGGCAGCACGAAGCTCTTCAGCTCCGGCAGGCTATCGTTGTGGCGGTCGCAAAGCCGCTCGAGCTCGTCGACCTGCGGCTGCGTGACGCGAAGCCGGTCGTCGCCCGAGGCGAACGGAACCGAGAGGTCGGCGCCGAGGTCGAACAGCTCGTTCTGGATCCGCTCCAGCGGCTCGCGCAACTCGGAATCGAGTTCGGGCAGCGCCAGCACGAGCCCGAGCTGGGAGTTGAGCTCGTCGACCGCCCCATAAGCACGCACGCGCGGGTCGAGCTTGGAGACACGCGAGCCGTCGCCGAGGCTGGTCTCGCCGCGGTCGCCGCCTCGCGTGTAGATCTTGGTCAGGCGCACCGGCTCGTCGCGCTCGCGCGGGCTCATCGGTTCGGGCCTGGCACCGGCGTGCCGGGCCGGGAAGCCAACGACACGATCTCGGCGCACTTCCGTGACAGACACGTGACATTTTCCGACCTAGGCTGTTGGTGGGCGGGGGTGGTGGGAACCCGCGTCTCGGGCGTGAACATCGAGAGCCTCACCCCTGCGCCGGCTCCCGTTCGCGGAGCCCGAGGATCGAGCGGGCGATCACGAGACGCTGGATCTCGCTCGTGCCCTCGTAGATCTCCGTGATCTTCGCGTCGCGGTAGTAGCGCTCGACCGGAAACTCCTTCGTGTACCCGTAGCCGCCGAGCACCTGGATCGCCTCGGCGGTCTGCCGCCGGGCCATCTCCGACGCGAACAGCTTCGCCTTCGCGCCCTCCTCGGTGTGCGGGCGCCCCTCCTGCTTCAGCCACGCCGCGCGGTAGACGAGCAGCCGCGCCGCGTCGATCTCCGTCGCCATGTCGGCGAGCTTCCACTGGATCGCCTGGAACTCCGCGATCCGCTTGCCGAACTGACGCCGCTCGAGCGCGTACTCACGCGCTGCGTCGTACGCGGCCTGGGCGATCCCGAGCGCCTGTGCGGCGATCCCGATCCGCCCTCCGTCCAGCGTCGCCATCGCAACCGAGAAACCCTTGCCCTCCTCGTGCAGCAGCCGGTCGGGCCCAGCGCTGGCGCCCTCGATCACCAGGTCGACAGTCGACGAGGAGTTGAGCCCGAGCTTCTCCTCCTCGCGCGTGACACGCACCTGGTCGCCATCGAGCACGAACGCCGAGACTCCCTTCGCGCCGGGCGTCTCCGGATCAGTGCGCGCGAACAGGAGCACGGTGCCGGCGAAGGCGCCGTTGGTGATCCACTGCTTGGAGCCGGTGATAGTCCACCCGTCTCCCTCCGCGACCGCCGCGGTCCGAAGCGAGCCGGCGTCCGAGCCGGCCTCCGGCTCGGTCAGGGCGAACGCACCGACCGCATCGCCGCGAGCGAGCGGCGGAACGAAGCGGCTGCGCTGCTCGTCGGTGCCGAACGTGAGGATCGGGAGCGTGACTGCACTCGTGTGGACGGCGACCGTTACTCCGACTCCCGCGTCCGCGCGCGAGAGCTCCTCGAGCACGAGGATGTAGGAGAGAAAGTCCGCCCCGGCGCCGCCGAGCTCCTCCGGGATGCACACGCCCATGAAGCCGAGCTCGGCCAGCTTCCCGAACAGCTCGCGCGGGAAGCCGTGCTCGCGGTCCCAGGTTCCGGCGTTGGGCTCGATTTCGACCTGCGCGAACTCACGCGCCAGCGACTGGATCTCCCTCTCGTCCGCCGTGAGGCCGAAATCCATCGGGCCGCGAGTATAGTCGCGGCCGGCTAAGACTCAGCTGGCCTCTAAACGCCCAGCCAAGGCCCGCGAGTTTGTCTCCTGCGCCGCATCTAAGGAAGTAGAGCCGGGTGGCTCTCCATGGTCCACGTCCAAGGGGCGGCCTTGGGGCGCTAACCGCGGATGGTCGCTCGGCTCCCTAGACGCTCGCGTCCTCTGCTTGTGAGCCTAGGGCCGCGCTGTGGGCGACGCGGCGCGTCTGAGGCCTCCGATTGATGGATCAATCAAACCGCCGTGCATGAACTAGAGGGCGAGGGGCAAGCACAGAGGAAGCCGGGCGGCTCCTCTCTCCACGCGGGCAACGTGTAGCCCGTGTCCTAGGGCCGCCCGGCGCCCTCCTGCTCAATAGATGCGACCGCGGGCGGCGACTTGTGCCTGTGCGCCGGTCACTACCAATCTGCCCTGTAGAGTCGTGGCCGGTTTGGCTTCCGGAACCGGGCAGGGGACGTTGCCGTGGAGCTGGTACTCCGACCCCGAGCTGCTGCGAAGCGAGCAGGTGCGGATCTTTCGCCGTGCTTGGCAGTACGCAGGGCCCGCGGAGCACACAGCCGAGCCCGGCGATTACTTCACGTGCCACGTCGGCGACGTGCCGGTCGTCGTCGTCCGCGACCGAGCCGGAGAGCTCCACGCCTTCCTCAACGTCTGCCGCCACCGGGGCTCGATCGTGGCCGTCGGGCGCGGCAACCGCGAGACGTTGCAGTGCAGGTACCACGCGTGGACCTACGGCCTCGACGGCCGGCTGCGCGCGGCGCCCCGGGCGCAACAGGAGCCGGGGTTCGAGATCGGCGGAATCGCATTGCGGGAGCTCGCCGTCGAGGCCTGGGGGCCGCTGCTCTTCGTGCACCCCGGCCCGGACGCAGCTCCGCTCGCCGAGACGTTCGGCCCCGTCCCCGAGCTGATCACCGCTGGAGGGATCGAGCCCGACCGGCTACGCGTGCGCAGGCGCAGCGAGTCCGAGCTCGCCTGCAACTGGAAGATCGCGGTCGAGAACTACCTCGAGTGCTACCACTGCGCCGTGGCGCACCCCGGTTTCAGTGCGGTGGTCGACGTCTCACCGGACGCGTACGTCCTCGAGACGCACGAGCGCGGCTCCAGCCAGTTCGGCCCGACCAAGAGCGGCGACGGCGTCGTCGAAGGCCAGTTCCACTGGCTCTGGCCGGTGACCAAGCTCTACGCACTGCCCGGCCCGCCCAACCTGGCGGTTGGCCCCGTCCGGCCGCTCGGCCCCGAGCGTACCGCCTCGTTTCTCGACTACTTCTTCCCGGATGAGGTCACGGACGCCGAGGTCGAGGAGTTGCTCGCGTTCGACGACCAGGTCGGGCTCGAGGACCGCGCGCTGGTCGAGTCGGTGCAGGCCGGCGTTCGCTCCGGACTGCTGGACGAAGGGCGGCTGCTCCCCGAGAGCGAGCGGCTGCTCACCCACTTCCAGTCGCTCGTGCGAGAGGCGCTCGCCTGAAACCGGCCTTGCTACTCGGCGCACTGCTCGCGGTGCTGGCGTCCGGCTGTGGCAATAGCCCGCCGTCGACCCAGAGCGTCGTCCGCGCGTGGAGCCAGGCGCTGAACGCGGACGACAACAAAGGCGCTGCCGACCTCTTCGCCCCGGGAGCGGAAGTCGTTCAAGGCCCGACCGTCATCCACCTGCGAACACACGCCCAGGCCGAGGCCTGGAACTCCGCACTCCCGTGCTCGGGCCGGATCGTCTCGATCAAGAGCCACGGCCAGACCGCCCGCGCGACCTTCGTGCTGGGCGACCGGGCGCACAGCCGCTGCGACGGCCCGGGCCAGCGCGCGACCGCGATCTTCCGCGTCGTGAAGGGAAAGATCGTGCTCTGGCACCAGGCGGGCGCAAGTACAGCCCCGCCACCGCCGACCTCGTCGACCTAGTTACTAGGCGACGAGCGCTGCTTCGTGGAGCTCGCGCCGGATGCGGCGCAGCGAGCGCTCGCGCGCCCGGAAGGCGTCCACTACGGCCGGGTCGAACTGCCGCCCCTCTTGCTGCTCGAGCTCGCGTCCCGCGGCGGCCCAGCTCATCGCGCGGCGGTACGGCCGGTCGCTGGTCATCGCGTCCAGCGCGTCGGCGACCGCGAAGATCCGCGCCGCCGGCGGGATCTCGGTGCCGCGGCGCCCGTCCGGATAGCCGCGGCCGTCCCAGCGCTCGTGATGCGAGCGGACGACCTCGAGCCCCGTGCCGTGCAGGAAGGAGACACCACGCAGGAGCTGCTCGCCGAGGGTTGTGTGCGTCTCCATCAGGCGGCGTTCCGGCGAGGTCAGCGGCCCGGGTTTCTGCAGGATCCGGTCCGGGATCCCGATCTTGCCGACGTCGTGGAGCATGAAGCCGTAGGCGACGCTTTCGTCCTCGCAGACCTCGGGAGCGGCGACTTGCGCGAGCTCGACCGCGTAGCGGTGCACGCGCTGCGAGTGCTCGCCCGTCCCGTGATCCTTCGACTCCAGTGCGCTCGCGAGCGCCGTCACAGTCTCGTGGTACGCGTCCTGGAGCAGCCGCCGGTGTCCGCGCTCGAGCTCGAGCAGGTGGCGGAGATCGCGGGCGTAGAGCAGTAGCTGCTCGTCCGGCCGTTGCTTGCTGGTGGCCCTGAACGGCGTCGCGTGCAGCCCGGCGGCCACGCGCTCGACCACGGCCAGCAGCTCAAGCGGGCTGAACGGCTTCAACAGCAACGCGTCCGCTCCGACCGCTTGCGCGGTCGCTTCGTCGGTTCCGTCCGAGCCGGTCAGCAGAACGATCGGAATGCCACTCGTCGCCGGCGAAGCTTTCAGCAGCGAGCACAAGGCTGTGCCGTCGAGGCCGGGCATCGCGACGTCCATCACGATCGCGTCGGGGCGCGCGGCGGCGATCCGCTCCTGGGCGGCGATCGCGTTTGCGGCTTCGTCGACTTCGACGTCGACAGCCTCGAACGTCGTCCGCAGCAGCGCGCGGAACGCGTCGTCGTCATCGACCAGCAAGAGGCGCAGAACCGACCTCCTTCGGGGTTTGCGGCTAGACCTATTCGGTCCTATCGGTCGTGTTTACGAATAGATGTAGAAGCCGGCCCCAGACTTGCGGCCCAATTTCCCTGCACCTACCAGCTCTCTGAGGAGCGGGCAGGGCTCGTAACGATCGTCGTCCAGGCCGTCGCGGAGCACTTCCATGATCGCGACGCAGGTATCCAGGCCGATCAGATCGGCCAGGGCGAGCGGCCCCAGGGGGTGCGCAAAGCCCAGCTTGGCGATCGTGTCGATCGCCTCGGCCTTGGCGACGCCGTCGTGCAGCGCCCAGACGGCCTCGTTGAGGAACGGCATCAGGATCCGGTTCGAGACGAAGCCTGGGCAGTCGTTGGCGACAGCGGGCGTCTTGCCGAGCTCGACCGCCAGCGCAGTGATCGCCTCGGCCGTCTCGTCAGAGGTCTCCTTGCCGCGCACGACTTCGACCAGCTTGAGCACCGGCACCGGGTTGAAGAAATGCATCCCGATCACCCGATCCGGGCGAGAGGTGGCGGCGGCAAGCGAGCTGATCGGGATCGAGGAGGTGTTCGAGGCGAGCACGGCCTCCGGCGGCAGCGCCGCGTCGGCTCGGCGGAAAACGTCCTCCTTGACGGCCGCGTCCTCGACGACCGCCTCGACCATCAGGTCGGCTGGGACAAGGTCGTCCGCCGGCTCGACCCGCCCGAGCACCTCGTCCGGGTCGGGACCGCCCTTCTCGGCCAGCTTCGTCAGGCTCTTGCGCATCGCGTCGAGCCCGCGCTCGACCGCGCCGGGTGCCGCGTCGTGTAGCGAGACGCGTCGGCCCGAAGCGGCGACCACCTGCGCGATCCCGCCGCCCATCTGGCCCGCTCCGACGACCAGCACGTGCTCGAATTGCACTAGACCTCCAGCAGCAGCGCGTCGCCCTGGCCGCCGCCGGAGCAGATCGCGGCGAGGCCGAGGCCGCCGCCGTTGCGGCGCAGCTCGTGGATCATCGTCGCCAGGATCCGGCCTCCCGAAGCGCCGATCGGGTGGCCGAGCGCGACCGCGCCGCCGTTCACGTTCACCTTCTCGGGGTCGACACCGAGCATCCTCGTCGAGTTGACCGCGACCGAGGAGAAGGCCTCGTTCAGCTCCACCCGCTCGACGTCGTCGATCGTCTTGCCCGCCTTCTCGAGCGCGATCGCGCCGGCCTTCGCCGGCGTCCGCGCGAGGTAGGCGAACTCGTCGGCGACATAGCCCTGCGCGAGGATCGTGGCCAGCACCTCGAGCCCACGGTGCTTGGCGAACTCCTCGCTGGTGAGAACGAGCGCCGAGGCTCCGTCGTTCACGCCCGGAGCGTTGCCGGCCGAAGTCGCCGACCGGGACGATCTCGGTTTCAAAGCGGCCTTCGTCGATCGCCTTCACCGCGCGCTCGTGTGAGCGGAGGGCCCAACGGTCCTGGTCTTCCCGCGAGATCCCGAGCTCGCGCGAGACGAACGACGCCTGCTCGACCATGTGCTTGGAGTCGAAGCTCGAGGTCAGCCCGTCGTGGGTCATCAGGTCGATCAGCGCGCCGTCGCCGAGCCGGTAGCCGAAGCGCGCCTTCTTCAGCGCGTAGGGCGCGTTCGTCATCGACTCCATGCCGCCCGCGACCACGACCTGCACGTCGCCGGAGCGGATCATCTGGTCGGCGATCTCGACCGCGCGGATCGAGGAGGCGCAGACCTTGTTGATCGTGTCCGACGGCAGCTCGACGGGCAGCCCGGCGCCGATCGTCGCCTGACGCGAGGGCGCCTGGCCGGCGCCGCCCTGCAGCACCTGGCCCAGGACCGCGTACTCGACTTCGTCGTTCTCGACGCCGGCCGCGTCGAGCGCGCCGCGGATCGCGATCGCGCCGAGCTCCGTCGCCTCATGTCCGGCAAGGGCTCCGCCGAGCTTGCCGAAGGGCGTGCGGACAGCTGAGACGATCACCGAGCGAGACATCGGAAAAACCCTAGCGAGTGAAGTCGAGGCCGGGCTCGAGCCGCTGCGCGAACGCCGCGACGAGCTGCACGGTCGCCTCGACGTCGTCCAGCGACACGACCTCGCCCGGCGTGTGGATGTAGCGGGTCGCCAGAGAAATCAGCCCCGTCGCGATCCCGGCGCGGCTCGTGTACGCCGCGTCCATGTCCGTGTGCGTGTCGCCGGCCGAGACGTTGACCGTGTAGCGAATCCCCTCCGCCTCGGCCGTCTCGACCAGCAACTCGAAGACCTTCGGGTTGATCGTCGAGCCGCGGTTGACGATCGGGCCGCCGCCGAGCTTGGCCTCGCCGTCGATCTTCGGGTCGCCGTCGGGGATGTCGGTCGCGCCGGTGACGTCGACGGCGAGCGCGACCGTCGGCTCGAGCGCGAAGACGGTCGTGCGCGCGCCCGCGAAGTCGCCGACCTCCTCCTGGACGGCGGCCACCGCTGCGACGTCGCCCGGTGCCCCGCCCGCCTCTGCCACCCGCCTGGCCGCCTCGAGCGCGACGTAGGCGCCGAGGCGGTTGTCGAGCGAGCGCGAGGCCAGCCGCCCGCCCGCGAGCTCGACCGGCTCGGTCGCAAGCACGGCGACATCGCCGATCTGCAGGCGGCCGAGCGCCTCGTCGCGGTTGCGGGCGCCGATGTCGATGTGCAGGTCCTCGAGCTCGAGCTGCTCGGGCTTCTCGCCCGCCTTCAACCGCTTCCCGCCCTTGCGCCCGATCACGCCGGGCACCGGCCCGTTGCTCGTCGCCACCGAGACGCGCTGGCCGTGGAGCACGTCCGGCCGCTGGCCGCCGACGGTCAGAAAGAAGACGAAACCCTCGTCGTCCACGTGCGTGACCATCACGCCGATCTCGTCGATGTGGCCGAGCACGACGAGCAGTGGCCCTTCGCCCGTGCCGGGAACACGCGCGACGGACGAGCCCATCGCGTCGCTCGTCACGGTCGCGAAGCCCGAGGCGGCCTCACGCCAGAGGCCTGCGACCGCAGCCTCGTAGCCCGAAGGGCCCGGCGCGGTCAGCAGCTTCGACAGGAGCTCCGGAACAGGCACGTTGCGGAGCCTATGCCGCCGTTTGCCGTTCCCGCAGTCGGGAACCGCAGTGAGACCAACGAAAGGAGCAAGACGTGCCCACGTGGGGATGGATCGTGATTGCGATCGCCGCCGTCGTCGTCCTGGCCGCGATCGCGTGGAGCGCCTACAGCAGCCGCCGCCGCAAGGGCCTCCAGGAGAAGTTCGGCAGCGAGTACGACCGGACGGTCGCCGATGCGCCGAGCAAGCGCGAGGCCGAGTCGGAGCTCACCGAGCGGCAGAAGCGCCGCGACGAGCTCGAGATCCGGCCGCTGGAGCAGGAGGCCCGCGACCGGTACGCGAGCGAGTGGCACAACACACAGGCGAAGTTCGTGGACGACCCGGAAGGCGCGGTCGGCGACGCCGATCGTCTGATCCAGCAGGTGATGCGGGAGCGCGGCTACCCGGTCGAGGACTTCGACCAGCGCGCCAACGACCTCTCGGTCGACCATCCCGAGGTGATCTCGAACTACCGGGCCGCCCACGGGATCTCGATCGCGAACGAGCGCGGCAACGCGTCGACCGAGAACCTGCGAACTGCGATGGTCCACTACCGCGCGCTGTTCGACGAGCTGCTCGAGACCGAGCCGGCGAGGTCCTGAGCGCTTGACGCCCGGCCTCAGGTGCGACTACCGTTTGACGCGATGACTCTTGCACCGCGCACCTGGGGCTGGGCCTGGCGCCACGAGCGGGGCGGGAGCGTCGGCTGACCTGACCTAGACGCATCTCGTTCCGCTCACTGACCTTCCAGACGGGAGGTCTTTTTGTTTGCCATGAACGCACTCACCGTCATCTCCACTGACCTGCTGACCCCACTCGGGGCCTACCTCCGGCTGCGCGAGGGCGGGCGCGCGAGCTTCCTGCTCGAGTCCGTTGAGAAGGGCCGTCTGGGGCGCCACTCGTTCGTGGGCTGCGGCTCCCGCCTGGTCTCGTTCGAGGAGGCCGAGGCCTGCGGGCAGCCGGTCGTCGGCTATCTCGGCTACGAGCATGCGACCCGGCTCGAGCCGACCGTGCCGGTGCCGGACGAGGGCCGCGACCTGCCCGAGAGCCGCTTCGTGGTCGCCGAGATGCTCGTCCGCTTCGACCACGGGCTCGGGATGGCCGAGGTGCTCTGCGGCGACCCCGACGCCGTGGCGGAGCTGCTCGAAGGCCCGCAGCCGTCGGCCGAGCCTGCCTCGCGCCCGCGCTCGGGATCGACCCGCCGGCTGCCCTCGCGACACCAGTACGAGCGCGCGGTCGTGAAGGCGAAGGAGCACATCCGGGCGGGCGATGCCTTCCAGGTTGTGCTCTCGCAACGGGCCGAGCGCCCGACCTCGGCGAGCGCGCTGGAGCTCTACCGCTCGCTGCGGCGGGTCAACCCGTCGCCGTACCTGTTCCTGCTCGAGCTCGACGACCTCGCACTCGTCGGGTCGTCGCCGGAGACGCTCGTCAAGGCCGAGGGCCGCCGCGCCTCGCTGAACCCGATCGCCGGCACGACCCGCCCGGGTGACGGCGACGCGGAGCGGCTGCTGTCCTCCGAGAAGGACCGGGCCGAGCACGTGATGCTTGTCGACCTGGGCCGCAACGATCTCTCGCGCGCCTGCCGCCCGGGAACCGTGCGCGTGGCGCGCTTCCTCGAGCCGGAGCGCTTCTCGCACGTGACCCACCTCGTGTCGGAGGTCGTCGGCGAGCTCGAGCCGGAGATCTCGCACTTCGACCTGCTGCGCGCGTGCTTCCCGGCCGGGACCGTGTCGGGCGCGCCGAAGGTGCGGGCGATGCAGCTGATCGCGGAGCTCGAGCGCTACCGGCGGGGGCCTTATGCCGGGGCGGTGCTCTACGCGCTTCCCGGCGAGGCGCTCGACGCCTGCATCGCGATCCGCACGGTCGTCCTGCACGACGGGATCGCCCTGCTGCAGGCCGGCGCCGGGATCGTCGCCGACTCCGACCCGGCGGCCGAGCACGACGAGTGCCTGCGCAAGCTGGCCGCGCTCGAGATGGCGATCGAGCTGGCGGAGGCAAGGTCGGCATGATCCTGCTCGTGGACAACTACGACTCGTTCACCTACAACCTCGCGCACCTGTTCGGGGAGCTCGGCGCGGAGGTCGTCGTGCGCCGCAACGACGCCATCGACGCCGATGAGGCCGCGCGGCTCGCGCCGTCGCACCTCGTCGTCTCCCCCGGTCCAGGCCGGCCGGCGGATGCCGGCGCGTCGGTGGAGATCGTCCAGCGGCTCGGCCCGAGCGTCCCGACGCTGGGCGTCTGCCTCGGCCACCAAGTGGTCATCGAGGCCTTCGGCGGCGAGGTCGGCCAGGCGAAGCGGCTCGTCCACGGCAAGCCGAGCGAGATCGAGCACGACGGGCGCGGGCTCTTCGAGGGCCTGCCTGAGCGCTTCGAGGCCGGCCGCTACCACTCGCTCGCCGCGACCGCCGTCCCGGACTCCCTCGAGATCTCGGCCACGTGCGCCGAGGGCGAGGTGATGGCGGTCCGCCATCGCGAGCTGCCGGTCGACGGCGTCCAGTTCCATCCCGAGTCGGTGCTCACGCCGGTCGGCCCGGAGCTGGCGCGCAACTTCCTGGAAGGCTCGCGATGACGGTGCAGCAGGCGCTTGCGCGGCTCCTCGACGGCCACGACCTCTCGCGCGACGAGGCGCGGGCGGTGATGAACGAGATCATGGAGGGCGAGGCAACGCCGGCCCAGATCGGCGGCTTCCTCGTCGCACTGCGGCTGAAGGGCGAGACCGCGGACGAGATCGCCGGCTGCGCGGAGGCGATGCGAGAGCACGTGCTGATCGTGCGGCCGAAGCGCGACGACCTCGTCGACACCGCCGGCACCGGCGGCGACGCCGCCCGGACGATCAACATCTCGACCGCCGCGGCGCTCGTCGCGGCGGCGGCGGGCGCAGGGGTCGCAAAGCACGGCAACCGCGCGGTCTCGTCGGCCTCGGGCTCGGCGGACGTGCTCGAGGCACTCGGCTTCCGGCTCGAGCTGCCGCGCGCGGAGATCGAGCGCTCGATCGACGAGCTCGGCTTCGGCTTCCTGTTTGCGCCGACGCACCATCCGGCGATGCGGCACGCAGCCCCCGTCCGCCGCGAGCTCGCAGCCCGTACCGTCTTCAACGTGCTCGGGCCCCTGACGAACCCGGCCGGCGCCCGCGCGCAGGTGGTCGGCGTCTACGCGCCGTCGCTGGTGCGCACCATCGCCGAAGTGCTCGCGCAGCTCGGCTCCCGGCGCGCCTTCGTCGTCCACGGCGCCGCCGGGATCGACGAGCTCTCGCCCGCCGGGCCGAACCTCGTCTGCGAGGTGGTGGACGGCGGCGTGCGCGAGCGCGAGATCGATCCGCTCGAGCTCGGCATCGAGCGCTGCGACCCGGCCGACCTGCGCGGCGGCTCGCCAGGCGACAATGCCGAGGCAATCCGCGCGGTCTTCCGCGGCGAGAACGGCGGGAAACGCTCCGCGATCCTGCTCAACGCCGCCGGCGCGATCGCCGCCGCGGGGCACGCCGACGACCTGCGCGCGGGGCTCGAGGTCGCGCGCGACGCCGTCGATTCGGGCGCGGCGCTCGCGAGGCTCGACGCGCTGGTCGCGTTTTCGCAGACGGCCGAGGTGAGCGCCTGATGGGTCGCTTCCGCGACGCGCTCGCCCGGGAGGGCCTGACCGCGATCGCGGAGGTCAAGCGCCGCTCGCCGTCCGCGGGCGAGCTGCGGCCGGACGCCGACCCCGCCGAGCTGGCCGCGGCGTTCGAGCGGGCCGGCGCAGCGGCCGTCTCGATTCTCGTCGACGAGCGCTTCGGCGGCGCACCCGCCGATCTGGCCGCCGCGAGGTCGGCAAGCGACGTGCCGCTGCTGGCGAAGGGGTTCTTCTCCGGGCGTGCCGAGCTCGAGGAGCTGCGGAGCCTCGGCGCCGACGCCGTGCTTCTGCTGCTGCGCGACCTCGACGACTCGCAGGCCCACGACCTGATGACGACCGCCCGCGAGCTCGGGCTCGACGCGCTCGTCGAGGCCCACGACGCCGGCGAGCTTGCTCGAGCGGTCGAGCTCGGGGCCGACCCGATCGGGATCAACGCGCGCGACCTGTCGACCTTCCGAATCGACCGGCGCGCGCAGCTCGAGCTGGTCGAGGCGGCGCCGCGCGACCGGGTGGTCATCGCCGAGAGCGCGATCGCGGCGAGAGCCCACGGCGCGGAAGCGGAGCTCGCGGGCGCCGATGCCGTGCTCGTCGGCTCGACGCTGATGCGCGCGCCCGATCCGGCCGCGAAGCTCGAGGAGCTGCTGGCCCGCCCGCTCGTGAAGGTCTGCGGCCTGACCCGCGAGGAAGACGTGGCCGCAGCGGCAGAGGCCGGTGCCGACCTGGCGGGCTTCGTGCTCGCCCGAGAGACGCCGCGGCGGTCGCCGGCGGTGCTGCCGGTTCCCGACACGATGCTCTCGGTGGCGGTCCACGTCGGCGAGATCACCGACGACGGCGCTGACCTGGTGCAGCTCTACGCGCGGGAGAACGGCCACCGCTCACGCGAAGGCGTCCTGCTGCGCGGCGGCCGCGAGGTCGCGCGCGTCGTCGACCGCAGCTGGCACGAAGCGGATCCAGGCCACCTCGAGCGAGCGAGCTCCGCCGAAGGCAGGATCGTGCTCGCCGGCGGCCTCTCGCCGGAGAACGTCGCCGAAGCGATCGAGCGCGTGCGGCCGTGGGCGGTCGACGCCAGCTCGAGCCTCGAGACCGAGCCGGGCGTCAAGGATCACGACCGCATCCGGGCCTACGTTGAGGCGGCGCGGTGCTGACCTACGGCGAGTACGGCGGGCGGTTCGTGCCCGAGACGCTGATCCCCGCGCTCGACGAGCTCGAGGCGGGCTGGCGCGCCGCCCGCGAGGATCCGTCGTTCCAGGACGAGCTGGACGAGCTCGGCCGCAGCTACGCGGGGCGGCCGACGCCGCTCACCCTGGCCGAGCGCTTCGCCCCGGGCAAGCGCCTCTACCTCAAGCGGGAGGACCTGCTCCACACCGGCGCGCACAAGCTGAACAACGCGCTCGGCCAGGCCCTGCTCGCGCTGCGGCTGGGCAAGCGGCGGATCGTCGCCGAGACGGGCGCCGGCCAGCACGGCGTAGCGACCGCGACAATCTGCGCGCGCTTCGGCCTCGACTGCGTCGTGTACATGGGCAGCGAGGACATGCGCCGGCAGCACCCGAACCTCGAGCGGATGGCGCTGCTGGGCGCCGAGGTGCGGCCGGTCGAGTTCGGGACGCGGACGCTGAAGGAGGCGACCAGCGAAGCGATCCGCGACTGGATCGCGAACGTCGAGGACACGCACTACCTGATCGGCTCGTGCGTCGGGCCCGCGCCGTACCCGGAGATCGTTCGCGAGCTGCAATCGGTGATCGGCCGCGAGGCACGTGAGCAGGTGCTTGCGGTGGAGGGCCGGTTGCCGGAGGTCGCGATGGCATGCGTCGGCGGCGGCTCGAACGCGATCGGCCTCTTCGCAGGCTTCGTGGACGACGCCGACGTAAGGCTGGTCGGCGTCGAGGCGGGCGGCGCGGCGAGCCTCGGCTCGGGCCGCCCCGCGGTGCTCCACGGCTCGCGCTCGTCGGTGCTTGCCGACGAGGACGGGCAGGTGCTCGACGCCGCGTCGATCTCGGCCGGGTTGGACTACCCGGGCGTCGGCCCGGAGCACGCGTTCCTGCGCGACAACGGCCGGGCCGAGTACGTCGGCACAACCGACGAGGAAGCGCTGACCGCCTTCCGCCGGCTGGCCCGAACGGAGGGCATCCTGCCGGCGCTCGAGCCCGCCCACGCGCTGGCTCGCGTGGAGGACCTGGACGCGGAGCTCGTGCTGCTCTGCCTCTCGGGCCGCGGCGACAAGGACCTGGCCGAGGTCACCGCGCGGTGAGCGGGCAGGGCGAGGCGGCGGGACCCATCCCTAACCCCCTCCCACCCGGGGTTGATCACGGTAGCGGCGAAATTCGCGCGGAAGGGTCACCGGGATGTGCCGAGGGTGTGGCGATTCGTTCCCAGGGCTCGCCGGGCTCGAGCGTCGCCGGCCAAGCTCGCTCGTGAGCGGCCAGCTCGGCTGGGACCGGCGCGGATGAAAACGCTCGCGATCTACCTGATGTGCGGCCGGGAGACCCCGGAGCTCGCGCAAGCCGCTGCCGAAGCCGGCGCCGACATCGTGGAGCTCGGCTTCCCGTTCTCTGATCCGCTGGCCGACGGGCCGGTCATCCGGCTTGCCGCCGAACGTGCGCTTGCGCAGGGGATGCGCACCGGCGCCTGCCTCGAGCTGCTCGCCGCGACACGGGAGCGCCTGCCGGAGACGCCGCTCGTGCCGATGACCTACTCGTCGCTGCTCGAGGCCCACGGTTGGGAGCGCTTCGACACCGACGCGCGCGCAGCGGGCGCGACGAGCATGATCGTCGCCGACCTTCCCGCCGGCGACCGGCCCGAGGTACGGCGCATCCAGCTCGTCGCCCCGACCTCCACCGACGAGCGCCTCGCGCTCGCGGCCGCGCAGACCGACGGCTGGCTCTACCTCGTCACGCTGACCGGGACGACCGGGACGCGGAGCGAGCTCTCGCCCGCGCTGGCAGGGCTCGTCGAGCGCGCCCGCGCCCAGACCCAGCGCCCGCTCTACGCCGGTTTCGGGATCTCGACCCCCCAGCAAGCGCGCGCCGCCGCCGAGCTGGCCGACGGGATCGTCGTCGGCTCCCGGGCGGTCGAGGTTGCAGAGGCGGGGCCGGCGGCGCTGCGCGACTACGTCGCCTCCCTGCGCGCAGCCCTCGACGGATGACCACAGTGCTCGTAGACGCACGCAACGTGCAGCGCTCCCAGTGGCCGAACGTTCCCGACGACGAGCTGGTCGAGCGAGCGCGAGCGTGGGCCGACCGCCACGACGCCGAGCTCGTGCTCGTTTTCGACGGCAAGGCGCCCGAGGCCGGGGTCGGCACGAAACAGCTCGACGAGCGAGCGACAGTCGT
>Ga0307312_10000899_pt1 | contig 14774 bp, 16 predicted proteins | sample ER_DNA_202_FD_194489 | JGI IMG/M metagenome (GOLD analysis project Ga0307312, IMG submission 194489) | Bulk soil microbial communities from the East River watershed near Crested Butte, Colorado, United States - ER_DNA_202 | ecosystem: Environmental > Terrestrial > Soil > Floodplain | place...
AAACGGCGAACCGGGGTCGATCAAATTCATGACCCGATCGCGGGGCAACAGTTTGCCACGCCCCACGTGCCGCTCCCTCGCCCTTTCCGAGCCGCCCAAAGCTGCTTCAGCGCGCCGTGTTTGCAAATCGACCACCAAGGCATGCATGCGCTCACGGTTAGCGCGAAATTCAGCGGCATCTTTACTGATAGATGACGAAAGAATCGCCAAAGGCACCTCCCGATCGAAGAGAAAGGTGCCTTGGTGGAACCCGGAACGCAATGCCGGCTCCTTCATGTCGATTCCGTAACGTGCGGAACCTAGCCTTGGCGCCAGACGTTTTGTGACGAGGTCTCGACGAGATCGGGAATTCGAGGGGCATCCAGAGGAGGCATCAGTGCAGAAAGCTAAATTGCTGTCGACCGTAGCCGCCGCGTTATTGCTCGGCGTCGGTGCCGCATCGGCGCAAGGAATGAACAAAGATACCCCTGAACGCGCGCCCGCAGCGCAGCAAGCCGCGCCGGCGGAAAAGGTCGCCCCGTCAATGAAAAATGGCGATCACAAGGCCCCGCAAACGACCGGTCAGGCCACACCAGACAGTAAGTCTGGGAAAGCGAAAGAAACAACCGGCCAAGCACCGAAGGCCGAACCGAAGGCCGACATGGGTCAGCGCGGCCCGGGCGGCGCTCCGCAGGAGTCGAGTCCCGCAAACGGGGGCGTAGGCAAGTCAAATACCGAGAACAAACCCGCGGCTTCGCCGTCAACGAGTTCGGAGCAAAATCGCGCGACCACCGGTCAAGGCGCGGCTGGCTCGGCCAAGCTGAGCACCGAGCAGCGCACCAAGATCACCTCGGTCATCAAAGAGCAGAAGGTGGAACGGGTAAATCTGAACGTTTCAGTGACTGTCGGGACGCGCATCCCGGCAAGCGTGCACGTGCACCCGTTACCGCAACAGGTCATCGTTATTTATCCGGAGTGGCGTGGTTATGACTACATTCTGGTCGGTGACCAGATCGTGATCATTAATCCACGAACGCACGAGATTGTCGCAATCCTCGAGGCGTAATCTCTCAGCGCGGCAATCTTGTACCGGCGGCCGGGAACTTCCCGGCCGCCGACATTTTTTGAAACATTTTTTCAAATTTGCCCCCGGTTCCCGGAACACCGGTCCGCTTCCCTCGTTGTCCCGAATGCCGCAAGCCGGCATCAGCCCCAATAAGGAGTCAGACGATGAAGACGTTGACCACCTTTACCGCCATCGCCGCACTCATCGCAGGTGTCTCTTTCGCCCAGGCACAGATGGGCTCACCCCCATCCGGGAGCACTATGCAAAAGTCGCAGACGGTCGGTAATTCTCCCTTCTGCATCAACATGTCCGCGAGCGGCGGCCTTAACTGCAAGTATGCAAGCATGGCAGCTTGTGAAAAAGACGCGAAGCAGCAGAACCTCAATTGTTCGCCGAACCCGAAAAAAAGCACGACTGGCTCAAAGCAGTAGTCGTTCAATAGCGCGACCCGTGCCGGCTATTTCGGCACGGGTCGCATGCGAGATTTACAGGGCGGTGCCGTTTTCACGGAACGGCACTCCGCATGAGTATGTTTATTAATTGTCAGCAACATAGAAGAAAGATGAGCACAATGAACAAGGATCGCATCAAAGGCAGCCTCGAACAGGCGAAGGGCAAGATTAAGGAAGTCGCGGGCAAAGCGACCGGAGATGCCAAGTTGAGAATGAAGGCAAAGCGCAGAAGTTTGGCGGAAAAATCCGGAATACTGTCGGTGGCATAAAGGATACGTTGAAAGAAGCCGCTGACGAATGACAGTTTTATGGACGGTGCAGCCGTCGGAAAGCCCGGCTCTCAGCCGGGCTTTCGGCTATTCATATGCTTCAACTCGCCGCCTCGCGATATTACTCTTGCGTCTTCCCGAACGCGGAGAACGCAACGATGGAAGCGAGGCTCGATCAATACAAGGACCTCAAGCTCAAATTGGATGGCATGGTGCCACCGGGCCATAACCTGTTGTTCGATGCCCTTTACAGCTCGCTACCACGCGATCCACAGGTGAAGGTGCAGATCTACAACGCGGAGATTGTGCCGGGGGGCTATACAATGGCATTGTCACAACGGCGCGGCTTTTTTTGTCGCCTTGCAAGGGCTCTTCGAAGCACACTTCCAGGAAGGCGTGCTGGTGAAAGCGAAGGCCGGTGAATGCTATTCTGAACCGATCGCCAAATTTCACCGGGGACATAATCCGCACCCCGAGTTACCTTATCTCTGTGTCGGAGTGTGCTTCACGTCGCCGGACCGCGAGCACGTGACCAATTCCCTGGAACGGCCTTGGTGAACGCGCGTGTCGCGTCGATCAGAAATTAGCGCCGGCATCCTCGCCTTCCGCCACAAACCGCGGCTTGAGTTCTTGCTCGCCCATCCAGGCGGCCCTTACTGGCAGAACAAGGATGATGCTGCCTGGTCGATTCCCAAGGGAAATGTCGAATCCGGAGATCTACTGACCTGCGCCAAGCGGGAATTCAACGAAGAAACCGGTCTTGTTGCCGAGGGACCGTTCAATGAACTTGCACCGCTCAGACAGAAGAGCGGAAAAATCGTCCACGCTTTTGCGATCGAGGCAGATTTCGATCTGGCCCGCTTTTCAAGCAACAAGTTCGAAATGGAATGGCCGCCGCGCTCGGGAAGGCAACAGAGCTTTCCCGAGATCGATCGCATCGCCTATTTCGGCCTTGCGGCCGCTCGCAGGAAAATCTTGCCGGGACAAAGACCCTTCATCGAGGAATTGGTGGCCCGGCTCAAGATCTAGACGCGATGCACGGTCGGCCAATCGACCTCGTCCGCGGCAAGCACCCAGGTCTCTTGAAGCGCCGCAGAGTACCATTCGCCCCAGGCTGGTAGGGCCATGACAGCGTCCATGTAGGACTTGGTCGCTGCACCCACATCGACGCCGTAAGTATTCAGACGCGCCACAACCGGCGCATACATGGCATCCGCCGCCCCGAAGGCTCCGAACAAAAACGGGCCATCGGCCCTCATGCCGTACCGTGCGCGGCACTCGGACCAAAGTGTTTCGATCCGCTTTACATTGACCGCCGCTTCGGGCGTCAGGTCGCGCTTGATCACCGGCCGCCACATGTTCATCGGCATGTGTCGACGCAACGGCAGGAAACCCGCATGCATCTCGTTGGATATGGCACGTGCAAGCGCCCGTGCCGCGCTGTCGGCCGGCCAAAGCCGAGCATTGGGGAATTTCTCCGCCAGATACTCGAGGATCGCCAGCGATTCCCACACACGCACTTCGCCATCGATCAGCGCCGGCACTTTGCCGGTGCCGGAAACCGGACCGACGACATCCTTGAAATCGGGCGCGTCGAGCGAAACCAGCGTCTCCTCGAATGGAATTTTCGCCACCTTCATGGCGATCCACGGACGCATGGACCAGGACGAATAGTTCTTGTTGCCAATGATCAGCTTAAGAGTCATGCGCACTCCACTTGTTCAAGCTCGCGAAACTGCCGCAGGCAGCCGCAGGCGACAAGCCAATGATGCTTGCAAACAGGTTCGGAAATAAACCCTAACCTCGCTCAATCATTCGACGGGCCCGCCTGCCTTTTTCCAGGCGCCAAAGCCACCACGAATATGCGCAACGGGTTTGAGACCCATGTGTTGCGCCGCCTGGGTCGCGAGCGCCGAGCGCAAACCTCCGGCACAGAAGAAAACGAACTTCTTGTCCTGGGCGAATACCGGCTTGTGATAAGGGCTTTGCGGATCAATCCAGAATTCCAGCATTCCACGGGGACAGTGAAAAGCACCCGGCACCCTGCCCTCGCGTTCCAGTTCGCGGATGTCGCGGATGTCGACCAGAACCGTATCGTCACGGCCGGCAAGCGTGACCGCTTGCTCCGCCGATAATGTCTCAATCTCGCGTTCTGCGGCCTCGCACAGAGCCTTGTATCCAGTGGTGATGTTCTGCGGCATCGCTTGTCTCCCGATGCCGCCATGCTGACAGAGGCGTTCACCCCGCTCAAGCACGGAGACTACCGGCGCGCGGTAATTGGAACGTGCGAAATGCGACGAAACCAACGCAGTGCCGCGTCAAACCATTCCCATCAGGACAGCGATCGCCGCCACAATCAGAACCGCCAGTGAGGCCGCGACGACAGTAACAACTTGCTCTTGCCGGTCGATATTCGCTGCAGCTTCTCCCTGCCGCGCCCGCTCGACCGCTGCGGCCGAATAAAAATACAGTTGCATGGACGCCCCCGTGAGTAGGCTCGTTTCGATAAGCACGAACGCCCACGCGAACCAGGCGCACCGAATCGCCCTGACCGACAAGGTTACCATCTCTTTGCAGGGGGCCGTTACGGCGCGGCTCAGACTGTGGCCACGTCCACAAGCCGTAACTGGACACGCTCCTCACCTTGCCACCGGTCAACGGCGATGTGACCTGCCGCGTGCAGAGCGCGGCCGCGACTGTCCAGCAGGATCTTGCCGAGCGGCTCCATTGCGTGAAAGGCAATGGCGTTGACAATTTTTCCGTCACCGGAACGAAAGCGGGCCCGAATGTGGCTGTCGCCGGCCGGATCGACGTAGGCGAGCGTATGTGCTGGAAGCGCCAGCAGTGGCTCCGGATTGCCTGCCCCGAATGGTCCTGCGCGTGCCAGCAGATCCGCCAGCGAAAAATTGAACGCGCCGGCGGCAACCGCTCCATCGAATAGCAGGGCGCTGTCGCGCCGCGCGGATTCCACCGGGCCTGCCAGCGCATCTTCAATGAATGCGCGGAAGCTCCCGAGCAAATCCTTTTTCAATGTTACCCCGGCGGCCATGGCGTGGCCCCCGCCCTTGAGGAGCAATCCTTCCTGCACCGCACGCCGAACGGAACGGCCGAGGTCGACGCCGGGAATTGAGCGACCCGAACCCGTGCCGGTGCCCCCTGGTTCCAGCGCAATTGCAAATGCAGGCCGACCAAACCGCTCCTTCAGGCGAGCGGCCACCAGGCCCACCACTCCCGGGTGCCAGCCTTCCGCAGCGGTGACAATCACCGCGCCTTTTTCTTCCAGTCCGAGGGCAGCGAGCGCTTCGGCTTCCGCCTGAGCAAGTGTCGCCCGCTCGATCTGCTGGCGCTCAAGATTGAGCCGGTCGAGCTCGGCGGCAATCCGCGCGGCTTCAATCGGGTCCTCCTCCAGGAGAAGGCGCACGCCGAGGTCGGCCCGTCCGATCCGGCCACCGGCGTTGATACGCGGACCCAAAAGGAACCCGAGATGCCAGGGCTCGGGTGGGCCGTTGAGACGCGCCACATCCATCAACGCCGTGAGGCCCGCGTGCTCGCGCCGCCTCAGTGCGATGAGACCTTTGGCGACAAACGCACGGTTAAGGCCGTGCAGCGGCACGACATCCGCAACTGTGCCAAGCGCTACAAGATGCAAGAGCGACAGGAGATCGGGCTCGGGTCGCAGACCGGTCCAAAAACTGCGCCGACGCAACTCTCGTGTGACGGCAACCAATGTGAGAAATACCAATCCGACCGCCGCAAGGTGTCCAAGGCCAGAAAGATCGTCGGCGCGGTTTGGGTCCACAACAGCGACCGCCTCGGGAATCTTTTCGTCACCCTGGTGGTGATCGATCACCACGGTTTCGAGTCCACATTTTCTGGCTTCTGCAAGTGGCTCTATGCTTGAAACACCACAATCGACCGTGATCAGCAGCTTTGCGCCCCGCTCGGCAAATGATCGAACCGCCTCGATATTCGGACCATAACCTTCAAAGATGCGATCGGGGATATGAACGATTGGATCCAACCCGCAATGGCGCAAGTAACGGCACAGCAGCGCTGACGCAGTGGCACCGTCGACGTCGTAGTCACCGAAAATGGCAATGCGTTCGCCGCGGATCACGGCATCAGCGATGCGCGTGGCCGCCGCTTCCATATCGGTCAACGTATATGGATCCGGCATCAAGCGCTTGATGGTGGGATCGAGGAAACTGTCGACCTGATCCACGTCGACATTCCGACCAGCGAGGACACGCGCGAGCAATTCATCAACGCCGTGCCGCTGCGCGATAGAGAGTGCCCGCGCCGACCCGCGTTCATCGAGTCGCTCGCGCCACGACCGACCGGTCAAAGACTGTTCGACGCCGAGAAAGTTTCGGTCGACATTTTTTAAAACGGCTGCCATAGCTGTTTCACCATCGTCTTCGATGCCAACTCACGGGAGCCGAATTACGCGTTTGCCAAATACGCAGTACTGAGTGAGCTGCGAGGCCGCCGGCTCGCTTAGTCGAGGTGAAACTTGTCGAATTGCCGGTGCTCGGCCATCACCCGTCGCACCGTTCCGGTAACGGAGCGCATTACAACGGTTTCAGTCTCGATCACATCCTTGCTGAATTTGACCCCGCTCAACATGGCGCCACTGGTAACGCCGGTGGCCGCGAAAAGACAATCGCCCTTCACCATGTCTTCGATTTCGTATTTACGTCTCGGATCTTTGATACCCATTTTCAGAGTACGCTCGCGTAGTTGTTCGGTATCAATGATCAGCCTTGTCTGCATCTGACCGCCGATGCAGCGCAAGGCCGCCGCCGCCAGCACGCCCTCCGGCGCTCCGCCAATCCCGAGATAGATGTCGATCCCAGTTTTCGGCTCGGCGCAATGGATCACGCCAGCCACGTCGCCATCACTGATCAGACTGACCGCGGCGCCGGTCTTGCGCACCGCCGCGATGATATCCGTGTGTCGTGGGCGATCGAGGAGAATGGCGGTGATTTCCGAAGACTTGACCCCCTTGGCCTTGGCCAGGCGCATTATGTTTTCGTCCGCCGGCGCGTCGAGATCGATAATCCTCTTGGGATAGCCGGGCCCGATTGCAATCTTCTGCATGTAGCAGTCGGGCGCGTGCAAGAGCGTACCGGCTTCGGCCATCGCAATCGTAGCGATCGCCCCAGGCATGTTTTTTGCGCAGAGCGTTGTGCCCTCGAGGGGATCAACCGCAATGTCGACTTTCGGGCCATTCTTTGTGCCAACCTTCTCGCCGATAAAAAGCATCGGCGCTTCATCAATCTCGCCCTCGCCGATCACGACGGTGCCGTCAATCGGCAACTTATTGAGTTCGCGGCGCATCGCATCGACTGCGGCCTGATCGGATGCCTTGTCCTTGCCGTGGCCACGCAAGCGCGCCGAGGACACCGCGGCCCGTTCGGTGACGCGCACGATCTCTAGACTGAGAATGCGTTCCAGCAGAAATTCCGGCTGGACGGTAATACTCGGCATTTGACGCTCCCCTCAGAGACGCTGGCCTCGTTGTCCGGGCCAATCAGTTTTTTTCGATCCGGATGACCTGCGGTCGCCCTGAGATCACCCTATCGCGCCCCACCGCCGCAAGAGACTTCCGCACGGCGTCCTCGGTCGTTGCATAAGTAATGAGAATAACGGGGACGGAACCCGCCTTTGTGTCGCGCCCAAGGTGCGCCGGGTCATGACGCTGCACAATGGATTCAAGTGAAATTTCCTGTTCGGCAAGCCGTTTGGCTATTGTCGCTGCCGTGCCCGGCTTGTCCCGAGCGACCAGCCGAATGTAGTAGCCACCTTCATGGCGCTGCATTGGCGCCTTCCGCACGTCCGTGAGGCGGGCCGTAGGCCTTCCAAAGGGCGCCGTCCGCACGCCCCGCGCGATATCGCCGATATCGGAAAGTACCGCCGACGCCGTGGCCGCCCCCCCTGCGCCGGGTCCAACCAAAGTGAGTGGATTAATGTCGGCGGCGTCGACCGTAACGGCATTGGTCACACCCATCACCTGGGCGATCGCAGAATCCTTGCGTACCATCGTCGGGTGGACGCGCTGCTCTATTCCTTTCGAAGTCTTGACGGCAACGCCCAATAGCTTCACGCGGTAGCCGAGCTCATCAGCAGCCGACAGATCGGCCGGTGTGATCGAGGAAATGCCTTCCACATAGATGGCGCTTTGATCAACCCTCGTGCCGAAGGCAAGGCTCGCAAGGATCGCAAGCTTCTGTGCGGTGTCGTGTCCCTCGATATCAAAACTGGGGTCGGCCTCGGCATAACCTAACCGTTGCGCTTCCTTCAGGCATGCTTCAAACGCCATTTTATCCTGTTCCATCCTTGTAAGGATGTAGTTACAGGTCCCGTTCAGGATGCCGTAGATTCGCTCGAACGAATTGCCGGCCATTCCTTCCCGCAGCGTTTTGACAATTGGAATGGCGCCACCGACCGACGCCTCGAAATTCAGGGCGACGTTTTTGCTCTCAGCGATCGCGGCAAGCTTGACGCCATGCCGGGCGAGCAAGGCCTTGTTTGCAGTCACGACCGACTTGCCGCACGCAAGCGCCGCCTCGACCGCCCCCCTCGCCGGGTCGCCCGCGCCGCCGATCAATTCGACGAACACGTCAATGCCGGGCTCGCGCGCGAGTGACAGTGGGTCGGCAAACCATTTCGTCTTCCTGAGATCGATGCCGCGATCCTTGGCACGCGAGCGCGCGCATACTGCGACAACTTCAATGGCGCGACCGCAACGCGCGCTTAACGCGTCGCGCTGGCGCGCGATCTGGGAGACCAGCGCAACACCGACCGTACCCAATCCGGCGACACCGACTTTTAGAGATTGGTTGCGCATGATCTTATCCGAAAACCGGTTCCTATTTTTCGGGATCATGCGCCCGGGCTTGCGCCATGGAACGTGCCTGCCCGTTGTCAGCGACGCGTCGCGAGCGGAACGACGTTGTGCAGTTGCTCCGGCGCGTGTTCAAGAAAACGGCGGACGTTGCGCGCAGCCTGGCGGATACGCTGCTCGTTTTCCACCAGCGCAATGCGCACGAAGCCTTCGCCGTACTCGCCGAAGCCGATGCCCGGCGAGACTGCGATATCGGCCTTCTCCACCAGAAGTTTGGAAAATTCCACGCTGCCGAGAGCCTTGAACGGCTCGGGTATCGGCGCCCAGGCAAACATCGATGCCCGTGGCGTCGGCACGTGCCATCCGGCACGTGCGAAACTTTCAACCAGTACGTCGCGCCGACGCTTGTACGTCGTACGCATCTCTTTGATGCAGTCGTCGGGACCGTTGAGCGCGGCGGTTGCCGCCACCTGCACGGGCGTAAAGGCGCCATAGTCGAGATATGATTTCACCCGACCGAGCGCCGCGATGATGCGCTCGTTGCCGACAGCGAAGCCAATGCGCCAGCCGGGCATTGAGAACGTCTTCGACATTGAGGTGAATTCTACCGCGACTTCGTTCGCTCCCGGAATCTGCAGCAGCGACGGCGGTGGACTATCGTCGAAGTAGACTTCCGCATAAGCGAGATCGGACAACACCAGGAGCTCGTGCTTTTTGGCGAAAGCGATCAGGTCCTTGTAAAAGTCGAGCGTCGCGACGTAGGCGGTCGGATTGGCCGGATAGCACACGACCACAGCGGTCGGCTTCGGAATGGAGTGCACGACCGCGCGCTCAAGCGTATGAAAGAAATTCGGCGTCGGGTCCGACGGAACAGAACGAATAGCCCCGCCAGCCATGAGGAAGCCGAATGCATGGATGGGATAACTCGGGTTCGGGACGAGGATGACGTCGCCGGGCGCGGTGATGGCTTGCGCGACGTTCGCAAAGCCTTCCTTGGAGCCGAGCGTGGTAACGATCTGCGTCTCGGGATTGAGCTTCACCCCGAAGCGGCGATCGTAATATGCCGCCTGTGCCTTCCGCAGGCCGGGAATACCGCGTGAGGCCGAATAGCGGTCGGTACGCGGTTTACCTAAAGTGTCCTTGAGCTTATCGATCACGTGCGCAGGCGCGGGCAAATCCGGATTGCCCATGCCGAGATCGATAATGTCCGCCCCCGCGTTGCGGGCTCGCGCCTTCGCCTTGTTCACCTCTTCGAACACATACGGCGGCAAACGGAGAATGCGGTAAAATTCATCCATCGGCTGAAACCTTAAAGGTCGGCTGCCCTATCCATACCCCGGCTGGCTTTTATCACGGGTTCGCTTTGGCGCCAGCGGTTTGGCCGTTCTCGGTGTTATTTGGCGGCTTTTTTGTCGTCGGGGCGGGCTTCTTCTTGGACGGCTGCGCCCGCCCTTCCTGACGGTCTCGTGCGTTAGCCAGTTCCTTTTCGAGCCTGACCTGCTCTTCCTCCGTCATGGGTACCGTCGCGCGGGCGGGCGGCATGTCATGCACCGCCGGATATTCGTAGGGCGTTGTCGGCCGTGCGGGTGCGCCGGCCGGCAACCCCATATCGGCCGGCAACCGGTCGACGATGGGCCCGGGTGAGCACCCGGCCAGTCCGGCAACGAGACCCAGGCCGGCGACCCATGAAAATCTCTTCAACGCAAGCGCCATGCTCTCCAAGGCCTGCCAGCCGGACCGGAAATGCAAGTAGACTCAATGAATTGTAACATGATCCTGATATCCCGCTAATATGGCCACAGCAAGGTTAGGGTCTTACCAGGTGCAAGCTGGGCGAAACCATGTGCTGAAACGTTGCTTGCAGGCGGATGCGGTCCGGGCCACTTCTGTCAGTCGGGGCACGAGTATGGACAAGCCAACCACAGAAACCGTCAAGGTCGGCAATGTCGATGTCGAAGCCTTGTCGCGCAATCTGGCGCGCCTGATCGAAGAAGGGGGTAAGGCGCTCGCCGCCTATCTCAAGCCGCGCGAGGAAGGCAAGATAACGGGCGACAGCGCCGAAGACATTACCGATGTCGTCAAGTCGGTGGGCCGCGTAGCGGAATACTGGATATCGGACCCACGCCGTGCACTTGAGGTCCAGACCAGCTTGGGCCGAGCCTATCTCGATCTTTGGGCCAACACGGTCAAGCGCATGGCGGGCGAACAGACCGAACCGGTCGTCGCGCCCGATCCGAGAGACAAACGGTTCGCCGATCCGGAGTGGTCGCAGAATCAATTTTTCGATTTTCTAAAGCAGGCTTATTTGCTCAGCACGCAGTGGGCCGACCGACTGGTCAAAGATGCCGCCGGCATCGATGAGACGACTCGCAAGAAGGCGGAGTTCTACGTCAGGCAAATCGCGAATGCGATTTCGCCATCGAACTTCGTCCTCACCAATCCGGAACTGTTGCGTGAGACGTTCGCCTCAAATGGTGAAAATCTCGTGCGCGGCATGCATATGCTTTCGGAAGACATTAAGGCCGGGCAAGGCACGCTAAAGATCCGCCAATCCGATCCTTCGACGTTCGAAGTCGGCCGCAACCTCGCGGTCACACCTGGCAAAGTCGTATTTCAAAACGAGCTGATCCAGCTGATTCAATATGAAGCGACCACCAAACAGGTCTTGAAAACGCCGCTACTAATAGTGCCGCCTTGGATCAACAAGTTCTACATCCTCGATCTGACGCCGGAAAAATCCTTCATTAAATGGTGCGTCGATCAAGGCATCACGGTTTTTGTCCTGTCATGGGTCAATCCCGACGCGAGGCTCGCGAAAAAAAGCTTCGAAGAATATATGCGCGGAGGCGTCATCACGGCCCTCGATCAGGTCAAGAGGGTCACCGGGCAAAAACAGATTCATGCCATCGGCTATTGCGTCGGAGGCACACTGCTTTCGATCACCCTCGCCTACCTGGCGGCAAAAAAACAGAATCGCGTGAAATCGGCAACGCTGTTCGCGGCACAGGTCGATTTCACGTATGCCGGCGATCTGATGGTGTTCGTCGATGAAGAACGCATAAAGCAACTCGAAGCGCACATGAAGGAACAGGGCTACCTCGAGGCCTCGCGCATGGCCAATACCTTCAACATGCTGCGGTCCAACGATCTGATCTGGCCTTACATCGTCAACAATTACATGCGTGGCAAGAAGCCGATGCCTTTCGATATCCTTTACTGGAATTCGGACGCTACGCGCATGCCGGCGGGAAACCATTCGTTCTATCTGCGCAACTGCTACCTCGACAACAAGCTTTCAAAGGGTGAGATGGAGATCGGCGGGATCAAGCTCGATCTGAAAAAGGTGAAGGTGCCGGTTTACAACCTCGCCACCCGCGAAGATCACATTGCGCCGGCGAAATCGGTGTTGTTTGGATCACAATTCTTCGGCGGACCGGTCAAATATGTGCTCGCCGGATCCGGCCACATCGCCGGCGTCGTCAACCCGCCGGGAAAGCCGAAGTACCAGTATTGGACCGGCGCCAAGCCGACAGGCGCGAACGTCGATGACTGGCTCAAGAAAGCGACCGAGCACCCCGGCTCCTGGTGGCCGGATTGGTTGAAATGGCTGAAGGCGCACGACGCCAAAATGGTGCCCGCGCGGAAGATCGGCGGCGGCAAGCTCAAGCCGACGGAAGATGCGCCCGGCTCCTATGTCAAAGTGAAAAGCTGGGCCTGACGTCAGCGGGCGGGACAGCAGCCGCCGCATCCACTATGCTCCCGTCCGAAAGCATCAAGATCGGGGAACAGCAATGACCAAGGAACTGCTGTGGCTGACGCTCACGATCATCCTGACCGGGCTGATGTGGGTGCCTTACATTCTCGACCGCGTTAAGGTTCGCGGCCTGATGGGCGCTATGGCCAACCCGTCGCGCAAGGACAAATCGCAATCGGAATGGGCGCAGCGGCTCTATTTCGCGCATACCAATGCTGTCGAAAACCTAATCATTTTTGCCCCGCTGGTGCTCATTCTCGATGCCCAGGGGTATTCCACCCAAAATACCGTCATCGCCTGCGCGGTTTATTTCTGGGCGCGGCTCGCGCATGCCATCGTCTATACGATGGGTGTGCCAATTCTCCGCACGCTCGCATTTGCCGTCGGATTCCTGGCGCAAGTCGCGCTGGTCTTTGCAGTATTCGGTAAGCTCTAGTTTTGAGGGGCCGCACGTTCGGCGATCGCGCGCAAGTCGAGACCACGCGGCAGCGTACCGAAAGCCGAGCCGCCTTCGCCGCTCAGCCGCGAGGCGCAAAAGGCATCCGCTACGGCCGACGGCGCGTACCTCGTCAATAGCGCCGCCTGAAGTGCCAATACGAGTTCGCGCACGAGCGCCCGTGCCTGCGACTCGTCATTGCGGTCGCGCGCCGAGAGCCGCTTTTCCAACTGAGCCGCAAAGCTCTTGAGCCGTGCGTCTTTGCCGTCGCCCAGTTCGTGGCGCAGCACATCGACCGCATTGGGCGTGCGCTCAATCGCGCGCAGCACATCGAGGCACATGATGTTTCCTGAGCCTTCCCAGATCGAATTAACCGGCGCCTCTCGATAGAGGCGCGGGATGATGCTTTCCTCGATGTAGCCGGAACCGCCCAGCACCTCCATCGCCTCGTAAGTTACAAAAGGCGTCCGCTTGCAGATCCAGAATTTCGCCGCCGGAGTGACCAATCGCCGGATGACCTGCGCCGCCTCGTTGTCCTCGTCATAAGCGCGCGCGAGCCGCATCGTGAGCACGGTGGCAGCTTCCGATTCCAGGGCGAGATCGGCCAAGACGTTGGTCATGAGCGGCTGGTCAACAAGCTTTTTCTGAAACGCGGTGCGATGTCTGGCGTGATGAACCGCCTGTGCGACCGCCTGTCTCATCAGGCCCGAAGAACCGATGCAGCAATCAAGGCGGGTGTAGTTGCCCATTTCGATAATGGTCGGGATCCCACGCCCCTCCTCCCCGATAAGCTGCGCATAGGCACCGTGGAATTCCACTTCGCTTGAGGCATTCGAGCGATTGCCGAGCTTGTCTTTCAAACGCAGAATCTGGATTGCGTTGCGTTCTCCGTCGGGCGTCCACCGCGGCATCAAGAAACAGCTCAAACCTTTCGGCGATTGCGCAAGCACCAGGAATGCGTCGCACATCGGCGCCGACATGAACCACTTGTGGCCGTGCAGGCGGAAACTGCCATCGCCGGCAGGCTCCGCACGCGTGGTATTGGTTCGCAGGTCGGAGCCGCCCTGGTTCTCGGTCATGCCCATGCCGAGGAGTGCCGAGGTCTTCTGCTTCGCCGGACGGAAGCCGCGGTCGTAGTCGCGCGAAAAAATCCGCGGCAGCCATTCCTTCGCAATGGAGGGCGCGTGACGCAGCGTCGGCACCGAGCCGTAGGTCATCGCGATCGGGCAATAGACGCCGCTTTCGACCTGCCCAAGCATGTAGGTACCGGCGGCGCGCGCCACATGCGCGCCAGGCTTCGGATGCGCCCAGGGACTCGCGTGGAGACCGGCTTTGAGGGCGATCGTCAGCAGTTCGTGCCAGGCCGGATGGAATTCGACCTCATCGAGGCGATGACCGTAGCGATCGAGTGTGCGCAATTGCGGAGTGAATTTGTTGGCATCGAAGCCGAGCCGAACGGTTTCCGGCCGGCCAAGCGTCGCGCCCAGCGCGTCTAACTCGTCCTTTGCCCAACCCGCGCCCTCTCGCTGGATGGCGACGCCAAGAACAGCGTCGCTGGCAAACAGGTTATAGGGTTCGAGCGGAGGTGGCTGGTTCTGGACCTCGAACATCCGACAAGGTCTCCGACGAAGATGCCCTATTGTATCAGTCGAATCAGGGGAACAATGCCACCTGCTCCAGACCCATGGTCTCAGGCCAGCCCATGATCAAGTTCATGTTTTGAATTGCCTGGCCGGAAGCACCTTTGACGAGATTATCAAGCGCCGAAATGACAATTGCGCGCCCGGGAATGCGATCCTTCACGACGCCGATGAACGTCATGTTGGAACCGCGCACATGCCGGGTTTGTGGGGTCTCGCCAAATGGCAAGACATGCACAAATGGCTCCTTCATGTAGAACTTTAAAAGTATTGCATGAAGGTCCTCCGGAGTCCGACCACGCCGGCCCCGCAGGTAAGTGGTTGAAAGAAT
>Ga0307312_10000900_pt1 | contig 14773 bp, 10 predicted proteins | sample ER_DNA_202_FD_194489 | JGI IMG/M metagenome (GOLD analysis project Ga0307312, IMG submission 194489) | Bulk soil microbial communities from the East River watershed near Crested Butte, Colorado, United States - ER_DNA_202 | ecosystem: Environmental > Terrestrial > Soil > Floodplain | place...
GCCGGCCAGCAGCGATCGCGGCGAGCTCACCGCCATCGCCAAGGCGCGGGCGGACAGCGTCCGGCACCCGTACACCGAGGCGGACATTCGCTTCATGTCCAACATGATCGGCCATCATGCCCAGGCCATCGTGATGGCGGGCTGGGCGCCCACCCATGGGGCCGACCCCTCGGTGCGCATCCTGGCCGAGCGGATCATCAATGCCCAGCAGGACGAGATCGCGACGATGCAACGATGGCTGCAGGATCGCCGGCGGCCGGTGCCGGAGCCCAGCGCCACCGGCATGAAGATGCGGATGAACGGCGCCGACCACGTGATGCTCATGCCGGGCATGCTCACCCAAGACCAGATGAAGGAATTGGATCAGGCCAGGGGAAGCGAGTTCGACCGCCTGTTCCTGACCTTCATGATCCAGCACCACCGCGGCGCCGTCACCATGGTGCAGGACCTGTTCGGGACCTACGGCGCCGCGCAGGACGAGACCGTGTTCAAGTTCGCCAACGACGTCAACGTCGACCAATCCACCGAGATCGCCCGGATGCAGACGATGCTCGCCGCCCTTCCTCCCGAGAGACAATCCCCGTGATGCTCACGAGAATCAGAATGCCATCCGTTCCACTCCGGTCGCTGTCGCTCGCGCTCGGGCTGCTGTCCGCGGCCTGCGCCCACTCGGCCTCCTCGGCTGGCTCCAACAATCCCGCGCCGAAGGACAGCAAATCGACCGCGGCGCCGAGCCCCGATCCGCGGGTCGGTCTCCACGCCGGACTGATGAATGCCGGCGAAGCCGAGTGGAACCTGCGCGTGCTCTCGCAGACTCCACCGTCGGAGCAGTTCGTCGGCATCACCAATTCCGACCTGTCGTTTACCAGTCACTACGCGATCCAGGGCAGCTACGGCGGGTACCAGGTATGGGATATCACGGACCCGAGGAAGCCCGTCCTGACGACGGCGTACGTCTGCCCCGCGTCGCAGAGCGACGTCTCGGTCTACCGGAACCTGCTCTTCGTGTCCGGCGAGGATCTTTCCGCACGTCTCGACTGCGGGACGGAGGGCGTGAAGGACACGGTCAGCTCGGAGCGGCTGCGCGGACTCCGGATCTTCGACATCAGCGATATCAGGCATCCCAAGAACGTCGGCAACGTCCAGACCTGCCGCGGCTCGCACACGCACTCGGTGCTGGTGGACCCGAAGGACACCGAGGACGTGTACGTCTACATCTCGGGCTCGTCCCGGGTGAGGTCGGGCACCGAGCTGCCGGGCTGCACCGATTCGCTGCCCTCGCAGGACCCCAACTCGGCGCTCTTCCGCATCGAGGTCATCAAGGTGCCGCTGGCGCATCCCGAGCAGGCCGCGATCGTGAGCTCGCCGCGGATCTTCAACGACCTCGCGGCGCCCCCCAAGCACGGCGAGACGCCGGAAGACATCGCCGCCAACAAGAAGGCCGTCGCCGAAGCGCACGCCACGGGTGGGTTCACCGCGGTGTTCGACACCCAGGAGGTCGTCCTGCAGCCGCAGTTCACCGGGCCGATGCTGGACAGCATCGGCCGGGCGCGGGGCGGGACGGGCGCGCCGACCGCCGCGGACAGCGCCGCGCTGCGGCAGGCACTGCCCGGCATCATCGCCGCGAGGATCAGCAAACCGGTGCGCGACGCGAACGGACAGCCCATGGGGCCCACCCAGTGCCACGACATCACCCTGTACCCCGCGATCGGACTGGCCGGCGGTGCCTGCGGAGGCTACGGGCTCCTGCTCGACATCAGCGATCCGGCCCATCCGACCCGGATCGGCGCCGTGGCGGACTCGAACTTCTCGTACTGGCATTCGGCGACGTTCAACAACGACGGCACCAAGATCCTCTTTTCCGATGAGTGGGGCGGCGGCGGTCAGCCGAAGTGCCGCGTCACGGATAAGAAGGAGTGGGGGGCGGACGCCATCTTCACCCTTGCCGACCGGAAGATGCAGTTCCAGAGCTACTACAAGCTGCCGGCACCGCAGACCCCGCAGGAGAACTGCGTGGCCCACAACGGCTCACTGATCCCGATCCCGGGGCGGGACGTGATGGTGCAGGCGTGGTATCAGGGCGGCATCTCGGTCTTCGACTGGACCGATGCCGCGCACCCGAAGGAGATCGCCTTCTTCGACCGCGGCCCGGTGGACTCGACCAGGCTGGCCAGCGGCGGATCGTGGTCCGTCTACTGGTACAACGGCGTCATGGTGAGCTCCGAGATCGCGCGCGGCCTCGACATCTTCGAGCTCACGCCGAGCGGGCTCATCTCCCAGAACGAGATCGACGCGGCCAAGACGGTGCACCTCGACTACCTGAACGTCCAGGGCCAGCCCAAGCTGCACTGGCCGCCGAGCTTCGCTCTGGCGCGGGCGTACGTGGATCAGCTCGAGCGCTCCAAGGGGCTCGAGTCAGGCAGGATCTCCGCGGTGCGGGCGGCGCTGGCCGACGCCGAAAAGGCGTCGGGGACGGCGCGGCAGGACGCGCTGACGAAGCTGGCGACGGAGCTGGACGGGGAGGCCGGCGGGGCGGGGGACGTGGCCAAGGTGCGGACGCTGGCGGGGGCGGTACGGCAGCTGGCGGGCGCGACGAGCTGAGGAGCGATTCGGTCGCCCTCGAGGTCAGTGTCGATCAGTCCACCGAGATCGCCTGGATGCAGACGATGCTCGCCGCCCTTCCACCCGAGAGACAATCTCCGTGACGCCAACAGGAATGAACATGCCATCCGTACCACTCCGGTCGCTGTCGCTTGCCCTCGGCCTGTGGTCCGCGGCCTGCGCCCACTCCACCTCCTCCGGCGCCGACAATCCTGGCCCCAAGGGCAGCACCTCGACCACAGCGGCGAGCCCCGACCCGCGGGTCGGTCTCCGCGCGGGGAAGATGGATGCCGCCGAAGCCGTGTGGAACCTGCGGGTGCTCTCGAAGACGCCGCCATCGCAACAGTTCGTCGACGAAAGCAACTCCGACCTCGCCTTCAAGGACCACTACGCCATCCAGGGCAACTACAACGGGTACCAGGTGTGGGACATTACCGACCCGCGCAAGCCCGCCCTGACGACGGCATACCTCTGCCCCGCGTCGCAGAGCGACGTCTCTGTCTACCAGAACCTGCTCTTCGTCTCCGGCGAGAACCTCGCCGCGCGCCTCGACTGCGGGACCGAGGGCGTGGCGGACACGGTCAGCTCGGAGCGGCTGCGCGGCCTCCGGATCTTCGACATCAGCGACATCGCTCACCCGAAGAATGTGGGGAACGTGCAGACCTGCCGGGGCTCGCACACGCACTCGCTGCTGGTCGATCCCCGGGATCCGGAGAACGTGTACGTCTACATATCGGGCTCCTCCAGCGTGCGGTCGTCGAGCGAGCTCCCGGGGTGCACCAGCGGGATGCCGGACCAGGATCCCAACTCGGCGCTCTTCCGGATCGAAGTCATCAAGGTGCCGCTGGCGCATCCTGAGCAGGCGGCCATCGTCAGCTCGCCCCGGATCTTCAACAACCTGACTGCGCCCCCGCGCCATGGCGAGACGCAGCAGGACAGCCTGGCCCGAGCGAAGGCGCTGGCCGACGCAAAGGCGAGGGGCGCGTTCATCGCGTCGATGCCCGGCCATGGCGACATGGTGCTGAGCGACGAGGACAGCGCCGCGCTGCTGGACGAAATCGTGAAGGCACGGAACGGCTCGGGCCCGCCGACGGCGGCGGACAGCGCCGCGCTGCGCCAGGCGATTCCCGGGATGATGGCCGCGATGATGAGCCCGCAGGCGGACAGCGGCAGCGGGCCCACCCAGTGCCACGACATTACTCTCTACCCCGCGATCGGGCTGGCCGGCGGCGCCTGCGAGGGCTACGGCCTCCTGCTCGACATCAAGGATCCGACGCATCCGGCCCGCATCGCCGCCGTCTCGGACTCGAACTTCTCCTACTGGCACTCGGCGACGTTCAACAACGACGGCACCAAGGTCCTCTTCTCGGACGAGTGGGGCGGCGGCGGGCAGCCGAAGTGCCGCAAGACCGATCCGCGCGACTGGGGCGCCGATGCCATCTTCACCATCTCCGATCGGACGATGCAGTTCCAGAGCTACTACAAGCTGCCGACGCCTCAGACGCCGCAGGAGAACTGCGTGGCCCATAACGGCTCGTTGGTCCCGATCCCCGGGCGCGACGTCATGGTGCAGGCGTGGTATCAGGGCGGCCTGTCGGTCTTCGATTGGACAGACGCCAAGCACCCGAAGGAGATCGCCTTCTTCGACCGCGGCCCGATGGATTCGACCAGGATGGAGTTTGCCGGATACTGGTCCACCTATTGGTACAACGGCGTCATCGTCGGCTCCGAGGCCGTACGCGGGCTCGACATCTTCGAGCTCACGCCGAGCGGGTTCATCTCGCAGAACGAGATCGACGCGGCCAAGACGGTGCACCTCGACTATCTCAACGTCCAGGGCCAGCCCAAGCTGGTCTGGCCGCCGAGCTTCGCGCTGGCGCGGGCGTACCTGGATCAGCTGGAGCGGTCGAAGGGGCTCGACCAGGGCCAGCTCTCCGCCGCTCGGAAGGAGCTGGCCGGCGCCGAGAAGGCGTCGGGCACGGCGCGGCAGGACGCGCTGACGAAGCTGGCGACGGAGCTGGACGGCGAGGCGGGTGGGGCGGGGGATGCGGCCAAGGTACGGACGCTGGCGGGGGCGGTGAGGCAGCTGGCAGGCGCGACGACCTGAGCTATCGGTTTTCGATCACCTCCACCCGCCCGATCCGGTCGCCCTCCAGGATCCGCTCGGCCACCGCCCAGCCGCCGTCGATCCGGCCGAAGACGGTGTACTCGTGGTCGAGCAGGGGATTGTCCACCAGGTTGATGAACCACTGGCCGTCGCCCGTGTCGCGGCCGCGGGCCGAGATCCCGACCGTGCCGCGGGCGTGCGTCCGCATCGTCAGCTCATCGCGCATGAAGGTCGTGTCCCCGACGTACTCGTTGGCGTCGGGCCCCCCGCCCTGGATCACGAAGTTGGGCTCGACCCGCTGGAAGACCTTTCCGTCGTAGAACCCCTCGCGCACCAGCCGCAGCACCCGGGCCACCGTGGCCGGCGCCTCGTCCGCGAAGAGGCGCAGCGTGAAACGGCCACCGCCGCTCGACCGGGCCATCGTCACCCCGAGCCGGATGGTCCGGCGAAGAAAGACCTCCGCCAGTGGTTCGGCGCGGATCGGCAGCGGGACCGGCCGGGCCTCGACCGGAGCGCCGGTCCATCCGGTGAGCAGCGTCGCGACGGTCGTGGCCACGGTCGTGTCGTAGTCGGCGAGATATGCCCGGAGGCGGGGCGCGGTTGCCGGCGAGCCGAGCTCGCCAACACGCTCGAGCATCGCCATCCGGGGATCCCGCGCGTTCTCGCTGCGATGAGTGCTCAGGCTGTCGAAGGCGGCGAGCAGCGCGGGAAGGGCGGTGGGATCCGATGAGCCCTTGAGCGCCTGGGCCGCCGCGAGCGCGACCTGATGACCGCTCGAGCCGAGTGCGCGGAGGTAGACACTGTCGGCCTGGTGCCCTGCGGTCACCGAGAGCCCCGCGATGGCGGCTTCCTGCACGTTGCGGTCCCCGTCGGCCGCGAGGCGGAGGAGCAGCGCCCGCGCACCGACGATGGCCGCGGCGCGCGCGGCGTATTGCCTGACCGCCGCCCTCGCCGCTCCGGCGGCCCGCGGCAGCATTGCAGCGGCGTTGACGCTGTCGAAGCGCGCCAGCCCGAGCAACGCATGCGCTCCGACCTGCCAGCGGTGGTCGGGAGGCCCGCGCGTGATCACGCCCGCGGCGAGCCGGCGCAACGTGGCCGCTGCCGCGGCCGAGTCGGCGCATCCGCTCCCGAGCGAGTCGATGGCGGTGAGTACGACGTAGGGCTCGCGGTCGCGGGTGGCGGTCAGGATCGGGGTGCAGTCGGGCGGGTTGTCACCCAGGCGCGCCGCCGCGATCGCCTCGAGGCGGACGATCGTGCTCGCGTCGGACTGGGCGCGGCGGATCAGCGCCATTCGCAAGGCCGGCGAGAGCGAGCCGGCGCCGCGCAGCGTCATCCGCCGGGTTTCGTCGTCCCGGTCGCGGGCGGTGCGCACGGCGGTGGCGCTGTCGAGGCCCCCGGCCGCCGCGAGTGTCACCAGGGCGAGACGGCGCACGGTGGCGTCCGGCGCGGTGATGGCCGCGCTCCGGAGCAGCACCATGGTCTCAGTGGTGAGATTTCCCGTCGCCCGCCTCGCCCGCGCCAGCGTGTACAGCCCGTGGACGAGGCCAGGCGTCGCCAGCGCTTGCAACCGCGCGCGGATCGCATCCTCCGCGGCGCGCGCGGCGGCACTGTCGGACAGCGGCAGGCGCCCGAGTGACTGTGCGAGGGCGTCGACCACCCTGGGATCGGTCTCGGTCGAGAGTGTGCGGGTGAGCGTGGCAGCGGCTTCGGGAATGGCGAGCGGAGTGCTGTCCGAGGGCGCCGCGCCCCTGCGGACACGGCGCATCGATTGGGCGACGGCGTTTGCCGCCTCCGCGCGGATGGATGCCAGCGGGTCGGTGAGGGACGGGAGCAGGACCCGTCCGAGCGCGGGTCGCTGGAACCGCCCGAGTCCTCTGACGGCGAGTCGGCGGAGCAGAGTGTCGGCGCTCGTCAGCGCGGCCGTGAGCGGACCCAAGCCGTCGCTCCCCGTGCCTCGCGCGTCCTCGGCGACGAGCAGCCGCTGGAAGGCTGCGGTGTCGACGGTGGCCGGCGCCTGGGCGGCGCCCGCCCGCGGAGCCAGCATCAGGGCGACGCAGAGCGCGACCCGTGGACATGCGAGCATTGGAGTTCCGGAGGATGGGACCGGAGGCACTACGCAGGTCGTGGGGTGGAGTTCCAGATGCGCGGGGGCGCCGATCTCATGACCCGCGAGGTCACGGGCGACGCACCTTCGCCCAGAGGAACCACCCGCCCGTCCTCGCGCTCGACGAGTCGCGTGCGACGATCTGGACCGTGTCGCCCCGCCCCAGCACGCCCAGAACGGGCGCCTGCGCGTGCTCGAGCGGCTGGCTGGCATTACGGAGGTACACGTCACCCGCCGTCGTCAGACGGCGGCCTGGGACCACGTTCGCCGGGGTGGCGGCCAGCGCGCGGGCGCTTCGCGCGTCCCATGCCGTCCGGGCCTGGTTCACCCGACCCGCGAAGATCCATCCCTCCTGGGCAACCTGTCCTGGGGCGACCTTCGCGAGCACTGAGTCCTGTACGGCAATGCTGCGGCGCAGTGAGCTGTCGGCGGCGGCGGCGTTACGCTGCGTCAGCTCGAGACCGGACGTCACCGCCTGGAGCTGGGTCCGCACCTCCGGCGGCGCCGCCTGCTGGATGCTGCGGAGGCGACCGATGAGGGTGTCCACGGCCACGCTGTCGCGCTTGAGCTGGCCCGCGATCCCCTGCGCGGCGGCCTTGGCCTTGACCACCGACGCGACGTCGATCTTCACGCCGGCAAACTCGATGTTCCCGACGCCGATGGCCTGGAGCCGCCCGCCAAGCGCCCTGGGAAAGAGGACGAAGGCGAGGATGAGCAGCACGATGGCGGTCTCCCGCAGCGCCGCGAGGGCGTCGCGCCAAGAGGAGACCAGGTTCCGGGATCCGGGTCCGGTCACGCCGCCCCGACCTTCACCCATACGGCCCTGAGGCCTTCGGTCCGGTAGATCTGCCGCGCCAGATCCGAGGGACTGGGCTTGCAGCGCCCCCATTGGAAGTGGGGCAGATCGCGCATCTTCCACTCGCCGCCCCAGCGGCATCCGTGCGCCTGGAACACCGCGGCGACCCGCCGGAACCAATCCTCGGCCACCGACCATCCCTGGCTCCGGGAGACGACGTCAACCGCCAACCCGAAACCGTGCCAGCTGTAGAGGCTGTCGCGTGCGTTGGTGACCGGCGCCGAGGGCGGGAAGAAGGTGCGGCCCCGCGCATAGTACAACGCCTGGAGCTCGGGCGACCGGTACGCCTCGTAGACGTACGCGTCCAGATTCTGCCCCCCGCACTCCTGGATCGCTCGATCCACCGCCTGGCGGAACCCCGGCGCGAGCAGCCTCGGATCGCGGCTCACCCGCAGCGACGCGTCGACCTCGCCGGCGCTCACATCACACCTGCGTCTGGATCGGCGCCGCCCGCCCATTGGTGTCGGGCGGGCGGGGTGCCCGCGCCGGCGGCACTGGGCGGCGTCACGGCCACGACCTCGATCCGAGTCGCTTCGGGCGCGGAAGCCGGCCGGCGGTCCTCCGATCCTTCCTCCGGGCTCTTCTCCTTCGGCTTCACCGTCGCGCGGATCACCATGAATTTGTTCAGCAGGTCGAACCAGAACGGCGCGCCCAGCGAGATGGCGAGCCCCGTGACCAACCAGCCCAGCACCATGGTGACAATCTCCCATCCGTGTGGGTGGCGGGGCCAGCCGATCGGCAGCGGGAGCGAATCCAGGCGCGCCTGGAGGGCGGCGATCGACTCGGCGGTGTCAGGATGGGCGGCAGTGTATGCGGCCGCCTGCTGCACGACCGCGTCCCGCACCGGCTTGTCCTGGTAGAGCCTCTTGGTCACCGCAATCGCATCCACGTTGGTCAGCACCGCGAGCAACACGCCGAGACCGAGCAGGATCTTCTGGGTGTGGCGCTTGTACCCGCCCGACACGCGATCCATCGCGCTGTCGTACCACTCCTCCAGGTTCTGCTGCGCGCGTACCAGGCTCCCCTCGGCCGTGTCCAGAGCCGCGAGAATCGCCCGCTGCACCGGCGGGTTGCCGAGCTTGTTGACCGTGAGCCGGACGCCATCCAGCGAGATGGGCGGCGCCGTCCCGGTCGCCTGCTGGACGTCGGTGGCATCGGCGCCGCGGGCGACGATATCGAGCAGTGCGAGCGCGAAGCTGCGGGAGGGGATGTAGGAGGGCCGGTCCTTGGGATCCGAGGCGTCATAGAGTCCCCGGATGAGCGGGTGCTGATAGAGTCGGCCGGCGAGACTCGACCCCTCTGCGTCGTCGAGGAGCCTCTGGATTCCCCGCTCCAGGTGCGCGGCGCGCGACTTCAGCCAAACCTCGAGCGCTTCCTGGGTCGCAGTGGCGATCAGGCTGAGCAGGATGAAGACGAAGGCCAGTCCGACGGCCGTGTCCAGGATGGCGGAACCGAAGAGCATTGTGTCTGGTCCTCCCGTCCGTCAGGTCACTCCCGCTGAATCGTGGGCGCCGGAGACGGGGCTTGAGCCGGCCTCGGGAGGGCAGGAGCGCCCGCGAGCAGGTGCCTACCGCGGACCACGCCGTGAGACGTGGAGTGTGGAGCATGGAATGGATTGGAGACGGGCACCATGATGCATCGCGGGTGCACCGGCGTCAATAGGTTTCGGCGACGGTGGTGATAGGGGCCGTACGATGATCCGGAGCACACCGGGAAAGGTGCCGATGAGCGGCGGGCGTGTCGTGTCGCATTCCGATCGCGAAGTGATCGTGACGCGTCACCGTCCGAGGCGGATTGGACGCGCGGCGGCTGCACGCGCGGACCAGGCGCCAGAGCGCGTTGGGTCAACCGCGCGGTCCGGCCGCGGCATCCCACGCCTGAATCCCAGTCCACACCTCCCGCGGGGGAAGACGCGGGCCCGCGGACCCGCTGTGGATCACGCTCAGCATCGCGGTGCATGTCCTCCTGATCGGGATGCCCATCGCGATCTTCACCCGGCGCGCGCTGCGGGAGTGACGGCATCGGCGGCACCTGACCTCGCGACGTACCGCCGCGCATGGCGCCCCGCGATGGGAGCGCCCCCGGGTACCGCCGAGGTCACGGTGGGAGCACGCCCCGGCCCTAGTATTGGGCATCCTTCATGGGGGCATCATGCCAAACCGCCTTGCCGCGCTGATCGCTGGTCTCGTCCTCCTCACAGCGGGCGTTGCCCCGGCTCAAAGTCCGCGGCCGCTGCCTGCGACCCCCCCAATGCAGTTCGAGTCGTGGCAAGCGTCCGTGCCGTTTGATCGCGGCATCACGCCGGCCGCCGGTCGGTTCATCGCGACTTCACCTGACCGGAAACGCCATGCCTTCATCGGGGGTGCGATCGGGGCAGTCGTCGGCCTGGCAGTGTGCACCGCGATCTCCACCCTGGCGGACGACTCGGCGGACGGCGGCCTGTCCACCTGCCCGGTCGATACCTATCTCCTCTTTGGAGCGGCGGGCTTCGGTCTGGGGTTCGCAATCGGCTGGGCTATCTGAGTCACACAGCCGTACCTGGTCCCGTCAACTCGACCGGCATCTCCGGAAGGATCGTCCCCCCTTGCAGGACCCGGGCAAACCACCCGCGCCGACCCTTGAGCGTCCGAATGAACGCGGGCCCGCGGTCGACGCCTACGTAGGGAAGGGAAAAGAGGACCGTACAGGGATCGCAGGGCTTGCTCACCTCGAGCACCACCGCACCTATGTGTAGCCGCACACTCGGTTGCAAGGCACCCGGCGGGAGGTCGGCGAGCGTGAGATTCTCGCCCAGGTCCCCTGGCTGGACTGGCCAGCCATCCGCTCGCAGGTCGGCCAGAATCTCCTCGCTCAGAAGCAGGACCGCCTGGTCCGGATCTCCGTTGGCCTTCTCGGTCCGCCACCGGTTGAAGTCGCCCTGTACGCCCTCGGCTGTGATCGTGAGATGGGGCACTGCTCGCTTGGGCAGCCCGCGAGCCCGGCCTTCGCGAGGCTTGAGGTGAAGCTGAATGACGCGACCTTGCACGTATCCTCCCACTCAGCCGTCCATCGTCAGTACGACCTTGAACCGCGCCTTCCCGCTCATCATGCGATCGTACGCCTCGGAGGCGCGCTCCAGGGGAAACGTCTCGTTCATCGACCGCACCCCGGTACGCGCGCTGAAGGTGAGCGTATCCTGAGAGTCGATCGACGTTCCGGAATACCAGCCCTTGATCGAGCGGCGACCCCCGAGCAACGCCATGGGAGAGACTTGCATCGAATGAGCCGCCCCGACGATCAACAGCGTGCCGTTGACGGCCAGGCCGCCCTGCACGGCGCTCATGGCCTCGCCGCTGGTCGCCGTCGCCAGAATGACCTTGGCGCCGCCCAGCTTGAGGAGCTCCGCGGCGGGGTCCTGCGCCTGACTGTCGATATATACCGATGCCCCCAACTGGCGGGCGAGCGGTTCCTTGTCTTTTCCGCGTGCAATGCCGACGGCATGGAAGCCCATCTTCACGGCATACTGAACCCCGAGATGGCCGAGCCCACCCAGGCCGAGCACGGCCACCACGTCGCCCGGACGGGCGCCGGAGTTACGCAGCGCGTTGAACGTGGTGAGGCCGGCACACATGAGCGGGGCCGCCTCCACGGCCGGAAGCTCCGCCGGCATCAGGGCGACGGCGCTGGCCGGGGCGATCACATAGTCCGCGTAACCGCCGTCGCTGGTGATCCCCGTGACCTGACCCGTCACACAGGCAAAGAAGTCTCCCCGGCGGCAGGGGTCGCAGCGCCCGCAGTATCCGCCATTCCACCCCACGCCGACCCGCTGGCCGGGCTGCCATCCGACGGTGCCGGGGCCGACGGCATCGATCACTCCGGCCACCTCATGTCCGGGGACCCGCGGGTACTGAATTCCCGGGTACGTCCCCTCCTTGGTGAGGGAATCGCTGTGGCAGATGCCGCACGCCTGCACCCGGATCCGCACCGATCCGGCGCCGGGCTCGGGTATCTGCCGCTCGACGGTCTCGAAGGGCCCGTTCGGGCGGGGGACTTGTACTACGCGCATGGTCGCCATCACTTGCTCCAGCCTGGTTCAGTTTTGCCCGCGTCCGAGCCGAGTCGGGTCGGTTTCCGGCCGTCGGCAGCATCCGGAAGTTAGCCCGTTTCCCGCGGTCCTTCCCGGAACCGGCGTGCTCGTGCGCCGGGTGTGTCCAAGGCCGAAGTGGAACGGGCAAATCACGGCATTCATCGATTGATAGGGAGGACACATGAGAATCGGCATCATCGGCGCGGGCAAAATCGGCGGCACGCTGGCTCGCCGCCTCAGCGCGCTCGGACACGAGGTGTCCATCGCCAACTCGCGGGGACCCGAGACGCTGGCCTCGCTGGCCAGGGAGACGGGCGCGAGGCCGGTGACGGTCGAGGAAGCCGCGCGCGCTGGGGACGTGGTCATCGTAAGCATTCCCGTGAAGAACATCTCCCTTCTACCGCCCGGCCTGTTCGAGGGCGTGGCCGAGAACGTGGTCGTGGTGGATACAGGCAACTACTACCCGCAGCAGCGCGACGGCCGGATCGACCCGATCGAGAACGGTGCCACCGAGACCCGCTGGGTTGCCGACCGACTCGGCCGGCCGGTGGTCAAGGCGTTCAACAACATCTACGCCCAGCACCTGCTGGAGCACGGCAAGCCCAAAGGCACTCCCGGACGTATCGCCTTGCCTGTCGCTGGCGACGACCGCCGAGCCAAGGAGGTCGTCATCCGGCTGCTCGATGAGCTTGGGTTCGACGGGGTGGACGCCGGCGGGCTGGATGAGTCCTGGCGGCAGCAGCCCGGCACACCAGTCTACGGAACCGACTTCGATGCCGAGGGCGTGCGCCGCGGGCTGGCCGAGGCGAAGCCGGAGCGCAAGCCGGCGCTCCGCGCCACTGCAGACAGCCCTCCCACTGCCGGCCGCAACTGACGGCCAACCCTGGAGGCGATTCGGCTGTCTAAGGCGGTAACCTCACCGCGGGTGCCTCCAGGTGGCCACACTGCTGGGCGTACTGCTGGTTCTTCAGGGGCAGGCGACGATGCCCGCTCCTCCGCCACGTCCGACCACGGCTGCCCGGGCCACGCCGGCAGCCGTGGCCCCCGTGCTGGACGGGCGAGATGACGATGCGGTCTGGCGCTCCTCGCCGCCGATCGACCAGTTCCTCGAAGCCAAGCCCAGCGAAGGCGCCTCGCCCAAGCTGCGAACCGAGGCGCGGGTGGCGTACGATGCACGCAACCTCTACGTGTTCGTCCGCGCCTTCGACTCCCACCCCGACAGCATCGTCCGGCTGCTGTCGCGCCGGGACGATCAGACCGCCTCCGACCAGATCATCCTCATGCTCGACCCCTACCACGATCGGCGCACGGGGTACGAGTTCGTGGTGAACCCCGCCGGCGTCAAAGCGGACTACGCGATCTACAACGACGGGGACGAGGACGTCGCGTGGGATGCGGTGTGGGACGCGGCGACCCAGATCGACTCGCTCGGCTGGACCGCCGAGTATCGCATCCCGCTCTCCCAGCTGCACTACTCGGCCAAGGGGAAGGTCACCTTCGGCCTGCTGGTGTGGCGCACCATCCAGCGCCATACCGAAACGGTTACCTGGCCACTCTACCGGACCTCCAGGTCCGGCTTCACGTCCCAGTTCGGCGAGCTGACCGGGCTCGATGGCCTGGGGAGCCCAGGGCACGCCGAGATCACGCCTTACGTCGTCACCAAGAACGTGCAGGACCCCGGGTCCGCCGGTCTCGCGCGGGATCAGCAGGTCACTGTCGGCGGGGATCTCAAGTACCGGATCGCCTCGAACCTGCTGCTCAACGCGACGGCCAACCCCGATTTCGGCCAGGTGGAGGCGGACCCGTCGGAGCTCAACCTCAGCGCGTTCGAGACCTTCTTCAGCGAGCGGCGGCCGTTCTTCGTGGAGGGGAAGGGCCTCTTCACCTTCACGGTGAATTGTGTCGTCGTGGTCGACTGCAACACGGGAGAAGGGCTGTTCTATTCCCGCCGGATCGGGCGCTCCCCCCAGCTTGCCGGGACCTACGGCGACGAGTCGTCGCCCACGGCGAGCAGGATTCTGGGGGCCGCCAAGGTCACCGGCAGGCTTCCCAGCGGCTTCTCGCTGGGCGTGCTCGACGCCGTCACCGATCGCGTCGCCGGCCCGGCCGGGACGACGCTCGAGCCCGCGAGCAACTACGCCGTGGTCCGGGGAAACCAGGATTACCATGGCGGCGACGGCAGCGCGGGATTCATCGTCACGGCGGTGAACCGATCGCTCGATGCTACGAGTGGGCCGTATCTGCACGAGAGCGCGTATGCCGGCGGACTCGGCGCGCGGCGGCGGTTCGGGGGGCGGTTCGAAGTGTCCGGATCGCTCGATCTCAGCCGGGTGGCCGGCAGTCCCGCCGCGATTGCCGGGACCCAGCGGGATCCGGTCCACCTCTATCAACGTCCCGACGGCTCGTCAACCTTCGACTCGACCCGGACCTCGCTGACGGGCACCAACCTGGAGATGCGATTCGCCAAGGTCGGTGGCAAGCGGCTCCAGTTCGAGACCGCCTACCAGCGGCGCACGCCGGGCTTCGACGTCAACGACATCGGATTCCTCCGGCAGGCCGACCAGCAGGCGTGGACCAGCTGGGCCAACCTGGCGTTCAGGAAGCCCAATCGGGTCTTCCGGGAGCTCAGGTGGAACTTCAACAACTGGGAATACTGGACCTTCGACGGACTGCCCACCGAGCGCGCCTTCAACACCAACGTGCACACCCAGTTCAACAGCCGCTGGTGGCTCCACGTCGGTGGGACGTTCGGACAGATCGGCGCGACCTACTGCGACCGCTGCGCCCGGGGTGGGCCGGCGATCCGGCAGGATCCGTATATCTCCCCGTGGATTACCGTCGAGGGCGATGACCGGAAGCCGCTGGTGCCCTCGCTGTCGATGAACTATTGGCGGGGGGATCAGGGCCACTCGCAGTCGATCAGGCTGGAGCCGACGCTGGATCTCAAGGTGTCCACCCGGTTCACCACCTCGCTCAGCGCCAGCTACGAGCACAATCGGAACGACACGCAGTACTTCGGGACCTTCACCGACAGCATCG
>Ga0307312_10000903_pt1 | contig 14731 bp, 16 predicted proteins | sample ER_DNA_202_FD_194489 | JGI IMG/M metagenome (GOLD analysis project Ga0307312, IMG submission 194489) | Bulk soil microbial communities from the East River watershed near Crested Butte, Colorado, United States - ER_DNA_202 | ecosystem: Environmental > Terrestrial > Soil > Floodplain | place...
CCTGGGGTCGTTGCCGGGGGCTGCGCTCACGTGGCTGCCCCTTGTCTTCTTTGGCCTAATCATCTACCTCCTCTGGCGCACGCTGGCCTTCATGCCGCGCGTGAAGCCGGCGGAGATCGATCCCGACTCGAAATCCTCCGTGGACTGGGACGACATCGCCGGCGTCGACGAGGCCGCCGCGGAGCTCCAGGAGGTCGTCGATTTCCTCCAGCATCCGCGCCGTTTCGGACGGCTCGGCGCCCGCGTCCCCAAGGGCATCCTCATCTACGGACCTCCCGGCACTGGAAAGACCTTGCTCGCCAAGGCCGTCGCGCACGCATCCGGCGCCAACTTCTATTCCCAGAGCGCATCGGCCTTCGTGGAGATGTTCGCGGGTCTCGGCGCGGCCCGCATCCGCAAGCTGTTCGAGAAGGCGCGCAAGAACGAGCCGGCGATCGTCTTCATCGACGAGTTGGACGCCGTCGGCACTCGGCGCACAGGCTTGGGCTTGAACCGAGAGGCGGACCAGACGCTCAACCAGCTGCTCGTCGAGCTCGACGGCTTCCGCGGGCCCGACCGCGTCGTCATCATCGGCGCGTCGAACCGGCTCGAGGACCTCGACCCCGCCCTGCTCCGCCCCGGCCGGTTCGACCGCCAGATTCTGGTGGCGCCCCCCGACCTCTCCGGGCGGGAGGCCATCCTCGGCGTCCACACGCGCGGTAAGCCCCTTGCCGCGGACGTCGACCTGGAATCCATCGCCCGACAGACCGCCGGGCTGACGGGCGCCGACCTCGCCAACATCTGCAACGAGGCGGCGATCTTCGCGGGTCGTTCCCAGCAGCAGGAGATCCGGCAGGCAGATTTCGACGGAGCGATGGAGCGCGTGATCGCAGGGCTCCAACAGCGCCGTGTCGTCACCGAGAAGGAGAAGCGGATCCTGGCCTACCACGAGAGCGGCCACGCGCTCATGTCCCACCTCGTCGGCAGCCCTCAGCCCGTGCAGAAGGTCACGATCGTCTCCCGCGGCCATGCTCTCGGCTACACGCTCAACACGCCCCAGGAAGACCGCTACCTCCACACGAAGGATGAGCTCCTCGACCTGATGAAAGTCCTCCTCGCCGGCCGGGCGGCCGAGCAGATCGTCTTCGGCGCAGTGACGAACGGCGCTGCGAACGACCTCGAGCGCGTCACCGAGCTGGCCCGGTCGATGGTGTTCGAGTACGGCATGGGCGACGGGGTCTCCTCTCGGACGGTGCGCGCGGACAACTACGCGCTCTCCGAGCACACGAAGCGCATGCGGGACGAGGAGCAGGCGCGTCTCTGCGACCACGCTTTCGGCGAAGCGCTGCGCCTCCTGTCCAAGCACCGAAAGACCCTCGACATGCTCTCGGCCGTTCTCCTCGAGAAGGAGACGCTCATGCGGGCCGAGCTCGAAGAGCTGCTTGTCGGCGTCGAGGCGGAGTCCGACGCCTCCGCGATCGTCGGCAGGGTCGTCCAGCTCCCGGACCACTAGCCCCCGCCCGCGCCGATAGGATCGGAGCGTGGAGGTCCGCTCCGTCCACCATGTCGCGTTCGCGGTCGAGGACCTCGATGCCGCCGTCGGCACGTACCAGCGGCTCTTCGGCGCGAGGATCGAGCTGCGCGGACGCATGGAGGACCAGGGCGTGGAGGCGGTCTACCTCCGAATCGGCGACGGACGCATAGAGCTTGTCTCGGCGCTCGGCGAGGACACACCCGTAGGACGCTTTCTCGCCAAGCGCGGCCCCGGCATGCACCACGTCGCTTTCGAGGTGGCCGACGTCGCTGCGGCCCTGCGGTCGCTCGCCTCTGCAGGCGCGGAGGTGATCGACCAGGCGCCTCGCCCGGGCCTCGGAGGCCACGAAGTTTCGTTCGTCCATCCGGATTCCATCGATGGCGTCCTCGTGGAGGTGATCGGTGCCTAGGACACCCGCGGACGGCCACGTCCGCCTCGACATCGCATTCGAAGGAGGCCAGATCATCGGCGGGACCGTGAGCGAGGAGACAGCCGACGGCTTCCGCGCCGCCCTTGCCGGCGACGAGCTCGTCTTCGACCTCGAGACCGAGGACGAGACCTACGTCATCGCCCTCCGAAAGGTCGTCTACGTGCGCCGCACGTCGCGGGAGATGCGCATCGGCTTCGGGGCGACTGCGTAGGGTAAATCCCTACTCGTGGGCGATGAAGCGACCAGAGCGGCGCAGGTTCGCCGCCTCGTCGAACGGGCCCAGAAAGGGGACCGAGAGGCGCTCGAAGAGCTGTATCTCATGCACTTTGACCGCATCTACAGCTATCTGCAGATGAGTGTCGGCAACCGCCACGACGCGGAAGACCTGACGAACCAGACCTTCATGAAGATGCTCGAGTCGATCGAGCGCTTCGAGTGGCGCAAGGTGCCCATCTCGGCGTGGCTCTTTCGGATCGCGCACAACCTCGCCATGGACCACTTTCGCGCGCACCGGCGCTGGCAGCCGGAGGAGGAGCCGCCAGAACCGCCCGGCTCGGAGGAGCGCTCAGCCGAGGAGGAGGCGCTTCACTCGATCGGGCGGCAGAGCATGCTCGAGATGATCGAGGGGCTCTCGACCGACCAGCAGCAGGTGCTGACCCTGAAGTTCGTCTTCAACTTCCCGAACTCCGACGTGGCGACGATCCTCGGCAAGACCGAGGGGGCGATCAAGTCGCTCCAGCACCGGGCCCTCGCCTCGCTCCAGCGCGAGCTCGCGAAGACTGCGTAGGCGCCGTTGCCCCTGGAAGTCGGCATCGTCGGCCTGCCGGACTCCGGCAAGACCACTCTCTTCACGACGTTGACGGGCGCCCCCGGGCAGGTCCCCGGCAAGGAGCACGTCGGCATCGCCCCGATTCAGGACGACCGCCTCGGGCGGGTGGCTGGGGTCGTTGGCTCCGCCAAGGTGACGCCGGCGACGATTCGCGTCGTAGACGTCCCAGGGACGGGCGCACAGCTCCTAGGCAACCTCCGCCAGGTCGATGCCCTCCTCGTGGTCCTCGACGATTGGTCGGGGACGCGGAATCCTGAGGAGGACCTCGCCACGCTGGAGCTCGAGCTGCTGGTCGCCGACCGAGACCACGTCGCCAAACGGCTGGAGCGCGTCCAGAAGCAGGCGAAGTCGGCCGACCCCTCGCTCAAGGCGGAGGCTGCCGAGCTCGAGCGGATCCTCGCCCGCCTCGACGGGGAGCAGCCACTCCGGGACTACGGGGAGCTTCCGCCGGAGCTGGAGCCGTTGACGACGAAGCCACTCGTCGAGATCCGCAACGGCCCCGGCGCGATCGATCTCAAGCTCGAAGCCGAGCTGGCCGAGCTTCCTGCCGAGGAGGCAGACCAGTTCCGCGACGGGCCCTCTGCGCTCTCTGACGTCGTCGCGCGGCTGTTCGAAGGCCTCGACCTCGTGACGTTCTTCACCGCCGGGGACACAGAGACTCGTGCCTGGACGCTTCGGCGAGGGCAGAGCGTCCTCGAAGCCGCAGAGAGCATCCACACGGACATTGCGCGCGGCTTCATCCGCTGCGAGGTGATCCGCTGGGACGATCTCGTGAGGTCGGGCTCGCACGCCGAGGCCGCCCGGAGGGGCCTCATGCGTCTCGAAGGAAAGACCTACGCCGTCGAGGACGGCGACGTCATCAACGTCCGGTTCAGCCCACCGCGGTAGTCGTGGGCGGCGGGTTCCCGCGAACTTTCCACGGAGCTACGACCATCAGGAGGCTCACGACGAGCACCCAAGCCACGAAGATCAGGATGGGGATGAAGAAGACGGCGAAGAGCATGACGACCGCCACGACAAGGCCGGTCCATCCGAGCCAGGCAGGCAGCACGCCCGTCCGGAGGGCCGCGGTCGAGGCGGAGAGCACGACTATCGAGGCCAGCATGACTCCCGAGACCAGTGTGAGGTAGCCTGCGTTGCTGAACATCTCCGCGGTGTTCGGATCCACGTTGAAGTCGCTGTCGCCCGCCTGGGCGGCGGGCGCGGTGAAGAGCGACACCGATGCGACGTAGAGGGCGGTGAAGGCGATCCCGGGTCCGAACACGAGCGCGGACAGCGTGCCCGGCCCGCCTTCTGCGCGTACGAGCATGTCGCGCAGGGTGCCCAGGAAGGACAGGAAGGCGATGGCCGATCCGAGATAGAGGAACCAGGCCACGAACGCCTTGGTCTGGTTGCCGTCGTCGGCGTACCAATCGGCCACCTCGGTCGGAGTGCCCCCTGTGTTGCCGGACAGCGCGAGAGCGATTGCGAACAGCGCCGCGAAGAGCACACCAGCCAGTGCGGACCACCGTTCCCAACGGAAGCCGTACACGAATACCCCCTTTGTCAGACTGGGGAGATCGTGAGGCTTCCGGCGGACGGAACCGCGCCCGTCCTAGCAGCCGCCGCAGCCGCTACCAGGGAATCGGCTCGCGGTCCCGGAAGAAACCGCCTCGCGGGCCCTCGTCGGGCAAGGTCGCCAGCCAGAAGGGGGTATCGCCGCCTTCCTCGACGGACCGGCGCGCGCCGGAACCGCCCATGTCCGTGCGCACCCAGCCGGGACAACACGAGTTCACGAGGATGTTCTCGCCGGCGAGTTCAGCGCTGAGCATGCGCGTCAGCGCGTTCAGACCGGTCTTCGAGACGCGGTAGGCGGGTGCGTGCCCGCCCATGTCGGAAAGCTGGCCCATCCCGCTCGAGAGGTTGACGATCCGCCCGTAGCCGTTCTTCCGCATGAGCGGGAGCGCCGCCTGCGTCAACTTCCAGGCCCCGAAAAGGTTCGTCTCCAGGGTGTCCCGCACCTCGTCGAGGTCCACGTCCGTGGCGCTGGTGCTCCAGCCGCCGCCTTCGATCCCCGCGTTGTTGACGAGGACGTCAAGACGCCCGAACCGCTCCTCGATCGTGCTGACGCACGCCTCGATGCTCTCCGGATCGGTGACATCGAGCTGGCATGCCGTTGCGCTTTCACCGACCTGACGGGCGGCCTCTTCACCCCGCGCGGGGTTCCGCGACCCGATTACGACGCGGTAGCCGTTCTCGACGAGCCGCCGCGCGATCTCGAGCCCGAGGCCGCGGTTTCCGCCGCTGACGAGCGCCACCCGCTCCATTTCAGAAAGAGGCTAGTCAGTGGGTTGCGTGGCCGCTACCGCGTCGAGCTGGTTGGCGTGGTAGAGGACGGCCGCCTCGGCCGTTCGCGCCGCCCGTGGGTCGTGGTGCACGGCGATCGCATGCAGGAGCTCCGCGAGGACGTTGGCGGCGAGTCCGGCACCCTGCTCCTCCACGAGCCGCAGGCCCATGTGGACATGGCCCAGGAGCTTGCCTTCGTCGGTGGGCAGGAAGAGCGGGCCGCGGTCGAGCTCGCGCACGCGGCCGACATCGTGCAGGAGGGCGGCCGCGAGCAGGAGGTCGCTGCGGAGGCGAGCGTGCAGCTGAGCGACGTCCCGGCAGATCGTCGCCACCGCGACGGTGTGCTCGAGCAGCCCACCTGTGTAGGAGTGGTGCGAGTCGGGCGTGGCCGGCAGCACGCGCAGCCGCGCCCGGAAGGTTGCGTCGCCGACGAAGCGATCGACGAGAGCACGGAGTCCCGGATGGGAGATCTCGGACGCGAGGAACTCGAAGAAGCCGTCCAGCTCCTCCACGTCGCGGCGGCCCTCGGGGACGAGCGTGGCGGGATCGGCCTCGGCAGGCTCGAGCGTTCGCACCTCGAGCTGGAGCCGGTCGCGGAAGCGCTCGACCCGTCCGAGGACATGGACGGCGTCTCCTTCATGAAACCGCTTGTCGAGGAGGTCGACGTCGTTCCAGACCCGGGCCTCGATCCGCCCGCTCGCGTCGATGAGCTCGAGAGCCAGATACGGACTTCCGCTGCGGGTGCGCAAACGCTGCTTGCGTGCGACCGCGAAGATGCCTTCGACGACCCTGTCCTCTGCCAGCTCGGCGATCGTCACGGCCCGATTCTAGGTCCGGCGTCGGCTGCTAGCCTGGGCCGCGATGGCGCTCGTGAAGCCGTTTCGCGCGCTCCGCTACTCCGCGGAAACGGCGGGCCCCCTCGACGACCTCGTCTCACCTCCCTACGACGTGATCTCGCCGCCGGTCCACGAGCGGCTGCTCGCCGCAAGTCCCTACAACGCGGTCCGCCTGATACGCCCCGACGATCCGGACGAAGCGGCCCGGCTCCTGGCCCAATGGCAGCTGGAAGGCATTCTCGTCCGCGAGGAAGAGCCCGCCGTGTGGCTGCTGGAGGAGGACTTCGTCGGCCCTGACGGAGTGGCCCGCACGCGCCGCAGCCTCGTTGCGCGCGCAGCGCTCGAGCCGTACGAGCGCGGTGTCGTACTCCCCCACGAGCGCAGCTTCCCCAAGCCGCGGCGGGGTCGCCTGCGGCTCCTCGAGGCCACGCGAACGAAGCTTTCGCCAATCCTCTTCCTTCACGACGGCCCGGCGCCGGCGGAGGCGCCGGCGCGTGCGCCCGATCTCGAGGCGACCCTGGACGGGGTCACAAGCCGTCTCTGGCGAATCGATCCGCGCGCCGCCGACAGCATCGAGGCGCCGCTCATGATCGCGGACGGGCACCACCGCTACGAGGCGGCGCTCGCGTTCCACGAGGAAGAGCGCAGCGAAGAGACGGGCCACGTCCTTGCTGCGCTTGTGAGCACCAGCGATCCGGGTCTCACGATCTTTCCGACGCACCGCGTGACGGCCGGCCCGCCCCCTGATCTCGACGGCTCCTTCCGCCTAACTCCGGCTGCGGGGGCGGCAGATGCCCTCGCAATGCTGGAGAAGCTGCCGCGGGATCGTGCAGCCTTCGCGCTGCTCCGTGCGGACGGCGCGTTTGTCGCGGAGAGCGACTCGCCGGGCCTCGACACGGCCGTCGTCGACCGCTTTCCGTTGGAACGGGTGCACTTCACCCCCAGCGCCGACGAGGCGGAGCGGGCCGTTGTCACCGGAGAGGCAGGGGCGGCGTTCCTCGTCCGTCCGCCGACGGTCGAGCAGGTCGAAAAGGCCGCGCGGGCGGGCGAGCGCATGCCCGAGAAGAGCACGTACTTCTACCCCAAGCTCGTCGGCGGCCTGCTCTTCTCTCCCTTCGACGAGTGACCGACTGGCTCGCCTTTTGCCGCGACGCCGCCGCGGCCGTCGAACGAGCGCTTGCCGAGCTCCCGACGCGCACAGAACGGGAGCCCGTCGTGGCGCTGGGCGAGGGAGGCGACGAGACCACGGCCATCGACGCGGCGGCGGAGTCGGCAGTCGTCTCGCTTCTGGAACGGTTGCACGCGGGCGGCGTCGAGTTCACCCTTGTCTCGGAAGAGCTCGGAGAGCGCTCCTTCGGCGCGGACGGGCTCCGTGTCGTCCTGGACCCGATCGACGGGAGCATGAACGCGAAGCGCGGCATCCCCTTCTTCTCCGTCTCGATCGCGGTCGCCGACGGCGCGGTGATGCGGGACGTCTTCTTCGCCTACGTCTTCGACTTCGGGACGCGGGAGGAGTGGACGGCCAGGCGCGGCGAGGGGGCCTTTCTGAACGGTGAGCGGCTGGATGGGCCGGGCCCCAAGGAGGAGGTGGAGATGCTCTCGTTCGAGGCGACGACTACCGAGCTCGTGGCGGAGCAAATCGCGGACATGGTCGGCATCGCAGACCGGACCCGGATCATGGGCTCCCTCGCTCTTTCGCTCTGTCACCTCGCAGCCGGTCGCGTCGACGGCGTCTGCTCGCTCAAGCCGGCCCGAAGCGTCGATATCGCGGCGGCGCAACTCCTCGTCCGGGAGCGAGGCCTCGCAATCGACCTTCCGGATGCGCCCCCGTTCGGTGAAGCGCCGCTCGACCTGGCCGGGCGCTCGCGCGTGGTCGCCGCGGCGAGCCCAGAGCGCTGCGCCGAGCTCTTCGCGCGCCTCAGCGCTTCTGACCGATCCGACGCCGCAGGTTCGCCTTCACGGCCGGCCACTCGGCCTCTGTGATCGCGTACCAGGCTGAGTCCCTCACCTCACCGTCACGGACGAGCATGTGGTTGAGGAAGACGCCCTCAAAGCGCGCGGGAAGTGCCTCGAGAGCCGCCCGGGCCTGTTCGTTTTTCGCATCCGTCTTGAACTCCACGCGTATGCACCCGGCGCGCTCGAAAGCGTGCTCGAGCAGAAGGTACTTCGCCTCGATGTTGACGCCCTTGCCCCACACGTCCCGGCTATGCCACGTGTAGCCGATCTCCAGGCCGCGATGCTCCGGGCGAAGGCTCAGGTAGCGCGTGCTCCCGACCACTCGCCCGGTCTCCCGCAGAACGATCGCGAATGGCGCCTCGCGTCCCTCCTCTGCCGCCCCCATCGTCATGTCGAGCCAGCCGGTGAAGGTCTCCGGGTCGTGACCGTGCACGGTCATCCAGCGCCAGATCTCGGGATCTGCGGCAGCCGCCCTCAGCTCCGCTTCGTGCTCGAGCTGGAGCGGCTCGAGGACGACGACCTCGCCCTCGAGGCGCGCCGAAAGGCCCTCCCACATCTAGGAAACGATAAAGACCGGCGTGCCTTCGGACACGTGCTCGAAGAGCCATTCCGCGTCAGGGATGCGCATGCGAATGCAGCCGTGCGAGGCCGAGTAGCCGATCGACGCCGCATCCGGCGTGCCGTGGATCCCCACTCCCGGAGTCGAGAGGCCCATCCACCGCGTGCCGAGTGGATTCCCGGGACCCGGCGGCACCGGTGAAAGGCCGGCGGCCCAGTCGGAATCGGGCGGGTACCACCAGGGGTTCAGCTGCTTGGAGACGATGGTGAATTCTCCTAACGGCGTGGGGTAGGAAGGCTGGCCGGTGGCGACGCCGAGCTTCGTCCGCTTGTGGTTCTCCCTGTAGAGGAAGAGTCGGTTCGCGGAGCGCTGGATGACGATGACGGAGCGAATGTCGCTCTTCATGACCTCGGGAATGAGCGTCGTGTGCCGCACCTCGATCGGGCCGCGCGTCCCGGCCAGCAACGCAGCTTCGAGCGCCCGCGCGAGCGGCTTGGCGCGAACTTCGAGTCCCACCTTCTCCTCGCTGATGACGGGCCGCAGGCGACGAAGCCGAACGTGTGCGTCGACCGCCGGGCGGGAAAAGTCCTTGGCAAGCTCCTCGGAATAGGCGACGAGCCGAGGGCGGTCGACGAGCACCTGGAGCGCAACCGTTTCCCCGGGCGCGGCAATGAGCGCCTTCTCGATGGCGGGCGCGATCAGCGGAACGCCGAGCCGAGAGGGCGAGACGAAGAAGGTTTGCGCCGGCAGGCCGACGGCGATCGGCTGGCGGAACGAGGCCTGGACGGCGGTACGCGCCTGTTCTCCGGTCATCCCGCCCACGAGCGTCCCGCCGACGGTGACGCCGTCCGCGATTCGCGCCGGCGAATAATCGCCCAGCATGCCCCCGGGCTCGTCAGCCCGTGCGCCTGCCGCCGCCGCCACCGAAAGGAGCAGAAGAGCGAGGAAGGCGACCGCGCGCCGCCACGGGGGAGTGGTGCGGTAGCGTCGATAGGTCACGAGTTTGTGAGGTTCTCCGACTCGGTGTGGAACCCTTCGCCGGCAGGCCGCAGCGCCCTGCGAAGACTTCGGCGAGCACGGTTCAGTCTGGACGCAACGGTTCCGACCGGGACGCCGAGCAGCTCGGCTGCACCTGAGTAGTCGAATCCCTGGACGTCCACGAGGAACACAACCGCGCGCTCATCCTTCGAGAGGGCGGCAAACGACGACGCGAGGTCGCGGCGGGCCCGGAGTGCCTCGCCGGGCTCAGGCTCGGCGCTTGCCTGCTCGACGAGCTCGTCCAGCGGAACGTGTGTGACCTTGCGCCTGCGAGCGAGCTCGTCGAGACAGGCGTTGTACGTGATGCGGAAGAGCCAGGTGCCGATCCGCGCCTCGCCGCGAAAACGCGGGAGTGCGCGAAACGCCCTGACGTAGGCCTCTTGGAGCGCGTCGTCCATGCCGTCTCGGTCCCCGAGGACGCGGTAGGCGAGCCCTCGGAGCCGGAGGTCGTAGAGACGGACGACGGCGGTGAACGCGTCGTCATCGCCACTCCGCGCGCGGTCGAGCACGCCCGGTGCGACGTCGTTGGGGGCGAGCGCGGTCACGACGCGGGCTGGAGCACGACCGGAATGTGCACCTCGTGCGGCGGGTGCCCTGTGCCGGCGGCATCGTCGTCGTGAACCACGATCTCCCCCCGCTGCGCGGAGCGGACTTCATAGGAGACCGTGACGGAGAAGGTCCCGCGGCAGCCGGTGCCGCAGGTCGCGGTCGTGAACGCGTTCCCGACCACGCGGCCCGAGGAGTCGACGATGTCGACGGTGACGTTGGCCTCGAAGACATTGGCGCTGCCCGAGACGGTCACGGGGTTCGAGACCGCCTGTCCGATCGCCGGGTTCGTCACGAGGATGACCGGGAGGAGGTCACGGTAGTCGCGGCAGCGGAGCGGATGGTCGATGACGATTCCCTCGCCACCGAGCACGTCGACGGGACGCCCGTCGAGCTGGAAGAGGACACCCTTGACTGTCGGAAACTGGTCGAGCGTGCAGACCACCTGTGCGAGGCGCATCGTCATCGAGGCCGTTCCGCCCCCGGACTCGTACTCGGACGTCACGTCGACCGTGGCGATGCCCTTGTCCACGATCAGTCCCAGGAGTTGGGTGCCGTCCGGGATCTGCGTCGCGACTCCCGCGGACCGCTCGCCGGGCGACGGGCCCTCGAGCAGCGCCTCCATCGCAGCGGTGCCGACGCGTGGCGTCGCCGACTGAGTGCGGGTGACGACGAACAGCTGCTCTCCGCGGTGAAACCAGACCTTGTAGTGCACGAGCGCAGAGCCCTGCCCTGACGTGTCGGTGGGGATCGGCAGGCTGCCGCTCTCCGTTCCGGTGTCGGTCTCCGGCCCGTAGGTTTGGGGGGATGGTGATTCGCTTCCGGAGGGCACGGGCCCGGCCGACTGAGCGCCGTTCCCCGTCCCGCAGCTCGCGGCGACGAAGCCGAGGAGCGACGCAAGGATGATGCTGAGCGTGACGATGGCGTACCTCATGGCTTCTCCTTGTGGGGGCCCGCTGATCGTCGTCGCGGCGCGCAACGCCGCTCTTGCCGCTAGGTAACGGTTAGGTCACAGGCAGACGCAGCGTGAAACGGGTGCCGCGGCCGACCTCGCTCCAGACGTCGAGGTCGCCGCCGAGAAGGCGGGCGTTCTCGAGTGCGATGGCCAGGCCGAGGCCGCTTCCGGGCCCCGCTCGCGAGGAATCCGCCTTGTAGAAGCGGTCGAAGACGTGCGGGAGCCGGTCCGGGGAGATCCCGGGGCCGGTATCAGTGACCTCGACGAAGGCGCCGAGCCCGTCCTTGCCGACCCGCACGGAGACGTCCCGCCCAGCGTGCTCGAGCGCGTTGCCGACGAGGTTGGCCACGATGCGCTCGAGCCTCCGCGGGTCGGTTGATATGACGACCTCGTCGCGGTCGATGCTCACGCGGTCGTCCCAGCGTCGTGAGCGAACGGCGGTCGCAACGAGGGATCCCACGTCCACCGGCTCCATGCGAACTCTCGCCTCTCCGGCATCCAGCCGGGAGATCTCCATCAGGTCCTCCACGAGGTCGCGGAGGCGGGCGACGTCGTTGACAAGGAGCTCGGCGGGCCGCCTCGCCTCATCCGGCATGCGGTCGAGATGCTCCGCGAGCAACGAGGCCTCCGCGACGAGGGCCGTAAGCGGCGTCCGCAGCTCGTGCGACACGTCGGAGGTGAATCGGCGCTCGCGTGCCTGGGCTTGCGACAGCGCCGTGATCTTCGTCTCCAGCGCCTCCGCCATCTCGTTGAACGAGGCTGCCCAGGCGCCGAATTCGTCCCGTGACTCGACGGGCAACCGAGTGTCGAGCAGCCCCTCGGCGAGCGAGTGTGCGGCGACACTCGCGCGCGCCACCGGCCGGAGCAGACTGCGGGCCAGGAGGGCGCCCACGAGACCGCCCAGGAGGACGATGGCGCCGAGCACGGAGAGGAGAATGTTGCGGAGCTGCGCCAGCTCGTCCCAGAGCCTCTCCTCGGAGAAGAAGTAGTAGAGCTGGGTCTCGGAGTTCGGAACGCGGCCTCCGACCACGAGGTAGCGCGTCCCCGCGATCTCTCGGCGCTCGTAGGCGAGGCGTCCGGCGCCGACGAGCCGCTTCAGGTCGGGCGGAAGCTGCGCGGGCCCGAGCGAAAGGCTCGAGGAGAAGGTTCGGCTGTCCGTCTGGCCCACGACGGCGAAGGTGCCGCGGCGCTCATAGGCGTCGAGAAGCTCGGTCGTCTGGGCGGTCGTTGGGCTCTCCCCGAGGGTTTCGCTCGCGAGCACGAGGTTGAAGCGGCTCTGCTCGAGCGCGCGGTCGACCGAGTCGGAGAGACGCGCTTCCCTGACGAGCAGGTAGGAGCTGACCGCGAGGATGGCAGCGGAGAGCCCGGCGACGACCATGAATGCGAGCGTCAGGCGCCGGCGGAGCCGACCGGTGCGAACGGGAAGCCGCGCCGCCACGGTTACCCGGCGTCGAAGCGGTAGCCGACGCCCCGCACGGTCTTGATCGTGCGGGGCTCCTTCGGGTCGTCCTCCACCTTCGCGCGGAGGCGCTGGACGGCCACGTCGACGAGCCGGGAGTCGCCGAGGTAGTCGTAGTTCCAGACGCGCTGTAGCAGGAGCTCGCGAGTGAAGACCTGGCCCGGGCGCCGGGCGAGCTCGAGCAACAGCCTGAACTCCGTGGCGCTCAGGCTCAACTCCTCGCCGCGGCGCCGGGCGACGAAGGCGCCGGGGTCGATCTCGAGGTCGCCGCGAACGAGGACGGGCTCCTCGTGATCGACGGCCGTTGCTCGCCGGACGGCCGCCCGAGCGCGGGCGACGAGCTCGGCCATCTCGAAGGGCTTGGTCACGTAGTCGTCGGCGCCGAGCTCGAGCCCGACGACGATGTCCACGGTGTCGCTCTTGGCCGAGAGCATGATGATCGGGACGCGGCTCTCCGCCCGGATCTGGCGGCAGACCTCGTAGCCGTCGAGTACGGGAAGCATGACGTCGAGGATGACGAGGTCGAAGGGCGCCTGGCGGAAGTGGAGCAAGCCCTCACGGCCGTCGGGCGCGGTCGTCACCTGGAACCCGGCCTGGGTCAGGCCGAGCTTCGCCACCTCGCGGATGGATGCGTCGTCCTCCACCAGGAGCAGCCGTTCGTCCATACCTAGAGCAATATCGGCTGAATGCCGAAGACGCCGCCGATGCGGGCTCGGCGGAGGCCGTAACCGAGGATTCCTACGTGACCGAGCCGCATCTGGAGGATGCCCGTTCGCTCCGTTCCAGGGCTGTTCGCGCCGAAGACGAAGTTCCCCAGGCTCCACGCGACCAGCCGGCGCCGACGCGGCTGCTCGATCGGCTGGAGGACGTGCGGATGGGCGCCGAGGACGACCGTGGCCCCCGCGTCGAAGGCGACCGCCGCAAGCGAGCGCTGGCGCGAATTGGGGCTGAACGTCCGCTCCACTCCCCAGTGGAAATAGACGACGACCACGTCCACGCCCCGGTTCTTGGCCCTGCGAACGTCGCTCGAGATGTACGACGGGAAGGCTGGTGCGGTGCCAGACCACGTTGGCCCGGCGTCGAAGCCGAGCGGGCGGACGTCCGAGTACCCGAGGAGCGCAACGCGTATGCCGCCCAGGCGGAAGAGCGCAGGCCTGCGCGCGACATCGAGGTTCCGACCGCCGCCTGTCGTCTTCATTCCGTACTCGTGGGCATAGGAGAGCGTGTCGGCGAAGGCGAGGCGCCCGTAGTCGAGGGTGTGGTTGTTCGCGAGGGTGACGACGTCGATTCCCGCGTAGCGTGCCATTGCTTGTAAGGACGACGGCTTGCCGCGGAAGGTGTACTGCTTTCCGGGAACCGGATAGCCGCGCGTCGAGACGGAGCACTCGAGGTTTGCGATCGCGATGTCCGCGGCGCGCAGGACCGGCGCGACCGAGAGCCAGGGATAGCGTGCGCCGTACGTTGCGATCGCCGTTCCTGGCCGGTCGCCCAGGTTCACGTCGCCGACCGCGTAGAGGCGCAAGCCCCGTACGCGGAGGCGACCGAGCTCGATGCGCCCGATCGGGTCGCGGGCGACCTCGAGGGCGATCGAGTAGCGCCCTGGCACCCACGGCACGCGGAAACGGAACCGAAACGTGCCGTCCTCCGCGGCTGCCGTCGCTCGCTGGTTCGTCCCGACGAAGAGCGTGATCGCTTCCGCCGGTGCCGCCGTTCCGCGAATCACGAGCAAGCCCCCAGGAGCTCGCCAGGAAGGCACTGTCGATGTGACCTCGAAGGGCGTGGCATCCTCCTGCGCAAATGCGACTCCCCAGGTGAGGGCGATGGCGCTGGAGGTGCCGAGAGCGAGTGCGAGCACCGTGCGGCGATGGCGGCGAAGCCGGCGCATGTTCAGTTCGTACTCCCGCCGGGGCCGGAATCCTTGCTCCACCGGCGGAATCTGACAGATCGGCCCCTGGTAGCCTAAACCGTGATGGCAGTCTCCCAGGATGCTGTTCTCCGCGCGCTCGAGGCGTTATCGACCCCGAGCTGAAGCGCTCTGTCGTCGAGCTCGACATGGTCCGCGACGTCCGCGTTGACGGTGGCGACGTCAGCGTGACGATTGCACTGACCGTGCCCGGATGTCCGCTGCGCGCGAGCTTCGAGGAACAGGTGGAAGAGGCTCTTCGCCCGGTCGAGGGCATCCGTTCGGTCGCTCTCGGCTTCGACGTCCTCACGCCCGAGGAGCGCCAGGCACTGACCGCCAAGCTTCGCGGCGACGTGGCCGAGCGGAGCCCCGGTGTCTCGGT
>Ga0307312_10000907_pt1 | contig 14714 bp, 18 predicted proteins | sample ER_DNA_202_FD_194489 | JGI IMG/M metagenome (GOLD analysis project Ga0307312, IMG submission 194489) | Bulk soil microbial communities from the East River watershed near Crested Butte, Colorado, United States - ER_DNA_202 | ecosystem: Environmental > Terrestrial > Soil > Floodplain | place...
CAAGGCCTAGAGAAGCATGAGCGCCCCGATCGGCGGGCAAGCCGTCCTCGAGGGCGTGATGATGCGAGGCCCCTCGAACTGGGCCGTCGCCGTCCGGAAGCCGAACGGCCAGATCGCTGAGGTCTGCCGCCCGATCGAGTCGGTGATGAAGCGGCACTGGGTCTTCCGCCTGCCGGTCATCCGCGGCGTGATCGCTCTCGGCGAGTCGCTCGCGATCGGCTTCCGCGCGCTGGCGATCTCCGCCAACTACGCGGCAGCTGAGGACAACGAAGAGGCCGAGCAGGAGCTCTCCCGCGGCGCGCTCGTCTTCGCCTTCCTGCTCGCGATCGGCTTCGCGATCTCGCTCTTCAAGGTCGGCCCCGCGCTCCTGGCCGACGCGCTGCCGATCTCGAACGGCAACTGGTTCGTGCTCGTCGAGGGCCTGATCCGCGTGACCGTCTTCGTCGTCTACCTGAGCGTCATCTCGCTGCTCCCCGACCTGCGCCGCGTCTTCCAGTACCACGGCGCCGAGCACAAGGCGATCAACGCCTTCGAGGCCGGCGAGGAGCTCGAGCCGCGGACGGTGCAACGCTTCAGCCAGATCCACCCGCGCTGCGGGACTGCGTTCCTGCTCTGGGTGATGGTGATCGCGATCTTCGTGTTCGCGTTCTTCGGCCGGCCTGCGTGGTACTGGCTGATCGCGACGCGGATCCTGTTGCTGCCGCTGATCGCCGGGATCGCCTACGAGCTGATCCGCTTCGCCGGCAAGCACACGGGCAACCGCGTCCTGATGACGCTGCTCGCGCCGGGGCTCTGGCTGCAGCGGCTGACGACGCGCGAGCCGACACTCGACCAGCTCGAAGTCTCGATCCGCGCCCTCCGCGAGGTGCTCGCCCTGGAAGGGCGGGATACCAGGGCGGAGGCCAGGGTCGAGATCATGGCCTAAGGCGCCGACTAGTCGGCTCCGACCAGAGAGGCCGTGCGGGCTTTGCCCGCCGGCAAGACGTGTCACAGAGGCTCGCCTCTAGCCGCCCTCGCCGCCAGCGCTGCAGAGATCAATCCGACGAGCGGGATCGCCAGCGCGGCGCCGGCAAAGACCGACCGCGCGGCAACGACCGCGAAGAGCGGCGAGACCAGCAGCAACCCGGTCGCGTGCGCGCCCCGGTGGACCAGTGAGATGAGCCCGGTGACCCGGCCGAGGTAGTCGTCAGGTATCTCCGTCTGGGCCGCGGAGACCGTCAGCACCAATGCGGAGCCCTGGCCGGCTCCAGCAGCGAGTGCGCCGGCAAGCGCGGGCCCGAGCGAGTGCGCGAAGGCCAGCAGGGCATACGCCGGCAGGTACGCGGCCCAGGCGAACAAGCTCGCGCGCGCCTTGTGCTCCACCGGCCGCCGCGCGAGGAAGGCGCCCATGGCGATCGAGCCGAGCGTGTACGCGACGATCAGCAGGGAGAACGTCGCCGCGCCGCCATGCAGCCCGTGCCGAACGAGTTGCGGCACGCCGACGATCCAGGTTCCCGACGAGATCGTCACCGCGACGCCGAGCGCGGCGACTGCTGCGGCCAGCCACGGGTGGGGGCGTAGCACGGTGAACGCCTCCCGGACGCGAGCCGGTGCGGCTCCCTCCTCGACCCGGCGCTCGAACGACGGCAACCCCGACAGCAGCAGCGCCGAGATCGCAAACGACGCGGCGTTGAGCGCGAAGAACGTGCTCAAAGGAACCACCGCCAGCAGCGCTGCCGCCAGCGCCGAGCCGCCGAGCCAGAGCCCGTCGGCGCTCGCCCGCACGAGCGCGTTCGCTGCCTGAATCCCGTCGCGGCCCGCGAGAGCAGGCAGCGCAGCCCCGTACGCCGGGTCGAAGTAGCTCGCCGCGGTTGTCAGCAGAAACGCGGCCACCACCAGGGCCCAGAGCGGCAGCGATCCCGCCAGGCCCGCAACAACGATCGGGACGAGGACGGCGGCCCGAACTAGGTCGGCGGTCACCATCAGCCGGCGGCGAGCAGTGCGGTCCGCGAGCAGGCCGCCGTGGAAGCCGAAGACCAGCGCCGGGATGCTGTCCGCCAGGCGTACCGCGATCACGCCGAGCGGCCCGCCGGCGATGAGCGCCGCCCACATCAGCGCGATGTACTGGAAGGCGTCACCGAGCTCGCTCGTCACGACGGCGAGGTAGAGCCGGCGAAAGTGTGGCCGCCGCAGCAGGTCGGTCGGCCGGGCGGTCACGGGGCTAACCTAGCTTTATGGCCGATTTCGAAGAGCTGGTCGCCGAGCTGAAGCGTTCTTACACCGAAACCCAGGAGCGCATGTCCGACCCTGCCGTCTACAACGACCACCGCGAGGCGGCCGAGGTCGGCCGGCGCCTGAAGGAGCTCGAAGGCCCGCACAAGCTCGCCCAAGAGTGGCGCTCAATCAGCGACGACCTCGAGGCGGCGCGCGACGACGGCGACCTGCGCGAGCTCGTCCCGGAGCTCGAGGAACGCCGTGCCGCTCTCGAGGAGGAGCTCAAGCTGGCGCTCGTCGAGTCGGACCCGGCCGATCGCAAGGACGTGATCGTCGAGATCCGCCAGGGCGTCGGCGGCGACGAGGCCGCGCTCTGGGCCGGCGACGTCTACCGCATGCTCACGCGCTACGCCGAGCGCCGCGGCTTCAAGCTCGAGCAGCTCGAGGTGAGCGGCAACGAGGCCGGCGGCTTCAAGGAGATCGTCTTCGCGGTCAAGGGCGACGGCGCCTACTCGGTCTTCAAGTGGGAGGCCGGCACCCACCGCGTGCAACGGGTCCCTGAGACCGAAAGCCAGGGCCGCATCCATACCTCGACGGCCACCGTCGCCGTGATGCCCGAGGCCGAAGAGGTCGAGGTGAACCTCGACCCGAACGAGCTCAAGATCGACGTCTACCGCTCGACGGGACCAGGCGGCCAGAGCGTCAACACGACCGACTCGGCGGTGCGGATCACGCACCTCCCGACGGGCATCGTGGTCGCGATGCAGGACGAAAAGTCGCAGCTCCAGAACAAGACGAAGGCCCTCCGCGTCCTGCGCGCGCGGCTCTACGAAGCGGAGCGCGAGCGCCAGCAGGCCGAGGAGGCGGCGGCGCGCCGGTCCCAGATCGGTTCCGGCCAGCGCGCCGAGAAGATCCGGACGTACAACTTCCCCGAGAACCGCCTCACCGACCACCGCGTACACCTGACCGTGCACCGGCTCGACAAGATCCTCGAGGGGGAGCTGGACGAGTTCACTGAGGCGCTGGCCGCGGAGGATCGGCGCCGCGCTCTAGAGACCGCTTCCGCATGACCCTAGGCGACGCGCTTGCGGCCGCCACCGCCAGGCTCGCGGAGGCGGGGATCGAGTCGGCCCGCCTCGAGGCGGAACTGCTTCTCGCGCGCGCGTGTGACGATTGCGCCCGCGCGCTCCTCTACGCCGAGCTCGACCGCGAGCTGACGCCGGAGCAGGAGGCCGCGTTCGAGGCGAACGTCGTCCGCCGCGTCCAGCGGGAGCCGCTCGCGTACATCCTCGGCGAGTGGGGCTTTCGCCGGCTGACGCTGAAGACCGACCAGCGCGCGCTGATCCCACGGCCCGAGACGGAGATCGTCGTCGAGCGCGCCCTCGAGCACATCCGCGACGAGGCGGACCCGGACGTCCTCGACGTCGGCACAGGCACCGGCGCGATCGCGCTGGCGATCGCCGACGAGCACGAGGGCGCGCGCATCACCGCGATTGACGCGTCCCCGGATGCGCTCGCGCTCGCCCAGGAGAACCGCGACCTCACCGGCGTCAACGGCCGCGTCCAGCTCGTCGAGCACGATCTGACCGTCGGCCTCGGCGAAGCGCAGTTCGACCTCGTCGTCTCGAACCCGCCCTACGTGGAGCCCGAGGAGCTCGAGACGCTTCAGCCCGAGGTCCGCGACTGGGAGCCGCACGTCGCCCTCGTCGCCAGCGGCGCCACCGAGGCGGTCGCGCGCGCGGCTACCGAGGCGCTCAGGCCCGGCGGCTGGCTGGTGCTCGAGACCGCGGCGGGTACCGGCGAGCGCATTCGGAACCTGCTGCAGGAGCTCGGCTACGAGCGGGTTACGATCACGCCGGATCTCGCGGGGAGGGACCGGGTGGTCGAGGGCAAGTGGAAGCGCTGACGACGCAGGACGGGCGCAAGCTGGCCTACAAGCGCGTCGGCTCCGGGCCGACGCTCGTCTGCCACGGCGGTGGGCCGGGCTTCTCGTCGCTCTACCTCGGTGACCTCGGCGGGCTCGACGAGCGGCTCGAGCTGATCCTCCTCGACCCCCGCGGAACCGGCGGCTCGGACCGTCCAGCGGATCCCCGCGACTACGCGATCGACGACTACGTCGCCGACATCGAGGAGCTCCGTCGCCACCTCGCCCTCGAGCGGATCGATCTCCTCGGCCACTCGCACGGCGGCGTCGTCGCGCTCGCGTACGCGGCGCGGCATCCGGACCGGGTCGAGCGGCTGATCCTCGCAAGCACTCTCGCGCGCTGGGCGCCCGAGCAGGAAGCGGCGATGGAGGGGGCGATGGCCGCGCACGTGGCAGAGCCGTGGTACGCCGACGCGAAAGCGGCGCTCGAAACCGAGCAGGCGGGCGAGTTCGAGACCGACGAGGAGCTGGCCGACCTCGCATTTCGGGAGTTCCCGTTCTACTTCAGCCGCTACGGGGAAAAGGAGCGCGCCTACTTGGAGCACCTCCGCGAGGAGATGCCGAACGCGGACACGCTGCGTCTCTTCAATCAGGAGATCTTCGCGACCTTCGATCTGCGATCCGAGCTGGAGAAGATCACGGCGCCGACGCTCGTCATCACCGGCGCGGACGACTTCATCACAGGGCCGATTCCAGCCTCGGAGATCGAGCAGGGTCTCGCGGACGTCTCGAAGGTCATCGTCCCGGACTGCGGGCACTTCATCTTCGTCGAGGCACCCGAGGCCTTCCGCGAAGCGGTCGTCTCGTTCCTCGGGGTGCCCAGCGCGGCGTGATCGACGAGGCCGTCGCGGCGATCCGCGCCGGCGAGCCCGTCGTCCTGCCAACCGACACGGTCTACGGCCTGTGCGCGGCTGCCGAGAGCGAGAGCGCCGCCGGCGAGGTCGCCCGCCTCAAGGGCCGTGCGGCCCAGCAGCCGATCGCGTTGCTGGCGCGCGACGTCGACCGCCTGCGCGAGTGCGTTCCGGAGCTCGACGAGCGTGTTCTGCGAGCGCTGCTCCCGGGCCCGTACACGCTTATCCTCCCGAACCCGGCCCGCCGCTATCCGTGGCTCGGCGGCAACGACACGATCGGAATCCGGGTGCCCGACCTACCGGCGCCGAGCTCAGCCGTGCTCGACGAGGTGGGCGCGGTCCTGGCGACGAGCGCGAATCTCCACGGCGGCTCGGATCCGCGACGGCTCGAGGACGTTCCGGAGGAGATCTGCCGCGCCGCCGGAGCCCTCGTGGACGCAGGCGAGCTCCCAGGCACGCCCTCGACGGTGCTCGATCTCACGGGCCCGGAGCCGAAGGTGCTGCGCGAAGGCGCCGTTCCCGCCGCCGAGGCCCTCGGTCTCCTCACCGGCGGGTAGCCCGAGTACCATCCAAGCGTGGCCGTTGCCCAGGAGACCGTCCAGTACCTCCGCACGGCGGGGCTGGCCGAGATCGATCCCGCGATCGCCGAGCTGATCGGGCGAGAGCTGGAACGCCAGCGCGGCCAGATCGAGCTCATCGCCTCCGAGAACTTCACGTGGCCGTCGGTCCTCGAGGCCGTCGGCTCGGTCCCGACGAACAAGTACGCCGAGGGCTATCCGGGGAAGCGCTACTACGGCGGCTGCGAGGTCGTCGACGAGATCGAGCAGACCGCGATCGACCGCGCAAAGGAGCTCTTCGGCGCCGAGCACGCGAACGTCCAGCCGCACGCGGGCGCGCAGACGAACATGGCCGTCTACTTCGCGGCCTGCGACCCGGGCGACACGATCCTCTCGCTCGAGCTCTCGCACGGCGGCCACCTGACGCACGGGCTCAAGGTCAACTTCTCCGGCCGGCTCTACACGATCGTCCACTACGGCGTCTCGCGCGAGACGAACGTCGTCGACTACGACGAGGTGCTCGCGCTCGCGAAGCAGCACAAGCCGAAGCTGATCGTCTGCGGCGGCTCGGCCTACCCGCGAACCGTCGAGGCCGACCGCTTCCGCGAGATCGCGGACGAGGTCGGCGCGTTGCTCCTCTGCGACATGGCGCACTTCGCCGGGCTCGTCGCTGCAGGCTTGCACCCGAACCCGGTGCCGCACTGCGACTTCGTCACCTCGACGACGCACAAGACACTGGCCGGCCCGCGTGCCGGCTTCGTCCTCTGCAAGGAGGAACACGCGACGGCGATCGACCGCGCGGTCTTCCCGGGGATGCAGGGCGGCCCGCTCGTTCAGACGATCGCGGCGAAGGCGACCTGCTTCCTGATCGCGGGCACGGAGGCCTTCCGCGAGTACCAGCAGCAGGTACGCACGAACGCGGACACCCTCGCCGAGACGCTGCAGGAAGGCGGGCTCGACGTGCTCACCGGCGGTACCGACACGCACCTGCTCCAGGTTGATCTCCGGTCGACGGACTGGACCGGCAAGGACGCCGAGGAGCGGCTGGCCGAGGTGAAGCTCACCGTGAACCGCAACACCGTGCCGTTCGACGAGCGGCCGCCGACCGTCGCGTCCGGGATCCGCATCGGGACGCCCGCCGCGACGATGCGCGGCTTCGACGAGGACGACTTCCGCGAGGTCGGCCGGATCATCGTCGAGGCGCTCGGCGACGGTGACATCGCGGCACTGGCCGCCCGCAGCGAGACGCTCTGCGAGAAGCGGCCGCTCTACCCGGGCTTCCGCGGCTTCACCACGTATCAGGCGTGAGCACGGAGATCGCCAGCGGCGTGACGGTGGTCACGCACCCGCTCGTGCAGCACAAGCTCGCGTACCTCCGCGACAAGGACACGCCGACGGTGCACTTCCGGAAGCTCGCGAACGAGCTGACGCTGCTGCTCACCTACGAGGCGACGAAGGATTTCCCGACGGAGGAAGCCGAGATCGAGACGCCGCTCGAGCGGACGACGGTGCAGCGGATCGCGGGAAAGAAGGTCGCCGTTTGCCCGGTGCTGCGGGCGGGACTCGGGATGCTGGACGGCGTGCTGTCGCTCGTCTCGAGCGCGCGCGTCGGGTTCATCGGGCTCTACCGCGACGAGGAGACGCTGCAGCCGGTGGAGTACTTCGTGAAGCTGCCGGAGCTCGGCGAAGGAGAGCGCGACGCGATCGTGCTCGACCCGATGCTCGCGACCGGCCGCTCCAGCGCCGCAGCCGTGGCGGCCGTCAAGCAGGCCGGCGCGCGCTCGGTCACGCTGGTTTGCCTGGTCGCCGCGCCCGAAGGGATCGAGCACATGCAGGGCGAACACCCGGACGTGAGGATCGTCACCGCCGCCGTCGACCGCGAGCTGAACGACCGCGGCTACATCCTCCCGGGCCTCGGTGACGCGGGCGACCGCCTTTACGGGACGAAGTAGTCAGCCGTGTGGGAGACCTTCACCGACCACCTGGAGGTGCTCTGGGGTGCGGTGGCCGCACTCGGGATCGTGATCCTGCTGACGCCGGCGGTCGGCGGCATGGCCCGCCTCCTCGGCGTCGTCGACGAGCCGGGCGCACGTAGGCTCAACCGCCGCGCCGTCCCGCGGCTCGGCGGGCTGGCGCTCTTCTTCGGGATCTTCGTGCCGGCTCTGGCCTTCCTGCCGCTCGGGCGCGAGACGAAAGGGCTCCTCCTCGGGGCGGCCGTCGCGACGACTGTGGGCGCGGTCGACGACTTCCGCGGGCTCGTCTGGTGGGAGAAGCTCGGCGGCCAGGTCGCCGCGGCGGCGATTCCGACCGGCTTCGGGATCTGGGTGCAGCGCTTCACGTTCCCGGTCGTCGGCGTCCACGCGCTGCCCGAGTGGGTCGGCGTGCCGCTGACCGTCCTCTGGATCGTCGCGATCATGAACATGGTCAACTTCCTGGACGGCCTCGACGGCCTCGCCGCGGGCGTCTGCGCGATCTCGGGCTTCACGTTCTGCCTGATCGCGCTCTCGCTCGGCCGGCCGGAGCCGGCGATCCTGGCGGCGGTCGTGCTCGGCGCCTGCGTCGGCTTCCTGCGCCACAACTTCTACCCGGCGCGGATCTTCATGGGCGACTCGGGAGCGCTCCTGCTCGGCTTCATCCTCGGCGCGCTGTCGGTTCAAGGCCTTTTGAAGACGGCGGCAGTCGCGACCCTGCTCTTCCCGCTGATCGTGCTGGCGATCCCGATCATCGACACGTCGTTCGTGGTCGCGAAGCGGCTCAAGTACGGGCGCCCCGTCTACACCGCCGACAGCTGGCATCTGCACCACCGCTTCATGAACATCGGCTTCTCGCAGCGGCGCGCGGCGCTGACGATGTGGGCCTGGTGCGCCGTCCTCGCCGGAGCGGCGCTCTCGCTGCGGTTCCTGCGTCCGCACGCGCACGGCGACTGGCGGCTCGGCCCGACGATCGCGGTCGCCGCGATCGCAACATTCGCGCTCGCGGCCTCGGTGTACATGGTTTACCTGCTCGAGATCGTGAAGCTCGCGAACCCGCGCATCCGCCGCCGCGAGCAAGAGGCGCGCGAGGCTGCGCGCCGTTCGGCCTAGCAGCTCGAGCGAACTTCCGAATGAAGGCAGTGGTCACGGCCCGGGCCCCCGAAGGCGTGGTCGCGCCCCCCGCGGCCGTCGATCAGGTCGGCGCCGCCGAGGCCCCACAGGTAGTTCGCGCCGCGACTACCGAAGATGCGGTCGGCCCGCCGCGAGCCGACGACATCCTCGAACGAGCGCAGCCGGTCGCGTCCCCAGCCGGTCGCGACGTCTCGCGCCAGGTCGACCCGTACCGCGTGCGGAGCGTTCTCGTAGAACGCGAGGTCGGCGCCGGAGCCGCCGTTCATCGCGTCGTTTCCCTCGGTGCCGCTGACGAGATCGGAGCCGCCGAGGGCGCTGAGCCGGTCGTTGCCGCGCTGGCCGAGCAGGACATTGTCGCCGCCGTTGCCGGTCAGCGAGTCACCGAAGGGCGACCCCGAGATCCCCTCGATCCCGCGGAGCTGGTCCGAGCCCCAGCCCGTTGCGGTGCCGGTCGCGAGGCTTGCGGTGACCGCGGCCGGCGACCCGTCGTAACCCGCGAAGTCGGTGCCGTTCGCCGGCTGGCTGCCGCCGTCCAGTACGTCGTCGCCCGCATCGCCGCTGAGCACGTCCTCGCCCGCGCCTCCGGAGAGCCGGTCGTTGCCGTCCCCGCCGCAGACGAGGTCGTTGCCGCCGCCGCCGTCGATCACATCGTCGCCGCCGAGCCCGGCGATCACGTCGCGTCCCGGCGTTCCCGTGATCGTGTCGTTCCCCTGCGTCCCGAGGATCGTGGCCGGCAACGGCTTCGGGCCGATGTCGGTGCAGGCGAACGTAGGGGGCCCGGCTGCGCCGGCGGAGCCCGCGACCAGGAGCACGAAGGCGGCGACGATGAACGCCTTGCCCACCACGGTCTCTTACTTCCCACGTGCGGCTTCGGCTACACCGAGAAACGCCTCGAGCCGCTCGGAGTAGCCAGGAGCGCGGGGGAGAATGTGGCCGGCGCCCGGGAGCACGGCGCGCTCGGCGCGGAGCCGTTCCTCCAGGACGTCGCAGACGGCGTCGAAGGCCGGGTTGTGCGCGCCCGAGACGACGAGCTTCGGAAACGGCGCCGCCGCCAGCTCGTCGAGCGGGATCTCCGCCTCCCACGGCGGTCGTTCGGCGCGCAGAGCATGCGCTCCCTGCTCGAGCTCGGGCGGGAGCGGCTCGGGCAGCCGCGTGTCGCTGCCGACGCGCTCGAGAAACCCACGCAGGAACTCCACCGGGTCGTCCGGGGCGGCCGAGAGGAACGCGTCGAGCTCTGCGACGAGTCGGTCGACTTCCGGATTGCCGCGGGCAACGCCGAATGCGGGCGGCTCGTTCACCGTCAGCGAGCGGACCGAGCCCGGGTGGCGAGCCGCGATCAGCAGCGCGATCACGCCGCCGTAGGAGTGCCCGACGAGATGAGCCTCGCCCTCCAACAGCGGCGCCAGCTCGTCGGCCTGCCGCTCGAAGTCGATCCTTTCCAACGGCGGATTCGGCGGGTAGCCGCCCCGGTTCGGGACGACGAGCTCCCAGCGCTCCGCGAGCGGCTGCACCGCGCTCCAGGTCGCGGGGCCGTTGCCGACGCTGCCGTGGACGAGGACCACCCGCACCAAACCGATAGTACAAAGTCCGGCGAAAATCGCTCAACAGAGCCGCTTTCGCGTGTTACAAGCTCGGCCTCTCGTTTGGTATGCTCGCCCCGATGGAGCCCAGTCCCCGCGCGTCGTTCGAGCCGGCCGGAGCCGGCGCGTTGCTCGGGGGAGTGACCGCCGCGGGCGTCGGCATCGGCGCGCTGGTCGGCTGGGCCGCGGGTTCGCTCGGTCTAGGCGCGCTCGCGGGCGCCGTCGTCGGCATTCCCGCCGGTGTCTTCGCCGTGTATCGGCGCTATCGGAGATTCTTCACGTGATGGCAGGCGTTTTCTCGACCCCGCGGCCCATGCCGAACCGCCGCATTCCCACGCTCGCCGGCGCGGGCGTCGTCGTCCTGGCACTGCCGGTCTTCCTCGTCGGCGGCTTCCCGATCGGCGGCTGGGCCCTCGCCGCCGCGCTCTGGGCGGCCGGCGAAGCCCTCGGTTTCTGGCTTTCGCGCCTGCCCACGGGCGCCGACCACCTCCGGATTTCGGGCCTCGTCGCGATCGCGATGGCCTTCCGAGGCATCGGCGTGATGATCGCCCTGCTCGCCGTCACCGTCGCCGACAAGGACCTCGGCGTCTCGGCGGTGATCGTCTATGCGCTTGCGTACAGCCTCTCGCTCGCCGTTTCGCTGCTCGAGTACTTCAGCGGGGAGCCACGGGGATGAGCACGCTGCTCGCGGCCACGTTCAACCCGGCAGACGAGTTCGAGCTCAAGCAGTGGGTCGCGATCCACCTCGGCCCGCTCGACCTCTCGATCAACAAGGCCGTCGTCTACCTCGCGATCGGCTCGGCCCTCACGATCTTCTTCGGGATCTTCCTGATGCGCAGCCGCCTCGCGCTGCTGCCGAGCAAGCGGCAGACCGTCGGCGAGGCGGTCTACGAGATCGCGCAGACCCAGATCGCCGAGCAGGGCCTCCCGTCGAAGGCGATCGGCCGCTGGTTCCCGTACGTCGCGACGCTCTTCCTGTTCATCTGGACGCTCAACACCGTCGGCTTCGTGCCCCTGCCGCTGACCGGCGAGAAGTGGCACGGCGTGCCGACGTGGGGGATCTACGCCGTTACCTCCCAGCTCTCGGTGACGCTGGTGCTCGCGCTCTTCAGCGTGGTCTTCACGCACGTCGAGGGCTTCCGCTGGAACGGCGGCGGCTACCTCAAGAGCTTCATTCCCGCGGGCGTGCCGAAGGCGATGATCGCCCCGATGGCCGTCCTCGAGCTGATCTCCCACGTCTTCCGGATCGTCAGCCTCAGCGTCCGTCTCTACGCCAACATGCTCGCCGGCCACATGCTGATCCTCGTCTCGATCGGCCTGATCTTCATCCTCGGCGGGATCACCTTCTACATCGTCGTCCCGATCTCGTTCGTGATCGGGATCGCCTTCTACCTCTTCGAAGTGGTGATCGTCGTCACCATCCAGGCGTTCATCTTCGCCGCCCTGACCGCCATCTACATCGGCTCGGCGATCGAGCCTGCTCACTAAGGAGGAGATTCGTGCTCGCAACCATCCTCGCCGCAACTTCCGGAGACGTCGTCAAGGCAGCCAAGGCGCTCGGCTTCGGCCTCGGCATGGGGCTCGGCTCGCTCGGAGCGGGCATCGGCATCGGCACCGTCTTCGCCTCCATGATCCAGTCGGTCGCCCGCCAGCCCGAGCTGCGCGGCGAGCTGCAGGGGATCATGTGGCTCGGCTTCGCGCTCACCGAGGCGGTCGTCTTCTACGGCCTCGTCGGAGGCTTCCTCGGCTTCGTGCTCGTCTCCGGCTGATGCTGCTCGCCGCCAGCAGCCCGCTCACCAAGATCGTCCCGGGTCTGATGATCTGGACCCTGGTCTTCTTCTTCATCACGTTCTACGTGCTGAAGCGGTACGCGTTCGGGCCGATCCAGAAGCTGATCGACGAGCGGCGCGAGCGGATCCGGCAGGCGCTCGAGGAGGCGGACCACGCGCGCGGTGAGGCGCGGAAGCTGCTGGAGGAGCACCGCAAGCTGATCGCGCAGGCGAAGAGCGAGGCGGAGGAGATCCTGGCCGAGACGCGCAGGGTCGCCGAGGCGAACGAGCGCCGCATGCGCGAGGAGACGGAGGCCGACCGCCAGCGCCGCATCGAGGAGACGCGCCGCCAGGTCGAGGCCGAGACGCGCCGCGCGCTGGAGCAGATCCGCGCCGAGGTCGCCGACCTCAGCCTGATCGCTGCGGAGAAGGTGACGAGGCGCTCCTTCGCCGACGAAGACCACCGCCGTTTGATCGAGGAGGCGGTGGGCGAGCTCGACCTCTCCGTGCTGGAGAAAGTGGATTGAGCGTCGCCGACCGCGTCTATGCCCGGGCGCTCTTCGACGCTGCGCAAGAGGAGGACCGCCTCCAGCCCGTGCGCGAGCAGCTCGAGCAAATCGTCGCGGCCGAGCGCGAGGTTCCGGAGCTGCGCGAGCTCCTGCGCAATCCGCAGGTGGACCCGCGCGCGCGAGCCGCTGCGCTCGAGGACATGCTTTCCGGCGGCGACGAGCTGCTGCGCAACTTCCTGCTCTTGCTGGTCGACAAGGGCCGGACGGGCCAGCTGGAAGAGATCGCACGCGAGTTCGAGCGCCTGGTGGCCGAGCACGAGGGCGTCGTCAACGCCGAACTGACCACGGCGGTTGAGCTCTCCGACGAGGAGGCCCGCGACCTGCTCGCGCGCATCGAGGATTCCACCGGCCGGAAGGTCGAGGCGACGCGAAAGGTCGACCCGGACCTGATCGGCGGCATCGTGCTGCAGATCGGCTCGCACCGGCTCGACGCGAGCGTGCGCGGCCGCCTGGACCGACTACGACGAGAGCTGGCAACCGCTTAGAAGGGAGATTTGGTGAAGCTTCGCCCCGAAGAGATCACGTCGATCCTGAAGCAGCGGATCGAGGAGTTCGACGTCGAGACCGACCTCGCCGAGGTCGGCACGGTCCTGCAGGTGGGTGACGGGATCGCGCGCGTCTACGGCCTCGAGAACGCAGTCGCGCTCGAGATGCTCGAGCTCGAGCACGGGGTCGTCGGCCTGGCGTTCAACCTCGAGGAGGACAACGTCGGCGCGGCGCTCTTCGGCGAGTGGGAGCACGTGACCGAAGGCCAGCCCGTCAAGCGCACCGGCCGCGTTGCCAGCGTGCCGGTCGGCGACGCGCTGCTCGGGCGCGTGGTCGACCCGCTTGGCCGCCCGCTCGACGGCGCCGGGCCGATCAAGACCGACGAGACGCGGCCCCTCGAGTTCAAGGCGCGGGGCGTGGTCGAGCGCCAGCCGGTGAAGGAGCCGCTCCAGACGGGCATCAAGGCGATCGACTCGATGACGAACGTCGGCCGCGGCCAGCGCGAGCTGATTATCGGCGACCGCTCGACGGGCAAGACCGCGATCCTCGTCGACACGATCCTGAACCAGCACGACCAGGACGTGATCTGCATTTACGTGGCGGTTGGCCAGAAAGCCTCGACGGTCGCCCAGGTCTACGAGCGGCTCAAGGATGCGGGCGCGATGGAGTACACGATCATCGTCACCGCCGGCGCCTCCGAGGCTGCGCCGATCAAGTGGATGGCGCCCTTCGCGGGCTGCGCGATGGGCGAGCACATCATGTTCAAGGGCGGGCACGCGCTCTGCATGTACGACGACCTCTCGAAGCACGCCGACGCGTACCGGCAGCTGTCGCTGCTGCTCCGCCGCCCGCCCGGCCGCGAGGCCTTCCCGGGGGACGTCTTCTATCTCCACTCGCGGCTGCTCGAGCGGGCCTCCAAGCTCTCGGACGAGCTCGGCGGCGGCTCGCTCACTGCGCTACCGGTCATCGAGACCCAGGCCGGGGACATCGCGGCGTACATCCCGACGAACGTGATCTCGATCACGGACGGCCAGATCTTCCTCGAGGCCGATCTCTTCTACTCCGGCGTGCGGCCCGCGGTGGACGTCGGCCGCTCCGTCTCGCGCGTGGGCTCGAGCGCGCAGACGAAGGCAATGAAGAAGGTCGCCGGCCGCCTCCGCCTCGACCTCTCGCAGTACCGCGAGCTCGAAGCGTTCGCGCAGTTCGGCTCCGAGCTCGACCCGGCCACGCAGCAGACGCTTGCGCGGGGCGAGCGCATGGTCGCGACGCTGAACCAGCCGCAGTACGACCCGTGGCCGATGGAGGAGCAGGTCGTCGCGCTCTACGCGGGGATCAACGGCTACCTGGACGACATCCCGACCTCCGACGTGCCGCGCTTCCAGGAGGAGCTCCGCGAATCCATGCGGGCCGAGGGCTCGATCTACAAGGAGATCCGCGAGACCGGCGACTTGCCGGACGAGCTCGCCGAGCGCCTGAACGAGCAGATCGAGAAGTTCAAGAAGACCTTCGCGGTCAAGGAAGAAGAGCCACTCGTCGCCTAGTGGCCACGCTGCAGGACATCAAGCGGCGGATCCGCTCCGTCGGCAACACGCGCAAGATCACCAAGGCGATGGAGCTCGTCGCCGCCGCGCGGCTGCGGCGCGCCGAGGAGCGCATCGAGCAGATGCGCGCCTACGCCGAC
>Ga0307312_10000908_pt1 | contig 14711 bp, 13 predicted proteins | sample ER_DNA_202_FD_194489 | JGI IMG/M metagenome (GOLD analysis project Ga0307312, IMG submission 194489) | Bulk soil microbial communities from the East River watershed near Crested Butte, Colorado, United States - ER_DNA_202 | ecosystem: Environmental > Terrestrial > Soil > Floodplain | place...
TGGAGGCCGACCATGTCGAAGCGAAGCGGCGCCGTACGCGCGGCGGACCGAACCGACGAGGCCGGCCCGCTCCTCACAGGCTCATCCCGCGCAACGAGCCTGACGTCGCTCGCCCAGGCCGAGCCGGCGCTGAGTGCGGCGAGGAGGAGGGTGATAGCGAGGGCCCTGAGAAGGGTCATTGCAACGACGAGGGCTTCTCTGCAGGGTGCCGCACGCCTCCTCGGTACTCAAGGCGAAAAGGCGCTTCCTGATAGAATTCTTACACCTGAAAATGCGGTCGATGCGGGCATTTTTCGCGCTTTCGAGCGCCGTGTTGCTCACTCTCGTGCTCGCGGGAACGGCCCTTGGGGCGGACCGCAACCGAGTGCTCGCTGTCGAGTTCTCGAATGACATCAACCCGGTCACCGAGGGTTACCTGAAGGGCGCCATCGACCGAGCGAACGACCAGCACTACAACGCCGTGGTCATCCTCATGGACACCCCAGGTGGCCTCGACAGCTCCATGCGCAACATCATCAAGCGCATGCTGAGCTCGAAGGTGCCCGTGGTCGTCTACGTCTACCCACGGGGATCACGGGATGCTTCGGCAGGGGTGTTCATCACGATGGCGGCCGACGTCGCAGCAATGGCACCGGAGACGAACATCGGCTCGTCGACGCCGATCTCGACCAGCGGAGGGAACATCCCCAGCGACCTCAAACGCAAAGTCATCAACGACGCCGTGGCGTACATCCGAAGCCTCGCCTCCGAGCACGGGCGAAACGCCGACTGGGCGGAAAAGGCGGTGCGCGTGGCCGCAAACCTCCCTGCGCGAGAGGCTCTCAGCATGAACGTCGTCGATTACGTCGAGCCGACGCTGCCCACCTTGCTGGACCGGATCGACGGCGCGCGCGTCGAGCCGAAGGGCGTCGTCCTCCACACGGCCAATGCGGAGATCGACACCGTGAAGATGTCGCTCTGGAAGCGGATCCTCGACACGATCATCGATCCCAACATCATCGTCCTGCTCCTCTCGGTCGGGACGCTCGGGATCGTGGTCGAGATCTTCCACCCGGGTCTGATCTTCCCGGGAACCCTCGGCGCGATCTCACTCATAGTCGGCCTCTTCGGCCTGCAAGTCCTGCCCGTGAGTGCCGCAGGGATTCTTCTCATGCTCCTGGCCGCCGCATTCTTCGGCGCCGAGCCCTTCGTCCCGACTCATGGAGCCCTCGCGCTCGCAGGCGCAACCTGCTTCGTGCTCGGGTCTCTCCTGCTCTTCGATCCCGCGGGACCCAGCTACCAGGTCTCGCTCCCCGTGGTCCTCACGATCGCGGGCACGTTTGCCCTACTCATGACGTTCGCTGCAACGAAAATCGTCATCGCCCGCCGACGGCGGCCGGTCACCGGCCAGGAGGAACTCATCGGCCAGGTCGGAGTGGTTCGGAAAGCCCTCAACCCCGCCGGACTCGTCTTCGTCCACGGCGAACTCTGGCAGGCGCGCTCCGAGGATGAACCGATCGAAGTCGGCACGCCGGTGGTCGTCGCGGGAATCGGAGAGGGTCTGATCCTCGACGTGCGGCGTTCGGCCGAAGCAGCCGCTCCGGTCACGGCATAGGATGACTCGCACGTTTCGGAAGGGAGTCTGAATGACCGCAGCCCTCATCGCGATCGCGGCCGTCGTCGTGATCGTGCTCTTCCTCCTCTCGGCGTCGATTCGGGTCGCTCGGGAGTACGAGCGCGGCGTCATCTTCCGGCTCGGGCGATTGCACTCCCCGCCCAAGGGACCGGGGCTCTTCCTCCTGATTCCGGTCATCGACAAGATGGTTCGCATCGACCTGCGGACGGTGACGCTGAACATTCCGCCCCAGGAGGTCATCTCCAAGGACAACGTCCCGGTGCGGGTGAACGCGGTTGCTTATTTCCGCATCATCGAGCCCGAGAAGGCGATCGTGCAGGTGGAGAACTTCATGGTCGCGACCTCGCAGATCTCGCAAACCACGCTCCGAAGCGTCCTCGGCCAGCACGTCCTCGACGAGCTCCTGGCCGAGCGCGACAAGATCAACGCGATCCTCCAGGAGATCATCGACGAGGCCACGTCCCCGTGGGGAATCAAGGTCTCCATCGTCGAGGTCAAGGATGTGGAGATCCCCAGCGGCATGCAGCGGGCGATGGCGCGCCAAGCGGAAGCCGAGCGCGAGCGCCGCGCAAAGGTGATCGCCGCCGAAGGCGAGTTCCAGGCATCGGAGCGGCTGAAGGACGCCGCCAACGTCATGAGCCAGAACCCGATCACCCTTCAGCTTCGCTTCCTGCAAACGATGCTGGAGATCAGCTCCGAGCGCTCGACAACGACGTTCCTTCCGCTCCCGATCGAGCTGTTCCGGCCGTTTATAGGCGGATCCGGCGACTCTAGCTGAGCGCAGAAACGCCGCCCGAGCTTCGACGCGACCCCGTCTCCGGTCGGTGGGTCGTGATCGCTCCGGCCCGCGCGAGTCGGCCCGGCGCCAATCGCCCAGAGGGAGACGAGGACAGGGATGACGTCGTGGGCTGTCCCTTCTGCGAAGGGCGTGAGAGCGCAACGCCTCCCGAGACCTTCGCAATCGGGCCGCCCGGCCGCCCCGCCGACGCTCCCGGCTGGCGAGTGCGCGTCGTTCCGAACAAGTTCCCGGCCTTCGGCCCCTGGTCGGTAGAAGGCGACCGAGGAGGTCTCTTTGCCCGCCGCGCCGCGCGCGGGCGGCAGGAGGTGGTCATCCATTCTCCGCGACACGTTCGGACGCTCGCGGACCTTTCCGTTCGGGAGCTCGAGCTCGTCGCCGAAGCCTGGCAGGCCCGCGCCGCGGAGGCGCGGGAGCAAGGCTTCCCATACGTCCAGGCGCTCGTCAACGAAGGACACGCCGCGGGGGCGAGCCTTCCCCATAGCCACTCTCAGCTCGTCTGGCTCGAGGAGGAGCCCCCGCTTCTCGTGCAGGAACGAGGCGCGCAAGCGGCTGAGGGCGGCTGCGTTCTCTGCCGCGTCCTCGAGGAGGAAACCAAGCACCGGATCCGCGTCGTGACGGAGCGAGAGGGACTCCTGCTCCTCTGCCCGTTCGCCGGCCGCGGCCCGTACGAGCTCATGGTTGCTCCCCGGGAGTGCGAGACCGATCCGTTCACGAGTCCGGTTCTCGGTGTGGCTCTCGGCCTGGCTGCCGAGGGAATCAGGCGTCTTCGGGTGGCGGAGGGCCCCACACCGGTCAACCTATGGGTGCACGCGGCCGGGCACTGGCACCTGGAGATCCTCCCGCGCCTGACGATCCTCGCCGGCCTCGAGCTGGGCTCGGGCTACTTCGTGAACACGCTGGCGCCCGAGTCGGCGGCCGGTGTTCTCAGAGAGTCGTAGAAGTGGTTAGGCGCCGCGCGGAGCGCTCTTCCTTGTACTTGCCGGCCGCTTCGATCGCCGTCGACAGGTTCAAACCCTTGTCTTTGCCCTGCTTGATGAGCATGACGGTCTCGACCGCGTCCATGTCGTAGATCCGCTGCTTCTTGCCCTTGGTTGGAATGTGCGCCTTGTTCGTCCAGTAGTCGAGCTGCATCTTCGAAATCCCGGCGACCTGGCACACCTGGCCGAGGTAGAGCTCGATCTTGTCGAGATGGTCGGAAAGATTTACTGGTTCAAGGAGATCGACGTGTCGTGGGACTGCCATAACCACACCTTTTTCGACTCAGAGGGCTGGAGGCGAAAACTACCACTGGGCCGGGGGTTTGTGAAGCTAAACCCGCCGAAACCCGCTCTTTCCTGAGCGAAATCTAATCGGTGAGAGCTTCGTCCGGAACAGCAACCTCTGGGGCTTCCGCAAGCGCGGCCTCGTCCCCGTTCTCCTCAGCCGGGTCGACGACGGGCGCGAGTGTCGAGACGCGCTCGCCGCGGCGGAGGCGCATGACGATGACGCCCTGCGTCGACCGGCCGGCCCGGCGAATGCCGTCCACCGGCATCTTGATCACGGTTCCGCCGGTCGACATGAGCATAGCCTGGTAGCCGTCCTGTACAACCAGCGCGCCGGCGAGTTGCCCGCGCGCTTCCGTCAGCTGGACGGTCTTGACGCCCAGTCCACCCCGGCCCTTAACCGGGTAGTCGGCGATACGCGTGCGTTTCCCATAGCCGTTCACCGTGACGACCAGCAAGTCCGCGTCGTTCTTCGCCAGGCTCGCGGAGATGACGTCGTCTCCCTTGCGGAGCTTCATACCGATCACGCCGGAAGTCGCCCGCCCCATCGGCCGCGCCTCGCGCTCGTGGAAGCGAATCGCCTGGCCCTTGCGCGAGACCATGAGGATGTCGTCCTCGCCCGTCGAGTGAAGAACGGCCACCAGCTCGTCCTTCGGGCGCAGGCGAATGGCGATGATTCCATCCGCCTTCAGCGGGGTGTTGTACTCGGCGAACGGCGTCTTCTTGACGATGCCGTTCTTCGTCGCGAGGACGAGGTATTCGGCCTCCTCGAAGTTCCGCGTGGCGATCAAGGTGCGAACGGATTCCCCCTGGGCGAGAGGGAGCAGATTGACCATCGCGCGACCCTTGGACTGACGGCTCCCGAGCGGCAGCTCATGCACCTTGAGGCGGTACACCTTCCCCACCGAGGTGAAGAACAGCAAGTAATCGTGCGTGGACGCGACGACGAGGTGCTCGATGAAGTCCTCGTCCTTGAGCTCCATCCCCATGACGCCCATGCCGCCTCGCCGCTGTTCGCGATACGTGCCGACGGGGAGCCGCTTGACGTAGCCGGAGCGAGTGATCGCGACGACCATGTCCTCCTCGGCGATCAGGTCCTCGAGCTCGAGCTCCTCCTCGGCTGCCACGATCTCGGTTCGGCGCTCGTCTGCGCGCCCGTAGATCTGCTTGATCTCCAGCAGCTCGTCGCGGATGAGGCCGTCGACGCGCGCCTCGTCGGAGAGGATGGCCCTGAGCTCCGCGATGCGCTCTTGCAGGTCCGCGTACTCGTCCTCGATGCACTTGCGCTCGAGCCCGGTGAGTCGCTGCAGGCGGAGGTCGAGAATGGCCTGGGCCTGGATCTCCGACAGCTCGAACTTCTCCATGAGCCCAGTCCGAGCCTCATCAGGATCGGCCGAGCCGCGGATCAGCGCGATGATCGCGTCGAGGTGCTCGAGAGCCGTGAGATAGCCCTGGAGGACATGCGCGCGCTCTTCCGCCTTCCGTAGTTCGTACTTCGATCGGCGGGTAACGACCTCGCGCTGATAGTCGAGGTAGTGGCGAACGAGCTCGAGGAGCGAAAGCGTGCGTGGCACGCCTTCGACGAGCGCGACCGCGTTGTAGCCGAACGTCGACTGGAGCTGAGTGTGCTTGTAGAGCTTGTTCAGAACGACCTGCGGCACGGCCTCGCGCTTGAGGTGGATCTCGATTCGCATGCCGGTGCGGTCGGAGAGGTCGCGGAGATCCGCCACCTCGGTCAGAACCTTGTCGTTGACGAGGTCGGCGATCTTCTTGATCACGCCGGCGTCGCCACCCTTCTTGACTCCATATGGAAGCTCGCTGACCACAATCGCGGTGCGACCGCCCCGAAGCTCCTCGATGTGTGCTCGCGCACGCATGACGATCCGGCCTCGCCCGGAGCGATAGGCGTCCTTGATGCCGCTGCGGCCCACGATGATCCCGGCGGTGGGGAAGTCGGGCCCCTTGACGTGCTTCGAGAGCCGCTCGACGTCGATCTCGGGGTCGTCGATCATCGCCACGATCGCAGCGGTGACCTCACTCAGGTTGTGCGGCGGGATGTTGGTCGCCATCCCGACGGCGATACCCGAGGAGCCGTTGACCAGCAGATTGGGGAAGCGCGAAGGCAGGACGGTGGGCTCGCGCCGTGACTCGTCGTAGTTGGGGACGAAGTCGACGGTGTCCGCGTCGATGTCGCGGAGCATCTCGGTCGCAAGACGTGTGAGTCGGCACTCCGTGTACCGCATCGCCGCGGCCGGGTAGTCGTCGATGTTCCCGAAGTTCCCCTGCCCGTCGACGAGCGGGTAGCGCATCGAGAAGGGCTGCGCGAGGCGGACCAGCGTGTCGTAGATAGCCGAGTCGCCATGGGGATGGAACGAGCCCATGACGTCGCCGACGATGCGCGCGCACTTCTTGTACGGCCGGTTGGGCTGCATGCCGGCCTCGTGCATGCCGAACAGAACCCGCCGGTGGACAGGCTTGAGGCCGTCGCGGACGTCCGGGAGAGCACGCGAGACGATCACGCTCATCGCGTAGTCGAGGAAGCTCGAGCGCATCTCCTGCTCGAGCTCGCGCGTCTCGATGCGGCCTGGGCCGAGTCCTTCCACGCTAGCCATCCGAGCCCGTCCTAAACGTCAAGGAATCTCACGTCTTTTGCGTTTTGCTCGATGAACTCCCGGCGCGGCTCCACCTGGTCTCCCATCAGCATCGAAAAGATCTGGTCTGCGGTGGCAGCATCCTCGACTTCGACTCTGACGAGCATGCGCTTGGCGGGATCCATCGTGGTCTCCCAGAGCTCTTCCGGATTCATCTCTCCGAGTCCCTTGAACCGGCTCACCTGGATTCCCTCCTTCGCGAACTCCAGCGCCGTCCGGCGAAGGTCCTCGAAGGTGGCCGCCTTACGCGTCTTCTTCCCAGAGGTGACTGTGAACGGCGGCAGCCCGACCACATCGGTCACTTTCGTATAGGCCCGCTTCAGGCTCTCGAAGGCGGGCGAGGCGAAGAGACCCTCGGGGACGTCGATGTGCTGTGCCGCGCTCGTTGCCCGTTCGATCACCTTGACTCGGAAGGTCTCGGCCTTCTTCGGCTCGACGCTCTCGAGCTCGTAGCCGTTCTGAGAGAGCTGTGGCAACGCGTCGATCGCCTCGCCGGCCGCCGTGATCGGCAGCTCGATGAACCTGTGCTTGACGACGAACTGCGCCGCGGCCGGAAACTCGGCGTGGAGCTTCCCCCACCAACCGTCGAACTCGACCAGGGCCTTGTTGAACTTGCCCCACTTCGCCTCGGTCAGTTTGTAGGGAGCCGCCTCCCGGGCGCTCACCTCCATGTCCTTGATGCGCTCGCGGACGAGCAGCTCCTCGAACTGAGACTCCTTCTCGACGTATTGCTCCTGGTTGCCGACCTTCACGCGATAGAGCGGCGGGACAGCGATGTAGATGTGCCCGTTCTCGACGAGCTCGGGCATCTGCCTGTAGAGGAACGTGAGGATCAACGTGCGGATATGTGAGCCGTCCACATCGGCATCGGTCATGACGATGACCCGGTGGTAGCGCAGCTTCGAGAGGTCGAATTCCTCGCCGATGCTCGTACCGAGCGCGGTGATCATCGACTGGATCTCTGCGTTGGAGAGAACCTTGTTGATGCGGTTCTTCTCCGAATTGATGACCTTGCCACGCAGCGGAAGGATCGCCTGGAAGTGGCGGTCGCGCGCGTCCGTCGCTGAGCCGCCCGCCGAGTTCCCTTCGACGAGGTAGAGCTCCGCTTCCGCCGGGTCGCGCGTCTGGCAATCGGCGAGCTTGCCCGGCAACGAGCCCATGTCGAGCGCGCCCTTGCGACGGGTCAGCTCACGCGCCTTCCGAGCGGCCTGGCGAGCCCGGGACGCCGAGATGGCCTTGAGGATGATCTGGCGCGCGTCCGTCGGGTTCTCCTCCAGGTACTCGGCCAGCTTCTGATTGATCGTCTGCTCGACGAGGCCGCGGATCCAGGGGTTTCCAAGCTTCGTCTTGGTCTGCCCCTCGAACTGGGGCTCGTGCAGCTTCACCGAGAGGACTGCGGCGAGCCCTTCGCGCACGTCCTCGCCCTCGAGGTTCTCTTCCTTCTCCTTCAGGAGGCTCTTGTCGCGCGCGTACTTGTTCAGCGTGCCGGTCAGCGCCCCCTTGAAGCCGGAGAGATGAGTGCCACCCTCATGGGTGTTGATGTTGTTGGCAAACGAGAAGACCGACTCGACATAGGACCCGTTCCACTGCATGGCCACCTCGACGGTGGCTCCCTCGCCCTCGCCCTCGAAGTAGACGATGCGCTTGTGCACCGGCTCCTTCGCGTGATTGACGAAGGCGACGAAGTCGCGGATTCCGCCCTCGTAGTGGAACTCGTGAGTCTCCTCACCCTGGCGCTCGTCGATGAGGACGATCCGCAGGCCGCGCGTTAGGAAAGCCGTCTCGCGCAGCCGCTGAACAAGCGTTTCGGTCGAGAGATCAAGCTCCTCGAAGACGTCGGCGTCGGGAAGAAAACTGATGGTCGTGCCTGTCTCGCCCTTTTCGGCCTTACCCGTCACGCTGACGTCGCTCGTCGGCTCGCCGCGAGCGAATTCCTGGCGGTAGACCTTGCCGTCCCGGCGCACTTCCGCCACGAGCCACTCGGACAGGGCGTTCACCACCGAGACCCCCACGCCGTGGAGACCTCCGGAGACCTTGTAGCCCTCCCCGCCGAACTTTCCGCCGGCATGGAGCTTGGTCAGGACGACCGTCAGCGCCGGCAGTCCCTGGTCGGCCATGACGTCCACGGGGATACCCGAGCCCCAGTCCCGGACGGTGACCGAGTTGTCCGGATGGAGCCGGACTTCGATGCGGTCGTTCCGGCCCGCGAGAGCTTCGTCGACGGAGTTGTCGACGACCTCGTAGACGAGATGATGAAGACCCCGCGGACCCGTCGACCCGATGTACATCCCGGGTCGCTTACGCACGGGCTCGAGGCCCTCCAAAACAGTGATGTCTTTCGCGGTATAGCTGGTCTTACTCACAAAAAAAGCCCTGCAAGTGCTAAGAATCTGGGCACATTCAAGTCTATCAAATCGAGCGGTCGTTCCCGGCGATTGCGAGGGACGCTGCGGCGGCTCGCGCAACGGCTTCGCGCAACTTTGGATCCCCGATTTCGCTCGCGATCCGGAGGCCCTCCTCCCTGTGCTCCGGGGTCACTTTCGGCCCACTCGATTCCACTTCTTCCACAGGTTCAGGACCTCCTTCGGGAAGAGGCCCGACTGCGAAGTGGAGGTGTGCTGGCGCCGCTTCGCCCAGACGCTCGCGCAACCGGTTCGCGACTGTCTCCTTGAGCTGGGTGAGCTCGAACGCCCAGGCACTCGACGCGGTAGAGACATGCAAGGTCCCGTCGCGCGCGATGCGAGCCGGCCAGGCGTTCGCTGCCACGCCGGGACCGACGGCCTCGGGCCATGCGGCCACGAGCTCACCGATTCCAGCCTCGGGCCCGAAGCGGGAGAGCTCTCGCCGGACTTCATCTCCGATCGGACCTGGAAGGGTCCTCATGCCGCCCGCGCTTCCCCCGGGCGAACCTCGACAACGAGATCCGGCTCGACCATCCCCGGCCGCTCGGTGGCAGTCACGACCGCCTGGCCGCCGGGCGGCAACTGTGCGAGTAGAGCTTCTCCCCGGGTTCGATCGAGCTCGCTGAAGACATCGTCGAGAAGAAGGAGTGGAGGCTCTCCGTGTCTCTCCGCCAGGAGATCCGCCTCAGCGAGCACAAGCGCCAGGACTGCGGTCCGCTGCTCTCCCTGTGAGCCGAACGCCCGCAGCTCTCGCTCTCCGGCGGCAATCGTGGCATCGCGCAGGTGCGGCCCGGCCCCGGTCGTCCCGCGCTCGAGATCACGGTCAAGGCGCTCGGCCAGCTCGGCCGCGCTGAGACCTCGTTCCTCGTAGACGAGCGCCGCATCCTCGAGCCCCAGCGCTCCGGAATGCGTACGAAACCCCGGCGCCAGCACTGAGACCAGCTCCGCGCGGGCGCGGTCGAGCTCGTCGCCGAGCACAACCACCTGCTCCGTCCACGGATCGACGGCGTCCAGGGAGGACTCTCCTGTCCGAGCTCGCCGAAGCGCAGCGTTGCGCTGCGCGAGGGCGCGGGCGTAGTCGGAGGACAAGTTCGCCCGGACGGGATAGAGCCGGCCGAGCATCCGGTCGAGATACGTCCGTCGGACAAGAGGACCACCCTTGACCACCGCGAGGCGGTCAGGAGTGAACGCAAGGGCCGACAGACGAAGACGCAATTCCTCTCCACCCGCGAGCGGCGCCCCGTTCAGCCGGATGTTCTTGGGCGATGGCGGCGCCATGTCGACCTCGGTTTCGAACGCAGCCCCGCCTTGCGCACCGGCCAACCGCACTCGCGCGGCTGCCTCACCGAACCGAACAAGCCTGGGCTCCGCTCGCGTTCTAGGCGAGAAGCCTTGCGATCCCACATGCAAGGCCTCGAGGAGGTTCGTCTTGCCGACTCCGTTGGGTCCCGTCACGAGCACGACCCCGGGAGCGAGGGCGAGCTCGAGCTCTGGGTAGGAGCGGAAGTTTCGAAGCGAGACGTGAGCGACGATCAGCCGGCCAGCCTGATCGGCATGATCAGGTAGAGAAAGTCGTCCGATTCACCATGGATGAGGCCGGGCCGCAGCGGGCTGATGAGCTTGATGCGCACCGACTCGTCGTTAACCGACTCGAGTCCGTCGCGCAAGAACTCGGCGTTGAAGCCGATCTCGATCACCTCGCCGGAGTACGCAATCGGCAGCGACTCGTGTGCCTCCCCGATGTCCTGCGTCTGCGCGGAGATCGTCAGCTGACCGTCCTCGAAGCGCAGCCGCAGCGGCGATTTGCGTTGCGCCATGACCGACGTGCGCCGCACGACCTCGAGTAGATCCTCGCGCGGAATCGTGATCTCAGCCTCGAAGTTCTCCGGCAGTAACTGCTTGTAATTCGGGAACTGACCGTCGATGCGCCGCGCGGTCAGCCAGACATCGTCGATCCCGAAGACGACCTGGTTTTCCTGCACGCCGATCTGGAGCGTTCCTGGCTCGCCCGGCTGCGCGATACGAGCCAGCTCGGCGAGCGCACGGGCGGGAACGATCGCCTCTACTTCCCTCCCGGGTCCCTGCGGTAGAGATGTCTCCTTGACGCTGAGGCGGTAGGAGTCGGTCGCTGCCATTACGAGCTTCTCACCCTCGAAACGTACGAGCACCCCCGTGAGCACGGGCCGCGACTCGTCACGCGAAGCAGAGCGGCTTACCCTCGCGATCGTGTCGACGAAGACATCTCGGTCGACCGTGAATGCAGTCGCGTCGTCGATTTCGGGCAGGCGCGGAAAGTCTTCCGCTGCATACGTGTGCAGGCGGTAGGACGCGTAACCGCACTCGACCTCGACCACCCCCTCCTCGGCCCGATGCGCAATCGTGACCTCGCCGCTTGGGAGCAAACGGGCGATGTCAACAAGGAGGCGCCCTGGAACGACAACTGCGCCTTCGTCCTCCACCTGAGCGTCCAGCGCGACACGGAGGGAGATCTCCATATCGGTGGAAGAGAGCGCGAGCTGCCCGCCGGCTGCGCGCAGGTAGATCCCCGCAAGAATCTGAACGCTCGTCCTCGTCGAAACTCCGCGACCGACGACTTGGAGCTTCTCGGCGAGCTCATCCTTCGCGCACGTCACCCTCATGCTCGTAGCGACAACGGTATCTACGCTTGTCATTTAAAGAGAATCCTTAGTCGTAGTACTAGAGAGTGTGAACGACGGGGAAGACGGCTGGTTTCCGCGTGAGGACACGGTTTTCGCGGGGGACGCTTTCTGGGGATAAGAGTCGGCTTTCAACAGGCCGGCTGATCTTTGACCAAGCTTCCTCAGTTTCCGTGAACTTTGCACAGACCTTGTTCAGCGCGGCTGCTTAATGCGCGCAGTTAGCTCCTGGACAAGGTTGTAGACACTTCTGTCCTCCTGGATCAGCTTGGCGATCTTGGAGGTGGCGTGGATAACCGTCGTGTGGTCCCGGCCACCGAACTTCTTGCCGATCTTGGGCAACGAGCTGTCCGTGAGTTCGCGGCAGAGGTACATGGCGACCTGGCGCGGATAGACGATCGACTGGGAGCGGCGGTCACCGACGAGCTCCTGCATCGAGATACCGAAGCGCTCGATGACGGTCTCCTGGATCCGCTCGACTGACACCTCCGGCAGCTCACCCTGTGGGAAGACGTCTTTCAGGACCTCCTGGGCGAGCTCGACGGTCATCGGCCGGCCGGTCAGCGAGGAGAAGGCGACGACGCGCGTGAGGGCTCCCTCGAGCTCGCGGATGTTGGTCGAAATCCGGCTGGCGATGAAGGTGAGCACTTGAGCGTCGGGGATGTGAATCGCATCCGTCTTCACCTTCTTCCGCAGGATCGCGATGCGCGTCTCCAGATCGGGAGCTTGGATGTCGGTGATCAGGCCCCACTCGAACCGGGAGCGCAGGCGCGCCTCGAGGGTCGCGATCGCGCGCGGCGGGCGATCCGAGGAGATGACGATCTGGCGGCCGGCCTCGTAGAGGCTGTTGAACGTGTGGAAGAACTCTTCCTGGATCCGCTCTTTGTGCTCGAAGAACTGGATGTCGTCCACGAGGAGAAGGTCGTAGTGGCGGTAGCGCTGCTTGAACCCCTCGATCCGCTTGTCCCGAAGCGAGTTGATGAAGTCGTTCATGAACGTCTCGCTCGTGACGTACCGGACGGAGAAGTGGCGCGAGTGCTCGGCGATGTAGCCCGCGATCGCCTGGAGGAGATGGGTCTTTCCGAGCCCGGTGCCGCCGTAGATGAAGAGCGGGTTGTACGCCTGCGCGGGCGCCTCGGCGACCGCCAGCGCAGCCGCGTGGGCGAAGCGGTTCGAGGAGCCGATGACGAAGGAGTCGAAGCTGTACTTCGGATTCAGGCCCTCGACGCTACGAGGCGCGGGCGGGAGGTGCTCCTCGGGCCGGTCATGTTCGGCGGCGACTATTCGGACCGGGCGGAACTCGTCGAGCGCGGCGCTGACCGCAGCTTCGAGGAACCCTCGGTGGTGGCCTTCCACCCACTCGCGCGTGAAGTCGTCCCGAACGCTGAGGACGAACCCATCGTCCTCGAGGGTGCCGTTTGCGCCTGAGAACCACTGCGCATAGGGGCCGTCGCCGAGCACTTCCTTGAGACGAGCAGAAACTTCGGTCCACAGAGTCTCTGCGCTCAGTTGAACTGGCCCCTCCACTCTCTCAGCTGCTCCTCCGCCAGACTCCGGGAAGCGGCGATCATAGCAACGGCTTGTGGCTGCGACAATGCACCCTCGCCGCCTGTCTAGACGACAAGAAACGCCGCAAGAGCAGGGATTTTCCGAGTTTCCACACGGGTCTCCACAGCTGTGGAAAGGTGCTTCTAGGCCGCCAGCGATGCGGCTTTCGGGCTGTGGATTCCGGCCTGTGAAAAAAGTTGCAGAGTTCCGCGCCGGACCCTCACTTGGCTCCTCTATACTGGCAAAGCCGGTCGCCCAGCGACCTCGTCTTTCAGGTGAAGCGAACCTTCCAGCCGAACGTACGCCGGCGTAAGCGTCGGCACGGATTCCGGGCGCGGATGTCGACCCGGGCGGGCCGCGCGGTGCTCAAGCGGCGCCGGGCGAAAGGCCGCAAGCGGCTCTCCGCCTGACCGCGCTGTGATGAAGCGCCGGCACCGGCTGTCGCGCTCCCGCGACTTCGACACCGTCTACCGCCATGGACGATCGACGGCGACGCGCTACCTCGTCCTCTACGCATTTCCGCGTGAGGAGCCGGAGGAAGATGGGCCTCGCCTCGGCTTGGCCGTCTCCCGGCAGCTGGGCGGCGCGGTCGAGCGAAATCGTCTCAAGCGCCGGCTGCGCGCGGCTTTCGACGAGTTGGCGGAAGGTCTTCCGGCCGGGCACGATTACGTCCTCATTGCCCGCCCCGGGCTGGGAGAGGCCGCGGAGAGCCGCGGCTTTCCGTGGCTCAGTGAGCGGGTAGTGGAGATCTTTCAGAAGGAAGGCTCGTGACCTCGCTCGCGGTGTTCTTCGTCCGCGGGTACCAACGGGTCGTCAGCCCGCTCGTGCCCAGGACGGTCGGAGGGCGTTGCAAATACCATCCGAGCTGCTCGCAGTATGCGCTCGACGCGCTGCGCGAGTTCGGGTTCTGGCGGGGGACCATCCTGGCCGGCTGGCGCCTCCTGCGCTGCCATCCCTGGAGTCATGGCGGCGTGGATTACGCGCGTGACCAGCGCCTCTTTTCGTTGATGGGGAAGAGCCGATGATGCTCGGGAACGCGAACCCCCTACACGTCCTCGAGGACATCTTCAGAGCGGCGCTCGAGTGGCTGCACGCGTCTATCGGGCTTCCCTGGGCGTGGGCGATCATCGTCCTCACGCTGCTCGTTCGGATGGTGATTCTGCCGCTCACCATCAAACAGATCCGCTCGATGCAGCATCTGCAGCAGCACGCACCAGAGCTGAAGGCGATCCAGGAGAAGTACAAGAAGGACCGCACGCGCATGAACGAGGAAGTCATGCGCTTCTACAAGGAGAACAAGATCAATCCGGCGGCTTCCTGCTTGCCGCTTCTGCTGCAGATCCCGGTCTTCATCTCTCTCTACTACGTCCTTCGCCACTTCGAGAAGGACGTGCTCACGCAGGCCAAGTACGCGCACTCCGACCTGAGCTGGCTGCACGTGGTCCCGAGCATCACGGACAACATCACGGCTCACTGGTCCGGGTGGCTGCTCGTCGTCGTCTACGTCGCGAGCCAGCTCGGATCGATCATCTCGATGCCGACGACGGACCCACGCCAGCGCTGGATCATGATGGCGCTTCCGTTCGTCTTCCTGCTCTTCATCATCAACGCCACGTTCCCCGTCGGGCTGCTCCTCTACTGGGTCACGACCAACCTCTGGACCGTCGGACAGGGACTCGTGACGCGCCAGATGTTTCCGAAGGCGCCCCCGCCGCCGAAACGCACGTCGAGAACACCGCCCAAGGCGGCTCCGTCAGACGACGGGAGCGGCGCGGCG
>Ga0307312_10000909_pt1 | contig 14681 bp, 13 predicted proteins | sample ER_DNA_202_FD_194489 | JGI IMG/M metagenome (GOLD analysis project Ga0307312, IMG submission 194489) | Bulk soil microbial communities from the East River watershed near Crested Butte, Colorado, United States - ER_DNA_202 | ecosystem: Environmental > Terrestrial > Soil > Floodplain | place...
CATACGCAGTTCAACCGCGACCTTCCCTGGTCCGAGATCGACATGGATTTCATCAACCTGAACCAGTCCGCACACGGCGATCGCGAGTTCGGGTTCATGGCGACGCGAATGGAGCTGAGGCGCAAGACGGTCGCCGGTCACTGGAGCGATCCCGGGGTCGTCGCGCGGATCGGCACCTGGACGCGCGCCGCGTGCGGCTGGGACGAGGCCCGGAGGCTCGAGGTGGCGCGGTTCGGCGACAACATGCGCCGCGTCGCCGTGACCGAAGGAGACAAGGTCGAGGCGCAGCTCCGGCTCGGCGTCTCGGTGAACGGCTACGGGGTCGGTGAGCTCGTCGAGGCCATGCTGGCCGTTCCCGACGCGGCCGTGCACGAGCTCGTGGATGCGTACGCAGAGGAATACGACCTCATACCGGAGCTCCAGGCGGACGGCGAGCGGCACGAGTCCCTGCGCGACGCCGCCCGGATCGAGGCGGGCCTGCGCTCGTTCCTGGAGGCAGGCGGCTTCATGGCCTTCACCGACACGTTCGAGGACCTCGGCGAGCTTCCCCAGCTGCCGGGGGTTGCGGTGCAGCGCCTGCTGGCCGACGGCTACGGCTTCGGCGCCGAGGGCGACTGGAAGACCGCTGCGCTCGTCCGCCTCGCCAAGGTGATGAGCACCGGCCTCGAGGGCGGCACCTCGTTCATGGAGGACTACACGTACCACCTGGCGCCCGAGGGACCGAAAGTGCTCGGCGCCCACATGCTCGAGGTCTGCCCGTCGATCGCGGGCGGGAAGCCGCGGTGCGAGATCCATCCGCTGTCGATCGGCGGGAAGGAGGATCCAGTGCGCCTCGTCTTCACCGCCGGTCCCGGGCCGGCGGTCGTTGTAGGCCTGCTCGACCTCGGCGACCGGTTCCGCCTCGTCCTGAACGAGGTCGACGTGGTCGAGCCGGCCGAGGATCTCCCCCAGCTGCCCGTGGCGCGCGCGCTCTGGGAGCCGCGGCCCGACCTGGCTACCGCCGCGGAGGCCTGGCTCGTCGCAGGCGGCCCTCACCACACGGCGTTCTGCCGCGCGATCGGACGCGAGGCGTTCGCGGATCTCGCCGAGATCGCGGGCATCGAGCTGCTCGTGATCGACGCGCAGACCCGCATGGCCGACTTCGCCAAGGAAGTCCGCTGGAACCAGGCGTACTTCCAGACTGTTCGAAACGGCTGATGACGCTCGACGAGCTACGCGAGAGGGTCTTCGAAGCGAACCAGAAGATCGTGGAGGCCGGCCTTGTCGTCCTCACGTTCGGCAACGTGAGCGCCGTCGACCGCGCGGCTGGGGTGATGGCGATCAAGCCGAGCGGCGTCCCCTACGCCGAGCTCGGGGCGGACTCGATGGTCGTCGTCGACCTCGAGAGCGGCGAGGTGCGCGCGGGATCCGCGCGGCCTTCCTCGGACACGCCGACGCACCTTGTGCTCTACCGCGCCTTCGGGGAGATCGGCGGGATCGTCCACACGCATTCCCCGTTCGCGACGGCGTGGGCCCAGGCCCGACGGGAGATCCCGTGCTTCGGCACGACGCACGCCGATCACTTCCGCGGGCCTGTGCCGGTGACCCGCGAGCTCACTCGCGAGGAGATCGGTGGCGACTACGAGCGCAGCACCGGCGACGTGATCGTCGAGACGGTCACCGGTCTGGGGCTAGGCGCGATCGAGCGGCCGGCGGTGCTCGTCGCCTCCCACGGACCGTTCGCGTGGGGACCGGACGCCGGGACGGCGGTCGAGAACGCGATCGCCCTCGAGGTCGTGGCCGAGAGCGCGGTCCGGACCGAAGCGCTGCAGCCAGGCGCAGCGCCGATCCAGGCCGAACTGCTCGACCGGCACTTCCTGCGCAAGCACGGGCCCGGCGCGTACTACGGCCAGCTCCCGTGAAGGCTCTTCGCCTCCACGGCACCGGCGATCTCAGGCTCCATGACGAGCCGGCGCCGGAGCCGCGCGATGGCGAGGTTCTCGTGCGGGTGACAGCCGTCGGCCTGTGCGGGTCGGACCGGCACTGGTTCCTCGAAGGGGGGATCGGCGACGCTGTCCTCGATCGGCCGCTCGTCCTCGGACATGAGTTCGTGGGGACGATCGAGTCCGGCTCCCGGGCCGGCGAGCGTGTGGCGCTCGACCCTGCCGTGCCGTGCGGCCGCTGCAGCATCTGCCTGGGCGGAAATCCGCACCTCTGCCCCGAGCTTCGCTTCGCCGGGCACGGCACGACGGACGGCGCCCTGCGCACGAGCCTGGCCTGGCCCGAACGGCTCGCCCACGCGCTTCCGGACGACCTCTCCGACACGGAGGGCTCGCTGCTCGAGCCGCTGGGCGTGGCCCTGCACGCCGTCGACCTCGCGAAGGCGCGCCCCGGGTCGACCGCGGGCGTGTTCGGCTGCGGGCCTCTTGGCCTACTGCTCGTCCAGACTCTGCGGGCCGCCGGCGTGGAGACGATCGTGGCGAGCGACCCGCTCCCTCACCGGGCCGAGGCGGCCGCGTCCCTGGGCGCGACGCTCGAGAATCGCGAGGTCGACGTGACCTTCGAGGCGGCGGGCGACGACGCGGCCCTTGCGGACGCGATGGCCGCCGTCCGGCCCGGAGGCCGCGTTGTCCTCGTCGGCATCCCCGAGGGCGACCGGACGACCTTCACCGCGTCGACCGCCCGGCGAAAGGGCCTGACCCTCTTGCTCTGCCGGCGCATGAAGCCCGCCGACCTCCCGCGCGCGATCCGGCTCGCGGAGGCCGGCGAGGTCGAGCTCGGCGGGCTCGTCAGCGGCCGCTTCGCGCTGTCGGAGTGGCGCGAGGCCTTCGACGAGCTGGTGGAGCGACGCGGACTGAAGGTCGTCGTCGAGCCCCAGCGGGTGGGAGACGGGCCGTGACCGGCCGTTACGCGCTCGGGATCGACTTCGGCACCGAGTCGGGGCGTGCCGTCCTGGTCGACTGCACCGAGGGGCGGGAGCTCGGCACGACTGTCTACCCGTATCGGCACGGCGTGATCGACGAGCGGCTGCCTGCTCCTCACGACGGCGTCGAGCTCGACCCTGACTGGGCGCTCCAGGACCCCGAGGACTACGTCCGCACGCTTCAAGAGGCGGTTCCCGCGCTCCTCGCTGAGACGGGCGTGGACCCGGCCGAGGTGATCGGGATCGGCATCGACTTCACCGCGTGCACGATGCTCCCGACGCTGGCCGACGGCACCCCGTTGTGCCTGCTCGAGGACCTGCGGGGCAACCCGCACGCCTGGGTGAAGCTGTGGAAGCACCACGCGGCCCAGCCTGAGGCGGATCGCATCAACCAGGTCGCCGCCGAGCGGGGCGAGGCGTGGCTCCCGCGCTACGGCGGCAAGATCTCGTCCGAATGGTTCTTCGCCAAGGCGCTCCAGATCCTGGACGAGGCGCCCGAGGTCTACGCCCGCGCGGACCGGCTGATCGAGGCCGCCGACTGGATCGTCTGGCAGCTCACGGGCACCGAGACGCGCAACAGCTGCACTGCTGGCTACAAGGCGATCTGGTCGAAGAGCGAGGGGTTTCCGAGCAATGCGTACTTCGCCGCGCTCGACCCGAGGTTCGAGCACGTCGTCGACGAGAAGATGTCGCGGGCGATCTCGCCGCTCGGAATCCGGGCCGGCGGGCTGAGCGAGCAAACCGCAGCCTGGACGGGCCTGCGCCCGGGAACGTCGGTCGCAGTGGCGAACGTGGACGCCCACGTCGCCGCGCCTGCGGCGACGGTCACGGAGCCTCGGACGATGGTGCTGATCATGGGGACGAGCATCTGCCACATCCTCCTGGGCTCCGAGCCCGCCCTCGTCGAGGGGATGTGCGGCGTCGTCGAGGACGGGGTGGTTCCCGGCCTGTTCGGGTTCGAGGCCGGACAGACCGCCGTCGGCGACATCTTCGCGTGGTTCGCCGACGAGGCCGTGCCTCCCGAGTACCACGAGGCGGCGGCCCGGCAGGGCACCGACGTCCACGGCGTCCTCGAGGCGGAGGCGGCGAAACTGCGTCCCGGGGAGAGCGGGCTGCTGGCACTCGACTGGTGGAATGGCAATCGTTCGATCCTGGTCGACGCCGAGCTCAGCGGGCTCCTCGTCGGCCTATCGCTCGCGACGAAGGCACCGGAGATCTACCGCGCGCTGCTCGAGGCCACGGCTTTCGGGACGAGGGTGATCGTCGATGCGTTCCTGGAGGCGGGCGTGGCGGTGAGCGGGATGGTCGCGTGCGGCGGGCTGCCGGAGAAGAACCGCCTGCTGATGCAGATCTGCGCCGACGTCACGGGCCGCGAGTTCGCCGTCGCCGCATCGAAGCAGACCCCGGCCCTCGGGTCGGCCATGTTCGGGGCGGTTGCAGCGGGCGCGGAGCTCGGAGGGTTCGACTCGATCGCGGAGGCCTCGCGGCAGATGGCCCGGCTCGGCGACGAGCACTACGTCCCGAACCCGGCCAACAAGGCGGTCTACGACGAGCTCTACGCCGAGTACGTGCGTCTCCACGACCTCTTCGGGCGAGGCGGAAACGACGCCATGAAACGCCTTCGCGCCTTTCAGCGAGCGGTGGTTGAAAGAGACGCGGTCGGGTAGGCGAAGCTTGGGCACAAGAGAGAGTTGACGCTCTCTCTCAACTGCTTCCTGCGGCAGTCGTTGTCAGCGGACTGAAGGAGGAGCAGAAATGGCTAGACCGCTTCGCAGTATCGCGATCGGTGGCCTGCTGGTCGCTCTCGTGTTCGCGGTGATTGGCCTTTCCGGCGCGGTCGCGTCGGGCGGGAAAGGCAAGCACCATGGCCATCACGGCCACCACGGACAGCCCAGCATCACCAGCGAGCCGTTCGGCACGGTGGGCGGAACCGCCGTCGAGCGCTACACCCTCGACAACCGCAAGGGGATGGTGGTCAAGATCCTCACGTACGGCGGCATCGTCCAGGAGCTGTGGGTGCCGGACCGACGCGGCCATTCGGCCAACGTCGTTCTCGGATTCCCCACACTCGCCGACTACGTCGCCAAGAACAGCCCGTTCCCGGCCGGCGGCCCGTACTTCGGCGCGATCATCGGTCGCTATGGGAACCGGATCGCGAAGGGGACGTTCACGCTCGACGGAGTGACGTACCACCTGCCCATCAACAACCCGCCGAACTCGCTCCACGGCGGCATCGAAGGGTTCGACAACAAGGTGTGGACGGCGACCGTGATCCCGCCGAGCCACGGCAGTGTCGGCCTGAAGCTGCACTACACGAGCCCGGACGGCGAGGAGGGCTATCCCGGCACGCTGAGCGTCGACGTGACGTACACGCTGACGAAGAGCAATGAGCTGAGGATCGACTACCACGCCACGACCAACAAGGCGACGGTACTCAACCTGACGAACCACAGCTACTGGAACCTCTCCGGCGAGGGGTCTGGCGACATCTACGACCACGTCCTCTGGTTGAACGCCGACCACTACACGCCCGTGGACTCGACCCTGATCCCGACGGGCGCGATCGACCCGGTGGCCGGAACGCCGTTCGACTTCACGAGGCCGGAAGCGATCGGCGCCCGGATCCGTGACGCCAGCAACCAGCAGATCACGTTCGGCCGCGGGTACGACCACAACTTCGTGCTCAACCGGCCGAACTCGGTGGCGCTCGTGCCCGCCGCCAAGGTCTTCGACCCGGCGAGCGGGCGCAAGCTCGAGGTCGACACGACCGAGCCCGGCATCCAGTTCTACTCGGGGAACTTCCTCGACGGGACGCTGGCCGGGACGAGTGGCAAGTTCTACCGGCAGAGCGACGGGTTCGCGCTCGAGACGCAGCACTACCCGGACTCGCCGAACCATGCGAACTTCCCGTCGACCGTGCTCCGGCCCGGTCAGACCTTCGCGTCGACGACGATCTTCCGCCTGTCGACCTTCCACGCCCACCACTGATCAGCCGCGCGCCCCGCTCGCCGCTCCATGGCGGCGGGCGGGGTCGCGTCAGTCGAGCTGCTCGACGATCGTCTGCAGTACGCCCGGGTCGGCGAGGGACTCGAAAACGACGTCGGCCTCGAGCTCGACGCCGGCGACCGACGGCACGCCAAGCACGTAGAGGCCGGCCGCCCGCGCGGCGGCGACGCCCGGGGGCGAGTCTTCGAGAGCCAGCGAGCCCGTGGGAGTTGCCCTGAGGAGCTCGCACGCCCGCAGATAGAGGTCGGGCGCGGGCTTCGGATCGGCGACCTCCTCGACGCCGAGCACGGCGTCGAAACGGTCGACGAGGCCAGTGCGGGTCAGCCCCGCCAGCAGGTGGCTCCTCGGCGAGTTCGAGGCGACAGCGACCGGCCAGCGCCCGTCGAGCGCGTCGAGCAACTCCACCGCACCCGGCCTGGGCACGGCGCCGGCTGCGATCTCCTCCAGCGCGAGCGCGTACAGCTCCCCGCCCAGCACCTCGCCGCGCCCAGGAAGCTCCAGCAGCCGCTCGAGGACACGCGCCGCGGTCTCGGGCGCCGTGCCGACAAGCGCACGCTTCGCCTGCAGGTCGAACTCGTGACCGTGGCGCTCGAAGACCGCAATCTCGGCGCGGGTCCAGCACGGTTCGGTGTCGAGCAGCAGGCCGTCGTTGTCGAACACAATCCCGGTGCGCGAAGCCACGGCGGTCACGCCTCGCCGACCAGCGCGCGTGCGAACTCGTCTGAATCGAAGGGCCTTAGATCGTCCAGGCCCTCGCCGATTCCGATCAGCTTGACCGGCAGTCCGAGCTCGTGGGCGATCGCGATCGCGATGCCGCCCTTGGCCGACCCGTCGAGCTTCGTCAGCGCGATCCCGCTCACCTCGACCGCCTGCCCGAACAGGCGCGCTTGCTGCAGGCCGTTCTGCCCGGTGGTCGCGTCGACGACGAGCAGCGTCTCGTGCGGGGCGCCCTCGAGCCGCTGGCCGATCACGCGCCGGACCTTGGTGAGCTCCTCCATCAGGTTGGCCTGCGTGTGCAGCCGGCCGGCTGTGTCGACGACGACCACGTCGCGCCCGCGCGACTCCGCCGCCCCGATCGCATCGAAGGCGACGGCCGCAGGGTCGCCGCCGCGCTCGGAGCCGACGAAGTCCGCGTCGGCGCGCTGGGCCCAGATCTCGAGCTGCTCCTCGGCGGCCGCGCGGAAGGTGTCGGCGGCCGCGACGAGCACGGAGTGGCCGTGCTGGGAGAGCTTCGCCGAGAGCTTGCCGATCGTCGTCGTCTTCCCCGTGCCGTTCACGCCGACGACCAGGATCACGCTTGGCCGCGCCTGGACGTTCAGCTGCGCCGGCTCGCCGAGCATGCGCGCGATCTCCTCCTGCAGCGCTTCGGTCAGCCCGGCGCCCGCAGCGGCTCGCGCCTCGAGCCGCTGCACCAGCTCGGCGGTCGCCGGCACGCCGACGTCGGCGGCGATCAGCGCCTCCTCGAGCCGTTCCCACGAGGCCTCGTCGCCCGCGTCGAAGGCGGCGACGCCGATCTGCTCGGTCAGCGCGCGGCGACTGCGGCCGAGCGAGTCGCGCAGCCGCGAGAACATCCCGCCGCCGGCTTCCGGCTCGGCAACCGCGCCGTTCTCGCCGAGCAGCTGTGCCCACGTCCTCGCCATCCGCGGGAGGTTAGACGGCCGGGCCGGCGAGCCGACCCGGCCTCTCTGGTCGGCGCCGCCTAGTCGGCGCCTCAGTCCCAGCCGTCGAGCACGGGGAACCGCGGATCGGCGTCGAGGCACGCCGCTGCGAAGAGGGCGACCCCGACACCGCCGGTGAACAGCGAGTACCGGCCGGGCGCTGCCTCAGCCTGCGCGAGCGCGTGGACGGCGAAGCTGCGCGCCCCCTCCAGCCAGCGCTCGTCTCCGGTGCGCTCGAAGGTCTTCAAGAGCGCGTATCCGTTCCCGGAAGTGCCGTGACAGAGACCCGCACCCTTCTCCTCACGGTGCGCGCCCGCGCGCCACGTCAGCTCGGCGCCGGCGCGCAGGAGCTCCTCGTCGAGGTACGGCGCCGCGGTGGCTACCATCCCGGGCGCGCCGTGGCACCATTGAAGACGGATCCCGCTGGCGGGAGCGAGCGGCCCGCCCGCCGCCGCCGGCCACGTCGCCAGCCCGTCCTCGACGATCGCCTCGCGGGCGAGGATCTCCGCCGCCTCGCGCGGGAGCGATTCGCTCCACTCGCTCTCGACCTGCAGCAGCCCGTGCACGATTCCGACCAGACCGTGCGCCGGGCCAAGCAGGCGATCCGTGCTGCCGTAGAGCTGCTGTGTCCAGAGCCCGTCGGAGTCACGGCGGGCCATGAGAGCCTCAGCGGTCTCGCGCCACGCGTCGAGCCAGCGTTCCTCGCCGGTCCATTCATGCATCGCCCGCGCTGCAAGCAGCGTCCCGGGTGAGCCCCACAGCAACTCCTCGAACTCGTTGTCGCGGTTCTCACGGACCCGCTGGAGGAGCCTGTCGTCGAGGTCACCGCGAGGCGTGAGCCGCCAGCTGACGAGCAGGAGACCCGCCTCCCCGCACAGGAGAGACGACTCGCGGGCCGAGGGCAGCTCGATCTCGGCGGCGGCGAGGTCCGGCGCCTCGCGCCAGAGCTCGAGTGTCCGCTCGGCCGCCGCCGCGAGGTCGATCCCCGTCTCGCCGTGCCCGCGGCGGACCAGCGCGTCGAGCGCCCAGATCACGCCTCCCGCACCGCAGTAGAGGTTCTTCAGCGGCGGGGTCGAGCCCCAGGCGTCCCACTCGTTCGCCGGCCAGAGCCCAACAGGGTCGAAGGCGCCGTCGGCGTCCGCGACGATCGTCCGGATAGCCGCGCGCACCCGCTCGTCGTCCCAAGGCTCGTCCGTGAGCGGCTCGAACCCGGCCGCGTCGAAGAGCACTACGCGACGGCCGAGGCGCGCTCTTCGCGCGGCAGGCGCCGCGAGACGATCTGGGACACGCCGTCGCCGGCCATCGTCACGCCGTAGAGCACGTCGGCGGCCTCCATCGTCTTCTTCTGGTGTGTGACGACGATGAACTGCGCGCTGTCCGAGTAGCGGCGGAGCAGCTCGACGAAGCGGCCGATGTTGGCGTCGTCGAGAGCGGCCTCGACCTCGTCTAGCAGGTAGAAGGGGCACGGCCGGGCCAGGAAGAGCGCGAACAGGAACGAGATCGCGCCGAGCGCCTTCTCGCCGCCCGAGAGCAACGAGAGCTGGGTGACGCGCTTGCCGCGGGGCCGGAGCTCGATCTCGACGCCCAGCTCTGTGCCCTCCTCCTCCGGCTCGGTCAGCCGCAGGCGGCCCTCGCCGCCCGGGAAGAGCGTCGAGGCGACCTCGGCGAAGTGCGAGCTGACAGCGGCGAAGGTCTCGTCGAAGCGGCGCTCGACCGTCTCGGCCAGCTCGGCGCGCAGCTGCTCGAGCTCCTTCAGGCTGGCCTCGAGGTCGGCACGCTGCTCGACCAGCTCGGTCAGCCGCTCCTTCTCGCGCTCGTACTCCTCCTTGGCCAGCGGGTTGACCTGGCCGAGCGTCTCCCGGCGGCGCTCGAGCCGCTCGATCCGCTCGGCGAGCTCGTCGCGGTCGTCACCCTCTGCGGGGTCGGCTCCAGCCTCCTCGAGCCGTCGCTTCGCCTCGTTCGCCTCTGCTTCCAGGCGCGCGCGCTCGACGTCGATCCCGCCCGCGCGCTCTCCGGCCTCGGCGGCTACGCGCCGGACCTCGGCCTCCTCGCCGCCGAGCCGGCGCAACTCGGCGGCCAGCTCGCCGGCACGCGTTGCGCCTGCATCGACGCGTGCTCGCAGCGGCGCCTCAAAGTGCTCGGCCGTGGTCGCGGCCTCTTGCAGCAGGGCCGCCAGGCGGTCCGCCAGCGCGACCAGCGGGCCGGTCGGAACCGGAGGTGCCTCGGCGGGCAACTCCTCCGCGCGGCGCTCGAGCTCGTCGGCCTCGGCGGCCAAAGCGCGGCGGCGGGCGTCCAGTTGCAGGAGGACGGCCTCCGCCGTCTCGCCCGAGAACCAGAGCTCGCCACGCTCGGCGTCGAAACAGTGGCCCTCGCGCGTGACGAGCACGCCGGTCTCGGCTCGCTCGAGGTCGGTGGGGTCGGCCAGCCAGACGTCGGCGAGCAGCTCGGCCACCCGCTCGCCGCCCGGCAACGCCCGCACGTGACTCGAGAGCGGCTCAGCGCCGACCAGCGGCGGGCGTGTGGGCCGCCGCTCACCGCGCGCAGGCACGAGCACGGCGAGATCGCCGAGCCCGGCCTTCCGCGCCCGCTCGACGAGGCCTAGTGCCGACCCCGCGTCGGACGCGACGAGCGCCGCGGCCCGCCTGGCCAGCGCCGCCGCGACCGCACGCTCGTAGCCCGCGTCGACCTCGAGCAGCGACAGCGCGAGCCGTTCGCCCTCCTCTGCGAGCGCCCGCGCGGCGGGCGGCAGGCCTTCGCGCTCGGCGAGCGAGTGCTCCAGCGCAGTCAGCCGTTCACGAGCGAGCCTCGCCTGCTCCTTGACTGCCTCGCGCTCCGGATTCGCCCGCGTGCGCGGCAGCAGCGGCTCGGCACGCAGCCGGTCGGAGAGCTCCTGCGCGGCATCCCGTCGCAGTTCGAGCCGCTCGACAGAGCTGCGCAGCCGGTAGAGCGCCGAGGTCGCACCGTCCCCGCGACCGGCCGCGGCGGCGAGCTCCTCCTCGACCCGGTTGCGCTCGGCCAAAAGCGCCTCGAGCCGCTCGCCGGTGCGCTTGCGCTCGAGGCTCGCGGCGGTGCGCCGCTCCTCGACCTCCGCCAGCCGCTCGTCGATTCCTGCCAGGTCGAGCTCGGCCAGCCGTGCCCGCAGGCCCGCGATCTCGCCGCGTAGCTTCTCGGCCCGCTCGGCCGCGGTCGCCTGCAGCGCGAGCGGCCTGAGCCTCGTCTTCACCTCGGCCTCGAGGTCGCGTGCCCGCTCCACCTGGATCTGCACGCGCGCCAGCTTCAGCTCGGCCCGGTGCCGTCGCCGCTTGAACTTGCCGAGGCCGGCCGCGTCCTCGATCAGCGCGCGCCGCTCCTCGGGCTTCGAGGCGAGGATCTCCTCGACCTTGCCCTGGCTGATCACGGAGCCGTGGCTGCCGCCGAGCCCGACGTCCGCGAGCAGCTCGACCAGGTCGGTGCGGCGGACCGCGGCGCGGTTGATCAGGTACTGGCCCTCGCCGCCGCGGTGCAGCCGGCGCGTGACCGAGACCTCGCTGAAGTCGAGCTCCGGCAGCGCGCCGTCCTCGTTGTCGAACAGCAGCTCGACCTCGCAGAAGTCGGCTGGCGCATGCCCGGGCGAGCCGGCGAAGAGCACGTCGTCCGGCTTCTCGGCGCGGAGCTCATGCGGGCTCAGCGACCCCGAGGCCCAGAGCAGCGCGTCAGCCACATTCGACTTGCCGGAGCCGTTCGGGCCGACCACGACCGCGACCCCCGGCTCGAGGCGAACCTCGACCGCTTCGGGGAACGACTTGAAGCCGCGCAGCTTGATCGCTCGCAGGTGCACGCGAGCGGGAGGCTAAAGGGCGCGACGGATGCCGCCGCGCCCTTCGCCGTCACTCGGCCTGGGCCATCCCCAGGATCTGCTCACGCGACATCGTCCCGACCTGTTCGGGGTGGTCGCTCTGGACGTGCTGCTCGACGTTGGAGACGAGCTCGTCGTCGGTCTCGCCGCGAATGGTCTGCCCGCAGGGGCAGTCGACTTTCTGGGCCATGAGATCCCTCCTCGTCGCGGAGCCGGGAATCCTACGCCGCGCCGGCGAGACGGTCGAGCGCCTGCTTCGCCGCGTCCTGCTCGGCCGCCTTCTTGGAGCGGCCCGTCCCCACTCCCGCCTCCTCGCCGTCGACCACCGCGGCGCAGCGGAAGGTGCGATCGTGCGGGGGCCCGTCCACGTCGAGGACGTTGTAGACGACCTGCCGCCCCTGGCGCGCGAGCTCCTCCTGGAGCTCGGTCTTGTGGTCGACGTGGGTCGTGAGGGCGTAGGTGATACGCCCGTCGAAGGCGGCGACGACCGCCTCGCGGATCGGCTCGAAGCCGTGCTGCAAGTAGAGCGCCGCGAGCGAGGCCTCGAGCAGTGCGGCGAGCACGTTGCGGTTCTTCGAGAGCCGCTCCAGCTCGTCGGCGGGCGCCTGAGCCGCCCCGCGCTCGCTCAGCCGCTGCCCGAGGCCGAGCTCGCGCGCGACCACCGCGCAGCTCGCGCGCGAGACCACGTGCGAGCGGATCTTCGCCATCCGGCCCTCCGAGAAGTCCGGGTAGCGCTCGTACAGCGCGCGGGCCATCGCCAGCTCGAGCACGCTGTCGCCCAGGAACTCCAGCCGCTCGTACGACGACGCGCGGTCGGGCGCCCAGGAGCTGTGCGTGAAGACGTTCTCCAGCAGCTCGCCCGGCAGGTCGTCGATGAGCTCCATGAGCTCGCCGGGACGGCCCCCCGGTGCGCGGCTACTGGTGCGTTGAGACGTAGTCGACGGCTTGCCCGACGGTCTGGATCTTCTGCGCGTCCTCGTCCGAGATCTTGATCCCGAACTGGTCCTCCAGCTCCATGATCAGCTCCACGAGATCGAGCGAGTCGGCATCGAGATCTTCCTGGAAGGAAGCGTCCTCCGTGATCTCGTTCTCCTCGACGCCGAGCTGCTCCGTCAGGACTTCCTTGACCCGCTCGAACACTTCCTCTCGCGATGCTGCCATTTCACCTCACTTGCCGGGGACTTCAGAGCGCGCGGATGCTAACACTCTTTCCGGCAGGCGCTGCGCGAGTCTGCCGACGACGTCGTGCTCCACACCCCGCGCCGCGAGCCGGATTGCGTTCGCGATCGCGCGCTGCGAGGAGTTCCCGTGAGCGGCCACTGCCAGCCCGCGCAGGCCGAGCAGATAGGCGCCGCCGTACGTGTCCGGGTCGAGCTTGCTGCGCATCCCACGCGCGGCCGGCCGGATCAGCAGGCCCCCGAGCTTGCCGCGGCGGCTGGCCGTGATCTCCTCCCGCAGCGCGTCGAGAACCGTCGTGATCGTGCCCTCGAGCAGCTTGAGGACGACATTGCCGGTGAACCCGTCGCAGACGACCACGTCGGCTGCCCCGAGCAGCAACTCGCGGCTCTCGGTGTTGCCGGCGAAGTTCAGCCCCTCGGCGTCGGCCAAGAGGGCATGCGCCTCGAGCGTCAGCTGATTGCCCTTCTCCGGCTCCTCGCCGATCGAGAGCAGACGCACGTCGGGCTCCGGGATGTCGAGCACCTCCTGCGCGAAGACGGCGCCCATGTGCGCGAACTGGAGCAGATGCTCGGGCCGGGCGTCGGCGTTCGCACCCGAGTCGAGCAGCACCGAGGGCCCATTCTTGGCCGGGATCACGACCGCGATCGCCGGCCGCGCGACTCCGGGCAATCGCCGCAGCTCGAGGAAGCAGGCGGCGAGCATTGCGCCCGTGTTCCCGGCCGAGACGACCGCGTCCGCCTCACCCTGACCGACCGCGCGGCAAGCAGCGACGAGCGAGCTGTCCGGCTTGGACCTGACGGCCTCGGCCGGCTTCTCGTCCATCGCGATCTCCTGCGTCGTCTCGACGAGCGGCAGGCCGCCCGTGTCGAGGGCCGCGGGGCCGTAGAGGATCGGCTCGATGCCCTCGACTGCGGCCTCGAGTGCGCCCGCGACGACTTCCTCGGGCTCCTTGTCCCCGCCCAGCGCGTCGACTGCGACGCGGGTCATGTTCTTACGGAGCGGGGGTTCGGAGCGGCTCGATCTCGCGACCCGCGTACGTCTTGCAGTTCGGGCACATCCGGTGCGGCCGCTTTGGCCGTCCGCACTGCGGGCACGAGTTCACGCGCGGCGCCTCGATCTTGTGCGTCGCGCGGCGCTTGTCTCGGCGGGACTTCGACGTTTTCTTCTTGGGGACGGCCATCGGGCGGCGAGTATAGCCAGAGGAGGGTTTGACGGAATGGCGCTCGTCGCCGGGGCGCGATGGTCGTTCCGAGGCAAGGACGCAGGGAGCGTTCGTACCTGGAAGGTACGGGCGCGACTGAGGACGCGGCCTCGGGGCGAGCAGCGCGTTCCGGCGGCCAGCGGCCGTTTCGTCGAGCCCTCCCAAACCAGCCTTTTGCCAAGGCTTAACCGAAGCCTTCCGCTCTCTTCGCCCGGCGTTGCCCGCCGCGAACCGGCCCGCGCCGAACCTGTGGACACGACAAACGAGCGAAGGAGGAACGGCATGTACAAGATCGCGGCAATCATCGGAGGTGTCCTGCTGATGGCCGGCGTGGCACTCGCTGGCACGGTGTCGGGCGTCGGCTCGTCGACGAGCCCCACGATCGGCCAGACGATCCCCATAACCGTGACGACCGTGCGGCAGGAAGACGGCGCGGCGGAGCCCGAGCGGCGGCATGGACGCGAGGCCGAGGCGCGTGGGCGCGCCAACGAGCCCGGCGAGGATGTGCGCCACGAGGACCGCGCCACGGAGCCGGAGCCGGGCGCCGACCGCGGCCGCAACCGCGGGCGGCATGGCGGCGATGACGGCGGGCACTCCGGTCACGGCCACGGCGGCGACGACTGATTCCCCCCGGAAGACGAGGCGGTCCGCGGCCCCTCTCCCGGGCCGCCTCGTCGTCGTCACAATTCGCCCGATGAGCAGGCCGAAGCGCACGATCCTCCTCGTGGAGGACGAGACCTCGATCCGCGATCCACTGGCGGAGGTGCTGCGCACCGAAGGCTTCGAGACGCTGGTCGCCGGGTCGGTGGGCGAGGCGCTCGAGCAGGCGCGGCGCGGCCCCGACCTCGTCTTGCTGGACGTGATGCTCCCCGATGGCTCCGGCTTCGAGGTCTGTCGTGA
>Ga0307312_10000911_pt1 | contig 14673 bp, 14 predicted proteins | sample ER_DNA_202_FD_194489 | JGI IMG/M metagenome (GOLD analysis project Ga0307312, IMG submission 194489) | Bulk soil microbial communities from the East River watershed near Crested Butte, Colorado, United States - ER_DNA_202 | ecosystem: Environmental > Terrestrial > Soil > Floodplain | place...
CCGGCGAGGCGCGGGCAGTTCCTGTCGCGCGTGCTTGGCTATGAGAAGCTGCGAATTGCGCAGGAGCTGACCCGCGAGAAACGAAACCGGGTGCGTGCGTCGATTGACGGCATGCAGCGCGGGATGGCGGATCCCGAAGCGGTTCTGCGATCGCTGGCGGAAGCGGCGTCGCGAAAGGAGCAGGCCGAAGCGCGGGCGCACCAGGCCGCGCATCGCGGAGCGGTCAGGCAGCGGGAGATGATGGCGGTCGAGCCGCGGTGGGAGATGGTGCAGCGCCAGCGCGAGCAATCCGCGCAGCTGCTCACCCAGATTACCGTTGCCGAAGAAAAGGAGGCAGCGCTCCATCGCGACGCCGAGCGAATTATCCGCGAGCTTGAGGGAGTGCAGGCGGCGCGTTCGCAGCTCGACAGCCTGCGTGAGAGCATCGAGCCGCTGTTCGCGCTCAACGTCGAGCTAGCGGCCCTGAACACGCTCTATCGCGAAGAGGGCCGCCGCAAGACTCTGCTCGAGGCGGAGACGGCCTTACGCGAGGAGATCACGCGCCTCGAGGAGCGCCACTCGAAGATCGAGCGAGCGCCAGCGATCGAAGAAGAGGCTACCCTCGAGCTGGAGACAAAGCGGTCGGAGCTCGAGGACGCGCAAGGATTCCTCGAAGCGCGCCGCACCGAATGGGTGCGCGATCGCCAGGAAGCGCAGACGAAACGGGAGGCGCTCAGGCAGCAGTACGCAGAGCTCAAGCAGCAGCGGGACCGCGTCGTCTCACTCGGAGAGGATGGTGCGTGCCCGACATGCAGCCGCCCACTAGGAGGAAGCCTTCACACGGTCGTCGAACACCTCGATGAGCTGATGGAGACGGTGAACGTAGACGGCAACTACTACAAGGCGCGCGTCGAGCAGCTCGAGCACATGCCCGAGGACGTTCAGCACCTCGACGAGAAGAGACGGCTATTGATGCAGGAGGTGGGCACCCTCGAGCGCAAGCTCGCGAAGGTGCAGCTGGCGGTGCAGGAGTTGGGAACCATCGTGCGCGACATCGCGTCCAAGCAGCAGCGGCTGGTGCAAATGCTTCGCGACATCTCCAGGATTCCTCCCGGCTACGATCCGCTGCGGCACAATGAAGTCATCCTCGAAGTCGAACGCTTGACGCCGATCGAAGCCGAGGCCGCGCGCTTTCAGGCGATGCTCGAGCGCGAGCCGCAGCTCAAGCTCGAGCAGACGCGCATCGCGCAGGATGTTATGCGCGTGCAATCAACCCTGGGAACCCTTCGCACGCGGCGCGCTCAGATCTCCTTCACCGAAAAGGATTTCAATGAGCTGAAGGCGGAGTACGACCGCGTCCGCCTGGAGCTGCAGGAATCGAAGGTTGCGGCGGCGCGCGCCCAGGAGCAGGTGTCGAGCGCGACCGCCGCCCTGGCCGCGGCGCAGGAGGCGGCCGAGGATCTGAAGAAGAAGGTGGCGGAGCTTGACGTGCTCCAGTCCGACCGGCGCCTCCATGAGGAGCTGGATCGCGCTTTCTCAGATCTCCGGACCGATCTCAATTTCCAGCTGCGGCCAGAGCTATCGGAGCTGGCCAGCGCATTCCTGAGCGAGCTGACAGATGCTCGGTACACCGAGCTCGAGCTCGACGACCAATACAACATCGTCATTCTCGAGGACGGGATTCCGAAGCCGGTGCTGTCTGGTGGAGAGGAGGACCTGGCCAATCTCGTGCTGCGGCTCGCAATTTCACAGATGATCGCGGAGCGTGCGGGGCAGAGCTTCTCTCTGCTCATTCTCGATGAAGTTTTCGGTTCGCTCGACGAAGCGCGGCGCCTGAACGTCGTCGAGTTGTTGCGCGGACTCCAGGATCGGTTCGAGCAGGTGATTCTCATCACCCATATTGAGCCGGTGCGCGAAGGTTTGGATCGCGTGATCAACGTGAGCTACGATGCGGATCAGGGGTGTTCGGTGGTAACACAGAGTGAGAACGACGATGCGTTCGGCGAGGAGAGGGAGGGGGAGCCACCCGCCGCAGACGGGTCTCCGAGGTCGCGGCGAATCTTCACCGAGGAATACGTCGAAAGCACCGGCGCTGGAGCGGGGGCCTGATGGCGTTCGTCCGCAACTGGAGGCACGCGTGGGTGGCGGAGACGCCGGAGCGAGTCAGCATCCGCGAGATCATCGCTCTCAACGCCGTGTTCAGCGAGGCGTTCACCGAGCGTTACCGGAAGGACGGGATGGTCGGTGTTCGGGTGCCGCACCTGAATCCAGCGGTATGGAAGTTCGCGATCACCGACGCGGAAGATGGCGCCATGATCTGGCGCAACGCGCGCGACGGAATCGCTGCATTCAACATGGTGCACCGTTCGGGTGTCGAGGGGTGGATGGGTCCGCTTGCGGTGCATCCCGATTACCAGGGACAGGGAATCGGAAAAATGGTGGTGTCCACTGGCGTTGACTGGCTGAAAAAGGCCGGTGCCAGGGTGATCGGCCTGGAGACGATGCCGCGGACGATGGACAACGTCGGGTTCTATTCGACCCTCGGCTTCACGCCGGGGAACCTCACCCTCACGGTGACTCTGGAGGCGGCGCGCGCCGGACTCCAGGCGACAGCGATGTCCGCTCTCAACCCGCACGAGCGAGAGCTCGCGCTGAGGCAGTGCCGGCAGCTGCTGGAGAAGCTGGCGCCGGGCTACGACTACACCCGCGAGATCATACTCACTGCGCAGCACCAGCTCGGCGACACGCTCTTCATGCGGCAGGCCAACGAAATCCTGTCTTTCGCGGTTTGTCATTCAGTCCCGCTGGTCGAAGGACGCGCGACGGAAGAGATGCGCGTCCTCAAGATGGTCGCCGCCACGGAAGGCGACTTCGATCATCTCGTGACGCAGCTCTCAGCGCACGCGCGGGTGAAAGGGTCGAAGCGCGTTGCGATCAGGGTCCAAGGGCAATACAGCGACGTATACCGCCGGCTGGTGGCGCGCGGCGCGAGGGTGAGGTGGACCGATCTACGCATGTCGCTCCACGACTACGCGGAGTCGCGGCCGGGTGGTGGTGGGATCGTGCTGTCCAATTGGGAGATCTGAGAATGGCGAAAAAGGCTCGCGGTAAAGCCACCAAAAAAGTCAACAGCAGCGCCCGGAAAAAGACCCAGGGCGCAGCCGCGCAAAAATCTCGCAAGAATTCTTCCGGCAAAGAGGAGGCGCTTCTGCTCGTCGGCACCATGAAAGGCGCCTTCGTGCTGCGCTCCGACAAATCACGCCGGAAGTGGAAGATCGAAGGACCGCATTTCCGCGGTGAGGCAGTCTACGCACTCCTCCACGACACGCGCACTGGACGAGGCCGGACTTTCGCCGCGACCAACAGCATGCACTGGGGTCCGACGCTCCGCACCAGTGACGACAAGGGTGCCACGTGGAGCGCGCCCGGCCCGCAGACCGTGCGTTTTCCGGCGGAGTCCGGCCGCGCCCTCGCGCAGATCTGGCAGATCGCGCCGGGCCGGACAACGGAGCCCAACGTTTTTTATTGTGGGGTTGAGCCCGCCGCGCTCTTCGAGTCGCGTGATGGCGGAAACACCTGGGAGCCCAACAAGGGACTGCTCAACCACGAGCACCAGCCGAAGTGGCAACCAGGCGGGGGCGGACTCTGCCTGCACACGATCGTCCTCGATCCGAAGAATTCGCGGCGGATGGCGATCGCAATGTCGACGGGCGGAGTGTACAGATCAGATGATGGTGGCAAGAGCTGGCGTGCGCGAAACGTTGGCGTCCGCGCGCAGTTCATGCCCGAGGAACACAGGTATCCAGAGTTCGGGCAGTGCGTTCACAAGGTCGTCCACCACCCTTCGCGGCCGGAGCGACTCTTTCTTCAGAACCACTGGGGTTTGTACAGGAGCGATGACTGGGGCGACAGCTGGCAGGACATCGCCAACGGCGTGCCCTCGGATTTCGGGTTTGCGATGCAGATGCATCCTCACGACCCCGACACCGTGTACATAGTGCCGATCGAAGCAGACATGTTTCGGGCGACACCGGAAGCCAAGCTGCGGGTGTATCGAACCAAGAATGCCGGTGTAAGCTGGCACGCTCTCACGAAAGGGTTGCCACAAAGCGATGCCTACGAAAACGTGTTGCGTGACGCGCTCACCGCGGATTCATTCGACTCCGCCGGAATTTATTTCGGGACGAGAAGCGGAAAGTTGTTTGCGTCGCGCGACGAAGGGGATAGCTGGGAAGAACTGGCGGACGGGCTTCCTCCGATCGTGTGCGTGAAGGCCGCCGTCGCGGGGGCTGCTTGATCAGGCTCGAGCTCCCGAAGGCGCTCTGCGCGTACGCCGATGAGAATTCGTCGCTCGTGCTCGAGGGTCCCGTCGGGACTGTCGGCGATGCGCTCGTAGCACTGCGCCGTAAAGCGCCGGCGGCGCTCGATCGCATCATGGACGAGCAGGGAGCGGTGAGGCGGCACGTCAACGTGTTCGTCAACGGGGAGAACATCCGGTATCTCGACGGGTTGAGCACCCCGGCCAGCGATGGCGCCACGATTCTTGTGATCGCCGCCGTCAGCGGCGGGTAGTGGAGCACGTCGTGAAATCCCTCGACACCGATCTCGAGCTTCTCAAAACCGAGCTGGAGCGTCTCGACTACGTCGTGGTGCAGCACGGCGACCACATCTGCGTGCGGCTGCCCCTCGTCTCGAGTGTGCGCATCCGCCACACGGACGATCGGTTTCGATTCGTGCCGCAGTTCGGTCCGTTTCGTCGAAGCGGCGGATTGCTCGTCACATCCGGCGTGTCGGTAGCAGCGGTGGGGGCAGCAGCACTGGCTTTTGGAGCGGCACCGTTGACGCTCGTGGTCGGCTTCCTCGGGATGGTCGCGCTCGCTCACGATGCTTGTCGCTTCGTCCTCACCGAAGGTTGTCTGACGCGACTTCAGCAGCTCATAGCGTCATCCGGCGCTTTGAGCTCGCGCAGCAAGCCGCCGGCGCTGGGGATTTCTACGAGCCAGAGACCTGAACTGCCAGAAAGAGCGCCATCGACGGTCCTGGATCAGCGCGTTGCCGATCAATCGCCCGGTGTGCGTTGAAGCTCAAACCCGTCACGAAGGATTCGCTCGACCTCAGTGATGACAACGCGAGCGTCGGTGACCCGCCAAAGACCGGGAAGGCGTTGGAACATGCCACGGAGAAGCACGTCAAGCGGATCTCGGAGGCGCAGCGAGTCCTCTACGCGGATGGGCGCTACGCGCTGCTGATCGTTCTGCAGGGCAGGGACGCGTCGGGCAAGGACGGAACCATAAGGAAGGTGTTCACCGCGGTAAACCCGCAGGGTTGCACGGTGTCGAGCTTCAAGGTGCCGACGGAGCTCGAACAGCGACACGACTTCCTATGGAGGGTCCATGCGCAGGTTCCGGCCCGGGGGATGATCGGAATCTTCAACCGGTCGCACTACGAGGACGTGATAGTGCCGCGGGTGCGAGGATGGATCACGAAGAAGGAGTGTTCGGCGCGCTACGACCAGATCAACGACTTCGAGGAAATGCTGAGCGAGAATGGCACCGTCATCCTCAAGTTCATGCTCCACATCTCACGCGACGAGCAGAAGCGCCGCCTCATAGAGCGGCTGACCGACGAGACGAAGAACTGGAAATTCCGGAAGGGCGACCTCGAGGACCGCGCGCAGTGGGACGACTTCACGAAAGCCTATGAGGGGGCGCTGAGCCACACCAGCACGGAGCAGGCGCCGTGGTATATCGTTCCCGCGGACGACAACGATGTCCGTGACTGGCTGGTAGCGCGCACGATTGCGGATGCGCTGGAGAAACTGGATCTCAAATACCCGCCTGCCGATCCATCCGTGCTGAACCTTCACTTCGAGTGAGAGCCCGCTCGTTTCTGCCAGCCTGCGTCGTCCTGATTGCCGCCTGCAGAGGCGAGCAGGGCTCGTTCACCGACGATAGTCCGTTCGACTACAAGACCCGCATGTTCGTCGCCGACGAAGACAGCTCTGGCACTTTCGTGTGCTTCGCGGCGAAAGACACGACCGTACTGCCCGGAACGCGCGCGACGATTGTATTCACCGGATTTCCACAGCACAGCGCCGTCGGACGCGTTACGTCGCGGGCCAAGCTCCCATGCATCCCAGGTCCACCGATGCCACCGATGGACAGCATGCAGTACATCGCAGAGATGCCGCACGATACCTCGGATCGTATCGGAGTCCCGGTGATATTGCTGGGTCGCGTCGCTGATCCGGTTCAGCGTGGCGACACCGTGACCATCGCAGTCGAGCCTGGACAACCGCCAATACGTTTCCGCGTGTGCGCGAGCACCGAGGGGCTGCACGCAACGGCGTGGGCAGGGGTGCCAATCACTTCACCGCGGCGCTGGCACGCGTACTACTACCTCGGTTACGACGTCGATCCGACTTGCGACGAAAAGGAATATGCGCCGGAGCAAGACGCTTCTGCGAAACACAACGGCAACTGAACAAGATCTCAGGCGTCAGAAGTGCAGCTGCCAGAAGTTCAGGTTCACGACGTTTGCACCTGCCTCCTGACAGCTGCGCATCTCTCTCCCCTGACATCTTGTTCAGTTGCAGTTGATTCAATCGCAGTAACTGCTTGACGCATCAGCGTCCGCGGCCTACGTTCGACTCGCCACTTATCTAGCGTAACTCGTATGCAAAGACGCGAAGTCGTACGCTTTCTGGGTGCTGCCCTCGCGCTCCCGTTTCTGCCAAGCGGCGCCGATGCGGCGATCGAGCTCGGCGAAAGTATTCATCGCCGCCTGGGCGATGTGCCGTTCAGAACACTGAACAAGCAGCAGCAGGCGCTGGTGACGAAGATCGCGGAGATGATCATTCCGGAGACGGATACTCCCGGCGCGACCAGCGTGAAGGTGCCGGAGTTCATCGACCTCATTCTCACCGAATGGGCGAGCGACGACGAGAGAGCTGCTTTCCTGGCGGGGCTCACCGACATCGATGCACACGCAGCCGCCCTCGGTACGCCACGCTTTGTCGACATGCCGCCGGCAGGCCAGCTCGAGCTGTTCACAACTCTCGACGTCAAGCGCACAGACAAAGCCGGCGCGGGACACGCGGTTGTCCGGCTCAAGGCTCTCACTGTGTATGGCTACTTCACTTCCAGAGTGGTCCAGCAGGACATCCTGAAGACGCGGATGTTCTTCAACGGCTACGACGGCAACGTCCCGTTCACTCCGGCGGTCTGAGAAAATGCCAGACAATTACGATGCGATCGTTGTCGGCTCCGGAATATCAGGCGGATGGGCGGCAAAGGAGCTTACTGAGCACGGACTGAAGACGATTGTCCTCGAGGCGGGCCGCCCGATCGATCCAGCCGTCGATTACGTCGAGCACGTGATGCCGTACGAGAAACGATATCGGGGCATGGGCGATCGCAATCGCCTGCAGCGCTATCAGCCGATTCAATCCCAGTGCGGCGCGTGCGACGAATACGCGGGCAAGTTCTTCGTCAACGATCTCGACAATCCGTACTCGACGCCCGAGGGGAAACCGTTCTCCTGGATACGCGGCCGGCAGGTCGGCGGAAAGTCGATCATGTGGGGCCGGTGTGTGTTCCGCTGGAGCGATCTCGACTACGAGGCGAACGCGAAGGAAGGCGTAGCGGTCGACTGGCCGCTCCGGTACAAGGACGTGGCGCCGTGGTGGAGCTACGTCGAGAAGTTCGTCGGCATCCAGGGCCGTCCCGAGGGTCTCGCGCAGCTGCCCGATGGGGAGTTCCTCAAGCCGTGGCCGATGAACGCGGCGGAGCAGAAAGGCCGGGAGATTTTGCTCACCAAGTTTGGTGGCGAGCGACTGATCACCAACATGCGACTCGCGGTACTGACGGAGGACCACCTCGGCAGGCAGAAGTGTCATCTGTGCGGCAACTGTTATCGCGGCTGCGTGACACTGTCGTATTTCAGCAGCCTCAACTCGACGCTGCCAGCGGCGCGGAAGACGGGGAATCTGACGCTGCGACCGTTCAGCGTCGTGCACAGCGTCATCTACGACCCGAGCACGAAGAAAGCGACTGGCGTTCGAGTCGTCGACAGCAACACCAAGGAAATGTTCGACGTCAAGGCGAAGGTGATCTTCCTCTGCGCGGCAGCGCTGGAATCGACGCGAATCCTCCTCAACTCCGCCACTGCCGAGTTCCCGAACGGGCTGGGCAACTCGAGCGGCGAGCTCGGCCACAATCTCATGGATCACATCATGGGTGGCGGCGCGACGGGAGAGCTGCCGTGGGCGAAGGATCGGAGGGAAGTGGGCAGACGCCCCGATGCGATTTACGTCCCGCGATTCCGCAACGTGAAGACGAAGCACCCTGATTTCCAGCGTGGCTACGGATTCGAGGGAAGGGCCGAGCGCGCCGGATGGGAGCGTGGGGCTGAGATGGCGGGGTTCGGAGCGGGCTTCAAGAAATCGCTGATCGGGGATCTGGGTCCGTGGGAGATGTCGTTTGACGGATTCGGCGAGATGCTGCCGCGCCACGAGAACTACATCGAGATCGATCCGCATCTGGTGGATGCGTGGGGAATTCCGGCGCTGCGCATCCACTGCGCGTACAGCGACAACGAGCTGAAGATGCAGGACGACATGGTAGTGACGGCAACCGAAATGCTGGAGGCGATGGGCGCGAAGAACATCAGAACCTTCAAAGAGAACAATGCGCCTGGCCTCGTGATCCACGAAACGGGGACGGCGCGCATGGGCCGCGATCCGAAAACGTCGGTGCTCAACTCCCACAACCAGCTTTGGGACGTTCAGAACGTGTTCATGACCGACGGGGCGTGCATGACTTCGACGGCGAACCAGAATCCGAGCATCACCTACATGGCGCTCACGGCGCGGGCCGTGGATTACGCGGTTGGCCAGATGAAGAGGCGACAGCTCTAGTCATTCTTTGTTCAGGAGGGTGCATGGTGGGAATACTCGCGCTGTGGCTTCCAATCCTGCTTTCCGCTGTCATCGTCTTCGTCGTGAGCTCGATCATCCACATGGCTTCGCCCTGGCACAAGAACGACTATCCCAGAGTGGCGAACGAGGACCAGCTGAGGAATGCGCTCAGACCGCTGGTGATCCCTCCGGGTGACTACATGGTCCCTCGACCGGCGAGCAGAGAAGACCTGCGCTCGCCGGAGTTCGCCGAAAAGGTGAGACAGGGACCAAACATCATCCTCACCGTTCTGCCCAACGGTCCGTGGTCGATGAGGCGGAACCTCTCACAGTGGTTCCTGTACGCGCTGGTAGTGGGTGTGTTTGCAGCCTATGTCGCGGGACGCGCTCTTCCTCCCGGTTCACCGTACCTCGCCGTGTTCCGATTCGTCGGCACGACCGCATTCATCGGGTACTCGGTCGCCCTCTGGCAGATGTCGATCTGGTACCGCCGCTCCTGGAGCATCACTGCCAAGGCGACGGTCGATGGACTGATCTACGGTCTCCTCACGGCCGGCACCTTCGGATGGCTCTGGCCACGATAGGTCAAGAGGCGACCACGATGCTCCATCGAGGGGAGTTTCAATAGCGTCAAAATCCAGCCGGTGGACGCTGGTCGCGACGATCCTCGCGTCGAGCATGACGTTCATCGACGGAACGGTCGTCAACGTCGCGCTCCCCGCGCTTCAGGCAGATCTTCACGCCACGATTACGGACGTCCAATGGGTCGTCGAGGCATACGCCCTGTTCCTGGGGGCGTTGATTCTCGTCGGCGGTGCGATGGGCGACCAGCTCGGCCGCAAACGAGTCTTCCTCTTCGGCGTGTTGTCGTTCACCGCCGCGTCAGTCTTCTGCGGCCTCGCGACATCACCTCGCGTGCTCATAATCGCGCGTGCGCTTCAGGGGATTGGCGCTGCGTTCCTGGTGCCCGGAAGCCTCGCCATCATCAGCGCGACGTTTAGCGATGCGGAGCGCGGTCGCGCAATCGGTACCTGGTCGGGGTTCAGCGCGATCACCACCGCTATCGGCCCCGTCATAGGGGGATGGTTGATCGAGCACGTGAGCTGGCGCGCTGCGTTCTTCATCAACGTTCCCCTGAGCGTGATAGTGGTCGTGTTATCGCTCCGGTTCATGGAGGAGAGCCGCGATCCGGCTCGGAGCGCCACCATTGATTGGAGTGGAGCGCTCCTCGGCGTTCTCGGACTCGGTGGAATTGTCTTCGGCCTGCTCGAATGGCCGCCGCTGGGTCCGAGCAACCCACTGGTGATCGGCTCGCTGGTGCTGGGTACCGTATGCCTCGTGTTGCTCGTGGTCGTGGAGCGACGCGCGCGCAATCCGATGATGCCCCTCGACCTGTTCCACTCCCGGACGTTCAGCCTCGCCAACGTGCTGACGCTTCTGTTGTACGGCGCGCTCGGAGTCGTACTGTTTCTGCTTCCGCTCTATCTCATACAGGTGCAGCACTATTCGGCCACTGCAGCCGGAGCGGCACTGGCACCGTTCGCAGCAATCATGTTCACGCTGTCGCGATGGGCGGGCGGCCTCGTGGCGCGAACCGGACCAAGACTTCCGTTGACCGTGGGTCCCGCCATCGCCGCTTTCGGAATCGCGCTGTTTGCGCGTGGCGGGATCAGCGGCTCCTATTGGTCGACTGTGTTTCCAGCTGTTTGCCTGCTCGGGCTTGGCATGACGATTACCGTTGCGCCGCTGACTACGACGGTCATGGGCGCGGTCGAGACCCACCGCGCCGGAGTCGCGTCCGGCATCAACAATACCGTTGCCCGGGTCGCGGGACTTCTCGCGATCGCCGTGTTCGGCGTCTTGCTGTCGAACAGGTTCGACGCCGAGGTAAAGCCGCGACTCGACCGTCTGGGGCTGCCTACGGCTGCGCGGACCGAGATCGAGAACCAGCTCCCGAAGATGGCTGGCGCCGAGCTGACAAACGTGGAGCTGGAGCCACCGCAGCGTACAGCCGTCCTGCTCTCGATCGACGAAGCCTTCGTCTCAGGTTTCCGGCTGGTCGCCATCGGGTCGGCGCTACTTGCGCTGGCTGCGGGTGCGTTTGGCGCAGCGATTCGGAATCCATCGAAGTCGACCACAAGATCAAGCGCTTAATGTTGATGGGGACTGCCTCTCGGGCCGGCCACTCAGACGGAAGTTTCATCCGGATGAGGCGGATTTTACGGATTACTCGGATGGATCCGTGTGGCGATATGGTTCCTCTCGCCTAAGTCTTTTCTTTTGTTGTCTCGAAAGAGAGATCCGTTTGGCGAACCGAAGCATCCCGAGCGTAGTTCCCAAAAAAACCCTGCCCTGGTTTTACGTGCTCTCACGCGAAGAGGAGCGATCCGAGTAATCCGTTCAATCCGCCTCATCCGGATGAAACTTCCGTCCGGGTGGCTTGTCGCGGCGGAGGCGGTCCCGCAGAGGCATACCTCCTGCGTCCGTTGTGAATCCCTCAAGGAGATCATATGACGACCACGACGATCGAAAAAGAGCTTGTCGAGCTGGAGACGCAGTACTGGCAGGCCATCAAGGACAAGGACGTGGAAACGGCGATGCAGCTGACGGATGACACATGCGTCGTCACCGGCGCGCAGGGTGCCGCGAGCATCGACCGGAAAGCATTCGCGGGAATGCTCAACAGCCCCGCGTGGACGCTCAATGCGTTCGAGTTCATTGGCGACGTGATAACGCGGACAGTCACCGACGACGTAGCAGTCGTTGCCTACAAGGTGAGGGAGCAGCTGACGGTCGATGGGAAGCCCCTCACGTTCGAGGCGGCCGATGCTTCTACCTGGGTTCGTCGCGACGGGCGGTGGTTCTGCGCGCTCCACACCGAATCGATTGCGGGTGATCCCTTCGGTCGCGACCGTCGCTAATCACTCCCAGCGGAAGACCTTCGTCGAGAGTGCGGTGTAAGCCGCGAAGAGCACGAGCAACGCGGCGACATCCACCCAGTGCGCGCCCCAGCCTGATCCGTCCCACACGCCGTCGAGGAGCGCTACGGCGTGTGTGGTCGGAAGCAGGTACGCGAGTGCTTTGAGCGCGCGCGGCAGCCGGTCCACGGGAAAGAACAACCCTGACAACGCCAGCATCGGGTAGAGCGTTGCCCCACTGACCAGCCCTGCGAATCGCGCCGTCGGCACCACACTGGCGATCACGAAGCCGAGTGAGAGGATGCTGAGCGTGCTGAGCAGCACGGCCACCGTGAAGCTGAACACGTTCACCTGCATCACGCCCGGAAAGAGCCGCCGGCCGGCGAGCAGCAGCAGGGCGAGACTCATCACCGTAAAAATGAGCTTCACCACCACGTGCGCTCCCAGGATCGTAACTGGCGACAGTGGCGTGGCGCGCAGGCGCTTGAGGATCCCTCCTTCTCTGTAGATGGAGATGATCGCAACGAGTGATTGCACCGCGCTGATCGCGATCAGCACCGCCGCGAGGATCGCTGCGTTGAACGGAATTTCGACTTGCGTCATGTTCACCGGTTTAGCGGAGCCGAATGCGCGCCCCAGAACGATGAACAGTACGACCGGCATCACGAGCGTCCCGACGAACCCCATCGGCTCGCGGGTGAAAATCTTGGTCTCCACCCAGGTGAGCTTCCAGAATCCCCGCAGAAACCGAGGCTGCATCGTCAGTCCCTGATCCCGTGGCCGGTGAGTTTGAGGAACACATCTTCGAGCGTCGGCATCTCGGTACGGAAGCCGCGCACACGAATGCCCTCGCGTGCTATGAAGTTGATCACCTCGGTTACGAAGTCGTCGCCCGCGCCGCGAATCGTGTACGTCCCCGCGCTTCCCTCGGCGCGCTCGACCACGCCCAGCGTCTGCATTCGTGCAGCGACATCGGCATCATCGCTCGTGAACACGACCGTCTGTTCGGGGCAGTGCTTCCGCACCAGCTCGTCGGGCGTTCCCACCTCGATGAGGCGTCCGTGTTCGATGATTGCCACGCGGTCGCAGAGACGTTCGGCCTCCTCCATGAGGTGGGTCGTGAGGAACACCGTGGTGCCGCGGTCCCTGATGCCGGTCACGAGGTCCCAGATCGTGCGACGCGCTTGCGGGTCGAGGCCGGTGGTGAGCTCGTCGAGGAACACCACTTCTGGTTCGTGAATGAGCGCCAGCGCGATGAAGAGACGCTGCTTCTGTCCGCCCGAGAGCGTCATGAACCAGGCGTTGCGCTTGGCTTCGAGTCCGAGCCGCGCGAGCAGCGCGTCGGTGTCTACGACGCGGGTGTAGAGCGACCGCCAAAGGTCCACCGCCTCCCAGACCTTGATCCGCTTCTGCAGGTGCGCCTCCTGCTGCTGCACGCCGATCCGCTGCCGGAGCGCGTTGGCATCACGCCGTGGATCGAGGCCGAGCACTGAGATCGTTCCCTTTTCGGGGACGCGGTTGCCCTCTACGCACTCCATCGTGGTGGTTTTTCCGGCGCCGTTGGGACCAATCAGGCCGAAGATCTCGCCCTCGAACACTTCCAGCGAAACATCGTCCACGGCTACTACGCGGCCGTAGCGTTTGCCGAGGTTGGAGACGGAGATGACGGGCTTCAATCAGCCCCGCTCGAAAAGCGACCTGAACGCGTTCTTCGCGGTGATGCGCCTCAGATACTGAAGCTCGTCCGCCGCGAACGGGATCGGCACGACCTTGAAGTACTCGGTGAGCGCATTGTGTGCGACGGTATTATCAAGCGCGAGCAAATCGAGCAGGCTCGATGTCACCGGGGGATTTGGCAGGACACGTTCGGCAAGCGCCACGAGTGGGCGGAGAACCTTGATCGGCACGCCCACGAGCTTCCTGTCGGTATTCATGGCCGTCAGGATCCGTTCCGTCATCTCGCGGAGTGTCAGCGGCACGGCACCGCCCAAGTCGTACACCTGATTGACGGTCTCCTTTTTCTCGAGGGACAGACGGACGACGCGCGCGACATCGTCGACGGCAATCGGCTGAAAGCGCGCGGTCCCGCCTCCAGGTAGCGGAAAGATTGTCGGCGTGAGTCGGATCAGGCGTCCCAGCACGTTCACGAACTGGTCTTCCGGCCCGAAGATCACTGACGGGCGAAGTACGGTCCACCTCAACCCGCTAGTCTTGACCGAGTCTTGCGCGACTCCCTTGCTGTGGAGAAAGGGATAGGGTGAACGGCTGTCGGCGCCGTTCTGGGACATGAAGATCAGCCGCTGAACACTCTGCGCGCGCGCTGCGGAGATCAGTCGCTCCGTAGCCGCGGTGTTCGACTCGGTGTAGCTCTCGCCCTTCCTCTCGATCGCGATCGCCGCGAGGTGTACCACCGCCCCGCACCCGCTCAGCGAGCTTCGTAGTGCCGTGGCGTCCCGTACATCACCCACACGGAATTCAACGGGCAGCTGGCCGAGCGCCATCGCTGCCTTCGCGGGGTCCCTGATCAGCGCCCTGACCTGCCAGCCGTTTTTCGACAGCTCCCGGCACGTATGGATGCCGACGAGACCCGACGCACCTGTTACCAGGACCGGCTGCTTCTTGTTGGCGGAGTACGGTTGAGGCTGCTCGGCGACGGCGGTAGCGGGTCCTTCGCTCCCGTAGGAGTACGACCCGCGGGAATCCATCAACCCTTACCGCCGCGGTCCACGCCCCGCGTTCCGCGGACGGCGATGCGATAAATCAGAAGAAACATCCCCATCGTGAGGAGGATATGGATCCATCCCGGAGCTGTGCTGGTGAACGTAACGAATGCCCACACCGCGAGCATTACAATCGCTG
>Ga0307312_10000912_pt1 | contig 14665 bp, 14 predicted proteins | sample ER_DNA_202_FD_194489 | JGI IMG/M metagenome (GOLD analysis project Ga0307312, IMG submission 194489) | Bulk soil microbial communities from the East River watershed near Crested Butte, Colorado, United States - ER_DNA_202 | ecosystem: Environmental > Terrestrial > Soil > Floodplain | place...
CGCCGCCGAGTCCACCGCCCGCTCCATAGATGATCGCTCGCTTGTTCTCGAGCAGCTGTGTCATTTCGTAACTCCTTGGTTTGCTATTTGTCCCGCTCTCACAACCAGGTCGGAGCAGTTACCTCCTTCTCGACATCGGATCGCCAGATCGCGGGCAGGAGACAATCGGGTCGTGGGGAAGCTTTACGGCGAGCTCGCCGTGTGGTGGCCGACCTTCTCGACGCCCGCGGAGTATCGCGAGGAGGCTGCGTTCTTCGAACGCGTGCTGAAAGAGTCGATCGATCCCGCCCCCCGCAGCCTCTTGGAGCTGGGATCGGGTGGTGGGAACAACGCCTCTCACCTTAAGGCGAGATTTCATATGACTTTGGTTGACATCTCCCCTCACATGCTCGCAGTGAGCCGCACGCTCAACCCCGAGTGCGAGCACCTCGAGGGCGACATTCGCACGCTTCGTCTGGGCCGAACTTTCGACGGCGTTTTCGTTCACGACGCCATCTGCCACATGACGACGGAATCCGATCTGCGTGCAGTACTGCAGACCGCCTTCGACCATTGCCGCCCGGGTGGGGCCGCCCTTTTCGCGCCCGACTTCGTGCGCGAGACATTTGTCGAGAACACCGACCACGGTGGAAACGACACCGACCAGGGTAGCGTCCGCTTCCTGCAGTGGACGACCGATCCGGACCCAAGCGACACGTCCTACTTTGTCGACTTCGCGATCCTGATTCGTGATCGCGAGGGCAACCTCCGCGTCGAGCACGACCGTCATACGTATGGCCTATTCGAACGAGCGGTATGGCGGCGTCTCCTACGTGAGGTCGGGTTCGCAGTGAACACCAAACGCGCAGTCGTGGGTGACTTTGGTCGCGACCTCTTCGTGGGCCGGCGCGGACGTTAGGCGTCAAGTACAAGAGTTCCCCATTTCATGTCTGCCTCCCCTACGATCTGTCTGCTTTAACCGCGGCTCGCTGCCAGAGGAGGAGGGGACTCATGGCGAACAGGGCTCCACAGGCGGACATGGCACGGCTCCAGAGAGACGCGATAGGTCTCGCTCCAGTTCTCTTTCAATCCATCACCCACATGGCGCCCGCGGCGGCAGTCGCCTTTTCGATCATCTTCGCCGTCACCTATGCCGGTGGCGCGACGCCGCTGGCTGTGATCCTTGCGCTCGTCGCGTGTTTGACAGTGGCGATCAGCATCAGCCAGCTGGCCCGCCACCTGCCCTCAGCAGGGGGCCTCTATACATACGCGGCGCGCGGCCTACACCCGACGGTCGGCTTCTTCGTGGCCTGGGGATTCATGCTGGCCGAGCCACTCGTCGCACCCCTGCTCTACCTGATATTCGGGAACGTGATCTCTGTCTTCCTGCAGAACCACTTCGGCACGCCGGCATGGCTGTGGGCACCTTTTGCCGCTGCCGCCGGTGTGGGGGTCTGGATCCTGGTCTATCGGGGTGTTCGAATCTCGACGCAGGCCGGCGTCTTTCTGGGAGCGTTCGAGATCGTCGTTTTCCTCGCCCTGGCGATCACGCTGATCATCGCCGCCGGTTCCAACAACACGCTAAGCGTCTTCAGCCCCACCACCGGCAACACCAACGGCTGGGGCTCCGTGTTCGCCGGCATGGTGTACACGGTGCTGGCATTCATCGGCTTCGAAGCGTCCCTGCCGCTCGCCGAGGAGACTAAGGACCCTCGCCGCACCATCCCGCGCGCCGTGATCCTTTCATGCGTATTGATCGGACTCTTCTATACGGTTTGCTACTACGCGGCAATGGTGTATTTCGGTCCAACTGTCGCCGCCGACCCCACCAACGGTTTCTTCGGCTTCAACGGCGGCGACCCTTGGGACGGAATGGCCGACAAAGTCTGGGGGCCCTTCTCAGTGCTTGTGCTCCTAGCCATCGTCAACAGCGCTTTTGCCAACTCGAGCGCAGGCGCCAACGCCGCCACCAGGGTCGGCTTCGCCCTTGGTCGCGTGGGAATCCTGCCGCGCTCTCTCGCCCACGTGCACCCGCGCTTCAAGACGCCCTACATCGCTGTTCATATGCAGGGCGCGCTGGGTATCGCCCTGGCTCTGATTCTTGGGTTTGCCTTGGGCGGACCGCTTCAGGCCTTCTTCCTTCTTGGCACGATCGCGACGCTCATCATCGTTCTCATCTACATCCTCACCAACCTGAGCAACCTGGTCTTCTTCGCTCGCGAGAAGCGTGACGAGCTGAACCCGATCTGGAACGTAGTCGTCCCGATACTGGGAACCTTGATCTTCATCCCGGTGCTGCTTGCCGCGTTTGGAATTGACTTCGGCGGCCTCGGCATCGTCCCACTCGGCCCACCCGCCAACGCCGCGCCCTGGGTGGTCATGTCGTGGCTCGTGTTCGGAGCTGTGGTTTTGGTGCTCCTGCGCCGTCGGGCGCCGGGTCGGATCGAGGACATGGCCAAGACTTTCCTGGAGCCTGAGCCGCCGGAAACAGGGCGCTGTTAGTTGATCAGGCGGGCGGCGGGTGGAGCCGGTGCGTAGTTTGGGTTGAAGTCGATGCCGACCGCACCGGCTCCGGAAACGCTTGCCGTGTAACAGATCACCTGGCCGGCCAGCGGCGAGCGATCACCGCCGTTGATGGTCCAGTCAGCTCCCGGTGTGTAAATGGTGCCGATGTACTGTGTCGAGGCGCCGCCGTTCATGGAGTTCGCGCACGTGTTCGCGGCCGGTGCGTAGATGACTATCCAGTTGTACTGCTCGCCCGCGAACACATAGGTCGCACCTTGGGCGTTCTGGTCGAGGCAGGAGCCTGCAGGAAAGTAGAACTGGACAGCCCCCGGCGTCACCTTGGCAGTCGTACATGGCGCGGTGGCGTTGCCTGGGTTGGGTGATACAACGCAGTAGTTCTCGTTCGCCACGTCGCCGCCGGTGTACGGCGGGTACTGAAGGCTCATCGATGCGTTCTCCTGCGACAGCAGGCCTGGCGGTGGCGGGCAGCTGCTGAAGCACTGGGCCGGCGCCTCGTCGTCGGGCACCTGACAGAGCTGCGAGCGCACTTGCGCAAAGCAGAGGTTGGTCGGCGTGAGGCTGTTGTAGGTGATGTCGCAGATGGAGATGGTGGCCAACCCACACGGCCAGCCGCCGGTGCCGAGCAACAGCTTGTTGTTGGCGCCGTTTGGGTAGGGCCCAGTTGCATTTGCGGGAGGCGATCCGACCCACCCAGGGGCGTTGAAGCGGTTCACGAACGAGAAGTTGTTCTGATTGCCGTCGCACCCATTGGGGTTGATGTAGACGTTGTAGTACTGCGCCCCCGGCGCATTCTGGGTGACGTTGACAACGATCCCCTGGTTGCTCGCGTCGATGGTGCTGACCGCCTTGCATGCGGATGGCGCGCTCTCGCGGCGGCAGCCTGGTGAGGCCAAGCAGGGGTTGGGGGCGATGGTGGGGTCGAGGAACTGGTCGTACCTGACCGAGGTCAGCTCGATGCCCCAGTTGCCCGCGCCTCCCTGGTGCTTCATGCCGAAGCCAGGAGCAGCGATGGCCGCCACATTGAAGTGGCCGGCGCAGCCGGTACCGTTCATGTCCCAGAACTGGGGGTTGGCGATTGCAGGCGTCCCCGGTGCTAAGGCGCTGCCTTCGTCGGGTGATTTCAGCTCGTTGGACAGAAGACTGCCGCTCGCGTCGGACTGGTAACCGCCTGTCCAGGTGTAGACGCCGGCATTCAGGAAGGCGCAGCTGGCCGAACCTCCTGAAAGGTGGAATGCGCCGTATCGGCCCGGCAACATCTCGGTCCAGGTCCCACGGTTGTTCTGGTTGTATCCCTGTGCCGAGGGGTAATAGGGGACCGAGACGGCCTGATAACCGGGATCGGGAAGGGTCGGAGCCGGCACGACGGGCCCGCCTGTGATATCCCCGGGAGCGCACGGCGGCGCGTAGGGGACGAAGCCTGGAGTGGCGTTGTAGCAGTAGTAGAGGGCCGCGCTGCAGGTTGAGCCGGCGGCGCCATAACAGTTGCCCGCCTCATGCAGGTCAGAGTCGACGCACGCAGTCCCGTTGGAGTAGACGTCACCAAGGACAGTGAGCTGAGCGCCGCCCTTTAGGTTCATTGCGCAGTTGCCTGTGCTCAGCGTCAGCAAAGCCGGCGTCTGGCGCTGGTTGCCGACGATCGCTGTCGCGGTCGCGGTGATGGTGACGCTCGAAGGCCCGCCGAAGACCTGCATGAAAGCGAGCGGGAGGGAGTGAACAGTTGAGACCGTGAACTGATAGCCGTTGAACTGGGTGTTGGTCGCCACGATCGTCAGCTGATAGCCGCCCGAGAACGTGGCGACCTCAGTGTCCTGGCGCAGGTTGTTGCCGGCTCCGACCATGGCGAACGTCAGGTTGTCCGACGCCGGGCTGCTGTAGAGGTGCAGGTTGTTCGCATAGATCTGCTTCGCCTGCGGCATGGCGCTGCCTAGCACGTCCTGGAAGTTCTCGTACCAGTCGCCCGCAGCCAGGGCGGCGGCGTCGACTGCCGTCTGCTGGTCGCGTCGATCGACGTAAGTACGTCCTGAGTCGATGGCGAGCCCGAGCATGCCGAACAACACCAGGATGAGGATCGCGATCAGAACGATCGCCTGCCCCAATTGCGCGTTCCGCGCTCGCCCGGAGAATCGGCTTGTCGCCATCGATTGCTTCATGTCCAATGCAGCCTAGGGCTACGGGCTCGCCTCGGTCTCGTCCGCATCTTCGGTCCCGGCCTTCTGGGCTTTCGGGGATGCGGCGCCGCTGGCTGTCTTGCCGTGCTTGTTGGCGACGGCGCTTACGCATTTGCCGATTCCGTGCTGGCCTGGCGCGAGCGCAGCCTTGCATTTGGCAACCGCGGATGTGACGTCGGCTCCGTGGCCCTTGGCCTGTCCATGTCCGGTCGCCGACTTCGATGAAGGCTGCTGAGTCGTGATCGAGGCGAGGTTGATCGTGGCAGCCGCCAGGCCGCCGCCCGCGATGAGACCTGCGAGGCCCGCGACCAGGCTCAAGGCCAACTTGGATCGAAGGTCTGACGTGAGCTGCATCGTGGTCCCTCCCTGAGTTTGCGGATCGAAGGCCTTCTGTTACGGCCTGTCAGATACATCAACCCGCGAGCCGCACTCACTAACGACGAAAAAACAAGTATCAAATTGCGTGCAGGATGTCCGCCGGACGGGCGTCATACCTTAGTTGCCCATGGCTGAGCTGGATTACAAACCCGGATCCGTCGAAGACTTCGATCGGCTGTATCGATCGAGCTTCAACAGGATCCTCTACACGATCTACGGCATCCTCGGCGATCGTTCCGCGGCGGAGGATTGCACTCACGACGCGTTCGTTCGTGCGTTCAAGGCATGGAAGAACTGGAAACCTGATGCCCCGGCCGAGGCCTGGCTGCACCGGATCGCCATCAATGTCGCCTACAGCCATTTGCGACAAGGACGATTGAGAGAGGTCGGCGAGCTTGTGCGAAGGCTCGGCCGCCCGGGCCCAAGCCAGGACCCGGCTCAGCTTGCAGAGGGCAGCGAGCTGTTTCGTGCTCTTCGCAAGCTGCCGCCAGACCAGGCTGCGGCAGTGGTCCTTCGCCACCACCACGGCTACACCAACCGAGAGATCGCGATCGCTCTCGGTGCGCCTGAAAGCACCATTGCCTCGCGACTCGCCAAAGCCAAGGAACGCCTGCGCGCCGAGCTGATGTGGGCGAAGTCGCCCGAATCGAAGGCAGAGGATTCGCGGGCCTTCGTTAGTGAGCGTGATGCGCGAGTTGTACTTACCGATGGCCCGATCACGTGAGCACGGGATGAAGGACGAATTCGACCTCTGGCTGGAAGATGAGCTCGGCAAAGGCTATGTTGCCTTCAGGTCGATGCCGCTGCGCTCCGGGGCGCCTTATCGAACAGGCGAACATGCTCCTGAAGTCGAAAGACGTCCGCGGGCACGGGCGATCAAGGCCGCCATCGTGGTCGCAGCAGTAGCGATCGGCCTGATGGCAACCACCGCGCTAGCCGCGACGGCGGTCACTGGGAGCGCGAACCCCCAAGCATGGGGGCAGTACGTGCAGGATGCCGTCAGCACCTGCAAGGGCGAGCTTGGCAGCGGGCAGCATGGTATCGGCCAGTGCGTGCGTGCGATAGCCAACCAGAAGGGCGCCGAGAAACGCGACCAACATTCCAACGGGAGTGGCTCCGGCAAAGCTCACCCGAGTCCAAAGGGCCGCCCGAGCGGGAGTTCAGCCAAAGCCACCGTCACGCCGTAGACAATCCATAACCGCGCGTCGGGGAGCGCCATTGAAGGTGCAAGATCTTGGGAGATTCAGATGATCGACCCTGAGGAGATCTATCGGCGCACAACTCCCGCCTCGCGGTCGCTACACGAGCGGGCAGCCAAGGTGATGCCTGGAGGCACTACCCGCACCACGACATACTTCGATCCCTACCCCCTCTACATCGATCGGGGTGAGGGCTGCCGGATCTGGGACGCCGACGGCACCGAGCGTATTGACATGCTTGGCAACTACACCGCGATGATCCTTGGCCACGCACATCCGAAGGTGGTCGAGGCGATCAAGAGGCAGGCTGCCCGCGGCACGGCATTCGCGGCAGCCAACCCGATCGAGGTGGAGCTCGCGACCCTTCTGTGCGAGCGCGTGCCGAGCCTCGACCTGGTGCGCTTCTGCAATTCGGGAACCGAGGCGACGATGTTCGCGATGCGGCTGGCCCGCGCCTTCACCGGGCGGCCGAAGATCGCTCGGATCGAGGGCGGTTACCACGGCACGCACGACTACGCCGAGGTCAGCACGCACCCCGTGCCGGCCGAAGCCGGCCCAGCCGATCAGCCACTCGCCAGGCCTGACTCGATCGGAACTCCCGATTGGGCGCTGGAGTCAAGCGTTGTTCTGCCCTTCAACAACCCAGACGCTGCCGAGCGCATCCTGCGAGCCGAGGGCGAACGCGTTGCGGCGGTGATCCTCGAGCCAATCATCGGCGCAGGTGGCGTCATCGCCGCGACGAGCGAGTTCCTCGAACGCCTGCGAGCTGTCACCCGCGAGCTCGGGATGCTCCTGATCTTTGACGAGGTGATCTCGCTGCGCGTGGCGCCTGGCGGCGCCCAGCAGGTGTATGGCGTGATGCCGGACCTGACGACCATGGGCAAGATCATCGGCGGAGGCCTGCCGGTGGCCGCGTTTGGAGGCCGGGCCGACATCATGCAGCTGCTCGATCCGCGACGTCAGCCCAACCTGGCTCAGGGCGGGACTTACAACGGCAACCCGCTTGGGATGGCCGCCGGCGTGGCCGCGCTGAAGCAGCTGACGCCGGACGTGTACGACGATCTCAACAGAAAAGGGGCCCGCGTCAAGGACCAGCTGACCGAAGTGTTCGCGTCTCACGATATGCCTGCGCAGGTAAATGGGGTCGGCTCGCTCCTTGCGATCCATTTCACTGACGTCCCGGTTACTGACTACAGGTCGATGGCCACTTCAAACCAGAGGGTCACTCACGATTTCTTCCTCGCCCTGGTCAACCACGGCGTCCTGATGGCTCCCCGCGCCATGGGGGCTTTGTCGACCCCGATGGGCGAGCACGATATCCAGGAGTTCGTGGATTCAGTCGACGCCGTAGTCGCGGAGCAACTCCCACGGTGGCGAGACAATGGCGCGCTGGCGCACCACATCGGTTGATTGGACGCTTGCTGGGCGGTCGTGTGTGATGTAGTCTCTCAACGGTCGATTGAGCGACCATTCAGTGAGGCCGGGATGAGGGTTGGAGGAGCGTGAGAGCGTTTAAGCAGGGGCCGGTTGCCCCCGAGCAAGAGCCATCGGATGACGGTGCCCGGATGGAGGCGATGCGCTCGTGGCTGGCCAACGGAATCCACAAGTTCGCCGTCGATCCGCGCCGCCGCCACGGGCGTCACGTTCAAGCGAGGCAGCTTCTCGCTGAGGATCCAGGATCAGGCCAGCCATCCTCAGGACGCTGGCAGTCGCTGGCGTCGGCGCTGCACAGGCATACAGTCCGCGCCGGTATGGCCGAGCTGAGCGCCGACGAAAGGCGCGTCATCACGCTCGCCTACCTGGAAGGGCGCAGCAACCGCGAGATTGCAGCCATTCTCGGTGTCTCCATCAGCACTGTGCGGCGCCGTCTGTGGGGGGCGCTCAAGCGCCTCGAGGCTTACATCGGCCGCACCGGGACCTGGCTCTCCGCGATCGTCCTCCTTGGCGCCGCATACGTGATTGAGCGGACAGCGAGGCTCGGGCGTTGGGCGAACGTCGATTTGACGCACAAGCTCGCTTCGACGGTGGCCGTCGGCGCAGTGACCGTAACCGCGATCGGGCTGACAGCAATGATTCCCGACTCAACCAGCCCCGGTAGGTCTTCGATTCCCCGGACTGCTCCGACAATCGCCACCGGTCCAATCGCCGGCGTGATGGTCGCTCCAACGCGGGAGTCCAACCCCGCTCCTGTTCAAACGGCGAGCATTTTGACGCCTGACCGATCGCACCCGGCGGCCAAGCCGATCCAGCCTCTGGCGGTGACCACAATCGAGCACCCAAACAACGGCTGTGGAGGCAATCCGACAAGCGCCGCGCCGCCGGTTCCGGTGGGACGGCATCAGCACGGATCTCCGGTCAGTCACCCATCCAAAGGCAGCTGCAAGGTCTAACCACCTCTCGCCGGCCAGGAAGGGGCGAGGTTCGACCCGGCGCATAATCCCAAGAGTGGCAACCGCTCTGTCCCTCTCTCATCTGGGCTCCCTGATGCGCGGCGTGCGAAGCGTCGACGAGGTCGGGGCCGATGAGCGGGCCGCTTCGCTGGCCAAGCGCTCGATCAAGAAGTCTTCGAAGCTTTGGGCCCTCGACCTCGCCATCCGCTGCATGGACTTGACCACGCTCGAAGGCTCCGACACCCCTGGCAAGGTGGCCGGCCTGTGTGCGAAGGCGATCCGGCCCAAGCCAGGCGATGCTTCGATCCCTTCCGTGGCGGCGATCTGCGTTTACCCAGCCCGCGTCGCCGATGCTCGCGAGCACCTACGGGGAAGCGGTGTCCGCGTCGCCTCGGTGGCGACTGCATTCCCTTCCGGCCAGAGCTTCACCTCGATCAAGGTGACGGAGACCGAAGATGCAGTGGCCGCGGGCGCGGACGAAGTGGACATGGTGATCGACAGGGGCGCCTTTCTCTCCGGCGACTACCACAAGGTCTATGACGAGATCGTCGCGGTGAAGGAAGCCTGCGGTAAGGCGCACCTGAAGGTCATCCTCGAGACCGGCGAGTTGGGCACCTACGACGGGGTTCGCAGGGCCAGCATCCTCGCCATGGCCGCCGGCGCCGACTTCATCAAGACGTCGACCGGCAAGATCCAGCCTGCGGCGACCCTGCCGGTTAGCCTGGTCATGATGGAGTCGATTCGAGATTTCATGCGCGAGACCGGTCGCCCGGTCGGCTTCAAAGCGGCCGGCGGGATTCGCACCTCCAAGCAGGCGATCGCCTATCTCGTGATCACCTACGAGACCCTCGGCGCAGACTGGATGACACCGGATCGGTTCCGCCTGGGGGCTTCGACTCTCCTCAACGACGTGCTCATGCAGATCGACAAGGAGCGCACCGGCGCCTACCAGTCGGGCGACTACTTCACCATCGATTGATGGCAATCACGAAGCGACAGGCCGCCGAGCTCGCCAAGCAGGCGTTCGAGTACGCCCCGGCACCCGAAGCGACCGACCACGTCCGCATCCAGCCGCGCTACGGCCTGTTCGTGGGCGGCCGGATGCAGGAGCCCCACAGCAAGAAGCGTTTTCCGACCATCAATCCTGCCACCGAGCAGAAGCTCGCGGAAGTCGCGGAGGCGGATGCGGTAGACGTCGGCCGGGCGGTCGACGCGGCCGACAAGGCTTTCGCTTCCTGGTCACGCATGGCACCCTCGCGGCGCTCGCGCTACCTCTTCCGGATCTCGCGGCTGATCCAGGAACGTGCACGCGAGCTGGCGGTCGTGGAAACGATGGATGGCGGCAAGCCCATCAAGGAGTCACGCGACGTCGACGTCCCGCTCAGCGCTGCTCACTTCTTCTACTACGCCGGCTGGGCGGACAAGCTCGAGTGGGCCTTTCCCAACCGGCGGCACAGGCCTCTTGGGGTGGCCGGGCAAGTCATCCCCTGGAACTTCCCCCTCTTGATGCTTTCATGGAAGATCGCTCCGGCTCTGGCCGCAGGCAACACAGTTGTGCTCAAGCCGGCGGAAACGACTCCGCTCTCTGCGCTGCTGTTCGCGGAAATCTGCCAGCAGGCGGAGCTCCCGCCGGGCGTTGTCAACATCATCACTGGCGCCGGCAAGACCGGCTCGCTCCTGGTTTCGCATCCAGGGGTCAAGAAGGTCGCGTTCACGGGATCGACCGAGGTTGGGAAGCTGATTCAGCGATCCCTGGCTGGCACAGGCAAGCGCCTCACCCTGGAGCTTGGCGGCAAGGCGGCTAACATCGTCTTCGAGGATGCCCCGCTCGACCAGGCTGTGGAGGGCATCGTCAACGGCATCTATTTCAACCAGGGCCACGTTTGCTGCGCCGGCAGCCGGCTCCTCGTCCAGGAATCGATCGCCAAGCCGCTGCTCGAGAAGTTGAAGCAGCGGGTTTCCACTCTGCGGCTGGGCGATCCCCTGGACAAGAACACCGACATCGGCGCCATCAACTCAAAAGCCCAGCTGGAAAAGATCCAGGGGCTGGTCGACTCCGGGGTTGAAGAGGGCGCCGAGCTGTTCCAGCCCGAGTGCAAGATCCCGGAGCGGGGCTACTGGTTCCCGCCGACGATCTTCACCAACGTCTCGCAGTCGTATCGGATCGCGCGCGAGGAGATCTTCGGGCCAGTCCTTTCGGTGCTCACCTTCCGCACCCCGGCGGAGGCGGTGGAGAAAGCCAACAACACGCCATACGGCCTGTCGGCCGGGGTCTGGACTGACAAGGGCTCGCGCATCCTATGGATGGCCGAGCGCATGCGCGCCGGCGTGGTCTGGGCAAACACCTTCAACCGCTTCGACCCGACCTCGCCGTTTGGCGGTTACAAAGAATCTGGGTACGGCCGCGAGGGCGGCGTGCACGGGTTGCTGCCTTACCTGGAGCTCAGCTGACATGCCTGCAAAAAACGGAAACGAGCGCATCGACGTCCGCAAGACCTACAAGCAGTATGTCGGCGGCGAGTTCGTACGCTCCGAATCAGGCCGGGCTTACAGGCCAGACGGCGCCATCAACGTGCCGAGGGGCTCGCGCAAGGACCTCCGCGACGCCGTGCGGGCGGCCCGAGGCGCTTTCGCAGGATGGGCTGGTCGTACCGCGATGAACCGCGGCCAGATCCTGTACCGGGCGGCTGAGATGCTGGACGGGCGCCGCACCCAGTTCATCGAGCTGCTGGGCGGCGGCAGGCAGGCTCGAATCGAGCTGGACGAGGCGGTCGACACCCTGGTCTGGTACGCCGGCTGGACTGACAAGGTGGGCCAGGTCACAGGCACCGTCAACCCGGTTGCCGGGCCTTACTTCAACTTCACGATTCCCGAGCCGACCGGCGTAGTTGGAATCGTGGCGCCGGAAACCCCCGCCCTTTCCGGGCTGGTGCGCCGGCTGGCGCCCGCGCTTTGCGGAGGCAATGTCGTCGTCGCCCTCGCGCCCGAGGCTCGCCCGCTGCCGGCGCTGACGCTCGCAGAAGTACTGGCCACAAGCGACTTTCCGTCAGGGGTCATCAATGTGTTGACCGGCCAGCGAAAAGAGCTGCTGCCTTGGCTCGCAGCGCATATGGACGTAAACGCAATAGATGTCGGGGGCTGCACTCCAGACGAGGTTGTGGAGATTGAGAAGGCTGCCGCTGACAACGTCAAGCGCGTGGTGAAGATGCCGTCCGGCGAGGTCAGCCCACATCTCATCACGGCCTTCATGGAAATGAAGACGATCTGGCACCCCATCGGGGTGTGACGGGGCTACTAAGCTTGGTCCATGCCTGAAGTCGCTACCAAGACGAAGCCGATTTCAGTGCGCGGCAACGCCAAGGCGATGATTTCGTCGGCTCGCATCGCACGGCGGGTGCAGGAGCTGGGCAAGCAGATCTCCGAGACCTATGCCGACATCGACACGCCGCTTGTGATGGTCGTCATCCTGAAGGGCGCCACGGTGTTCGCAGCCGACCTGCTCCGCAGCCTGAGCATTCCTGCCGAGCTCGAGTTCATGCGCGCCGCGAGCTACGGATCTGGCACCTCGCACGGGCGTCTTCGGCTGGCCCACATGGTCGAGGGGCCGCTCGTCGGCCGCCACGTCCTTCTCGTCGAGGACATCGTCGACTCGGGCCGCACGGTGAATGCGATCGCCGACCGCATACGTCGCCTCGGGCCTGCATCGCTTCGTCTTGCCGCACTCCTCGATCGCCCGGCCCGTCGCGAGGTCGAGGTGAAGATCGACTTCACTGGTTTCGTAATCCCAGACAAATTCGTGATCGGCTACGGTCTCGATTACGCGGGACTCTATCGAGAGCTGCCGGGCATCTACTCACTGACATAGGCGAACCTCTGGACTTTCGCGCCTGGCCGAAGGCTGAGCTTCACAGCCACCTGGACGGCGCTGTTAGACCCGCCACCGCCGAGGTGCTTGCACGAGAGCAGGGAGTCGACCTGCCACATCCGCTGCGGCTGGTAGCGCCTGACGACTGCCCATCACAGGCCGCCTATATCGCCTACTTCTCGGACGCCATCGCCGTGCTCCAGACCGCGGCCGCGCTTGAGCGGGTGTCTCTCGAGCTGGGCATCGACTCCGCGGCCGAGAACATCGATTACCTGGAGGTCCGGTGGGCTCCTCGCCTGCACCTCCGCGGCGGGCTGACCGTGCCCGATGTGATCGAGGCAGTACTCGCCGGGCTCACTGCCGCTCCGCTTCGCGCGGTGGCCATCGTCTGCGCGATGAGACAGCACAGCGTCGAGGAGAACGTCGCTTTGGCGCGAGAGGCGGGGCACTTCGCCGGTCGAGGCGTGGTGGGCTTCGACCTTGCCGGCGACGAGGTGAGGTTCCCAGCCGCTCCCCAGCGGCCCGCCTTCGAAGCCGCACGCGCCTCAGGTTTGAGACTCACCTGTCACGCCGGCGAGGCCGGTGAGCCGTCAAGCGTCGAAGAAGCCCTCGGCCTGGGGGTGGAGCGAATCGCCCACGGCGTCATCGGAGCTCGCGACCCACGGATCGTGGAGCGGGTCAGATCCGAGGGCCTGGTCCTGGACCTTTGCCCCACCGCCAACTGGAAGTGCAAGGCAGTGCCCAGCCTGGCGGAGCATCCTCTCCCGAGGCTGATCCGCGCGGGTGTGCGCTGCACGATCAGCACCGACTCGCGCACCGTTGCCGGCACCACACTCAGCCACGAGTTCGAGCTGGCCTCCGGGATGGGCCTCAGCGATGAGGAGCTTAGGGCGTGCAACGAGACCGCGTATGCGGCGAGATTCGGTTAGCCGGTACCGAACAGGCGGTCACCGAAGTCCCCCAGGCCAGGCACGATGAATGCTTTGTCGTTGAGACCCTCATCTAGCGCAGCCGTGTAGATCTTGACCTCAGGGTGACGCTCCTCGAGCACCTTCACGCCTTCCGGCGCTGCGACTATGCAGACCATGCGCGGGTCGCGGCCGCCGGCCTCCTTGATCAAGTCAAGAGCTTGAGCTGCCGAGCCACCGGTCGCCAGCATCGGATCCAAAAGCAGCGGCACCTTGCCCACCAGGTTTGGCAGCTTCTGGTAGTAGATGCGAGCTACCGCGGTCTGTTCGTCACGCTCCAGCCCGATATAGCCGACACTGACGCGAGGCAGCAGCTCCAACGCGGGCCCCAGGATTCCAAGGCCGGCGCGCAGAACTGGAATTGCGACCACCTCACTCTCGACCAGAGTCGCTGGAGCCTCTTTGAGCGGAGTCTGGACCGTCGCATGCCTGACAGGGAGATCGGCAGTGGCTTCGTAGAGCAACAGCGTGATCACCTTTCGGGCGAGCTCGCGGAACTCCTCCGGTTCGGTCAACCGGTCGCGAAGCCCGACGAGGCTGTCAGCCACCAGCGGGTGACTACTTACCTTGAGCGGCACGATCTTTTTCTATCAAGCGGCGGATTGCATCAACTGCGACCTTCAGCATGCGGTCCATGTATGACGGGTCCAGATGGTGGATCTCGCCTGCACCAACCTCGTCCACGCAGAGGTCAAGTGTGCCGGCCCGCAACCGGCGGATTCGAGCGACGATGAACAGCGTCGACGACTCCATCTCGTTGCCGAGGACACCCGCGCGGGACCACATCGCCAGCTCCTCCTTCAGCTCGGCGGAGCGCGGCATATGGTCGGGCACGAGATCTGAATAGAGGGCATCGACCGAGCGAATGACGCCGAGGTGGTGCGGAGCTCTGGCAGCCTGAGCCGCGGCCACCAACGCATTGACGACATCCAGGGATGCGATGGCGGGATATTCGAGCGGCACGTACCCATTGGGTGTTCCCTCTGTGCGCACGGACCCTTCGGCAATCACCAGGTCACCCATCTTTACCTCGGGTTGCGCGGCGCCGAACGTGCCAACACGCAGAAATGTGTGGACCCCAAGCTCGCTCAGCTCCTCGACGCCGATCGCCACTGACGGCCCGCCCATACCAGTGGACATAGTCGAGACCGGCACACCGGCCACCGTTCCTGTGAACGTGCGGTACTCACGG
>Ga0307312_10000914_pt1 | contig 14660 bp, 12 predicted proteins | sample ER_DNA_202_FD_194489 | JGI IMG/M metagenome (GOLD analysis project Ga0307312, IMG submission 194489) | Bulk soil microbial communities from the East River watershed near Crested Butte, Colorado, United States - ER_DNA_202 | ecosystem: Environmental > Terrestrial > Soil > Floodplain | place...
CCGCCGATGATGAACGCGAGAACGGTGGCTGCGAGGGGGACGATGAAGCCTCCGGCCCGCTCATAGAAGCCGGTCAGGCCGGAGAAGCCGCCGCTCGGCGCCGCCTCGGGAGCCTCGGACATCAGGCGGCTTTCCCGCGAACGCCGCCGGTCATCGCGATGCCCAGCTCCTCTTCGGACACGTTCGGCTCGTACTCGCCGACGATCCGGCCTTCATAGATGACCAGGATGCGGTCAGAGAGCGAGAGGATCTCCTCTAGCTCGAGCGAGACGAGCAGGATCGCGCGACCCTCATCGCGCTCCTGAACCAGGCGGTTATGGACGAACTCGATCGCTCCGACGTCCAGGCCGCGCGTCGGCTGCGCTGCGACGAGGACTCTCGGATCGCGCGAGACCTCCCGGGCGACGACGACTTTTTGCTGATTGCCGCCCGAAAGGGCAGCTGCCAGGGTCTGCGGCTTGCCGCCCCGGACGTCGAATTCCTTGAGCAGGCTCGCCGCGCGTTCGATGAGCCGCTTGGGGTAGAGCCAGCCCCATTTCGAGTCCGGCTCCTTCCTGAAGTCATGGAGGGCGAGGTTCTCGGCGAGGCTGAAGTCCAGTACGAGCCCGCGCACCTGGCGGTCCTCGGGGATGTGCCCCACTCCGAGGTCGAGTGACTGCCGCGCGGATGCGTGCGTGACGTCGTTCTTCGCCACGAGGATGCGACCGGAGGTAGGACTGCGCAAGCCCGTGAGGGCGTCGATGAGCTCGGTCTGGCCGTTGCCGTCGACTCCGGCGAGGCCGACGATTTCTCCGGCGCGAACCTGGAACGAGACGCCTCGACAGGCCTCGAGGCCTCGATTGTCGAAGACGGAGAGGTCCTCGACCTCGAGCAACGGCTCGCCTGGATCGGCCGCCGTCTTGTCGACGCGCAGGACCACTTCACGGCCGACCATGAGCCGCGCGAGGCCCTCCTGCGTGGCGCCCTCACGAGGCACGGTGTCTATTCGCTTTCCCTGCCGGAGCACCGTGATCCGGTCGGCGATGTCGAGCACCTCGTTCAACTTGTGGGTGATGAAGATGATCGACTTTCCTTGGTCGGTGAGCGAACGGACGATCTGGAACAGCTCGCGTGCCTCCTGGGGCGTCAGCACGGCTGTCGGCTCGTCGAGGATCAGGATCTCGGCGCCTCGGTAAAGAGCTTTGAGGATCTCGACGCGCTGCTGCTGGCCGACGCTGATCCGTCCGATACGGGCCCCGGGGTCGACCGCAAGTCCGTACCGCTGCGAGAGGTCGCGCACGCGCTCCTCTGCCGTGCGGAGGTCGAGGAACGGCCCGTTACGGGGCTCGACGGCCAGGACGATGTTCTCCGCCACCGTCATGACGGGAATGAGCATGAAGTGCTGGTGCACCATCCCGATGCCGAACTCGATCGCGTCGCTCGGTGAGCCGATCCGCACGGGTTTCCCGTCCAGGCGTATTTCGCCCTCGTCGGGGTGGTAGAGACCGTAGAGGGTGTTCATGAGCGTCGACTTTCCCGCTCCGTTCTCTCCGAGAAGGGCGTGCACCTCGCCGCGGCGGAGATCGAAGTCGACCCGGTCGTTCGCGACGACTCCGGGAAACCGCTTCGTAATGCCCTTGAGCTCTAGAAGAGGGGCCTCAGCCATCGCGGAGATCGTACGGGGCGGCCGGATGGCCGCCCCGTACAAGTGGATCTATTTGACTTGGTCGATAGTCGCGGGCGGCGTAATCTCGCCGCTGATGATCTTCTGCTTCGCCGCGTCCACGGCGTCACGGACATCCTGTGGAACGGCATCTGTGTACGGAGCCAGGAGTTCGGCGTCCGGGAGCTCCTTGATTCCAAAGCTCGCGTTCGTCCCGCCCTTGAACTGGCCGTCCACGAACTGCTTGATCAGCGCGAAGACGGACGACTCGAGCGGCTTGAGGGCGCTCGTGACGACGCACGGGCCGGCGAAGGACTGGTCGGCGTCCACGCCGATGGCGTTGACGTTCTTCTCGCAGGCCGCGTCAAGTGCTCCGAGGCCGCACTTGCCGGCCACCTGGAACACGACGTCGGACTTGTTCGCGATCTGGTCGAGCGCGATCTCCTTGCACTTCGCCTGATCGTCGAAGTTGTCCGAGTAGGCGTTGAGCTCCTTGATGCTCGGGTCGGTGTCCTTGACCGCCTGCATGTAGCCGGCGATCCAGTTGTCGACAGGCGGGATCTTCTTGCCCCCGACGGTCGAGACGACCTTCGACTTCGTGATCATGGCCGCGACGATCCCGGCGAGGTAGCCGGCCTGCTCGGTCGGATAGATCATTCCGAGGAGGTTCGGCTGCTCACAGGTGCCCGCTTTGTCACATCCGTCACCGCCGAAGAAGTTGTCGACGGCGGCGAAGCTCGTGTTGGGCGACGCCTGAGCCACCTGGTCGACGCTCGGCCCCAGCAGGAAGCCGACCGCGATCACGAGGTCGTTGCCGTCCTGGACAGCGGCCTGGAGGTTCGGAAGATAATCGTCAGCCGAGTTCGAGACATAGACGCGCGTGGTGACGCCTAGCTCCTTCTCCGCCCGCTTCAGACCCGCGATCGTGAATTGGTTGAAGCCTTTGTCGTCGACGCCCCCGGTGTCGGAGACGAGTCCGACCTTGAACTGCTTCCCGCCGGTCGAGGCTCCGCCTCCACCCCCGGTTGTCGCGCTGCTCCCGCCGCCCCCACAGCCGGCGGCGATTGCTGCCAGCGCGAGCACGATGAGTGCCGCCGACAGCCAGCGCCATTTGCTCTTGCCGTTCACGGAACCTCCCTTGTCGCCCGTTCCCACCGTTGGAATCGCAGGATGCTAACCCTTCCGGCGACTCGATTGCTAGGACGGGGCGAGCGGGACTTCGTTAGGACGGAACGTCGGCCAGGACGCGCTGCAGGTCGCCCTCGCCGATGAGCACCCGCCGTGGCTTGGAGCCTTCGTAGCCCGAGATGATGCCCCGGCGCTCGAGCATGTCGATCAGGCGGCCGGCGCGGGTGTATCCCACACGCAGGCGACGCTGGATGAGCGACACCGATGCCGTTTGGGTCTGCACAACGATCTCGATCGCGCGCTCGAGGAGTGGATCCTCGTCCGGGTCGAAATCCTCGTCTTCGCCTCCGTGGTCCTTGGCGGTCGGCGCCTCGAGAAGCGATTCGTCCAGATCCTGTCCCCGCTGCGCGCGGCACTGCTCGACGATGAGCGCGATCTCTTCCTCGCTCACGTACGCGCCCTGTACGCGCTGGAGCCGAGAGGTTCCGAGCGGCTTGAAGAGCATGTCCCCCTGGCCGAGGAGGCTCTCGGCCCCCGAGGTGTCGAGGATGACTCGGCTGTCGGTCTGGCTCGAGACCGCGAACGCAATGCGGGAGGGAACGTTCGCCTTGATCATCCCGGTGATGACGTCCACGGAAGGACGTTGCGTCGCGAGCACGAGGTGAATGCCCACCGCGCGAGACTTCTGAGCAAGGCGGATGACGGCGTCCTCCACCTCTTGCGGCGAGACCATCATCATGTCCGCGAGCTCGTCGATGACGATCAGGAGGAAGGGCAAGGCCTGCTCGCCCCGCTCGACGAGGACCCGGTTCAGCTCTCCGAGGTTCCGGGCACGCGCAAGGCTCATTCGCTCGTAGCGGCGCTCCATCTCCGTGAGGACGTTCGTGAGGACGGCCGAAGCGGCTTTCGGACTCGAGACGACCGGCGTGAGCAGGTGCGGAATCGACTCGTAGAGGCCGAGCTCGACCCGCTTGGGGTCGATGAGGATCATCCGCACCTCGTCCGGTGTGGACCGAAGCAGAATCGAGCAGAGCATCGTGTTGATGCACCCGGACTTCCCCGAACCGGTGGTTCCCGCGATGAGGATGTGCGGCATCCGGGCCAGGTCCGCAATTACAGAAGCACCGGAGATGTCCTTCCCCAGCCAGATGGAAAGCGGGCTCGATCCGCCGGGGAGCTCGTCGAAGATATCCCCGAGCGTCACGATGTTCGGCGCCAGATTCGGGACCTCGACTCCGACGGCCTGCTTGCCGGGAATCGGGGCGAGGATGCGGATCTCCGTCGTCGCCAATGCATAGGCAAGGTCGTCCTTCAGAGCAGCCACCTTCCCGACCTTTGTCCCGGGAGCCAGCTGGAGCTCGTAGCGGGTGACTCGCGGGCCCACGACCTGGCCGGTGATGTTCGCTTCGACGCCGAAGTTGGCGAGCGCTTGCACCAGAGCCTCCGCGGTTCGCTCGATCGCCTTCTCGGGCTGCCCGTTCTTGTCGGGGCGGGAACGGCGGAGGACGCTCGCGTCAGGCAGCCGGTAGCTCGCATGCTCAGTCGAGGCGGGGTCGAAGAGGCTCGGTTCGATCAGTTCGGGCTCCTCGAACGCATCCAACTGCTCGACGAGGATCGGTTGTGGAACCGACGTCTCGCTCACCACGTCCGGATAGGCGAGCTCGGCGTCGACTGGCGGCGTATCGGGACGCGTCGGCGGATCGTCGGCCAGCGTGCGAACCGACTCGACGGTGCGGCGGGCGACGGCGGCGGTGTGTCGAGCAGCGTGGGCCGAGCGGCGCATGATCGCTCCGAGGGAAGCGCCGGTTAGGAGGAGCCCTCCTGCCACGATTCCGAAGAGACCGAGGATCGTTGTGCCCATGTCGCCGAGAAGCCGGCCGAAGATGAGGTCGAGTGCGTGCCCGGTTGCTCCGCCTCGATCCTCGCCGAGCACCGTCATCAGGCCGAGCCCTAGGACGATCAATCCCGTCCTGAAGGGCTGCACGTCGACCAACGACGAGCGGGCGACCATCAGAACCCCGAGTACGAGGAGAACGAGCGGGACTCCGATGCGCGCATCACCGACCAGCCCGTCGAGACCGGAAACGATCTTCTCGCCGACGATGCCTCCATCCCAGCCGAGCCATAGCGGAATAGCGAAAAACGCGCCCACGAAGACGAGCGCGAGTCCTCCGAGTTCCGGGTGCTGGTGTCCGCGATGCCGCCGCGCGCGCTTGGTCTTGCGTACGCGCGCAGGCGACTTCGGGCGCATGTGCCTGGGACGCTTCCGTGGCGCCATGCGGGCAGCTTTCGGCGGAACCCTCGTCCCTCCTGCTTCGTATGGTTGGCGGATAGACCATTGCGTCGCTTCGCCACACCACTGGTTGTCGCGGGCATCCTCCTGCTGGGTGTTCTCGCAGCCGCGGATGCGCTCCGCGGCAGTGGCGAGTCGACGATCTCCACGCGGGCCCGTCCCGCGGCCACGTCAACGAGGCCGCTGACGCTCAAGGAGACGCTGGCGGCCCAGCGAGTTGCCGGAATTCTCGTCTACAGCGACGCGGACTGCCGGCTCCATTCGTTGGTGCTCCCCTCGCTCCTCGACCAAGTCATCCGCTCCGACAGGGGCGGGCCTGTTCGTTTCTGCGACTTTTCCGATGCGGGAGGTCGCTTCACGGGTCCGGGAGTTGTCGAGAGCCCGAACGGCGGAGAGGTCGCCAGCTGCAACGACGGACGCATCATGGTTCGAGACTCGAGCAGCCGCAAAGCACTGCGGTCCTTTGCCGGATGTGCACCGGCCTGGCGTCCTGACGGACGGCTCACGTTCGCTCGAGGTGAGCAGGTGTTCGACGAGGGGCGCGTCATCTATTCCCGCGCCGAGCTCCACCGGATCGCCAGGCGCCATCCAAACGTCGCCGGCCTCGGTCAAGGAGTCCCGTTCCGCGTCCACGTGCTCGCGCTCGCCTGGCTTGACCGGAAGCTGCTTGCCGCCTCGCTCCGGGTCGACATCGAAAGCGTCGAGCCGCAGTACTTCGTCGTCCTCCTCGACGGCGACCGAATTCTGGCTCTGGACGCTCCTTTCGGCGAGCCCGCGAGAGAGCTCGCTGTCAGCCCCGGCGGAGCTTTCGTGGCCGAGGACAACGGGACGATGCTCTCTCGCCAGGGTCGATCCTACGACCGGCTCGAAGGGGTCCCGCCTCCGCGGGCCGTGGTCTTCTCGCCGGACGACGGCTGGCTTGCTATGGCGACCGGCACGAGCGTGTACCTCGTCGGCACTCCGCGAAACCTCGGGCGCGTGATCCGCCTCCCCATCCCCGCTCAGGACCTCGTCTGGGAGCCGGCCGGCGCGGGCGCTACGGATACGTCGACAACCGTTCGATAAGAAGTCCGAGGAAAGCCTCTCCGTCGATCCCGACCGCGACGTGGGCGTTCGGCGAGTTTTCCGTCCGGCTCCAGAGATCGACGACCGTGCGACCGCGGCAGAGCTCGGAATCGCACTCGACGGCGACATGCCGCTCGAGTGTCTCGACAATTCCGGGCCGGGCAACGTGGGCGACGGCCACGGCATCGTGGATCGGCGCCGCGTCCATCCCATAGACCTCGCGGTGATAGATGGAGAAGAAGTCGTAGAGCTCGGCGACCATCGTCCCCGTCCTGCCGCTCGAGCGGAGCCGCTCGGCGTGCTCGGCGGTCATGAGCGCCTTGTGGGTCACGTCGAGCCCGACCATCGTCACGTCGACGCCGCTGGAGAACACGCGCGCTGCGGCCTCCGGATCGGCCCAGATGTTGAACTCGGCCGCGGGCGTGACGTTCCCCTCGGCGATCGACCCGCCCATCAGGACGATTCGCTCCAGGCGTTCGGCTGCCTCGGGATGACTCGCCAGAAGCAGCGCGACGTTCGTGAGTGGGCCTGTCGGAATGAGCGTTACGGGGGTCGCCGCTGCCGCGATCCGTTCAGCGAGGAACTCGACCGCGTGCTGATCGAGCGGCCGCTTCTCGGGCGGTGGCAGAGTAGGTCCGTCGAGCCCGGTCTCGCCGTGAACGTGCGCCGCCGTCTTGCGCTCGCGGACGAGCGGACGGTCGGCGCCCGCTGCGACCGGCACGTCACCTCGACCCACGAACTCGAGCACGCGGATTGCGTTCGCCGTCGTCTTCTCGAGCGTCTGGTTCCCCGAGACGGTCGTCACGCCAATGAGCTCGAACTCGGGGCTTGCGAGCGCGAGCAAGAGCGCGATCGCGTCGTCGTGACCCGGGTCGCAGTCGAGCAGGACCGGAATGCTCACGTGCCGAGGATCTCGTCCACCTCTGCGGCGGTCGGAAGCGAGGGCTGGGCGCCCGGGCGCGACGCTGCGATGGCGCCTGCTGCACACGCGCGCTCAAGCGCTTCTTGCCGGTCGAGCCCCTTGAGCAGGCAGACGACGAGACAGGCGGTAAAGGCGTCGCCGGCGGCGGTTCCGTCCACGGCATGAACGTCGGGCGGCCGTGCCCGCGCAACCTCCTCCCCGTCGTCAACGAGGAGTGCGCCTTCCGCGCCGAGCGTGACCGCGAAGAGCGCCCCGAGCGGACTCGAACCGAGGGCGTCGATCTCAAACGAGTTGGCGACAATCAGATCCGCCCGTTGCAGGATCGCATCGGACACCTCCCGGGCTGGAGCGGCATTCAGGCAGAAGAACGCGTCGGTCTGCGCGGACGCAGCCTCGATCGCGTTGTCCTCGATTTCGAGCTGGCAGATGAGCGCGTCGGTCTCCCCGACCTCGATTCTGGTGGGATCGAGCCGCTTGTTTACACCTGGGACAACGACGATCTGGTTCTCGCCTTCCCAGTCGACCACGACCAGCGCGATGCCCGTGGATTCCGCGGCGTCGACCTGAAGCGACAGGTTGACGCCCGCCTCCTCGAGCCCTCTTGTCGCGAGCCCTGCGTACTCGTCGTTCCCAACCCGTCCGATGAACCTCACCTCGGCTCCGAGGCGCGCGGCTGCTACCGCCTGGTTCGCGCCCTTGCCGCCGGGCACGCGAGTCAGTTCGGCGTCGCTGACTGTCTCGCCGGCGCGCGGAAGGCGCACGCAACGGGCAACGAGGTCGAGGTTGATCGAGCCGACGACGGTGATTCGCGGGCTACGCAGCAAGCGCGCGCAGGTCCTCGACGGCTCCGTTCAGCAGATTCTCACGGAGGTCGAAGAGACCAGCCCAGAGCGACGAGCGGTCCGGCGCCGATGCAAGCCGAGCAGAAGCGGAGAGCCCCTCGAGGGCCCGGACGAGGACCGCGAGTTCCAGGTAGGCGTGCGCAACTCGTGCAGGCGAGGCTCCGACCCCAGCTCGCTTGAGCACGCCCTCCCACTCCACGACTTCGCCGGCCCCCGGTTCGCCGTACCAGGAACGGCCGTTCGCCTCCTCGACCTGGAGCTCGACAAGGAAACGGCCCAGGGGCTTCTCGAGCCCGCTCAAGGCGGTCTCGGCTCGCTCGGCGGCGCGTCGGAGCGCCGCCTCACGCCGAGGCGCGGTGCAGGGCTCCGGCTCCCCCTTTGCCCAGCGTTCGAGTAGGCGGCAGAAGGCGAGCGCGGCGACCTCGCTGGCCGTCAGGGAGCGGATCAGGCGACTCGCAGTTCCCTCGGCGACGCCGTAGGAGCGCATCAGACTGTCCCAGTTCTGGCCGTTCAGTTCGTTCATCTCCCTCTAGTACTACAGCAACTTTCCGTTCCGCGTACCGTTCATCCGAGTGAGTCTTTACGACCGAGTCTCCGGCCTTTCGCTCGAGGTAGAGGGGTATGACCTCGAGCCGCTCGAGCATGTGGTCTCCCCCGAGTTCACGCGGCGTACGACCGTCGTGCGGCTTCGTGGCGGAGGTCACGAGGGCATCGGCGAGGACGTCACGTATGGACCCGATGACCAGGCGGCGTTCCAGAGCGAAGGGCCCACTCTGCCGCTCGCGGGTTCACACACTCTCGACTCTTTCTCGCAGCTTTTGGAACGTCTCTCGCTCTGGCCGTCAGGGCCGGCCCTCGACCAGTTTCGGCCGTACCGCAGCTGGGCTTTCGAGAGCGCGGCGCTGGACCTCGGCCTTCGTCAGGCCGGCACCTCCCTCCACGAGGCCATCGGTCGCGATCCGAAGCCCGTCACGTTCGTCTCGTCGATGCGCCTTGGAGAGCCAGCCTCGATCGAGCCGTTCCAGCGATGGCTGGACGCGTATCCGGCGCTTCGCTTCAAGCTCGATCCGACGTCCACGTGGGACGACGGGCTCGTGACCGCCCTCGTGGAGACGAAGAAGGTGGACACGCTCGACCTGAAAGGCGCCTACGAGGGAACACCGGTCGACCAAGACGCCGACCCAACGTTGTACGCCCGTGTGGCGATGGCCTTCCCCGATGCGTGGATCGAGGATCCAAAGTTGACCGAGGAAACAGACCCCATCCTCGCGCCCCACCGGGACCGGATCACCTGGGACGCTCCGATCCACTCGATCGCGGACATCCAGGGGCTCCCCTTTCCGCCGAAGACGCTCAACTTCAAGCCGTCGAGGTTCGGAAGCGTGCGCGGGCTTTTCGACGCCTACGACTATTGCTCGTCGGAAGGCATCGCCATCTATGGCGGCGGGCAGTTCGAGCTCGGCCCGGGCCGCGGCCAGATTCAGTACCTCGCCGCGCTCTTCCATTCGGAGACCCCGAACGACGTCGCGCCGGGCGGCTACAACGCTTCGAGCCCCCCTCCCGGCCTTCCGGCGAGCCCGCTCACGCCCGCCCCGTCCAAGACCGGTTTCCGCTGGGCTGAAGAGCCCTCCTAGAGGCCCGTTTCAAGATGGGGCCGCGTCGCCTGGGCGCGATGGAGGGTGCGAGGCCATGTCCGCAGGGCGCGTTCGTATTGAATGAAATACGGGCGCGACCGAGAACGCCGCCTCGCGCCGTCCGAGCGCGATTCAGGCGGCTCAGGTCTTCATTTGAGACGGACTCTCAAACCTCGAGGACTACGGGGAGGATCATGGGGCGCCGCCCGGTGCGCTCGCGGATGAGGGTGCCGACAGCGTCGTGGATGTGCTCCTGCAGGAGCTTCAGCTCGGAGATGTCCTCGGCCAGGCAGTGGGCGAGGGTTCGCTCGGCCTCGTCGCGCGCCTCGTCGAGCAGCGGGCCGGGCTCGGCGAAACCGCGCGAGATGACCTCAGGCGCGGCGACCTCGCGACCGTTCTGCGAGCCGATCGTGACCACCACGATGAGGACACCGTCCTCTGAGAGGTGACGGCGGTCGCGGAGGGCGACGTCCTTCACGTCCCCCACTCCGAGTCCGTCCACGAACGTCTGGCCCGTCTCGACCGTGTCGATGATCCGGACGCGGCCGTCGGCGAGCTCGACCACGGAGCCGTTCTCGGCGAGGACGATGTTCTCGGCGTCGACTCCGGCGTCCCGCGCGAGGCGGCCGTGTGCCGCCAGCATGCGGAACTCTCCGTGCACCGGCATGACGTTGCGGGGGCGCAGGACGGCCAGGATCGTCCGGAGCTCCTCAGCGTGGCCGTGTCCGGAGACGTGGACGGGAGCGATCTCCTGGTGCAGGACCTCTGCGCCCGCGCGGGCGAGCCGGTTGATGGTGTCGTGGACTCGCAGCTCGTTTCCAGGCACCGGCTTCGCCGAGATGATGACGGTGTCCCCTTCCTCCACCTGAACGAAGGGGTGGTCGTGGTAGGCCATGCGGGTCAGCGCCGACATCGGCTCGCCCTGGCTCCCCGTGCAGAGAATCATCGTCTCGCCGGGATGGATCTCCGGAAGCTCGTCCGGCTTGACGAGCAGGTGCTCCGGCACGTCGATGTAGCCGAGATTGCGCGCGATGTTGACGTTCTTGCGCAGCGAACGGCCGATCAGGCAGACCTTCCGCCGTGACTCGAGCGCAACGTCGATCGCCTGCTGGACACGGTGGACGTTGGAGGCGAACGAGGCGATCAGGACGCGCCCCTCGCGTTGGGGAATGATCTGGCGGAAAACCTCGCCCACGGTCTTCTCGGAGAGCGTCACTCCCGGGCGCTCTGCGTTCGTGGAGTCGCCGAGCAGAAGGTCCACGCCGCGGTTGCCGAGGTCGGCGAGCTTGCCCAGATCCGTGCGGAAACCGTCGACTGGCGTGTGGTCGATCTTGTAGTCGCCGGTGTGCACGATCCGGCCGCCCGGAGTTTCGAGGACGACCGCGACCGCGTCGGGAATCGAGTGCGCCATGCGAACGAATTCGGCCCGGTAGGGGCCAATCCGGACCGGGTCGCCCTCAGGGTCGATCTCGTGCAGGTCGGCGCTCTTCAGCAACCCATGTTCGTCGAGTTTCGACTGAATGAGGCCGAGCGTCAGGCGCGTGGCCCAGATCTCCGGGATGCGAACCTCCCGGAGAAGGAAGGGCAGCGCCCCGGTGTGGTCCTCGTGCCCGTGCGTGATGATGAGGGCGCGGATGGCGCTCTCGTGCTCCCGCAGGTAGGTGAAGTCCGGGAGGACGAGATCGACCCCGAGATGCTCGTCCCGCGGGAAGGAGAGACCCGCGTCGATGACGACGATCCCGTCGTCGCACTCGACGACCATCATGTTCTTTCCGACCTCGCCGAGACCGCCGAGCGGGATCAGCCGCGTTGTCTGGGCCACGTGCGCAAGTGTAGTAGGGTCGCCTCGTGGCGACGACAACCGGGTCGCGGCCGGCAATGCTCGAATCCATCGGCTGGACCCCCATCGTCCGGCTCAGCCGCCTGGCGGGACCGGACGCGGCAGAGCTCTGGGTCAAGCTCGAGTCCTGCAATCCCACCGGTTCCTACAAGGACCGAATGGCCCTCGCGATGATCGAGGGTGGCGAGCGATCGGGCCTCCTGAGTCCCGGGCAAACGGTCGTCGAATACACGGGCGGGAGCACGGGCTCATCGCTGGCATTCGTCTGTGCGATCAAGGGCTATCCGCTGCGGATCGTCACCTCCGACGCCTTCGCCGTCGAGAAGATCCGCACCATCGAGGCCTTTGGAGCCGAGGTCGAAGTCCTCCCGAGCCCGGAAGGGATCACACCTCAACTCATCCCGCGGATGATGGAGCGAGCGGCCGAGATCGTGAAAGAAGTGGACGGGTTCGCGACCGATCAGTTCCGCAACACAGACATGGTCGAGGGCTACCGCGGCCTCGGCCGGGAGGTTCTCGAGGAGCTCGAGGGCCCACCCGACGCGTTCTGCGCCTACGTGGGCACGGCGGGGTGCTTCCTCGGGGTGACTCGTGAGCTCCGCGCCGCAGCCCCAGAGCTGCAACGAGTCGCGGTCGAGCCCGCGGAGTCTCCGGCGCTCTCGGAAGGGCGTAGCGGCACGCACCACATCGAGGGCGGCGGGATCGGATCCTGGCCCCCGTTGCTGAAACCTGATGACCTTGACGAGGTGATCGCCGTCCCCGAGGCCGAAGCGTTCGCGATGGCGCGCCGCGCTGCGCGTGAGGAGGGCCTGATGTCAGGGCCTTCCACCGGCGCCAACCTCGTCGCTGCTCAGACCCTCGCGCAGCGCCTGGGCCCCGGGAAACGGGTCGTCACCACGCAGGTCGATTCCGGCCTCAAATACTTGGCCGGAAATCTCTACGCGGGCTGACCGGCGAGAACGCCCGCGCGCTCGAGGGCGCCTCTGAGTTCCGTTTTCTCGGCCTCGGTCGCCTCGACGAGCGGCAGGCGATGCCCTCCCACGTCGTGGCCGAGCATGTTCAGCGCTGCCTTGACGGGAATCGGGTTCGCGACAGAAAGCGCTTCGACGACCGGCGTGAGCTCCTTTTCGATCTCGCGCGCGCCCTCCAGGTCCCCGGCTTCGAAGCGGGTCACCAGCTCTCGGACACGCGGGCCGACGATGTGCGTGTAGACGAGGATGCCGCCCTTCGCTCCCAGCTCCAGAAACGGAAGAAGAAGCTCGTCGCCGCCGGCCAAGAGGATGAGGCCACTCTCGGAGACGATGCGGCGAGCCTGGTCGAGGTCGGTCGTCGCCTGCTTGACGTACTGCACGTTCGGGATCTCGGCCAGCTCGGTGAGCGTGTCGGGGTCGAGGTTGAGGACGACGCGCTGCGGGATGTTGTAGACGACGATCGGTTTGTCGGTGACAGCTGCGATCGCCTCGAAATGGGCCACGATTCCGCGCACGGGCGGCTTGTTGTAATAGGGCGTCACGACGAGGAACGCGTCGACGCCGAGCTTGTGAGCCTCTCTCGTCAAATGGACGGAGTGCGCGGTCGAGTACGTCCCGGTCCCCGCAACCACCTTCGCTCGGTCTCCCACCGCCTCGAGCGCCGCCGCGAAGAGGGTGAGGCGCTCTTCGTCGCTCAGCGTGGGCGCTTCGCCCGTAGTGCCTGCCACAACCACGCCGTCGGAGCCGTTCTCGACCAGGTGGACGCAGAGGCGTTTGAACGCGTCGACGTTCACCGAGCCGTCCTCCGCGAACGGCGTCACAACGGCCGTCAGAACCTGCCCGAGCACCACGCTCATTTTACTCCAGCAACCCTTCGAGCCCCACGGCGACTCCCGGCGGAAGGTCTGGGAGCTTCTCGAGGGCGAATAGGACTCCCGGGACGAAGGCCTCGCGCGAGATCGTGTCGTGGCGGATCGTGAGCAGCTGCCCCGGGCCTCCGAGGAGGACTTCCTGGTGCGCGACGAGGCCCGGGAGCCGTACGGAATGGATTGGCACGTCGACCCCCATTGCCTCCGCGGTCGCTCGCGCCGTGCCGGAAGGTGCGTCCACTTTGTGCTCGTCGTGCAGCTCGACGATCTCGGCGCTCGGCAAGTAGCGGGCAGCCTCGGCGGCGAAGCGCATCATGAGCACGGCGCCGACCGCGAAGTTGGGTGCGACGACGCATGCGATCCCTTGCTCTCTGGCCAGCGTGTCCAAGGCGGCGAGGTCGCCCGGCCCGAGTCCGGTCGTCCCCACGACGCACGGGACACCCGCGCGCAGGCAGCTCTCGACATTCGAGCGCACGGAATCCGGACGCGTGAAGTCGATCGCGGCGTCTTTCCCCTTGTACTTCGGCTTGTCGCCGCGCTCGACGCCGGTTACCTCGTGCCCCGCCTCCTCGAGCTTCGGCCTGAGAACCGACCCGACCTTGCCTGCCGCTCCGAAGAGGAGGATCTTCATGCAGCCGCGGCCGACACGAGACTCGATGAAAGAGGCTCGAGGGCGGTGATCAAACGATTCTCCTTGGGGCCGATGGCGGCAGCCGAGAGCTGGTCGCGCGCGAACAGAAGCTCGGCGAGCTCGGCCATTGCGTCGATCTCCACGGCTTCGATCTCGGCGAGGATTCGATCGAGAGAAAGAAGCTCGCTGTCTGTGATGAGCGACTTGCCGAGCCGGCTCATTCGGTTCGACGTGAGCTCCATCGAGAGCATGATGCGGCCCTTGAGGTTCTCCTTCGCCCGCACGATCTCTTCCTCGCGCACGTCCCCCGAACTGACCGCGGCGAGTTGCTCCGCAACGATCTCGAGGCAGGCTGCGAGGTTCTCCTCCCGGGTCCCGACGTAGACGCCGATCTGCCCGGTGTCTGCGTACTGGGACGAGAACGTGTAGACGGAGTACGCCAGGCCGCGCTTCTCGCGGATCTCCTGGAAGAGACGCGAGGACGCCGACCCGCCGAGGACGCCGTCGAGGATCGACGCCGCGAACCGGCGCTTGTCGGAGCGCGAGATGCCCGGCGCCCCCACGCAGACGTGGTACTGCTCGGTGTCTTTGCGCAGGAAGCGCAGGCTGGGCCGTGGCGGTGCGACAAAAGGTGTGCGGGCGGCCGCTTTTCGGGCCGGCGGCTCACGCAGCTTTCCCGACATGCGCTCGATCAACTTCACCAGTTGCTCGTGGTCGACTGAACCGGCCGCCGCCACGACGACGTTCGGAGCTGTGTAACGGCCGCGGTGGTAGGCGCTGATGGAACGTCGCGAGACCTTGGAGATGACGTCCGCGCTCCCCA
>Ga0307312_10000915_pt1 | contig 14659 bp, 15 predicted proteins | sample ER_DNA_202_FD_194489 | JGI IMG/M metagenome (GOLD analysis project Ga0307312, IMG submission 194489) | Bulk soil microbial communities from the East River watershed near Crested Butte, Colorado, United States - ER_DNA_202 | ecosystem: Environmental > Terrestrial > Soil > Floodplain | place...
GGGGCACAGAGCGCGGCCAGGATGTCCTTCGTGGACGTCTTGCCCGTCGACCCGGTGATTCCGACCACGCGGGCAGAAGAGTGGTTGCGCACAGCCCTTCCCAGCGCCGCCATCGCGGCAAACGGCTCGTCGGGGACGAGCGTCGCGGCCGCGCCTCGCCTGAGCGCGTCGTCGAGGTGATCGACTCCCCGGCCGATCGCAACGAAGAGGTCGCCCGACTCGATTCGGCGCGAGTCGACCTTCACGCCCGTGATCTCCTTCGCCCCGGGCGCCGTCGTCAGTTGTCCCGCCGCGAGCGCGGCGACCTCGTCGAGGCGAAGCCGGATCACGCTTTCGCCCCGAGCCGGCGCAGGACATCGCGCGCGACCTCGCGATCGTCGAACGGGATCGTGCGGTCGGCGAACTCCTGGCCCTGCTCGTGCCCTTTGCCGGCGATCAGCACGACGTCGCCGCCGTCGGCCGCGGAGATGGCGCGCTCGATCGCGGCCGCGCGGTCCGGCTCGACCTCCACGTCGCCTTCCACCCCGACCAGGATCTCGTCGATGATCGCCCGCGGATCCTCGCTGCGCGGGTTGTCGGAGGTCACGATCGCGAGGTCGGCGAGCTCCGACGCGATCCGCCCCATCAGCGGGCGCTTGCCGCGGTCCCGATCGCCGCCACAGCCGAAAACGCAGATGACGCGGCCGGTCGCGAGGTCGCGCGCGGTGCGGAGGACGCTCTCGAGTGCCTCAGGCTTGTGCGAATAGTCGACGATCACCTCGAACGGCTGGCCTTCGACGACCGACTCGAACCGCCCGGGAACGCCCCGAACGGCTTCGAGCCCGCGCGCGATCGCTTCGTCCTCGATGCCGAGTAGGCGGCTCGCGGCCAGCGCGCCGAGCGCGTTCTCCGCGTTGAAGCGGCCGCGTAGCTTGAGGTCGATTCCGTCCAGCTCCGCGGGCGCGATCTCGGCGTCGTCCGCGAAGCCGAAGGTGAGCGCGTCGGGCCGGTCCGCCGCGAGCTTGCGACCCCAATCGTTGCCGATGTTGATCGCGGCCGGCGGGCGGCTCTCGACGAAGAGGCGACGCTTCGCTTCGAAGTAGCGCTCCATCGTCTCGTGGAAGTCGAGGTGGTCCTGGCTCAGGTTCGTGAAGACGAGCGCCGAGAAGCGGACGCCGTCGAGGCGGCCGAGCTCGGATCCGTGCGAGGTGGCCTCCATCGCGCAGCTGCGGTCGCCCGCGTCGAGCATCTCGCGAAGGGCCCGCTGGACGTCGATCGCTTCTGGCGTCGTCCGGATCGCGGGCCGGCGTTCCCCGCCGACGCGGCTCTCGATCGTGCCTAGGAGGCCGGGCCGGCGGCCGGCTGCAGCGAAGATCGAGTACATCAGGAAGGCCGTCGTCGTCTTGCCGTTGGTCCCGGTAACCCCGGCGACCTGCAGCTCCTCGCTCGGTCGCCCGAAGAACTCGTCCGCAACCGGCGCCATCGCCCGGCGCGCGTCCGGGACGACGAGCTGGGGGACATCGAGGTCGAGCGGACGCTCGACGACCAGCGCGACCGCGCCGTTAGCGACGGCGTCCGCGGCGAAGTCGTGGCCGTCGGCTCGCGAGCCGGGAACGCAGAAGAAGAGCGAGCCCGGGCCGGCCGCGCGGGCGTCGTAGGCCAGGTCGCCGATCTCCACGGGGGCGCGTCGCAGGACGTCCGCGGGGGCGAGCGCTGCGATGACGCGCTCTAGGTGCATCGGCGCGCGAGTCTACCAAGCGCGCCCGCCGAGACCGACGTGGCCGCGCGGAGAGAACGGGGCGATTTGCAGCACTTTCGTCACACTTTCGTGACAGACACATGCGACCTTCCTCGATAGGATCGCCTCGGGGAGGAGGCCGGGCGAACCGTACTAAGGCGTCGCTTGCGATGCCACATCAGAACGTGCTGGCTCCGCCCGTGCGTCCGTCTAAAACGAGCGGTCGAGCCGCTTGCAGTCATTGGCTCCGTCTCTAAGGAGACCCCGTGTAGGTCGAACTGCTGGTGACGGGGCTGGTCGCAGTCCAGGGCGCGTCCGGAGTGATCCCGCCGTCGAGATACTGGAGGTCGAACCGCGCGATCTGCGAGAACGCGGGCGCGGCGACGACTCCTCCCCAGATCGCTCCGCGAGGCTCGTCCACCGAGACGAGAATGACGAGCCGCGGCCGGGACGCGGGAACGATCCCGATGAACGACGCGACGTAGCGCGAGTTCGAGTACGTGCCGTCCGGGTCGACCTTCGCGGCGGTTCCGGTCTTCCCGGCGACCTGGTACCCGGGCACGGCGGCCAGTGTCCCGGTGCCGTCGAGGACGACGTTCTTGAGCATGCCGAGCACCTGCCGAGAGACCCGTCGCGACACGATGCGCCGCCGCGGCTCGAACGCGGACCGCCCGTCGCCGACATGGTCGACGATGTGCGGCCGGACCCAGATCCCGTGGTTCGCGATCGCCGCGTACGCGGACGCCATCTGGATCGGCGTCACCGCGATGCCCTGCCCGATCGGCACGTTGCCGATCGTCGAGCCCGACCACCGCTGCTCCGGCAGTACGATCCCAGGGCTCTCGCCCGGGTAGTCGATGCCTGTCGGTCGCCCGAAGCCGAAGCGTGAGATCCAGCCGGCGAGCCGGTGCTGACCGAGCCGCTCCGCAAGCGTGATCGCGCCCACGTTCGAGGAACGCGCCAGGATCTGCGCGACGGTCATCGTCTCGGTTCCGCGCGGCTCGGCATCGTGGATGATCCGGTCGGCGACCTGGAGCGAGTACGGCAGCACGAAGCTCGACGAGGGCGTTACCAGCCGCTCGGACAGCGCGCCCGAAACGGTGATCAGCTTGAACGTCGAGCCGGGCTCGTAGGTGTCGGTGACGGCGCGGTTGCGCTGGTAGGCACGCCAGACCTGCGGATACATGTTCGCGTCGTAGCCCGGCGCCACCGCCATCGCGAGGACTGCGCCCGTGCGCGGGTCGAGCACGATCGCGGTCGCGCTCTTCGCCTGCCAGCGCATCACGGTCTGCTTCAGGATCGCCTGGGCGTTGGACTGGATCGTGTGGTCGAGCGTCAGGTAGACGTCCGACCCATCGCGCTCCGACTGCGACTGGACGGTGTCGATCGCCTGGCCCGCCGCGTCCTTGACGATCCGCTCGCGCCCCGGCCGCCCCGCCAGCACCTTGTCCAGCGAGAGCTCGAGCCCAGCAAGCCCGTGGTTGTCGACGCCGGCGTAACCGAGGACTTGCGACGCAAGCGCGCCCTGCGGGTAGAAGCGCCGCTCCTCGGGATAGAACCCGATCCCCGGCAGATGCTTCTCCCTCAGCTTCGCGACCAGCGCCGGGTCGGCCTTGCGCGCCACGTAGACGAACCCGTGCGCCCGGTCGGCGAGCTCCGTCTCGACCTGGCTCGGGTCGAGACCCATCACCTGCCCTACCGCCGCCGCCTCCCGGCGCGGGTCGCGAACGAGCCGAGGGTCGGCGTAGACGGTCGTCGCCTGCTCGCCGATCGCGAGCTGAACGCCCCCGCGGTCGTAGATCGTCCCGCGGGCGGCAGGAATCGTGACTTCCTCGCTGTGCTGGCTCGCGGCAAGCCGGCCGAACGAGCCCGCGCGCACGCCCTGCAGCCAGGCAGCGCGCAGGAATGCGACGGCGAACGCGACGGCGAAGACCGCGAGGAGCAGCCGGATCCGCCGGTTGGCGACGCGCGACGTCAACGCGAGCCGGGCCGGAGCCGCACGTAGGTCGTTTGCGTCGGGTCAGCCGGCACCAGGCCCTGCCGCCGCGCCAAACCCTGGATCCTCGGCGAGGCCGCGGCCAGTGACAGCTGCGACGCGAGCGCCTGCTTCTCCGCGCGCAACCGGGTCCGCTCGACGTTCACCTTGTCCAGCTGCACGTTCAGCCTCAGGACGGCGACGTTCAAGGCGACGACACCCGCGAGGAGGATTGCGACGAACACGATCCAGACAGCTCCGCCCGCGACGCCGCGGCGCGCCTGCGGCCTGCGCTTCGGCGCGGCCGCGCGACGACGCTGCGGGCGCGGATTCGGAAGGGCGTGGGCAGCGTCGCTCCAGGAGGCCATGGCGCTAGCTTTCCTGCTTGACGGCAGCGCGCAGTCGGGCCGAGGAGGCGCGCGGGTTGGCGGCGATCTCCTGCGGCGACGGCCGGATCGCGCGGCGCGACTGGGCCCGCAGCGTCGGCTCGTGCCCGCAGACGCAGACCGGGAAATCGGGCGGACAGGTGCACCCGTGCTCCTGGGAGCGGAGGAACCGCTTCACGCTCCGGTCCTCGAGCGAGTGGAAGCTGATCACGGCGAGCCGTCCGCCCGGACGCAGGAGCTCCAAAGCGGCGGGCAGCGCGGCCTCCAAAGACCCGAGCTCGTCGTTGACGGCGATCCGCAGGGCCTGAAAGACGCGCTTCGCCGGGTGTCCGTCGCCGAAGCGCGCGGGCGCCGGAATCGCGGCTTTGATCGTCTCGACGAGCTCGCCCGTGCGCTCGAACGGCTGTGCGCGGCGGCGGCGGCCGATCGCGCGGGCGATCTGGCGCGCGTAGCGCTCCTCGCCGTAGTCGCGGAAAATCGTGGTCAGGTCGCGCTCGCTCCACTCGTTCACGAGCTCGCGCGCGGACAGCTCAGCCCCGGGGTCCATCCGCATGTCGAGCGGCGCATCCGCCGCGTACGAGAACCCGCGCTCCGGCTGGTCGATCTGCATGCTCGAGACGCCCAGGTCGAAAAGCACGGCGTCGGCGCGCACGCCGTTGGACGCGAGCTGCTCCAGCACGAGAGAAAACTCGCCGCGCAGGAACCGCCCCTGGACGGCGGTGCGCCGTCGGAAGCGGTCGAAATAGGCACGCGCGGAAGGGTCTCGGTCGATCGCGATCACCTTCCCCTCCCCGCGCAGGTCGGCGGTGAGGAGCTCGGCATGCCCCCCCGCACCGAAGGTCGCGTCGACGAGGGTTTCGCCCGGGCGCAGGGAAAGTGCCTCCCGGACCTCCTCGGCCAGGACGGGAACGTGATCAGTCGCGCTTGGTCGCAAGACGTTCGGCAACATGCTCCGCACTCCCTTCGATCTCCCTCAGATGCTCGTGCCAGGCCTCGCGGTCCCACACCTCGAGGTGGTCCCGCACCCCCGCGACGACGACCTCGCGTCCGAGCCCCACGCTCTTGGCGAGCGCACCGGGAACCACCACACGTCCCTGCTTGTCGGGCTCGGTCTCGGACGCGCCGCCGAAGAAGTAGCGCTGCATCAGGCGGCCCTCGCGCGAGAACGGGTCGAGGTCTGCGAGCCGCTCCTCCACGACGCGCTCCCAGTCCGCGCGCGGATAGCAGTAGAGGCACCCGTCCATGCCGTATGTGAGAACCACGCCCCCGGAAAGCGCTTCGCGAAACTTGGCCGGTAGGGTGAGGCGGCTTTTGTCATCGATCGTGTGCTCGAAGGCCCCTAGTAGCATCTTCCACTCCGCCCCACTTTAGACCACCATCTGCCACTTCGCAACCCTTCGGGCCCACCGGGCCCCATTGGGCTACTGCAGAAGTGAGGCGACGCCGTTGATCGCCATCGCCACGATCACGGCGCCGAAGAGGTACGAGAGGAGTGCGTGTCGGGTCACCTGCCGGCGGATCGACCTGTCCGTGATGGTGGTATCGGACACCTGGAACGTCATGCCGACGGTGAACGCGAAGTACGTGAAGTCGCGGTAATCGGGGCGGCTCTGCTGGTTGAAGTCGACGCCGCCGACGGGGTCGTCGTAGTAGAGATCGCCGTACCGGACGGTGAAGACGAGATGCATCGCCGTCCACGAGACCGCGACGACGAAGACCGCAAGGAGGATCAGCAGGCCCTTGGCGATGCCCGAGTGGTGGCGCGCCTCGACGAGCGCGAAGCCGATTGCGACAAGGCTGGCCACGCCTGCGCTGATGACGACCAGGTCCGAGATCGCCCGCGAGTAGTCCTCGGCCTGCGCGTGCTTCGCCGTCGCGGCGGCGTCCATGGGCCAGATCCGCCACCAGATCTGGACCGCCGTGACGAGCGCCGTCGCACCCCACGCGCTGCTGAGCGCAACGGTCCAGCCACCGCGGAACACCAAGGCGACGACGAACACGGCGAGCCCGCACGCCGTTGCCAGCGCGAGCCGCCGCCCCGCCAACCCCTGGCGCTCGGTCTTCACCGGCGGAAGCATGGCATCTCACACGCGCCGCGGCCCTTGCGTTTGTATGGATGATGGAGCTCGTGAGCGTTCCCCCCTTCGAGCGGTTCTACGAGGAGCACAAGCGCTCGGTGCTCGCCCAGCTGCGCCGGCTCCTTTCTCGGGACGCCGCCGACGACGCGTTCCAGGAGACCTTTCTTCGGGCGCTGCGCGCCTACCCGTCGCTCGAGCACGGCCGCCACCTGCGGGGGTGGGTGCTCACGATCGCGCGGAACGTCGCGACGGACTTCCACCGCCGCGAGCGGGTCACCTCGGCCGACGTACCGGATCTCGAGTCGGTCGACGAGCCGCTTCCCTACGAAGAGCTCCGCCGCCTGACCGCCAACCTCCCGCAGAAGGAGCGCGCGGCGGTCTTCCTCCGCTACGGCTACGACCTCAGCTACGAAGACATCGGCAACGCGCTCGGCTCGTCGTCCGAGGCCGCGAGGCAGGCTGCGTCCTCCGGTGTCCGCCGCCTACGCAGAAAGGAGCTGTCATGACCGTGTCCCCTGAGCTCGACTCCCGCTTCCGCGACGCGGCTGCCGCCGAGGGCCTGCTCGACGTCGCCTATGACCTCGTCGATACGCCAATCGGGCAGCTGCTCGTCGCAGTCACCGACCGCGGCCTCTGCGAGATCGAATTCGACCCGGAGCCGGAGCGCGAGGCCGAGTCGCTCGCGCGCCTCTTCGGCGCCCGGGTGCTGCGCTCGCCGCGCCCGACCGACGAGGCACGGCGCCAACTCGACGAGTACTTCTCCGGAGAGCGGCGCCGCTTCGACCTCCCGATCGACCTGAGGCTCGCCCGGGAGTTCGCCGGCGCCGTGCTGAAGGAGCTCGCGCGCGTTCCCTACGGTCAGCTCACGACCTACGGCACGCTGGCCGCCAAGGCCGGCCGGCCGCGGGCCGCGCGCGCCGTCGGGACGATCATGAACCGCAACCCGGTGCCGATCGTGCTGCCATGCCACCGTGTGGTCGGCTCGACCGGCGCGCTCACCGGTTACGGCGGCGGGCTCGACCGCAAGCGCGCCCTGCTCGAGCTCGAAGGAGCGATTACCCCTTCGCTGTGACCTGAGCGTGGATCTCGCGCGTCAGCGCGACGACCTGCTCAGTCAGCTCCTTGTCCTGCTTTGTGAGCTCCGTGTTCGACTCGATCAGGGAGACCACCTTCTCCGTTTTGCGCCTTGATCGCCTGCTCGCGATCCGTCGCCATCTTCTCGATCCGTTCGTGGTGCCGTTCCACGCGGTCCTCGGAGATCTTGTCGCGTTCTGTCTGACGGGTCTGAGCAAGGAGGATCAACGGGGCGGCATACGCGGCCTGGGTCGAGAAGGCGAGGTTCAGCAGGATGAATGGATAGGGGTCCCACTTCAGCGCGACCCCGATCGAGTTGATCGCAATCCAGATGACCACCACGATCGATTGCCCCAGGATGTACTGAGGCGTCCCGAAGAACCGCGCCGCGCGCTCCGCCCAGCGCCCGAACGTGTCTTGGCCAAAGGTGCCGTGATGCTCTTGCTGCGGCGCCACCCAGGCCGAGGCTAGGGCATCGGCCGGACGGCTTAGTCCTCGCGCGCTCCCAGAATCTCGCGGGCGCGCTCGAGATCGCGCTCGTGCACGAGAATCTCGTGCGCCCCGTCGAAGCCGAATCCTTCGAAGGCCGAGTCGTCCTCCGGGGTCGGACGGTGAGCGCACTCGAGGCCCTCGCTCCGCAAGAGCCCGCAGAGTGCCTCCGCCTCGGCCTCGCCCGGGACGACGGCGACCCGGACCCCCTCGTCCATTACCTGCGCCCCTTCCCGACGACCAGATTGACCCTTGCCCGGTTCGCCAGCCTCCTACCCGGTCTCGGGCTCTGTCTGGTAGACGACCGTCCCGGGCGTGAAGTTGACACGTGCAGCGTGTACGAGCCCTCCGGAAGCGTTTCGAGCGGTTGCCCGTCGGGGCCGTTCATGGAGATGACGAAATCGGGCCCCACTGACGCCTGAGTTCCGGCAGCTGGAACGCGGGAACGCAATCCGGCGGCGGTGGGTCGGTTGGCCGCAACTGGAAGGCGTTGTCCGAGCTGCCGCTCGTCACGCCCGTGGCGTAGACGTGGCCACCAGGAAGGCTCCCCTCCTCATGCACAGAGAATACGACGTTTGCTGGGGTTAAGCCGTCTGCCTGAGAGCCTCCTCGTCGCCGAGCAGCCGGTAGCCGACGCCCCAGACGTTGAGCACGCAATCCTCGGCGCCGGCCAGCGCGAGCTTGCGGCGCAGGCGCGAGGCATGCGAGTCGAGGGTGCGGGTGCGACCGAGGGCCACAAAGCCCCAGACCTCGCGCAGGAGCTCCTCCTTCGTGAAGACGCGCGTCGGGTCAGTGGCCAGCTTGGCGAGCAGCTCGAACTCCTTCGCGGCCATCGCGACCGAGAAGCCGTGGACCGTGACGCGCCGCGTTGCTCGGTCGATCGCCACCGGGCCGGCGGCGAGGCGCTCCCGCAGAGGCGGCTGCGTCCTGCGCAGCACCGCGTGGATTCGCGCCACGAGCTCCTCGTAATGAAACGGCCGCGGAACGAAGTCGTCGCAGCCGCGCTCGAAGGCCTGCACGCGGTCGACGGCGTCGTCCCGAGGCTCGCCGAGGACGATCACCGGGACGTTCCGGTCCCACGACCGGCCGGGAACGCCCTCGCGCAGCCGCCGGCACACCTCCGCGCCGGCGACGTCCCGCAGCGCGCCGAGCAGGATCAGATCAGGCCGCGCACGCTCCGCCAACTCGAGGGCCTCGAGCTCCGCGTCCGCGCCGAGCACCTCAAAGCCCTCGCTCGCAAGGTGCCGCTCGAGAAATTCCCGAGTTCCTCGCTCAGCCTCGGCGAGAAGCAGCGCCCGCGACATGCCACCGAAGCTAGCCGCGCGCCGGCGTCACCGCCAGATGTCCATTGCGGCGAAAGTGCGCCGAGGTTTCTACAGCTAGCCCGGCGGCTGCTCGCCGCGCGGCCCGATCGGCGTAACGGATCCTCCGCACGAGAGGACGCGGCCTTGCGCATCGACGTCTGACCGCAATACCGGAATGCGCCACTCGCCGAGCTTCTCGCCGTTCGGGTCGAGCGCGACGAAGATCGGTGTCCAGCCCTTCGGAGGGCAATGCCCGCCGAGCGGCTGGCCTGCGAGGGATATGCGAGCCACATAGAAGCCGCCCGCGCCGAGCGGCCGGACGATCGTGTCGCCTGACGGCGTCACAAACCTGACGCTCTGCGCTCGCTCGTCCGCCAGCCGCCCCGCGAGTACCCAAACATTCGCCGACCCGCCGAGCAAACCGGCGCTGGCAGGCACTGCGGCCTCTTTTGCGCTTGCGCACGTGCCGCCGTCGCCCGCGTTTGCCGGCTTCCAGGGCTCATCGACGAGGTAGCAGATCCCGCCTTCGCGATTCGTGGTGGCGTAGAGCTTGATCGGCCCGTCCTGCGCCACGAACTGCGCCTTGCCCGCTTCGGGATGGAACCCGAGCTGAGGCGTGTACTGCTTGAAGCCCGACACGACCTCCGGGGGCGCAGGCTCCCCGGTCAGCCAGCCGACCTTCGAAGCCGCGAGCGACAGACTCGCCGTCACGACTCCGAGGACGGCGATCGCAAGCGCGATCAGCAGACGGCGGCGGTGAGCGGCGATCCGACGTGAGGCTGCCGACCGAAGCTCAGCCCGCAGCTCCACGATGGGGTCCACAGTTGCGTTCACGATCGACCTCCTGAAAGTCGAAGACGGAGCGCGCGCAGTCCGCGAGAGACTCGCGCTCGCACGGCCTCCTCGCTCGCACCGAAGCGTCCTGCCAGCTCCGCGTACTCGAGCTCGCCAGCGACGCGCCCGAGGACGGCATCGCGCTGGTCGACGGGAAGCTCGGCAAGAGCGCCACGTAACTCCTCCGCCTCGACGCGCTCGATCAGCTCGTCGATCGCCGGCGCGTCGAAGGGAACAGCCGCCATGCCAAGGCGCCGGCGAGCGCTGGCGTCCACGACATCGCGCCGCTGCCGGTCCCGCATGAGGTTCCGCGCGACGACCCACAACCACGGCCAGGCCGAACCGTCTGGGGGAAGCTTCACCCGGTGGCCTCGCTCAAGAGCGCGAGCGAACGTCTCCTGCGCGATATCGAAAGCCGCTTCGCGGTCTCCGCCGGCTTGAGCCAGGGCGGCGACAAGCCGCGCGACGTGCCGGTCGTACAGGACACAGATCGCCTCCGGGTCGCGGCGGCAACGTCGAAGCGCCTGTGCGTCGGAGAGGCTGTTCACACCGGATGAACGAAGAACCGCAGGCGCCTGTGACAGCGCTACAGCCGGCCGGAGCGCAGCACGCCCCATAACAGCCACAAACCTAGGCCGCCCGAGAGGACGAAGCCGACGAACGAGAGGAAGTTCACGCCCGCGATCTGCGGGCCCTTCGTCGAGAAGATGCCGATCAGGCTCGAGCCGATCAGGCCGCCGACCACGACCAGCGCGATCACCAGACGGTTGAACGCGACGTCGAGCTTGCGCATGAACTCGTCGAGGCCCTTGTGCACGAAGCCGACCTCGAGCTGGCCGTCGCGGATCTCCTCCATGAAATCGTGGATCTGGTACGGCATGTCGCGCGCGATTCGGGCCAGCTCGATCCCCTCGGCCTGCGCTCGCTTCAGCACGCGCTGGGGCGTGTAGCGCTCGAGCATCAGGCTCCGGGCGTATGGCCGCGCCACCTCGAAGACGTTGAAGTCCGGGTAGAGGTCGATGCCGACCGAGCCCAGCGTCGCGATCGCCTTGTCCAGCAGCACGAACCGCGTCGGCAGCCGCAGGTTGAGCCGGTAGATCAGCTGGAAGGCCTCGCGGATCACCTGCAGCGGGTCGATCTCGGCGAGGCTCGCGCCGTAGTAGCGGTAGTACATCTCGCGCAGCTCGGCGAGGAACTCCTCCTCACGCTCCCTCGGGTAGCGGACGCCGAGCTCGGCGAGCCGCCGCGGCAGCGCGTCTACTCGCTCGTTCGCGGCGTCGATGAAGAGCCGCGTCAGCTTCGACATGTCGTCGTCGGTCAGCTTCCCGACCTGGCCGAAGTCGACGAGGCCGATCACGCTGCCCTCATCGAGCACGAAGATGTTCGCCGGGTGCGGGTCGCCGTGGAAGAACCCGTGCCGGAAGATCATCGTCATCCACGTCTCGGTCATCAGATATGCGAGGCGGCGGCGCTCCTCCATCTCCCACGCGTCCTGCGGCAGGTCGGCGAGCTGGATGCCCTCGAGCAGCTCGAGGGTCAGCACGCGCGCGCGTGTGTAGCTCCAGTAGACGCGCGGGATGCGGACGTGCGGATGGCCGGCGAAGCGGTGGTGGAAGATCTCGGCGTTGCGCGCCTCGAGCCGGTAGTCGAGCTCCTGCCGGATCGAGCGGGAAAACTCGTCGACGAGCTGCCGCGCGTCGATGAAGTCCAGCGCCCGGACCCGCTCCCGGGCAAGCCGCGCCGCCTGGTAGAGGAGCGCGAGGTCGGCGTCGACCTGCCGCGGCGCGTTCGGGCGCTGCACCTTGACCGCGACGCGATGGCCGTTCGGGAGCGTCGCCCGGTGCACCTGACCGATCGACGCCGCCGCCACCGGGGTTGTCTCGAACTCGGTGAACAGCTGCTCGACGGAGAGCTCGAGGTCCTCGTGGATGACTCGCTCGACGTCCTCGTACGGGAACGGGCGCACGTCGTCCTGCAGCGACTGCAGCTCGAGCACGATGTCCGGTGGGACGATGTCCGGCCGCGTCGAGAGCAGCTGCCCGAACTTGACGAAGGTCGGGCCGAGCTCGTCGAGCATCTCGCGCAGGTGCTTGCCGCGCTCGGACGGGACGCCGGCCAGGGTGTCGCGCTCGCGGCCCGGGAGCAGGTCGGTCAGGCGGTGGGTCTCGAAGAAGTAGCCGAAGCCGTGCTTGACCGCGACCTGCGCGATCTCGGAGAGCCGCCCGAGGTTCCGGGTCGTCGAGCTGGCCACGCAGTCAGTGTGCCAGGCTCGGCGGCTCGACCTTCGGGTTGATGCCGCTTCGCCTGGCGCCGTCGGGGAGCTCCGGTGGCAGGCCGGCTGCCGATGCCTCCGCAGCGAGTCGCCACAGGCGAACGATCTCGGTGCCGACGATCTCGCCGGCCTCCGCATAACCCTTGCGGTTGCGCGGCAGGCCGTCGAGCTCCATCGGCTCGCCCCAGACGACGGCGCATTTCCGTCGGTTCCTCGGCGACCAGCCGAACGTGTCGAGGCCGCACGGAATCACGGGGACGCCCTCCTGGAGCGCGATCATCAGTCCACCCGGTTGCATCGTGCCGGGGTGGCCGAACCGCTGCCTCGTCCCCTCCAGGTGGACCCCGACCAGATTGCCCTCCCGCGCCAGACTGCGTGCCTGTCGCAGCGCGTCGCGGTCTCCTTCGCCTCGACGCACGCCGAAGACCCCAAGCGACTCGAGCGACCAGCCCACGATCGGAATCTCCATCAGCTCCGCCTTGGCGAGGAAGTAGATCATGCGCGGAGAGAACCCTCCGATCAGCGGGTGGTCGATCCCCGAGAAGTGATTTGCGGCGACGACGCCGCCGCCTTCGAGCGGCACGCGCTCCACGCCGTAACCGGCAGCGGGCGCCAGCCAGGTCGCGATGCGTGGGACGAACAGGCGGCCGACCCGCCAGCCCGCTTCTGGGTTTCGGAACACGCTAGGTCGGCTCGCTGCGCTCGACCAGCCGCAGCCGGTGCTCGACCTGGGCGACGCGGAGCTCGAGCTCCTCGAGCTCGCCACGCGTGACGAGGCCGACCTCGCGGAAGAGACCCGCCAGGCCGCTGCCCGTGCGCTCGGTCAACCGGACGGTCTCGTTCCGCCAGCGGCCCATCAGCTCCTCGACCAGCGAGCGCGCCTCTTCGCGGCCGAGGCCTCCTCGAGCGGCTACCTCCTCGGCGAGGGCGTCTGCGCGCTCGGCGGTCAGCGCGACGGCGCCGACACCGGCGAGAACCAGCTTCTCCGCGAGCTCGCGCGCGGAATCAGCGCGCTCGGCCATGAGGACGTGCGCGGCGCCGCTGGCGGCGGCGCTCACGCTTCGCCTGCGCGGAGGCGGCCGGCTGTGGCAGCGCGTCGCCCACCGAAGGCGCCGGCTCTGCGGCAGCTGCCTGCGTTGCGTCTTCGAGTGCCAGGGTCCCGCCGTCGACGGCCGCGCCACCCGGCAGGCGCGGGCGAAGGCGTGCGGCAATGCCGCCGTCCGGCGGGCCTTCCGGCTCCTGACCCTTGCGTCGCGCGTAGTCCGGCTCGCGCTCCTTCCAGATGGTCAGCAGCGGCGCTGCGATGAAGATCGACGAGTAGGCGCCGGAGACGATCCCGACCATGAGGGCAAACGCGAAGTCCTTGAGCGTCGCGCCGCCGAAGATGAGCAGCGAGACGATCGGCAGGAGCGTGATGAACGTCGTCGCCAGCGAGCGGCGGATGGTCTCCCAGAGCGAGACGTTCGCGATCGTGGCGAACGGCTGCCGGGCCATCAGCTTCACGTTCTCCCTGATTCGGTCGAAGATGATGATCGTGTCGTAGATCGAGTAGCCGAGCACCGTCAGGACGGCGGCGACGGTCGAGTTCGACACCTCCCTCCCAGTCAGCGAGTACACCCCCACGGTGATGGCGATGTCGTGGAGCAGCGCGATGATCACCGGCACCGCGAACTTGAAGTCGAATCTGATCGCGATGTAGAGGACGATCAGCAGCAGCGAGAAGAGGATTGCGAGGATCGCCGCGCGCGCGATCTGGCGGCCGAAGCTCGACGACACCGTCTGGATCTGGATCGAGATGTTCTGCCCGTACCGGGTCTGCAGCGCGTTCCTGAGCTCACTCGTCTTCTGCCCCTTCAGCGCGCGCATCCGGATCTGGAAGTTCTCGTACTTGTCGCTGCCGAAGCTCTTGCCGCGGCCCTGCACCACAGGCCCCTGACCGAAGGCGGACGCCTCGCTGCGCACGGCCCCGAGCGAGACCGGCTGCTGGGTCTTGAAGGTGACCTGCGTGCCGCCCTTGAAGTCGATGCCGAGGTTCAGGCCCTTCGTCGCGAGCGAGCCGAGGGCGATCGCGACGATGACGCCGGAGATCGCGAACCAGAGGTAGCGGCGGCGCATGAAGTCGATCTGCAGCCACTTCGCAGTCTGCTGCGCGTGGGCGCCCATGAAGCTCGGGTTCTCGAACCAGCGGAAGCCGGCGAGCAGGCCGAGCATCGCTCTCGTCGCCGCGACCGCGGTGATCAGCGAGATCACCGTTCCGATCATCAGCATCAGGGCGAACCCCTTCACCTGCTCCGTGGCAACCCCGAACAGCACCAGAGCGGTGATCAGAGTGACGACGTTCGCGTCGACGATCGTGTGGAAGCCCTTCGCGTAGCCGGCCGCGATCCCGGCTCGGACGCTCTTCCCGGACCGCACCTCTTCCTTGATCCGTTCGAAGATGACCACGTTCGCGTCGGCCGCGACGCCGATCGTCAGGATCAGCCCCGCGAAGCCCGGCAGCGTGAGAGTGACGCCGAAGAGCAGGATCGCG
>Ga0307312_10000916_pt1 | contig 14648 bp, 11 predicted proteins | sample ER_DNA_202_FD_194489 | JGI IMG/M metagenome (GOLD analysis project Ga0307312, IMG submission 194489) | Bulk soil microbial communities from the East River watershed near Crested Butte, Colorado, United States - ER_DNA_202 | ecosystem: Environmental > Terrestrial > Soil > Floodplain | place...
GACCTGGCGACCGCTCGAGGCCTCGATCGCAAGGGTCGCCGGGTTGACGAGCAACGCCGCCGTCAGGGCGATGATCCGGCGACGGCTGATATGCCGTACGTCGGCGGGCGGATGCTCGGGAAGGATCGCCATCGACGGATGAAGGGCCGCGGCGCCGAGGAAGGCGAGCTCCGCGAATGTGGCCAGCAACCCGAGGGCGTTGAAGGCACCGCCACCGCCCATCCCCCGCAGCATGTCGAAGGTGATGATGGCGTTCGATGCCACGACGAGCATGACGATGAGGCGGGTCGCCGGGCGGTGCGCCCCGGGGAGCAACCACATCCTGGCGACCATCGCCAGGAGGATGACCGTCGGATAGAAAAAGGCAATGGCGACCACCGAGCGCTGGTGGGCCGCGACCACGTACGGGGCGAACCCGAAGGCCCAGATCAGGACCCCTGTCCCGGAGGCGAGGATCGCCGCGTCGAGGAAGGCGGCTCGATCGCCGCCGGGGATCCGACCGCGAATCAGCATGATGAAACCCGCCATGCCGGCAACGGACCCACCGACGGTCGATAGCTGTCCGAAGACCGCAAGGCCGCCAGCCATGGGGACGAGGACACCGCCGACGGTCGTGGCCAGCGTGCAGCCGGCAAGCAGTCGCCACGGCAGGAGCTTGGCAGGACGATGTTGGTGGGCGCCGATCAGGACAGCCGCCGTGGCGGCGAGGCCAAGCAGGGTCAGGAGTGGCCGGACGGTCCCCTCGTCGCCATTGAAGGCCCCGAGCAGCGCGGCCCCGAGTCCCATGACGAGAAAGATGAGCCACCCGCTGCGGCGCAGCCGGACCAGCCCAGGCCCCATCGACGCACGCGGAACCTGGAGCGGCGCGTTCACGGCGCGGTTCTCCATGTGCCCAGCTTCGGGTTTGGGGCCGCGGATCACCATGGACAACGTAGATGGTGGCTCGCACGGCATCCGCCGGATCCCCGTCCGTCGAACGCATTAGGGCACAATGAGCCGATGACCGACCAAGCTCCGACCGCCCGACCGCACCGGGGCCGAGCGCGGCCGACTGCCGACCGCGAAGCCGCGTCTCAGCCTGTGGCCGGGCCCGAGTTCGAACGGGCCGGGGACGAGCCGTCGAACGAGCGCTGGCGGGCGCTCCTCGCGGAACGCGGCCCGATCCTCGCCGACGGCGCGATGGGCACGATGCTCTTTGCCAACGGCCTCCAATTCGGCGATCCACCGGAGGTCTGGAACGTCAGCCACCCGGAGGTCATCCGGCGAATCCAGCGTGGGTATCTCGAGGCCGGCTCGCGGATCGTCATGACGAACACGTTCGGCGGCAACCGGCTGCGGCTGCGACTCCACGGCCTCGATGACCAGGTTGCCGAGCTGAACCAGACCGCAGCGATCCTTCTCCGGGCCGAGGTCGAGGCGGCCGGCGGTCGGGCGCTCGTCGCCGGCGACATCGGGCCGACCGGCGAGATCATGGCGCCGCTCGGGACGCTCTCGGACGAGGAGGCGATCGACGTCTTCGCGGAACAGGCTGCGGCCCTCATCGCCGGCGGTGTCGACCTGATCTGGATCGAGACGATGTCCCACCTCTCCGAGATCAGGGCCGCCGTCCAGGGCGCCCGACAGGTGTCGCATGGCATTCCGATCATCGCCACGATGACGTTCGACACCCGCGGCCATACGATGATGGGCGTCTCGCCCGAGGCGGCCGTGACGGCCCTCGCGGCGCTGGGCGTCGACGCGATCGGCGGAAACTGCGGCAACGGCCCGGAGGAGCTCCTGCCGGTCATCGAGCGGATGCATGCCGTGGCTCCGGACGTCATGCTCGTCGCCAAGTCGAACGCCGGCATGCCAGAGCTCGTCGATATGCGGGCGGTCTACAAGGCCGATCCGGCGACGCTGGCCGAGGCCGCGCTCGGTTTCCAGGCCGCCGGCGCCCGGATTATCGGCGCGTGTTGCGGCAGCACCCCCGCCCACCTGGCCGCGATGGCCGAGGCGCTTGCCAAGGTCTGAGTGTCCTTCGGGGGCTGTGGCGGCGGGCGAGGAAGGCGGCGTCAGGCTCGAAGGACGGCCTGACCGCTGCGACTCTTCTCGACCAGCGCCGTGTACACGGCTTCGTACTCGGTCGTCATTCGCTCCGGTGAGAAGCGTTCGAGCGCCCGCTCGCGGATCCGGGTCCGGTCGAGATCCTTGATCATCGACACTGCAAGCTCGGCCTCCGTGAGGTCGTCGACGAGGAAGCCGTCGATGCCGTGCTCGATCGTCTCGGTCAGGGCGCCAGCCCGCCGGGCGATGACCGGCGTGCCCGTCGCGAGCGACTCGATGGCGACAAGGCCGAACGGCTCCGGCCAGGCGCCGAGCATCATCGTCGCCAGCGCGCCCGCGTAGAGCGGATCACGCTCGAGGGGGCCGACCTCGCCGAGGAACTCGACGATCCCCTTGTCGATCGCCGGTTGGACGACCTCGTCGAAGTGGGCCTGCTCGTGCTTGTCGTAGACCTTGGCGGCCATCTTGAGCGGAAGCTTGGTCCGCCGGGCGAGCTCGATGACGTCAGTAATCCCCTTTTCCGGGGTGATCCTGCCGACGAAAGCGAGGTAGTCGCCGGGCTCCTCCCTGAATGGCATCTGCTGGAGCGGCAGGCCATGGTGGATGGTCGCGACCCAGTTCGCCTCTTCTCCCCAACGCCGCTGGCTGTCGCTGATGGCAACGAGCGGGATGTCGCTGAATTCCTCGAGAAGGTCCGGGATCCCGGACACGTCGAGACGCCCGTGGAGCGTCGTCACGACGGGCGTCGGCGAGTGGCGGGCGAAGAGGAAGCCGAGCGTCTCGACGTGCGAATGGATGATGTCGAAGTCGGCGTGACGGGCCCAGACCTTGGCCAGCGTGACGTTGATGAAGGACGACACGTCACCGCGGTAGCCGCGCGACCAGAGGCTCTTGTCCGGCGTCGCGACTAGCGACCCGCTGAATTGCGAGTCGCCGGGCGCGAACAGGGTCACGTCGTGACCATGCGCGACGAGTGTCTCCCCGAGCGCCGCGACCACCCGTTCCGTGCCGGCGTAGGTCGGCGGCGGGACGGGCAGCATCGGCGGCGAGACAAGCGCGATCCTAAGCCTGTCGGAGCGCGGCTGCGTTCGAACCCGCGGTTCATGTACGGCATCCACGTTCGCACCGTAGCACGATGCCGTGGCGGCACTCCTCGCGTTCGAGGCCGAGGACGTTGCAATCGTCCTGAGTGGGTGGCGGAGAGGGTGGGATTCGAACCCACGGACCTTTCGGTCAACGGTTTTCAAGACCGTCGCAATCGACCGCTCTGCCACCTCTCCGGAACGCAGGATAGCGGGCCTGATACCGGGCCTCATACCGCGCCTGATCCCGCGCGGCACGCTACGCCCGATACCAGGCGAGCCCGATCAGTGCTCGGCCGCGCCCTCCCCGAGGCGCTCGCCCGCTTCGATTCGCGTCGCCAGCCGGTTCTCGGCCGGGGTCAACGGACACGAATACTGCGGCGCGTAGACACAGGACGGGTGATAGGCGAGGTTGAAGTCGATCGCGTACGTGCCGTCATCGTCCGGTTCTAGGTCGAGATAGCGGCCGGCGCCGTACGTTTCGTGCCCGCTCGTCTTGTCGAGGAACGGAACGAAGAGGGAGCGGGTCTCCCCGGTCTCGAAGGTATAGGCGGTCAGCCGCCGCGGCTCACCGTCGAGATCGAAGGTGAACGTGCCGGCTCGCCGGGCTGGTCGGAGCTTGCCGTCCGATGTCGGGATCTGGAAGCTCGTCGGCTCGTCGCCGACATAGGGCTGGAGGACAAGGTCCTCGAAGACGAGGTCGGGGTCGACCGGGTAGTACGGCAGGCCCTCGAAGGCCGAGCGCTCCTCGGCCGGGATCGGGCTGTGGGCCGAGGTCTTGAAGAAGGCGTCCTTCTCGCTCCGGTAGCCGTCGATCGCCGCCTGATACGAGTGCTCATGGTGCTCGTGGGCGCCGTGGTCGTGGTCGTGGTCCGCGTGGTCCGCGTGGTCGTGTCGATCGTCGGTCGTCATGGCGCGGGAGACGCCGTCGCCTGGTTGAGCAGGCCCTTGAGATCGAAGATCGAGGCGTTGCCCGATGGAACGAGCATGACCGTGATCTTGTCGGTCAGCTTCTGGATGTACTGGTACTGGAGGATCTGGTCCGACAGCGAGGCGGCGAGGGACTTGTTGGCGGTTGCCTGACCGTTGGCCAGGGCGATCGTCGCGGCAGCCTGGCCCTCGGCCAGCTTGACGTTCGAATCCGCCTGACCCTGCGCCTGCGCGACGGCCTGGTCGGCCTGGATCTTCTTCTGGGCGAGGATCTGGGTCTCCGTCTGGACCTGCTGCTGGGCGACCTGCTTGGCCTCGATCGCCTGCTGGAAGGCATCGCTGAAGCTGATATTGGCGATGTAGATGTCGTCGACGATGATGTGGTACTGGGCGAGGTTGGCCGCGAGCGCGTCCTTGGCTTTCGAGCGGATCTCGTCGCGAGCGCCGAGGATCTGGTCGACCTTGTAGGCCGGGACCACGGTCTTGATGAAGTCGTTGAAGGCCGGGTCGATCACCTTCGAGGCGAAGTCCGTGCCGACCCGCTGGTAGAGGTCGGACGCGAACTGGCCGTCCACGTGGTAGTTCATGACCCCGGTCAGCTTGACCGTCTGGTATTCGGCCGAAGCCGCGTCGATCTCCTGGAACTGGTGCGGCTGAACCCGGGTATCGATGATCGCGACGTGCTGCACGATCGGGATCACGATGTGGAGGCCAGGCTCCAGCGTCCCCGACTGGACAGAGCCGAAGTTCGTCACGACCCCGACATTGCCGGCGGGCACCTCGACGAACGGGGCGGAGGCTCCGGCGACGAGGATGAAGATGCCGATGGCCGCCCCGATGACGCCACGGAGGATGTGTGCCCTGGGCACCGGTTGCCCGCCTCGCTGACCCGGTGTCGCGCGCCCGAGCGGCAGCATGATCCCGAGCACCAGGCTCACGACGAGGATGACGAGACCGGCGAGCAGGATGAGAACGTTGATCATGTGGGCGGACCTCGGACTGTGACGGGAGGGTGACGGTTCCTGGTCCGAGGATACGACGCCCGGCATCGGCCGGCGCCTCGGGCCGCCGCGCGGCGTCATGCCGGCGAGGTAATCGCCTCGCGGCCGAGATACGGCCGGAGCACGTCGGGGACGGTGATGCTCCCGTCCGGCTGCTGGTACGTCTCGAGGATCGCGGCAACCACCCGGGCCAGGGCCAGACCGGATCCGTTCAGCGTATGAACCAGCTCCGGTTTCGCGCCGGGCTCCGGCCGATAGCGGATGGCCATCCGACGAGCCTGGAAATCCCGGAAATTGGAGCACGAGCTGACCTCGAGCCAACGTTCGACGCCTGGCGCCCACACCTCGAGGTCGTACTTCTTGGCCTGGGTGAATCCCATGTCTCGTGTCGCCATGAAGAGGACCCGGTAGGCGAGCCCGAGCCGCTGGAGCAGGATCTCGGCTCGCTCGGTCATCCACTCGAGGGCGACCTCGGACTCGCCGGGGCGCTCGAACATGACCATCTCGACCTTGTCGAACTGGTGGACGCGGAGGATGCCCCGCGTGTCCTTGCCGGCGGCCCCTGCCTCGCGCCGGAAGCACGGCGAGTACGCGGCATAGCGGATCGGCAGCTCCGAGGCATCGAGGATCTCGTCGCGGTGGAGGTTCGTGACGGGGACCTCGGCCGTCGGGACCAGGTACAGCTCGTCGCGGGTGACGACGTACATCTGGTCTTCCTTGTCGGGGATCTGGCCGGTGCCGGTCGCCGAAGCGGTGTTGACCACTGCCGGCGGCCAGATCTCGGTCATGCCGTTCTCGCGGGTGTGGACGTCGAGGAACCAGTTGATCAGGGCCCTCTGGAGCGCCGACCCGGCGCCCTTGTACACCGGGAACCCCGAGCCCGCGATCTTCGCGCCGCGGACGTTGTCGATGATGTCGAGCGCTTCCGCCAGCTCCCAATGCGGCCTTCGGGTCCAGGTCGCGCCGCCCGCCGGCGCGTCGGCGCCCACCTCCCCTTCCCGTGGCTGCTCGACGGGGAGCAGCTCGCCCCATGTCCGGATGGTGACGTTCGCCTCCTCGCCACCGATCGGAACGTCCGGGTCGGGCGGGTTGGGGATGCGAAGGAGCAGGTCCTCGATTTCGGCTTCCACGGTCGCCAGCTCGGCGTCGATCGCCTCGATCCTCGCCCCGGCGGCGACCGACACGGCCTTGAGCTTCGCGACTTCCGGCCCATCGGGCCTCGCCCCGCCTTTGATCGCCTCGCCGACCTGCTTTGAGACGGCGTTCCGCTCCGCCTTGAGCACGTCGCCGTCGCCGAGCAAAGCCCGCCGGCGGGTGTCGAGCTCGATGGCAAGATCGACGGTCGCGGGATCCTCGCCCTTGTCGATGGCGCCCTTGCGGATCGCGTCAGCGTCCTCGCGGAGCCGCTGCAGCCCGACGCTCATGACATCGCCCCGGCTCGATCGCCCGCTGCCGCCTCGCGAAGGCGAGAAACCACGAACTCCGGCTCGAGACTCGCCAGCAGCCAGCCAGCCCGCGGGCCGTTCGGCCGGCCGAGGAACGCCAGATACAGCGCCGCGAAGGCCGCCTTCGGCTCGATGCCGGCGGCGATCGCCGCCGAGAAGATCGCGTCCTGCCAGCGATCGCCGCCGACGGGTGCCCCCATCTCGACGGCCTTCGCCAGGCCCGCGACGTAGCGGCGCTGGGCGTCGTCGAGCGCGCCAGCCTCCTCGGGCAGTCCATCCCGCCGAACCGTGAGCCGGGCACGCTCGGGCGCGTAGGTCTCGAGCCACGCCTTCGCGGCACGGACCCGCTCGTCGAGGATCTGGTCCTCGCGTTCCGTCAGCGGACTCCCCTTCTCCGCTTCGACCCTGGCCCGAATGTCGACGTTCGGGACCTGCAGCAGCAGGGCAAGGTGGGCGAAGGCCGGCCGGAAGGCGGCCGCCTCGGCGGCGACGTCGGCCCCGGGATCGAGCAGCGAGTACTTGAACGTGCCCTCATAGCCCGGGGCGATCTCGCCGCGGACCTCGCGCCCGGCCGTGGCTGCGGCGAAGCGATCGAACTCGTCGAAGAGGCGCGGGATCGCGTCGGTCCCGTCCGGGTCGAACTCGACAGCCTGGTTCGGCTTCGGGCGAAGGAAGAAGAATCGGAGTTGCTCGGGCGGAATCACCTCGGCGACGTCGTGGGCCGCCGCGCCGTGGCCCTTCGAGGTCGACATCTTCTTGCCGCCGATGTTCACGAATTCGTACGGGACATTGAGCGGCGGCTCTCGGTCGAACACCTCGCGGGCGATCGCGTCCGACCGGTCGCGCGACCCGCCGGCCGTGGCAAGGTCTTTACCGCACGGTTCGATCGTCACCCCGAAGAGCGACCACTGGGCTGCCCACTCGAGGTTCCACGGCAGCTTGCCGCGCCCGCCGAACGGGGACGTCCAGCCCGTATAGCCACAGCCGGTCGCCCATTCGACCAGGTTCGGCCGGCATTGGTAGGCGACGCGCTCGCCGTCCCAGCCGGTCACGATCGTCGTCCCGACCTTGCCGCAGTTCTCGCAGACGACCTGGAGCGGGTGCCACGTATCTGGATGCTGGACGTTGGCGATCCGCCGATAGATGTCGCGGACGAGGGCGGCCTTGTCGAGCGCAGTCCGGATGAAGGAGTCCATCTCGCCGGTCGGGTAGATCTCGCTCATCCAGTAGTAGCGATCCGGCCGGATGCCGAGTCCTTTGAAGATATCGATGAAGATCTGGGCGTGGTGGCGGGCGTACGAGGCGTGGCCATCCGGTTCCTGGTCCGGGATATGGGCGAGCGGCTTGCCCATCGATGCGGCGACGGCGTCGGGCGTCAGGAGCGCCTGGGCGTCCATGGGGTCCATGTCGTCGACCCCGTAGAGGTAGGTGATCTCGAGGCCACGCGCGCGCATCGCGCGGACGATCACGTCGAGGAGAACGGGGCCCCGGAGGCTGCCGACGTGGACGGTGCCCGACGGCGTCTTCGAGTCGTTGATGACCTGCGGGCCAGTGACGCTGGCCGCAAGCTCATCGGCCCAGTCCATGGCCTTAGCTGATGCTGACGATCGTATACGTGAAGTCGCCGGCCGGGACCTTGACGACGATCTTCTCGCCCTTCTTCTTGCCGAGGAGGGCGCGGCCGACCGGGCTCTCGTTGCTGATCCGACCCTCGGTCGGCTTGGCCTCCGTCGACCCGACGATCGTGAAGGACTCCTTGCCGTCGTCGCTCATGACTGCGACCGTCGAGCCGATCTGGACATGATCCGTCGAGTGGTTCTCGTCGATGATGGTGGCGTTCTTGATCAGCGCCTGGAGCGTCTGGATGCGGCCCTCGACGAACGCCTGCTCGTTCTTGGCGTCCTCGTACTCGGCGTTCTCCGAGAGATCGCCGTGCTCCTTGGCGTCGTGGATTCGCTGGGCGACCTCGGGTCGCTTGACGGACGTCATCGCGTCCAGCTCGGCGCGCAGCTTCTCGAGGCCGTCCTTCGAGAGGTAGGTGGGTCGGTTGTTCACGGGATTGCGCCCCCGATGCGGTGGGGACCGGTCGGAAGTCGACGGTCGGGGTGTCAGATATAAGGAAAGAACTCCAGGCTTCGCACGGTGTCCCGCGCACCTGAAGTTCGACCGGCCGATAGCCTAGCGCGCGACGCGGGGAGTGTCAAAAGCTCAGGGCGCCGCCATCAGATCGGTCGCCACGAACATCGCCCGGCAATTGGCCACGACGGATGCGGGATCCGGTTTGGGCGCTGCGCGGCTGTACACGCAGCTCGTGGCCTGCGAATCGTCGAAATGGCCGGTGACCCGGGCCGCGCCGGTCGTCGGCAGGCCGAGACCCTGGATCCCGCCATCGAAGAATTCGATCGTCTCGCCGCCGAGTTCGAACCTGCACTGGCGATTGGTCCGGATCCAGTCAGGGCCGGTGATCGGCCGGTCGACGGTCGCCAGCTCACACCGGATGTCGCCGATCACCTCGATCTCCTTGCTGCCGAAGCAGGCGAGTCCGCCATACGGATTCATCGAGAGCAACGCCGACGCAGCGAGCGGCAGTGTCGGGCAGGCCTGCGTCTCGCCGGCCAGCCAGGGCGTTCCGTCATGATCGGCACCGGCCACCCAGCCACCCGGCAGACCGCCATCGAACGCGAGGACGTGGTACCAGTCGTAACCATCGGCGGCCACGTGGCCCTCGATGACGAACAGCTTCGTGCCTTTCCGCAGGAGTGGCTCGAGCTTCGCCGACGAGACGCCGACGCCCGGGGCACTCCGCACGCGGAGGTTGTCGCTGACGGTCCGGACGACGCTGTCGACGCTGACCCCGGCCGGGCGGACACCGGTGACGATGAACCATGAGCGGCAGAGGAGGATTCCGGGCCGGGTCTCGTCCGTGACGGTGCCGTTGCGAAATCCACAGCGCTCGTCGTCAAAGTGGCCGGTCAGCTCGTAAGTCCCGTCGACGACGGCCCCGGCAACGGTGCCCGCGGGAACAATGTCGAAGATAGGGTCGCCGAAGACCGGGTAAGGCTCTCCCGACGACCCGGCCACGAATGCGCACCGCCGGTCGGGTCGCGACCAGGACGGAGCATCCACACCGGGCGTGGCCGCCGCGGCGGTGCACGAGACAGGGCCCGACACGATGATCTCGGGGCCGAAGGTGTCGTTCTGCGAGAAGCAGCCGATCGGCCCGTACGGCCGAATCGCGATGAGCTGCGCCGACGTCAGTGGCGATGTCGGACAGTGGACGCTGGCCGGCACGAGCACCGGATTGGCGCCGTCTGTTGCGGGCGCCCAGCCGGCCGGGATGTCGGTGGATCCGACCGCCGGGATGAGGTAGTACCAGTCCGTACCGGCGGGCCCGGTCGGTCCGTCGGCAACCAGGAACGGAACGCCGGCGGGGAACAGCTTCGCGCTCGCCGGCGGCGCACCTGGGTCCGGCTGGGTTCGGATCGGGATCCCGCCTGGGACGGCTACCTCCACGAACGCGTCGACCGAGAACGCCGCCTCGTGGGGCGTCTCGAGAGGGCTCTCGCTCGGCTGGGCAGATTCGGTGGGCGACGCGAAAGCGCTCGGGGTCGAAGTCGGCCCGAGGCTGGGAACGACGCTCTGCCGATCGTCCCTGCGGCCGCCGATGAGCAGGACTCCGAGCAGACCGAGGGACAGCAGCGAGATCACCGCCGCCCAGAGCAGCCGCTGGCCGTGACGGGCGGCGACGTCGGGCATCCAATGCAGGGACCGCTCCTGGCTGGTCCGTCGGATGGTCGCACTGATCACCTCGGCGAGGTCGGAGCTGGGAGCAATCTCCGCCCGCGCCTGGAACGCCTCCCGGATCGCGCGATCGCGTAGCTGCTGCTGGTTCATCGCTCGGACTCCATCGCCCGCTCCAGCGCCGATCGCGCCGAGTACAGGCGCCATTTCGCGGTCCCGACCGGTATGCCGAGAATCGTTGCCACCTCGCTGACCGGCCGTTCCTCGACGTGATGTAGGGCGAGGATCGTTCGTTGCCCGATCGACAGTCGATTGATCGCCCGCTGGAGAGCGTCGCCTGCCACAACCCCTTCGAGCCCGGCATCGGTCCGGCCGGGGTCGTTGGGGCTCTGACGGCTCTCGTCGTCCGCGTCCCTGAAGACGACCGGGACGGACCGGACGGGGCCGCGCCGCCGCACGCTCATGCGGGCAGCGTTCACGAGGATCCGCCCGAACCACGCATCGAATCGGTCCGGATCTCGCAGACGCGGGAGGTTTCGCCAGGCCGATACAAAGGCCTCCTGGGTCACGTCCTCGGCCTCGCTGGTATCGCCGACGATGGCGCGAGCGAGTCGGAACGACGACCTCAGTCGTGTGGCAACGAGCCTGTCGAACGCGTCCGCGTCCCCCTTGCTCGCCCGCACGACGAGGTCGGTCTCGGTGCCGGATCCCGGCGCCGCCGTCCGCTCGTTTGCAACCGACACTGTCATCCGCCCGCGCTCAGAGGCGGGGACCCATCCGATCCCTCTACCCTGCTCGATGCAGCCTAGGCCCTGGGGGTTTGGTCCCGTCCGCGGTAGCGCACCAAATCCTTCGGCGAGCCGTGGCCCCGGTTTACTCCGAGAGCCGGAGGAGGCGCCGCTTGATCCGCTGGAGGGAGCCGCGATCGGGGAAGGCGATGAACAGCGTGTCGTCGCCGGCGATCGAGCCCGCGACCTCGGGCCAGCGAGCACGATCGAGGGCGGCAGCGATCGCGTGAGCGGAGCCGGGAAGCGTGCGCATGACGAGGAGCAGGCCCGCCTCGTGGAACTCGACAGGCAGATCGGCCAGCAGCTTGCGTAGCCGATCCTCGCCGGACGTTTCGGCCTCGATGAGCCGCGGCGGCAGGGCGTAGGCCTGGGTCCGGTCTCGGCTGATCTTGATCAGGCCGAGCTCGGCGACGTCGCGGCTGATCGTTGCCTGGGTCGTCCGGAACCCGCGCTCGCGGAGCGCGACCGCCAGCTCCTGCTGTGTCCGGATGGGGCGCTGCTCTACGAGGTCCCGGATCGCGCGCTGTCGGAGCTGCTTCATGACCTCCATCGGCGACCGCCCGTCAGCGCAGCCACCAGACGAGGACGACGGCGGCGATCAGGATCCGGTAGGCGACGAAGATGTCGGTCGAGCGTGTCCGGAGGTAGCGAAGAAGGACGGCGATCGCGAGGATCCCGAAGAAGAACGACGCGGCCAGCCCGATGACCAGCGGTCCGACCGGGACGGCCACGCCCGCATCCCCCTTGAAGACCTTGAGCGCCTCGTAAGCGGCTGCCGCGGCGGTGACCGGCGTCGCCATGAGGAACGAGAACCGCGCGGCCGACTCGCGGTTGAGCCCCGTGAACAGACCCGCCGCGATCGAAATCCCGGACCGGCTGATCCCCGGGACAAGAGCGAGAGCCTGCGCCAGGCCGATCCCGAGCGCCCGCGGAAAGGTCAGATCGACCGCCATCAGGCGCCGCGTGCCCGTCCGCTCGGCCAGCCACAGGATCGCAGCGCCGACGACCAGCGCGAGGGCGACCAGGCCGACCTCCCGGAACCGCGACTCGATCGCGTCGTTGAGGAGCACGCCGATGATGAGCGCCGGAATGGTCGCAACGACGAGCAGCCACGCCAGCCGGCGGTCCGGGTCGCCCTCGAATGAGCGGTCACGGATGGTGGCAAGACCGGCCGGGATGAGGCGGAGCCAGTCGACCCGGAAGTAGATGAGCAGGGCAGCCAGCGTCCCGATGTGGAGCATGACGCTGAACGCGAGCGAGGTGATGAACGGATCGTGCCAGCCCAGCAGGGCCGGGACGATGATGAGATGCCCGGACGAGGAGACGGGCAGGAACTCAGTCAGTCCCTGCACCACCCCCATGACGAGGGACTGGATGTAGATATCCAATTAGGTATGCCGCTTTCAGGTAGGCCGTGGGCGCGGCGAGCTATCGGATAAAGAGAGGAGCAAGGACCAGCGTGATCGTCGCCAGCAGCTTCACGAGGACATGGAGCGAAGGGCCGGCGGTGTCCTTGAACGGGTCCCCGACCGTGTCCCCGACGACGGCCGCCGCATGGGCGTCGGTCTTCTTGCCGAGGATGTTGCCGGCGTCGTCCTTGAGGTTGCCCGACTCGATGTACTTCTTGGCGTTGTCCCACGCGCCGCCGCCGTTGTTGAGGACGGTGGCGAGCAGGACGCCGGCGATCGTCCCGACCATCAGCATCCCGGCGACCGCCTCGGCCCCGAGGAGCAACCCGACGATGATCGGGGTGGCGACCGCGACGACACCCGGCAGGATCATCTCGCGGAGCGCGGCGCGAGTCGTGATGTCGACGACCCGGGCGTAGTCCGGCCGCTGGGTGTAGTCCATGATCCCGGGCATCTCCCGGAACTGGCGGCGGACCTCGACGATGATCGCCTGGGCCGTCGTGCCGACCGCCCGGATGGCCAGCGACGAGAAGAAGTAGACGAGCATCGCGCCCATCAGCCCGGCGATGAAGACGTTCACGTTGGCGAGGTTGACCGAGGTGAGGAGCGCCTCGCCCCGGTTCGTGTGAATCAGGTTGACCTTGTCGATGTAGGCGCTGAAGAGGAGAAAAGCGGCCAGCGAGGCCGACGCGATGGCGTAGCCCTTCGTCAGTGCCTTCGTGGTGTTGCCGACGGCGTCGAGTCGATCTGTGATCTCGCGAGCGCCTGCCTCGGCGCGGCTGAACTCGGCGATCCCACCGGCGTTGTCGGTGATCGGACCGAACGTGTCCATCGCCAGGATGTAGGCGGTGGTCATGAGCATGCCCATCGTCGCGACGGCGGTTCCGAAGATGCCACCGACGTCCTTGCCGTCCGCGTTGACGATATGCGCCTCGGAGCCGAGCCAATGGCTGGCGAAGAGGGCGATGCCGATCGTGATCGCGGTTACGAACGTCGTCTCGAACCCGACCGCCATCCCGGAGATGATGTTTGTCGCGGGACCCGTCCGGGACGCCTCGGCGATCTCGCGTACCGGGCGGAACGTGCCTGCCGTGTAGTACTGGGTGATGTAGACGAAGGCGACGCTCGTCGCCAGGCCGACGACACCGGCGGCGAAGTAATAGACCCAGACCGGGAGGCCGGACGGGGCGTTGCCGTTCGTCTGGAGCATCACGTTCGTGACCAGCAAGAGGGCGATGGCGGACAGGATCGTCGTGACCCAGTAGCCGCGGTTCAGCATGTTCATCGGGTTCTCATCCTCGCGACCGCGGACGAAGAAGATCGCCACGATCGTGGACAGCAGCCCGAATGCGCGAACGACGAGCGGGAAGAAGATCCAGGCCTCGGGATTCGGCCAGCCGGCGGCCAGCGCGATCGCATAGACCCCAACCCCGAGGATCATCGCCCCGATGTTCTCCGCGGCGGTCGACTCGAAGAGGTCGGCGCCGCGGCCGGCGCAGTCACCGACGTTGTCCCCGACGAGGTCGGCGATGACGCCCGCGTTGCGCGGGTCGTCCTCGGGGATCCCCTTCTCGACCTTGCCAACGAGGTCGGAGCCCACGTCGGCGGCCTTGGTGTAGATCCCGCCGCCGAGCTGAGCGAAGAGGGCGACGAAGGAGGCACCGAACCCGAAGCCGACGATGAGGAATGGCGCATCGTGGGTGGCCTGGCCACCGCCGAGCCCGCCGAAGAGGCTGAAGATCCCGTACACGCCGAGGAGCGACAAGGCGACGACGAGGAAGCCCGATACGGCACCACCGCGCATCGCCACCTGGACGGCCTCGACGAGGCTGCGCCTGGCAGCTGCGGCGGTCCGCACGTTCGACTTCACGCTGATGAACATCCCGATGATCCCGGAGGCCATCGAGCACGCGGCTCCCACGAGGAAGGCCAGGCCGGTCCGCCAGCCGAGATCGAGGCCGAACGTCTTGGTGTCGGCGACCTTCTCGGTCTCGAAGATGGTGATGACGCCAGCGATGACGAACGCCCCGACGACGGCCAGGATGCCGATCGTCGTGTATTGCCGCCGGATGAAGGCGACCGCGCCCTCGAAGATCGTCCCGGCGACGTCTTCCATCTCCTTCGTCCCGGTGTCGCGCGAGAGCACGTCGCGGGCGAGGTACACGGCGAACAGCACGGCGATGATGCCGGCCGGCAGGATGATCAACTG
>Ga0307312_10000919_pt1 | contig 14636 bp, 13 predicted proteins | sample ER_DNA_202_FD_194489 | JGI IMG/M metagenome (GOLD analysis project Ga0307312, IMG submission 194489) | Bulk soil microbial communities from the East River watershed near Crested Butte, Colorado, United States - ER_DNA_202 | ecosystem: Environmental > Terrestrial > Soil > Floodplain | place...
ATGACAAGCTCGCCGCCCGCGGTGAGCTTGGCGCCGCCTTTGCCGCGCTGGTCGCAGCCGGCGAGATAGCAGTGGAGCGCGAGTTTCGCGTCTCAAATCTCGCGGCTAACGGCCCTCGCCTCACCGTCGGTGCCGGCGCCGGCTGCTGCGGCCGTCACGTCGTCGACGAACTCATTGTTGCGACGGGCTTCCGGCCCGATTTCGATTTCCTGCGCGAGTTGCGCATCCGGCTCGATCCGGCGATCGAGTGCCCGGTCGCGCTGGCGCCGCTGATCGATCCGAACGAACACAGCTGCGGCACGGTGCGGCCGCACGGCGCGCGGGAATTGGCGCAAGACGAACCGGGCTTTTACCTTGCCGGCATGAAATCCTATGGACGCGCGCCCACCTTCCTGATGATCACGGGCTACGAGCAGGTGCGCTCGATCGCCGCCGATATCGCTGGCGATCGCGAGGCCGCGGAGCGGGTTGACCTGGTTCTGCCCGAGACCGGCGTCTGCAATCGCTCGGCCGCGATCGATGCCAATAAATGCTGCGGCGGACCTGCATTATCTGACGTTGACGCCTGCTGCGTGGCCGATGCAAATGCCAAGCAGGAAGGCAAAGCAGGGTGCGGGTGCGTGCCCTAAAGCGTTTTCAAGCGAAGCCTGCCCCGGACGCGATCCGGGGTGGGTACCGGTTCGCGTGAAGAAAACGCGTCAAACGAGGGCTCTAGACGTTCGAGGGGTGAGCAGCATTTCGCTAGAGGGCCGCTCTGTCATCGTCGCGATGTGTGTGGGACAGCTTGGCAGCTTGCTTCCCCACGTCGTTGTGCCATCCATTCTCGCGGCGTTTCTGATTCCGGAATGGCATTTGACCGGCGCGCAGGCCGGCCTTTTGGCGGGGTCCGGTGCCGCAGGCTACATGCTGACCGTGCCGGTGCTGGCAACGCTGACCGACCGAATTGACGCCCGCAAGATACTGATTGCGGGATCTGCGCTGAGCGCGCTCGGCACATTCCTGTTCGGCATGTTTGCATCTAGCCTCTGGTCGGGTGCGCTCTTCAACGCGATGGCGGGAGTAGGCTTTGCCGGCGCCTACATGCCCGGTCTCAAGGCGCTGACCGACCGCCTTGCGCCGGGGGATTCATCCCGTGCGATCACGCTCTACACCTCCAGCTTCTCGTTCGGCGTTGGCTTGTCGTTTCTGGTCTCGCAACTGGTCGCGGAAAGTTTTGGGTGGCGGGCCGCATTCCTTGTCACGGCGCTTGGCCCGATGGTGATGCTGTTGGTTTGCTTCCTCCTGCGGCCAATGGAGCCAAAGCCTGTGCAGGGGCGCCTGCTGGATTTTGCGCCGGTGTTCCGGAATAACGAAGCCATGGGATTCATCCTCGGATACGGCGCGCACTGCTTCGAGCTTTACGGAATAAGAACCTGGCTGGTCGCGTTCTGGACCTTCGTCGCGATCAAAAATTCGGACTCTTCGATTTTGACGCCCATCGTCGTCAGCGTGCTGTTTTCCCTGTTGGCGATGCCCGCCAGCATTATCGGCAACGAACTCGCGATCAAATTCGGGCGGCATCGCGCGATATCAGCGGTGATGTTCAGCTCCGCTGTTGTCGCGCTCCTGATCGGAATATTTGCCGACAAGTCGCCCTGGTTCCTGCTGCCTTTGATGGTGATCTATGCGATCACCGTTCCGGCCGATTCCGGCGCGCTGACATCCGGCATGACGATGGCCGCAAATCCGAGATATCGCGGGACGACGATGGCGACGCATTCGACCGTTGGTTTCAGCCTGTCCGCGGTCGGCGCGTGGGCGGTCGGCGTCGCGCTGGATGCCGCGGGCGGCCCGCTTAGTCCATCCGCCTGGATGGCCGCGTTCTCTGTTCTGGCGGCGGGTATCCTGCTTGGTCCGGTGGCGCTCTATTGGTCCCGAAAAACGACGGCGCAGCCATGAGCACCCGCCAGCTACCGATCATTCTGGCGCTCGGCACGACGCAAACGCTGGCCTGGGCTTCGAGCTACTACCTGCCCGCCATCCTCGCCGATCCGATCGCACGCGACCTCGGCGTCTCCTCGAACTGGATCTTTGCCGCCTTCTCGGCATCGCTGGTGATATCAGCGCTGTTAGGTCCGCGCGTCGGCCGGCAGATCGATCTCGTCGGCGGCAGGTCGGTGCTGTCGGTTTCCAATTTGACGTTTGCCGCGGGGCTGACCCTGCTCGGCTTGACCTATTCGATTCCGGTGCTGGTCGGTGCCTGGTTTCTGCTCGGCGTCGGGATGGGATTTGGCCTCTACGACGCGGCCTTCGGCGCGCTCGGACGCATCCATGGCGACGCGGCGCGCCGCTCGATCACCGGCATCACGCTGATTGCGGGCTTTGCCTCTACGGTCGGATGGCCGCTGACGGCTCTCGGCCTCGAAAGCATCGGCTGGCGCAACACCTGTTTCGCCTGGGCTCTCGCGCATATCCTGATCGGCCTGCCGCTGAATTTTTTCATGCTGCCCGCGGTAGCGGGCGCGAAGGCGGCGGTTGCGGCATCGACAAAACCTCACATCCCAATCGACCGGACCATGATCCTGCTGGCGTTCGCCTTTGCGGCGGCCTGGAGCGTCACCGGCGCGATGGCGGCGCATCTGCCGCGAATTCTCGAAGCCGCCGGCGCGACGACACTGCAGGCGGTGTCGGCCGGCGCACTGATCGGCCCGGCCCAGGTATTTGCCCGCATCGTCGAGGCGAGTTTTTTGAGCCGCTACCATCCGCTGCTGTCGACACGGCTTGCCTGCCTGACGCACCCGATCGGCGCCGTCATCGTCGCGCTGGGGGGCGGCGCGGCGGCGAGCGCGTTCGCGATTTTTCACGGCGCCGGCAACGGCATCCTGACCATTTCGCGCGGCACGCTGCCGCTGGCGATCTTCGGCCCGCAAAACTACGGCTATCGGCTCGGCATCATCGGCGCGCCGGCAAGGATGGCGCAGGCAATAGCGCCATTGGCGTTCGGTCTCCTGATTGGCGCCATGGGCAGCCGCATCCTGATCGTCTCGTCCGCGCTTAGCCTCTCGGCGCTGCTGGCGCTCTCGCTGCTGCCGAAAAAGCCGGCGGCCGGGTGAGCGCTGACTGCATTTGGGCCCTTCCAATTCCCCTCGGTATCGAGCAAAACCGCCGCATGGAAAACAATACCGAACCGGGTGCGGCGATCAGAGGATTTTGGCGGTGGGCGATCACGCCGCCGCAATCCTATGCGCTTTATCTGGTCTGCCTTTTCCTGGTCGCGGGATTGTCGTTCTATGTGGGAACGCTGCGGCCGAAGAAGCCCACAGGCCTGGGTCCGCCGCCGATCTCCGCCCCGCGCAATTGAATGCAAGCACCCATTTCTCGTAGAGCGCCGCACAAGCTGCTTGCCCCCGCGGCTGTCCCCGGCGTAGCCTTAAGGCCGGGGACATCGCAGCCTCCCCATGAAATGGCGATCCCATTCAAGCGCTGCTCGCCCTTTTTTGGAGCGAGCACATGGATGGATCCCCCTTTGAGCTCCCGATCTTTCTTCTGGCGACATTTGCCGGCGCGCTGGTCGCGGGCCTCTCCGGCTTTGCGTTCGGCCTGGTCGCGGCGTCCATCTGGCTCTACATCCTCACCCCGCTGCAGACCGCCACGCTGATCATCGCGTTCGGTCTGATCGTGCAGGGCTATTCGGTCTGGAAACTGCGCCGCGCGCTGGACTGGAAGAAGCTCTGGCCGTTTGTAGCAGGCGCTTCGTTCGGCGTCCCCGTCGGCGTCAGCATCCTGACCTGGGCCAATCCTGCGCATGTGCGCGCGGGCGTCGGCGTCTTTCTGGTTCTCTACAGCCTCTATGCGCTGCTTCGTCCCACGATCACTCCAGTCAAGGCAGCCGGCGCCGCTGTTGACGCCTTTGTCGGCTTCCTCAATGGCGTGCTCGGCGGCATCACCGGGCTTGCCGGAATCCTCGTCACCATCTGGTGCGGCTTGCGCGGCTGGCCCAAGGACGTGCAGCGCACGGTGTTTCAGCCGGTGGCGGTGGCGACCTTTCTGACGAGCGCACTGTGGATTGGAGCCACGGGTGCGATCACGGCTGACATCATCAAATTGTTCTTGATCGGGCTGCCTGCTTTGTTCGCCGGCACCTGGCTTGGTCTAAAGCTGTTCGGGCGCCTCAACGAGGCTTCATTCCGCAAAGTCGTGCTGGTGCTGCTTCTGGCGTCGGGGGTCGTGCTGATCGTTTAGGTAAGATCGTCGGCATGCACCGCCCCCGGCGGATGCGAACAAACGTCCACTTCGATCGTCACGTGGCTGAGACCCCGCAAGCCACGCAGCCGGCGCTTGTAGATCGCGGGCGGCAACGGATCGCCGGATACCAGCGAGATCACGGCCGCGCGATGGCCGGGACCGACCTGCCACAGATGCAGGTCGGTCACCCGGTCACCCTTGGTCTCGAGCCGGTCGCGGATCACGGCTTCGAGCTTTTTGTCGACACTGACATCGAGCAGCACCGCTCCGGAATCGCGAATCAGCCCGAATGCCCAGCTGGCGATGACAATGCTGCCGATGATTCCAACCGCCGGATCGGTCCAGATCCAGTGCGAGTACATCGCCGTTACCAGCGCCGCAATCGCAAGAACCGACGTTGCGGCGTCAGCCATCACATGCACGTAGGCCGCGCGAAGGTTGTTGTCGTGGTGACGATGCCCATGAGGATGACCGTGATCATGATCATCATGGTCCGCATCGGCAGGACCGTGGCCGTGATGATCGTGGGCGTGCGTGTCGCGCAATAGCCACGCGCTGACAAGGTTGACGCCGAGGCCCAGCACGGCGACCGCTATCGCCTCGCCATACGCAATCGGAACCGGGTGAACCAGCCGCAGCACGCTTTCATAGGCGATCTGAACCGCGATCATCGCGAGGATGATCGCGCTGGAAAAAGCGGCTAGGTCGCCGAACTTGCCGGTGCCGAAGGCAAAACGGGAATTGCGCGCGTGCTGGCGCGCAAACAGATAGGCGATGGCGGCGATCCCCAGCGCGGCTGCGTGGGTTGCCATGTGCCAGCCATCGGCCAGCAGCGCCATCGAGCCGAAAATCGATCCTGCCGCAATCTCGCCCACCATCATGGCGGCGGTCAGCGCGACCACGAACCAGGTGCGACGCTCGTTATGGGCGTGCTCCCAACCGAGGAACACGTGATCGTGTGTCCATTGATCAAGAGAGTGTGAGTGCATCGGCTAATCCTTCGGAGAGATCGTGCGATTCGGCGCCGTGAATGGAATATATGTGGCGCGGATCGAAGTTCCATGCGGCCGGGCCGCAAAGCCTATGACCGCCGCAAAGCCTATGAGCGCATTGACAGCCCGGGGCGGTTTCGCTGTAATGCGGCCATGGGGGTTCTGCGATCCCCCCACGAGGCGACATGCCCAAGTATCGCGTCCCGTTTCTTCACGAGGGCGCATCCATGTCATCCCCTACAACGATATCTCCCGATAAATTGGCACGACTGATCGGCACGGCGAACATGCCTGCCCTGATCGACGTGCGCACCGACGAGGACTTTGCCGCCGACCAGCGGCTGATCCCCGGCGCTGTCAGACGTGACCATCAGGCGGCCCCCGACTGGGGCAAGGAGTTCTCCGGCCATTCGGCCATCGTCGTCTGCCTGCGCGGCCAGAAGCTCGCGCAGGGCACCGCGGCCTGGCTGAGACACGTCAACGTGGACGCCGAAGCCCTCGAAGGCGGCTTCGAGGGCTGGAAGGCCGCTAAGCTTCCGCTGGTGCCGGCCTCAAAGCTGCCGGCGCGCGACGCGCAGGGGCGCACCGTCTGGGTGACCCGGGCGCGGCCGAAGATCGACCGCATCGCCTGCCCCTGGCTGATCAGGCGGTTCATCGATCCGAACGCGGTGTTCCTGTTCGTGGCACCTGCCGAGGTCGTTGCGGTCGGCGAGCGCTTCAACGCCGTTCCCTTCGATATCGAAAACGTGTTCTGGAGCCATCGCGGCGAGCTCTGCACATTCGACGTGATGATCGAGGAGTTTGGTCTCGCGACACCGCCCCTGCTGCGGCTGGCGACCATCGTCCGCGCCGCCGATACCGCGCGGCTCGATTTGTCGCCGGAAGCGCCCGGGCTGCTTGCGGCTTCGCTGGGGCTGTCGCGCATGCATGACGACGATCTCGAGCAACTCGAGGCCGGCATGGTGCTTTACGACGCGTTCTATCGCTGGTGCCGGGATGCTACCGGCGAAACACATAACTGGCCGGCCAACAAGGCAAAGCCGTGATCGATATCGCCACGAATGAAACGAGCGCCGCTGCCGATGCCGGTCACGGCATCAGCTTCGGCGAGGCCTTTCGGGTCTGGCTGCGGATTGCGGTGCTGAGCTTTGGCGGTCCGGCAGGGCAGATCGCCGTGATGCACCGTATCCTGGTCGAGGAAAAGAACTGGATTTCCGAAAGCCGTTTCCTGCACGCGCTGAACTACTGCATGCTGCTGCCAGGTCCGGAGGCGCAGCAGCTTGCGACCTATATCGGCTGGCTGTTGCACCGGACCGCGGGCGGCATAATGGCCGGCGGCCTGTTCATTCTGCCTGGCATCATCTGTATCATGGCGCTGAGCTATATCTACGCCGCCTTCGGCAAGGTCGGTTTCATCGAGGCGCTGTTCTTCGGACTGAAGGCCGCGGTGCTGGCCATCGTGATTCAGGCCGTGGTCCGCGTCGGAAAACGTGCGCTGCGCAACCGCATCATGATCGCGATGGCGGCCATCGCCTTCATCGCGATCTTCTTTTTCAGCGTGCCCTTCCCGGTCATCATCATCAGCGCAGGCGTGATCGGATATGTCGGCGCCAGGATCGGCCGGCCGGAATTTGCCGCGGTTCCACACGGCGGCGGCAAGGATGCCGCTGTTGTCGACAGCATGCTCGGCGAGGAATTGCCCGAGCACGTCCGTCCGAGCATTCCCCGCGCGTTGAAAGTCAGCGCGGTGTGGCTGTTGCTGTGGCTGATTCCGGTCGCCGCACTCTTGATCGCGTTCGGCGAGGCCAATGTGTTCAGCCAGATCGCATTGTTTTTCAGCAAGATGGCGATGGTGACGTTCGGGGGCGCCTATGCGGTGCTGGCTTACGTCGCGCAGCAGGCGGTCGAGCATTATCACTGGGTGCAGCCGCGCGAAATGCTGGACGGACTGGGGATGGCCGAGACCACGCCTGGCCCGCTGATCATGGTGCTGCAGTTCGTCGGCTTCATGGCCGCCTATCGCGACCCCGGCACGCTGTCGCCGATGCTGGCGGGTACGCTCGGCGGGCTGCTGGCGACCTGGGTCACCTTCACGCCCTGCTTCCTCTGGATCTTTCTGGGCGCGCCGTTCATCGAAACCCTGCGCGGCAACAAGGGACTTGCCGGCGCGCTGACCGCCATTACGGCCGCCGTCGTCGGCGTGATCCTCAATCTGTCGATCTGGTTCGCGCTGCACACGGTGTTCCGGGAAACCTCGCCCGTTCGATCGTTCGGGCTGTCGTTCGATATGCCGGTCCTTTCGAGCGTCGATGTTCCCGCGCTGATTTTGGCCATTGCCGCCGCCACCGCGGTCTTCCGCTTCAATGCAGGGATGCTGACAGTGCTGGCGGGATCGTGCGCTGCCGGGGTGGTGTTTCGGCTGCTGGGGGTGATCTAGGGGGCATCGATCAACGCTTGGGGGCAACCAAGGAGAGAACGATGAAACGAAACCTGACGCTCCTGACCCTTCTCGCCGTGATGGCTCTTCCCCCACTCGCTAAAGCTGCTGACATCGATTGGAAAAAAGTTGATGCCGCGCTGGGCAAGACGGCCGCGGTCTCGGGAGAAGTCCATCGCTACGGAATTCCGCGCTCCGATTTGCACGTGACCCTTGACGGCGTGGCGATCAAGCCCGCGCTTGCGCTCGGCGGTTGGGTCGCGTTCGCCCCGATGCACGGCGAGGCCATGGTGATGGGCGATCTCGTGCTGCTGGAGAGCGAAATTACGCCTGTGATGACCAAACTGCTCGACGGTGGGCTCGATATCACGGCCATCCACAATCACATTCTGCGCGCTTCGCCGGCAACGTTTTACATGCATGTCGGCGGCCATGGCGAACCGGAGAAAATGGCGGCCGTCATTCGCTCGGCCCTTTCAGCCAGCAAGACGCCGTTCGATCCGCCGGCAACCACCGCCGGTCCTGCGCCCGCGATCGATCTCGATACCGCGAAGCTCGACCAAATCATGGGCGTCAAGGGCACGGCGACCGGCGGCGTCTATCAATTCGGCGTGCCGCGCCGCGATCCCGCCATGGAAAGCGGAACGCGGGTGAACACCCCGCTCGGCGGCGCCAACGCCATCAACTTTCAGCCGACCGGTAACGGCAAGGCCGCGATAACCGGCGATTTCCTGGTGACGGGTAACGAGGTCAACCCCCTGATCCGCGCCTTGCGCGCCGGCGATATCGAAGTGACCGCGATCCACAGCCACATGCTGGACGAACAACCCCGCATGTTCTTCATTCACTTTTGGGCCAATGACGACGCGCTAAAACTTGCGCACAACGTCCGCACCGCGCTGGAAACAACCGCGATCGCGAAGAGCCAGTGAAAGGTAACTGGGAGGGGAGATTACTATTGCTGAGTCGTCCCGGCGAACGCCGGGACCCATAACCACTGGCGCGCTCCTTGTTGCACAAGGCATCTGCCACAGCGCACGAACGATAGGGCACGGCGTATGGGTCCCGGCGTTCGCCGGGACGACGAGGAGGCTACTCCACGCCGCGTCCGAACTTGTTGGACTTCGGAAAGCCCTTTGGCGGCAGGCGGCCGGCGTCGGCGCGGGTGCCGCGCCACTCGGCGAGCTCTTTCATCGTGGCGGCGAATTCGCGGCCCGCGGAGTCCTTCCAGGTGAATCCCTCCCCGGAATCGAATGTCGCGACATCGGACAATCCGCCATCCCGGTATTTCTGCAAGCGAACGCCGCGGCCGCGCGTCATCTCCGGCACCTGATCGATTGGAAACAGCAGCATCTTGCGGTTCTCGCCGATGACGGCAACGGTGTCGCCGGCAACCGTCGCAATCGCGCGGGCTTCGTTCGGCATCTCGACGTTCAGCACCTGCTTGCCCTTGCGGGTATTGCCGACGCAATCGTCCTCGTTGACGATAAAGCCTTGCCCCTCATGGCTCGCGATCAGGAACTTGCGGCCGCCCTTGTTGACGAACAGCGACACGATCGCCGCGTCCTGCTCCATGTCGATGAACATCCTGATCGGCTCGCCGTGGCCGCGGCCACCCGGCAGCTTTGCCACATCGAGCGAATAGAATTTTCCGTTGGTCGCAAACAGCAGCAGTTTTGACGTGGTCTCCGCGAAGAACGTAAAACCGAGCTGATCGTCGGTCTTGAAGGTGAGCCCCGACAGGTCAGATACCTGACCCTTCAGGGTGCGCACCCAGCCCTTGTCGGACACCACGACGGTGACCGGCTCGCGCTCGACGAACGCTTCCTCGATCGCGGCGAGATCGTGCTCGGGCGCATCGGCGAAATGCGTGCGCCGCTTGCCGAGCGGCGTCTTCGGCCCAAACATGTCGCGAACTTTCCGCACCTGCTCGCCGACCTTGGACCATTGCTCGGCCTCGGAGCCGAGCAGCGTCTTGACGCCCTTCAATTCGCTGCGAAGATTCTTGTCTTCGGTACGGATTTCCATTTCCTCGAGCTTGCGCAGAGAACGCAGGCGCATGTTGAGGATGGCGTCGACCTGGATCTCCGTGAGCTTGAACGCCTTGATCAGCGCCGGTTTCGGCTCGTCCTCGGAGCGAATGATCTTGATCACTCTGTCGATGTTCAGATACGCGATTAGATAGCCGCCGAGCACCTCCAGCCGATGCTCGATCTGTTGCTTGCGAAAGTTGGTGCGCCGAAGCAGCACGTCGCGCAGATGGTCGAGCCATTCGCGCAGGCACTCGGCGAGGCCAAGCACCTTTGGGACGCGGCCTTTGACCAGCACGTTGAGGTTCAGCGGAATCCGGCTTTCCAGCTCGGTCAGGCGGAACAGCGATTCCATCAATAGTTCCGGATCGACCGCGCGCGACTTCGGCTCGATCACAAGACGGATGTCCTCGGCCGATTCATCCCTGACGTCGCCGACCAGCGGCAGCTTCTTGTCGTTGAGCAGTTCGGCGATTTTTTCCACGAGCCGGGATTTCTGTACCAGCCAGGGGATTTCGGTGATGACGATGACCCAGGTGCCGCGCGCGCCCTCTTCTTGCACCCATCGGGCGCGGGTGCGGAACGAACCTCGGCCGGTGACGTAGGCTTCCGCAATCGTCTCCTTGGAATCGACGATGATGCCACCGGTCGGAAAATCCGGACCCTTCACCCATTTCAGCAGCGCGCGGGACTTTGCAGCGGGCTTGTCGATCAGATGCAGCGCCGCGTCGCACAGTTCGGCCGCGTTGTGCGGCGGAATCGAGGTCGCCATGCCGACCGCGATGCCCTGCGCGCCGTTGGCGAGCAGGTTTGGAAATCCGCCGGGGAGAACCGCGGGTTCCTTGCCGCTGTTGTCATAGGTCGGCTTTAATTCGACCGCGTCCTCGTCGATGCCGTCCAGCAGCAGCCGCGCGACATCCGTCAGCCGAGCCTCGGTGTAACGCATCGCGGCGGGGTTATCGCCATCGATATTGCCGAAATTGCCCTGACCGTAGACCAGTGGATAGCGCGAGTTGAAATCCTGCGCCAGGCGCACCATGGCGTCATAGATCGCCTGGTCGCCATGGGGATGGTACGAGCCCATCACTTCGCCGACGATTTTGGCCGACTTCTTGGGAATGGCGCCGGGATTGAGATTGAGCAGGCGCATGCCGTAGAGGATGCGCCGGTGCACCGGCTTAAGACCGTCGCGCGCATCCGGCAGCGCGCGGTGCATGATGGTCGACAGCGCGTAAGCGAGATAACGCTCTTCAAGCGCATCGCGCAGCATCACCTCGTGGACTTCGGCGGGTTCCGGCGGAATCAGTGTTTTTCCCATGGGGAGGGGTTAAACTTTTGGGGTGAATCGGGCAAGGCGCGAATCGGTGCAACTGTCGTCCCCGCGAAAGCGGGGACCCATAACCACCATGGTTTGTGAAAGAAAAAGGCTAAGGCCGCAGCTCTTGCCAAGAGGCCGCGGAGTATGGGTTCCGGCGTCCGACGGGACGACTCCTAGAGTGAGACCGAACCAACCCTCGCCCGGTGCTTCGTCACCGCATTGATAAAGCCGTCGCGGGCGTCGGAATGGCCCTGGCCGCGCGGCTCCAGCACGTGGCGCAGCAGAAACAATCCCGTGAGCTGAAAGCCATCCTGCAGGTCCTGGTCGGACCAGCCGTTCACCCCGCCCTCGCCCTGGCGCAGGAACGGCGGCAGCCGCAACAGCCGGTCGCGCCAGGCTTCTCCGGCCTGCCGCGACACCGCGCCGCCGGATTTCGGCGAAACATAAATGAGCTCAGTGGTCTCGCCGGTCGCGGCGCAGGTTTCCAGATCGAGCCCGAAGCCGAGTTCGGCCAGCATGGCGAGTTCGAATTTGATGAGATGCGCTGCGGCTTCGCCGACGTCGTCGAAGTCGTCCAGGGTGCGGTCCAGCAACTCGTAGATGCCTTCATGCGGATCGCGCTCCGGCAACAGCCGCGCCAGTGAGGCCAGATGCGTCACGCCATAGACCGCGTGCGACGACGCCAGCACGGTGGCCGCGCGCAACCGGATGCCCTCGACCGCATAATAGCCGAGATGTTCGTCGAGCCGCGCCCGCCATACGGCGCGCACGCTATTGCCGGGCTGCAGCAGCGGCCGCATCCGCGAACCGGCCCCGCCGCGCACCAGGCCGAGGTGACGGCCGTGGCTGCGCGTCAGCAGTTCGACAATGGCGCTCGATTCGCCATGCCGCCGCACCCCCAATACGATGCCTTCGTCCGTCCATTCCATAAGCCGGAGTGTACAGGATTCCGTCGAGGGGCGCAGCTATCCAACCTCGTCATTCCGGGATGCGCCACTTGGCGCAGGCCCGGAATCCATACTCCCGATCGTGGTTATGGATTCCGGGCTCGCTCGTTTCACTCGCGCCCCGGAATGACGGTGCAAAAATTGCTACGCGTTGAACCAGCCCTTGGCGTCGCCGGTGAAGGAGAAGTACAGCCCGGCCGCCGTCAGCGCGCATGAAACGATCTCGATGCTGCTGTCGACCTGCAGTCCGCTCTCGCCGATAATCTGCACCAGCGAGATGACGGAAAGCACCAGGGAGGCGACCAGCGCCCAGCGTGGCCAGTTCTTGCGCCGCTGCGCGGCTAGCCAGACGAAGTAGACCAGCAACAGGATCAGGCAGGCCGCCATCACGGTTGCGATCGTGATCATCGGTCCCGTCCTCTCGAGGCTCGGCGTCCGGTCCTGAAACGCGACCGACAGCGCGTCGAGCCCCAGCGACAGGTACAACAGCACTTCGAACCACAACACGTTCCTGGGTACGTTCATCGCAAAGCCGGCTATTCCCTGGGGAATTCTAGTCCCATTTCACGGTAGCGGTCGGGATCGTCGCCCCAGTTCTCGCGCACCTTGACGAACAAGAACAGATGCACCGGCACGCCCACGATCTCCGCAATTTCCCTGCGCGCTTCCGCGCCGATCGACTTGATGGTGGCACCGCCCTTGCCGAGCACGATCTTGCGCTGGCTTTCGCGCTCGACAAAAATCGTCTGCTCGATGCGGATAGATTTATCCTTGCGCTCGGTCCAGCTGTCGGTCTCAACGGTGGATTGATACGGCAGTTCCTGATGCAGCTGGCGGAAGATTTTTTCCCGCGTGATTTCAGCCGCCAGATGCCGCATCGGCGCATCCGACATCTGGTCCTCCGGATAGTGGAACGGCCCCGGCGGCGCCATCTCCGCCAGCGTGTGGCGCAGGTCGCCGACGCCATCGCCTGACAGCGCCGAGACCATGAAAGTCCTGGCGAAGGTCAGCCGCTCATTGGCGGCCTTGGCAAGCGCCAGCAGTTTTTCGCGCGGGATCAGGTCGATCTTGTTTAGCACCAGGATTTTCTCGTGACCAACGGTTGCCAGCCTGGTGAGAATCGCGTCGGCTTCCTCGTCAATGCCTTCGCGCGCGTCGAGCAGCACGCAGACCAGATCGGCATCGTGCGCCCCGCCCCATGCCGTTGACACCATCGCGCGGTCGAGCCGCCGCTTCGGCGAGAAGATTCCGGGGGTGTCGACCAGAATGATCTGCGCGTTGTTTTCGATCACGATGCCGCGGATCAAGGCGCGGGTGGTCTGCACCTTGCGCGAGACGATCGTGACCTTGGAGCCGACCAGCGCGTTGACCAGCGTGGACTTGCCGACATTGGGGGCGCCAATTAGCGCGACAAAGCCACAGCGCGTGGCTAAAGGCGCGGCCTGATCAAGGGGATTATTTATCACTTTTGCCGCCGCCGGGGACGCCTTCGCGCGCGATCATCACGGAAGCAGCGACCTTTTCCGCGGCACGCTTGCTGCCGCCGATGCCTTCGGCCGGCGCCAGCCCCGGCAAATCCACGGCAACGCGGAACTGCGGATCGTGATGCGGCCCGGTGCGTTCGACCTCACGGTAAACCGGCGTCGGCAGCCCCTTGCCCTGCGCCCACTCCTGCAGCACCGTCTTGGGATCACGCAACGGCTGCCGCGGTGTGCGCATCCGCTCGGTCCAGTTGCGCTCGACGAACTGCGCCGCAGCCGCGTAGCCGCCATCGAGAAATACCGCCCCGATCACCGCTTCGCAGATGTCGCCGAGCACGGATTTGCGCAAGCGGGCACCCGCCCCCGCGCCGACCGCACCGAGCTTGATGTCATCGACGAGCGCGAGCGACGTCGCCACATCGGCGCAGGTCTCCTTGCGCACGAGATCGGCGAGACGCTTCGACAGTTCGCCCTCGTTGGCGTTCGGGAAGGCGCGATACAGCATGTCGGACACGATCAGCCCGAGCACGTGATCGCCGAGAAATTCGAGGCGCTGATAGCTGTCGCCGCGCTTGCGCGCGGGTTTTAGCGCGGAAACGTGGGTGAATGCGGTGGCCAGCAGCGTGGGATCGGCAAATTTATGCCCGATCCGCGCCTCAAGCGCCGCAGTGGCAGCCCTGGCGCCGGCCTTGCCGCGCTTTTTCTTCGCTGTCACGCCCTCGCCTCCGGAGTCGGGCCGAGGGCTTGTTTCGCCTGATGACGATGAGGTCAGGATGTCAGGTGTTTCGTCGTTCATCGCACGATTTTGAATAACCGATTCCAGCGCACCGCGGTGGGCCAGCGCCAGATCATCCAGGCGTGTTCGCCTTCGGCAATCGAGAAGAAAATCATCTGGGCGCGGCCGATGATGTTCTCGAACGGAACGTAACCCACCGCCGACAGCACCCGGCTGTCGGTCGAATTGTCCCGGTTGTCGCCCATCATGAAGAAGTGACCGGGCGGCACGGTGTAGGCATTGGTGTTGTCGTAGAAGCCGTTGTCGACACAATCCAGCGACTCATAGGTGACGCCGTTCGGCAGCGTCTCCTTCCAGCGCTTCACCCGCGCGGTGGCTTCCGACCCGCAAGGATCCTCGCCGATGTAATCGCTCAGGCGCTCGCGTTTCACCGGCGTCTCGTTGATGTAAAGCAGCCCTTCCCTCATCTGG
>Ga0307312_10000920_pt1 | contig 14632 bp, 11 predicted proteins | sample ER_DNA_202_FD_194489 | JGI IMG/M metagenome (GOLD analysis project Ga0307312, IMG submission 194489) | Bulk soil microbial communities from the East River watershed near Crested Butte, Colorado, United States - ER_DNA_202 | ecosystem: Environmental > Terrestrial > Soil > Floodplain | place...
GATGAGTTTCAAGGAATTCGCTCGGCATGGTCAGCCGAAAACCTTGCTCCCTTGCTGTCTTGCGAATGACGAGTTCAAGGAAACGCGGCCCTTCAAACCACCAGTGGCCAAACAGTTCGGCGTCAAACGGGACAACCACGATTGGATCAAAGCCCAACGCGCTGAGTTCGAGCAATTGCCTTTGCCGCTGTTTAACAAATTGAGCGGCATGCGTCTCGACCGCTTTTTCCGCTGCCTCGCGATCATACAATTCTTTTTCCTCACCGCGCCCGGTGATACGATAATATTTTATGCCGGAAAATTTTCTGCTTCCGCGCGCGATTGGGCCCAAATGCTCCATCGGAAGATCGAAACCGAGGTCGCGATAGAATTCACGGTAATCCGGATGACCGGGATAGCCTTCCTGCGCACTCCAGACCTGCCGGCTTGAATCGCGATCCCGAGCGAAAACGGCCGGTCCGGCTGGCGTGTAAGATGGCGCGTAAATCGAGCGGCACGGACGCGGTTTTCCAAACATCACGCCGTGTGCGTCGAGAACGAACCAGCGAATATTTGCTTCTTGCAGGAACGATTCCACGCCAGGCGCGTACGCACATTCCGGCAACCAAAAACCAGTCGGATCAGCACCGAAAAGATCGACGTATACATCCCTGCCGATCAAAACCTGCGCCCGCGCGGCTTCGCGCGACTGCCGCTGAATCAGCGATAGCATTCCGTGCGTGGCGGCGCAGCCGATGATTTCAAGTGCGCCCGCTTCCCGCAGATCACGAAAAGAGGCGAGGAGGTCGCATTTCCATTTCTCGACAAAGAAACACCGAGTCTCGGAAAATAGGTCGGAATAAAATTCGGCGAGCTCTCGAAGTTTAGGATGCTTGCGATTTCGCTTTTGCTCGCGCGCGGCCAGATCAATTAAGAGATCGAGGTGACGCACATAGCGCTCGCGCAGTAATTCGTCTTGCAGCATGGCGCAGAGTGTCGGCGTGATCGACATCGTGAACTTGAACGGCACGCCATCATTGACCAATCGCTGCATCATCCGAAGCAGCGGAATGTAAGTCTCGGTGATGGCCTCAAAGAGCCAGTCTTCTTCGAGGAAGTGCTCATGCTCAGGATGCCGAACGAAGGGAAGATGCGCGTGCAGAATGAGCGCGAGATAGCCGGACGGCATTTCAGATCGCAGATTCAGCGTGAGAAAAGAGCTCCGCTGAAATCGTTAAGTCGTTGAATCGTTTAAATGGCTAGAGCGTTCGGCAAAAGTCCTGGAAGCGGTCCAGGCCCTTTTTGATCACGTCGATGCTGGTGGCGTAACTAAGCCGGACCGTGCGGTCGTCGCCGAAAGCGGCGCCAGGAATGACGGCGACATTCGCCTTGCTCAACAGACGATCGGCAAAATTTTGCGAAGTGAGCCCGAGCTGGCTGATGTTGACCAGCACATAAAACGCGCCCTGCGGCTTAACCGCGGTGATGTTCGGAATTTTTGAAATCCGATCGAACATATAATTGCGACGCATATCAAATTCTTCGCGCATATCGGCGAGCGGTTGCTGATCTCCCTTCAAAGCAGCGAGCGCGCCATGCTGCGAGAAAGAAGACGGGTTGGATGTGGTATGGCTTTGGATTGAATCCACTGCCTTGGCCACTGCTTCCGGTGCGGCAAGGTAGCCGAGCCGCCAACCGGTCATCGCGTATGACTTACTGAAGCCGTTGATCGTAATCGTGAGATCATACGCTTCCTTGGAAAGCGATGCGATGCTCACGTGCATGGCGTCGTCGTAAACGAGCTTCTCGTAAATTTCATCAGATAAAATGTAAATGTCTTCCTCGGCGGCAACATCGACAATCGCCTGTAATTCCTCGCGCGTGTAAACGGCGCCGGTTGGATTGCCCGGGGTGTTCAAGATTAACATTTTTGTGCGCGGCGTCATCGCGTTCTCAAAATCTGAGGCGCGCATTTTCCAAGAGTTGCGCTCGCTCGTTGGCACGATCACCGGCTCGGCGCCTGCTAATCTGACCATGTCCGGGTAGCTGACCCAATACGGTGCCGAAATTATGACCTCATCACCGGCCTGACACGTCGCGAGGATGGCGTTGTAACACGCGTGCTTCGCGCCGTTGCTCACGATGATCTGAGCAGCGCGATAGTTGAGCTGGTTGTCCGAGGCTAATTTTTCAGAGATTGCCTGGCGCAATTCCGGAATCCCCGCGCTTGGTGTGTATTTAGTGAAGCCGGCTTCGAGGGCCGCGATCGCCGCCGCTTTGATGTGTTCGGGCGTGTCAAAATCCGGCTCGCCTGCGCCGAAGCCGCAAACATCGATGCCCTCGGCTTTCATCGCTTTGGCTTTGCTATCAATTGATAGCGTGAGCGAAGGGCTGAGTTGAGCGGCGCGTGTGGAAATTTCCATGGCAGTAGGACTAGTTATGAGATTGTTCAAAATGGGAGCGCAAGTTATCGGCGACGGTAGAAGTTTTCAATCAGAGGTTTGAAATTGTTCTCGTCGATTCGGACGATCGCCATTTCGCGTCTCGCATTCTCAGCTGAGTCAGAAGCGTGCGCGGCGTTGATCATGATCGTCTGGCCAAATTCCTTCCGGATTGACCCGGGCGGCGCTTTCGCTGGATCCGTTGGGCCGAGCACGTCGCGGATTTTGCGCACCGCGTCAACACCTTGGTAAACGATGGCGATCGACTTTTCCGTCCCGGGCGGATCGCGTTTCTCCGGCGGACAATCGCTCGGCTTCCATCCCGCCATGAATTCGACAATGCTCTCCCAATTTTCGCGGCCACTTGCCGGTCCCAATTTCTGTTCCAAGACTGGCAGTACCGGCCCATAGAAATCCTCCGCTTGCGCGACACTCATCCGATGAACCTTGAAGCCGATGATGTATAGGCCGGAGCGAGAAAAGACTTCAATGACGCCGCCCGGTCTCAAATTTGGAAATTTGAAATTGTCCGGCTTAATCAGTACGAGCGTCTTCTCGACTTCTGCTTCGCCCGGGAAATTGATGACTTGGTCGAGGATTCCGCCGTCACGATCAGAAAAGTCCGCCCATAGCTTCAAATCACGCTCAACTGCTTTTGGATCGAAAGCTGTCAGAACTCCGGGCTCAAAGTAGGTCACTTTTCCTGAGTCGTCCGTGACGTAGTCGCCAAATGTGTCGCGAATTGTCTCGCCACTAGTCCGCTCGTGTACAATGTGTCCAACCGTGCGATGAATCTTCCCCACTGCATCGGGACCGCGAAAAACCAGTAGCAATACACGGGACCACTGGCCATTTACTTTCCCAGTGAAATTTTTCAGCACATAATCGCGAATCAATTCTTGCGTCGCGCGATGGCGCGCATCGGTTTCCGTCACGATTGTCTCTGCGTAGCGCTTTGCTAATTCCGCGCTTGGCGCAAACATCCGTCCACCAACCAGATCGAGCCCCGTGCGCGAAATTAACCGCCCAACGATCCCACCGGTGCGCGATTTGCGCATCGAATAAGGAGTGACAATGGCGTAGGAAAGTTCTTCGGGCTGCATGGTTGCTCGAGCGGCTTATGATCAAACCGCGTTTTATGCAGAGAAACCGAAGCCGCCAAAGGCTGCGGGAACGTAGCTATCAGCTATCCGGCGCGTCAAATCCTTTTGGAGGGATGGCGTCCAATATCGTCCTACTTTTTCAAATGGACGCGACTGAGCACTATTGTTTTTCGGAAGCCTTTTCGTTCTTCATTTGCCCCATCTTTTGCGCAAGACCAGCCGCATATTTCTCGTATTGAACGTTATCGACCGTGAAAGTCCCGTACATGTAGTTCGAGTTTTCCCACGACCAATTCTGGTCGGCATCGTTGTATGCCATCTTCGAAGTCCGCCCCTGTAGGTATTCGTGATGCAGTGGATCCGCGCCCGGCGGATTCACAATTTTCGGTGACCCACCTAGGCCGCCTTCGATCAAGTGGCCGCGAAAACTGCCATACTGGCCGAGAGTGATTTCGTGGTCTTTGCCATCAATTTTGCGCGTGATCGCCGCGTAACGGATTTCAGTTTTTTTCGAGGCACTACCCGGCAGAATTTTCCCGGCAATCGCTTCCAAGGCTTCCCGCTGTTCAGACGTCGCCTTCTCATCGATGTAATTATAAGAGAAGTTCCAGTTGCCGAATGAATTCATCATCGTTTGGCCTTCAGGGCTTTGCCCCATATTTGCTATCGCGAGCCCGTCGAGTTTCACTTTCCCATAGTTGCCTTTTTCAATGAAGAGCACCTGACCGCCGCCACACGTCATTTTTGTGGGTTTGGAATTGAACCAGCATGGGCAAGCCGCGTCACAGGAACAAGCTTCCTCCAGTTGTCCGGTAATTTTCCATGGAGTTTTGTCCTTTGGTTCATCGGTTGCACTAACCGTTGAAGCGGAATACAACAGCGCTGCGGCGAGTGCGCCGAATGGCGAGAGGAAAAGCGACGTGGTTTTCATGGTGCAAGATTCTACAACCACGCGCGCCTCGGACAACCCGAATTTTGTGCCTTCGGGTGGGCTTGGCTTCGTTCTGGGGACAGCGGGTGACGAGGCTCGAACTCGCGACGTCCTCCTTGGCAAGGAGGTGCTCTACCACTGAGCTACACCCGCGTTTTTTGAGAGGGAAGCAATAATGTCTAGCGGTCGTCGCGACGCAACCTTTTAATTGCTAGGATAGACACAATATCGCGAGATTCTTGAATCCAAATAGGACTCGGCCTCCATCTCATCTTCAAAGGATAATTATGAAACCCCTGTTTATTGTTTGTACCTGCTCGGTTGCGCTCGCGGTCAGTGCTTTCGCCCAAGTCCCAGCCGTTTCTCCGGCGGTTAGCCCCGCGCAATCCGCACCGGCCGTTTCGGTCGCGCCAAGCGCCACCACGCCGGCCTCAGGCGATCTCGGCGACCAGATTCGACGACGGTTCGATAAGAAGTTCAAGAAAGGCGTCCACATTCGAGTCGGAAGCGACAAGGACGCAGTTGAAGACAAAGATACCGACTCGCATGGCGATGACATTCCAGCGCAGGTAATCCCGATTGTCGCAATTACGATGCTGACTGTGTTTGGCGCTCCGGTAATAATCGTCGCCGTCATCATGTATTTTGGTTTTTCCAAGACGCGAGCTTTGCACCGCACGGTCCGGCTGATGGTGGAAAAGGGTCAGGAAGTCCCTGCGGCCCTATTGAATCCGCCGCCCGCGCAGCGCCAACGATCGGACATGCGTCGTGGCGTCTTGCTCCTGATGGTCGGGCTGGGCCTCGTGGTCTTTTTCGGCGTGATTGCCGACTGGGACAGCGGTGTGTGGACGCTTGGCATGATTCCAGCCCTAATTGGCGCGGGTTACCTGCTGGTATGGAAGTTGGAAGGAAGAAAGGACAACCCCCCGCCTGTGGAATAATCTGCGGGCGTGGAGCTAACCGATGCAGACTTTGTCGCGCGGGTTCTTGTTGATGATGATCAACATGCTTTCGGCGAATTGGTCCGGCGGCATCAATCGACTGTGCGAGGCCTGCTGCGACAACTCACACGAACGGACGTCGCACTCGCAGATGATCTGTCGCAGGAAACTTTCCTGCGGGCTTACAAGAACATCCGCAGCTTTCGTGGTGAAGCGCGCTTCTCCACGTGGCTTTATCGGATCGCGTACAATTGCTTTCGAGAAGACGCGCGGCGGCGCAAAGAGTTTGTTGGAATCGATGAGGAGCAACTGCAAGCTGAGCAGGATCCTCAGGTTGAGGATCCCGGTTTGAGGCATGATCTTATGCACGCACTGAGTTTGCTTCCGATGCATGAACGTTCGGCGGTTTTACTTTGTTGTCAGAATGGTTTATCGCATGGTGAAGCTGCGCGTGTCCTCGACATTCCGCTCGGCACGGTCAAAACCAATGTCTTGCGTGGCCGGGAGAAACTGAAACGCACGCTGGCTGCATGGGGACCGGATTAAAATGAACGAAATAAGCCAGGAAGATCCGGTGGATCGACAATTGCGAGAGGCAGCGCGATACATAGATGACAACGGCTTTACGGCGCGCGTGTTGCGGCAGTTACCTGCGCCGCGTCGTGCACGCCGGTCGCTTCGCGGCGCAATCCTCTTGGCAGCCACCTTGCTCGCAAGCGCCCTGGCTTATCTCGCTTCGGATGGAGGGCGTTTTGTCGTGGTCGCGATGGAACGTCTAGCGACGCTGCCGGCCTTGTGGCTTTTTGCGCTCGCATTCGGCAGTGGAATCCTGGTTATGACTGCCGGGGTTATCGCTGCCATCGCGAAGGCAAGCGAATTGCAATCTTAGCTCAGCGTCATCGTTCTTGCAGACTTGCGGAGTTCGCAAGCGAGGCCGATGTGCTGCATCAGGTCGCGCAAAGTTCATGCGCCCGCCGGACATCGAGTTGGATTTGTTGCACCAGCGCCTCCAGGCTGTCGAACTTTCGTTCTGGCCTCAGGTAGCTCACGAATCGCACCTCGACGTCTTCGCCATAAATGTCGTGCTTAAAGTCGAGCAGGTGAATTTCCAGCACGCGTTCGGATTTGCCGCTGCTAACCGTCGGGCGATAACCAAGATTGATAACACCGTGATATGAAACGCCGCGGATCCATGCTTCGGCGAGATAAACGCCGTTTGGCGGAAACTGCTCGCTGTGTGCGCTTAGGTTCGCAGTCGGGAATCCGATTTTCTTCCCGAGATTGTCGCCGCGCGTAACCGCGCCGAGAATGGTGTACTCCCGCCCAAGCATTTCCGCTGCTTTTGCGAAATCGCCTTTTTCCACCGCCTGCCGCGTGGCGGTGCTGCTAACCACTTCGCCACTTACCATCACGGGTGAAATTCCGACGACATTGAAATCAAATTGTGCGCCAAGTCTTTTGAGAAGATCGAGATTCCCGCGTCGATCTTTCCCAAACGACCATTCGTGGCCGACGCAGATTTCACGCAGCGGTCTTGAATGTGCGCGGAGTTCTTCGACAAACTTCTCCGGCGAAGTGGCGGCGAATTTCTTGTCGAAGTTGATTACGAGGAGGTGTTCGACGCCCAAGTCGCGAATCAAAGCAATTTTGTGTTGTGTGGCAGTGAGCAGATGAGGCGCATCATGCGGACGCAGCACTTTGACCGGGTGCGGATCAAAAGTCACAACGAGCGGGGTTCCATCCGCCCAACGGGCATGACTCGTGGCAGTAGAAATCACGGCCTGATGACCAAGATGGACGCCGTCGAAAACTCCGATCGCCAGGAAAAGTGACCCGCGCAGACTCTCCAGTTCTATAATTGAACGAAGAATTTCCATTCTCAATCTATGCACCGCGCATCCGCGAAACTTCCGGCAGGCTAAGGATGCGGCTCAGAACCTCGTCGCGCGAAGCATCTTTGATCTGCGAGACGCTGATCGTTTGATCAACATCGAAGCGGCCAGACTTCAGGCGCCGGAGCGATTTTAGATGCGCGCCGCAACCGAGCTCCTCGCCGATGTCGTGAACGTACGTGCGCACATAGAAGCCCTTGCTGCAAACGACGCTGAAGTCGATTTCTGGAAGCGAGATGCGATCAATGCCGTAACGATACACATGGACGAGACGTGGCTCGCGCTCGACGACTCGGCCTTGTCGCGCCAACTTATAAAGAGGAACGCCAGCGTGCTTTTTCGCCGAGACCATTGGGGGCAGTTGATAAAAATCGCCCCGGAATTTTTCGAACGCTGCGCGGATGGCGGTCTCATCGAGCGGCGGCACCTCGCGCTGGTTCACGATTTTACCTTGTCGATCTTGGGTGCTGGTCGTGATGCCGAGTGTGAGGGTGCCAGCATATTCCTTGTCTTCGCTCATGAGCAAATCCTGGACTTTTGTCCCGCGTCCAATCGTTAAGAGAAGCAAACCGGTTGCAATCGGGTCGAGGGTTCCGCAGTGGCCAACTTTTTTTATCTCCAGCTTCCGGCGGACCAGCGCGACGACGTCATGCGAAGTCATCCCTTCGGCCTTGTCGACAAGCAGGACGCCGTCAGGAGTCGGGCTTAACGACGTCACAAATTTCCTCCAGAACGTTCTTTTCAACTTCGGCGAGTGTTCCGCGCACGCGCGCGCCCGCCGCGAGTGTATGCCCCCCGCCGCCAAATTTCTGACAGATGGCACAGACATCAACGGCATCACTTTTCGAGCGCATACTGACACGCACCTTGCTGTCGACCAGTTCTTCGAAAAAGACGGCGACGATAACGCCGCGAATCGCGCGGAGGTGATCGATTAAACCTTCGTTATCTTCCGGTAGAACCCGCAGCCCCGCGGCCGTTTTTAAGGTGAGGCTAAAACTTGCGACACGACCGTCACGTTCGAAACGCATGGTGCGCAGCAATTCTCGCAGTAGTTCCACCCGGCGTCGTGGATAATTCTCATAGAGTTGCTGGCTCAACCGCCCAACATCTATGCCGGTGCAGACAAGCTCCGCCGCGATCTCGAAAGTGCGCGCGCTCGTTTTGGGATATTGAAAAGATCCAGTGTCGGTGGAGATCGCGGCGTAAAGATTTTCGGCGATCTCGCGATTGAACGGGAAATCCTGGTTTTTAATCAGGTCAAAAATAATTTGGCCGGTGGCCGGCGCGGTTGGATCAACATAAACAAGATCGCCGTAGCCTGGATTGCTTAGATGGTGGTCGATGTTGATCCAAATTCCCGTTGAGCGAACGGCTGCAAACGCTGTTCCGAGCCGATTTTGAATTGCCGTGTCGAGCGCGATCGCAACATCGACATCTTCCCCAGTGGGGGGCGGCTTGGTTAATAAATCCGCCCGCGGCAGGAAAGAATACTTCTCAAGCATTCCATCTTCATTCCACACGCGAACCTTCTTTCCGAGCTGCTGAAGCGAAAGTGCAAGCGCGAGCTGGCTGCCAAGTGCGTCGCCATCAGGGCGAATGTGACTTAAGACCGCGAAACATTCATGCTCCCGCAATACCCGGCCGATTTCGTCGAGTTTGGATCGTGCCGCGCTCACTCGTGATCGCTGCGGGGCGTTTCGATCTCTTGCAGAATCTCAATGACGCGCGCGCCGCGTTCGATGGAATCATCGAGATGAAAAATGAGATGCGGCGTGTATTTTATAGTGACGTGACGGGCAAGCTCAGCTTGCAAGGTTGCACGATGAGACGCCAGTTTGCTCATGACAGTCTCGCCGAGATCCGATCCAAGAACGCTGACAAACACATGCGCATTCTTTAGATCAGCGCTTACATCGACATGATTGATGGTGACCAGCGCGCCTTCGAAACTCATTTCACGCGCGATGATTCCGCTCAGTTCTCGTTTCAAGAGCTCGTTTACGCGTAGCATACGGTGTTTCATTTTTGGAGAAGTTGAGTGTTGATGGTTGAAAAAAACGGCTAATTACGAATCGATCAGCTCTCAACTACCGACTCTCAACTTTTTCTTTAGAGTTTCTGGGCGATCGCTTCGAGTTGGTAGCACTCGATAATGTCGCCCACTTGATATTCGCTGAAGTCGCCGAGCTTGATGCCGCATTCAAGGCCTGAACGCACTTCTTTCACGTCATCCTGGAAACGGCGCAGCGTCGAAATCCCACCGTCGTAAACCGGCTGCCGTTTCCGGAGGACGCGGGCGCGCGCGGCGCGAGCTATGCGACCATCGGTGACGAGACAGCCGGCGACAATACCCCTGCTCAGTTCGAAAACCTGTTTTACTTCGGCATGTCCGATGACCGTTTCTCGATGTTCGGGCTCGAGCAGGCCGGCCATTGCGTCTTTGATTTGATCGAGTAGTTCGTAAATGATGCTGTAAAGCTTGACTTGTACGCCCTCCCGTCTCGCCGCGGAAACGGCCATGTTCTCCACCTTCACATTAAAGCCGACCACGACCGCGTTCGATGCGCTCGCTAACAAAATGTCCGATTCAGAAATGGGCCCGACCGCTGAGTGAATGATTTCCAAGTCGATCTTTTTACTTTCGATCTGCTGCAGCGCACCGACCAACGCCTCGAGCGAGCCTTGCGCATCACATTTCAAAACAATTCGCAAAACTTTTTTCCCGTCGGCCGCCTCAAGCAGGCTCTCAAGCGTGGCGCGCTGTGGCACAGTCAATTTATCCGCGCGCTTCGCGAGCAAACGTTCCTCACTTAGAGTTTTCGCCGAGCGTTCCGAATCCATGACGAGAAGTTCATCGCCCGCGTTTGGCAGCCCCGTGAAACCGAGCACTTTTACCGGCGTCGAGGGACCAGCTTTCTTGATCGGTTGGCCGCGATCGTCCAGGAGCGATTTCACTTTGCCACTGTAATCGCCGCAAATGAAAGGATCGCCGATCTTTAACATTCCCATTTGCACGATAACGGTGGCAGTGGGACCACGCCCTGCTTCGATTTGCGCTTCAATCACAGTGCCGCGCGGAGTGGCACTGGGCGATGCTTTCAGTTCCATCACCTCGGCTTGCAGCGTCATCATCTCGAGCAGCTGATCGATGCCTGTGCCCTTCGTTGCGGAGACGGGACAAACGATCGTTTCGCCTCCCCAATCCTCCGGCATGAGCTCGCGTTCTTGCAATTGTTTCTTCACCTTGTCGATGTTGGCCGAGGGAAGATCGACCTTGTTAAGCGCAACCATGATTTTCACATGGGGCGCGGCCTTGGCGTGATTGATTGCCTCAATCGTTTGCGGCATGATGCCATCGTCCGCCGCGATCACCAGCACGACGATGTCGGTCACGTTAGCACCACGCGCGCGCATGGCGGTGAAAGCGGCGTGGCCCGGAGTGTCGATAAAGGTGATTTTCGTTCCGTTGTGATCGACGCTGTAAGCGCCGATGTGCTGTGTAATCCCGCCAGCTTCGCCTGCGGCCACCCGCGTCTTGCGAATCGCATCCATCAGCGAAGTCTTGCCGTGATCAACATGTCCCATGAACGTAATGATGGGACCGCGTGGCTTGAGTTCTTCTTCCTTTTCAATGACCGGCGGAGGAGGCGCGACGATAATCTGTTCGACCTTGTGAACACCGGCGCCTTTCTCACGGCGCTCTTTTTCCAAAACGAATCCGTGGCTCTCGGCGATCTTCGACGCGATATCCGGCTCGATTGTTTGGTTGATATTCGCGAAAATGTTGAAGGTCATCAGCTCCGCGATGACTTGATGCGGTTTTAATCCAAGCTCGATTGCCAATTGCTTGACGATGATTGGAGGTTTGATATGGATGACTTTCTGCGGCTCCATTTCGGCCTCTGCCGGCGCCGCGACACCAGTCGGCGGCGCAGTTGTACCATCGGCAATTGTACTCGGCGGTTCTGCTGGAGGCGCTGACGCTGGTTGTGGCTTTGCCGGCGCTATCGCCTTTGAGGGACCAACCGGTGTTTCCAACGATGCTCGAATGCGTGAAATGGGGGGCAGAACCTGGCGCTTTGGTTTTACGTCACTTTCCTCAGCTTTTTTGCGGGCCTTTTTTTTGTCGATGAGCGACACGCTCTCGACTTCATGTCGGAGCGCGGGAGCAGTTTGCGGCGCGGTTTTTGCTGATGCTGGCTGCTGAGCGCGCGTTTGCACCGGCGCGGCTGCGTGCGTATGCGTCGACTCGGTGCTAGCCTCTAGTTTTTTCTTCGAAACCTTTGCTTTCGGCGCGGCCGGCTTGTGGGCAGCAGCAGTTTTGCGGGCGGCCGGTTTGCGCGCTGCGGTCTTGCTGCTCGTCTTCGTTGCCATTGTTGTTCTTCTAAAATTACGCTCATGGCTCGAGCGGGTTAAACCAGAGCCATATTTACTGCGCGACCTCTTGTTGATGGACCGCCTCGTGAATCTCGCGCGCTTTCGTCTCGTCCACCGCCAGTATGTCCACAAAATCCTGCACATCCGCGTCGCCTAAGCCTTCCAAGTTGGTGAAACCGGATTTTACAAGCGTGAGCGCCTGTTCCTCGGTAATAGGCAGCGCACCCGCAAGGGTTTGCGCGGCTTGGGCCACTTTTTGTTCGACCGCGGTTGTGGCCGAAATGTCCTTGCCGATGTTAATTTCCCAACCGGTCAGCCGCGAAGTTAAACGCGCGTTTTGCCCTTTTTTTCCGATCGCGAGCGAAAGCTGATCTTCATCGACGGAGATCTGCACGTTCTTCTTCTCGGTATCGAACACAAGGTTTTTCACTTTGGCAGGTTTAAGCGCTTCGAGCACAAATTCCTTCGGGTCGGAACTCCAGCGGATTATATCCACCTTTTCATTGTTCAGTTCGCGGACAATATTTTTAACCCGTGAACCGCGCATTCCGACGCAAGCACCAACCGGGTCCACTTTTTCGTTCGCGCTCCAGACCGCGATTTTCGTCCGATAACCGGCTTCCCGGGCGATGCCACGAATCTCGACTGTGCCATCGGCGATTTCGCTCACTTCCAATTCAAAAAGACGGCGCACGAAATTCGGGTGGCTACGCGAAACGATGATCTCGGGGCCGCGAATGCCGTTTTCCACCGCGACCACATAGGCGCGGAGCCGGTCGCCGACATTGTAATCTTCGACGACCACGCGTTCGCGCTGGGGCATGATGGCTTCAAATTTCCCAAGATCGAGAATGACATCGGAGCGATCGAAACGACGCACCGTTCCGCTGACGATTTCGCCGGCACGATCCTTAAATTCCTCGTAAATCATTTCTTTTTCGACCTGACGAATTCGCTGCATCATCGCTTGCTTGGCAGTCTGTGCGGCAATGCGGCCAAAATTTCGTGGTGTCACTTCCACCTCGACCGTGTCACCGATACTTGCGTCCGGTTTGATTTTGCGTGCTCTTGAAAGCTCGATCTCGTCCTGTGGATTGCTGACATGATCGGCCACCAGCAAATTTGCCAGCGCGCGAATTTCACCGGTCTTCGGGTTGATATCGATGCGCAGATCGCGCGACGCACCAACGCTCTTCTTTGAGGCCGAAAGTAGCGCGTTCGAGACCGCTTCGAGCAGGATTTCGCGTTTGATCCCGCGCTCTCGCTCAAGGTAGTCGAGCATGGCTATAAATTCTGCGTTCATAAAAACATGTAGCCCGCAGACTAAAAAGAGTGGGACATCAGTTCCCACTCCGATCAGCGCGCGGACTAGAAGGGCAACTTAGCTTTGTCCGCCGGGTCGTCAAGCCGCGGTTCGGTTGGCAGCGCTGGTCAACTCGCGATGGGTCGCGCACGCGTCTCGCGCGCTGGTTTCGGCATCACGCCGAAACGAACTTTTCTTTGACGTGAATGGGTGCCGTGCTTGCGTTTCCATAGTGAAAGTTCGCGCTGGCGAAGACGCCATCGCTAACATGCGAGACGCGTGCGCTACCCAGAGAGGCGCGCAATCAAACAAACTTTTTGGCTGCGAGATCATCAGACTGTTCGATGTTCCGCTCTCGCAAACCGGGGTACTATAATGTGCACCGCTCGTCTTTACGAGCGAGCTTAAGTCGCGTGGTTACGGAACCACGCCATGAAACAGAGCAGCGGGTAAATGTGCTTCCGGTGATCTCGCCGCTGTTGAAAATGTTCGTCGAGGATTTGCCGGACGAAGCTGGCGTCGAAGAGGCCAGTCTCAGCGACGGCTGCGGAAGAACAGAGATCCTCGATCGTCTCTCGCATGTTCTGGTTCAGCCACACCGCGACCGGCATCATGAATCCTGTCTTGCGCCGATGAATGATCTCATTTGGTAGGAGGCGCCGTACCGCTCGCTTCAAAACATACTTGGTCGTTAGGCCACGCAATTTATCTGCGGGCTGAATCCGGGACGCGTATTCGACCACGTCACGATCTAGAAAAGGCGCGCGCATTTCCAGCGAATGCGCCATGCTCGCGCGGTCCGCTTTCAAAAGGACATCGTCCTGAAGATAGAGCTTCATGCACAAGTATTGCAGCCGCTGAAAGTTTCCCTTCAAACCGCTCTGTCGAATGTGCGCCGAGATGTCTTCGAAGGCATCCTCGCGCAAGAGACGTTGCTGTAAGTCGACGGACAAAAGCTGCTTCTTCTCCACGTTGCCGTAGCAGCCCATCCAGAGGAGGAAGCGCACTTCTGGTGAGAGCCCGAGGCCTTTTACAAACTGCTGCATGAGAAACTCGATGCTGGCGTAACGATGCGAAACTGGCAGCCGTTGGACGAGCGGACGGAGCCAATCACGCCAACCGATAGGCAAGAACGAAAGGTTCTGCACCACCTTATGAGCCTGGAAAGCCGGATAGCCGGCGAACAACTCATCGGCGCCATCTCCCCCGAGAACAACTTTGACGCGCTGTGCGGCTAATCGACTGAGCACGTAAGTCGGAATGATCGAGGCGTCGGCCAGCGGCTCGTCGAGTGAACGCATAATCTGCGGAAACACATCCGCTGCCTGGCTAAGAGTTAAGATCTCCTCGTGATGCTCGGTTCCGAAGAGTTCCGCGACGCGCCGTGCGTACGGCGACTCGTCATAACTCGGATGATCGAACCCGATCGAAAAACTGTGTAGTCGGTTGCTGGATTGTTGCGCCGCGAGCGCGGTGACAGTGCTCGAATCGAGACCGCCGGAGAGAAATAAGCCGACGGGCACATCGCTGCGCAGCCGCTTCGTTACCGAATCGCGCAGGATGGCAAGCAGGTCCTCGGCCCACTCGTCGACGTTGCGGTCGCTCACCGGGTCGTCTTCGAGGGGGATGTCCCAATAGCGATTCTTGCGCACCCCGTTCCGA
>Ga0307312_10000922_pt1 | contig 14623 bp, 17 predicted proteins | sample ER_DNA_202_FD_194489 | JGI IMG/M metagenome (GOLD analysis project Ga0307312, IMG submission 194489) | Bulk soil microbial communities from the East River watershed near Crested Butte, Colorado, United States - ER_DNA_202 | ecosystem: Environmental > Terrestrial > Soil > Floodplain | place...
CCCGAAATGCTGCGATCTGCCCTTCCTCGATCAGGATGTCGTCGAGCGTCACCAAGAGCTCGCGGTTGGCTGGCGGCCAGTAGTCGGCCTCGCTCGGGGTGACGAGGATGTTCCCGTAGAGGCCCAGCTCCTGGCCGTAGTCCTCCCGGATGTGCGGGTGGTACCAGAACGCGCCGGGGTCGGGCACGTGCACCTGGTAGGTAAAGCTCTCGCCGACCGGGATCGGCGCCTGCGTGTCGTGCGTCCCGTCGTAGCGGTTCTCGAGCCGCAGGCCATGCCAGTGCACGGTCGCTTCGATGTCGCCGTGGTTGGTGACCGGGATGGCGATCGTCGCGTGCTGCGGGACCTTCAGCGTCGGTCCCGGCACGGAGCCGTTGTAGGCGAGCATCCGCACAGTCGCGTCGCCGATCAGTTTCTTGACCGGAATGATCTCGAGTTCGAATTCGTCGCCGTCAGACAGCTCGACGAGTTCCGTCTTGCCTGCCTCGGGCAAGCCTTCGGTGTCGCGCGGTAGTTCGGTGACGTGGCCCTGATGGTGGGAGCCGTGATCGTGCTCATGAGACTCGTGGCCTTGCACGGCTAGCTCCTTTCGCCCGAGGTCCCTCCGATTGCTGGTACTCCGCGATCTTCTCAGCAATGAACTCGGCGTCGTCCTTGATGAAGCCGATCAGCGCCGAGCCGCGCGTGTGCTGCCAGGTGAGGCCGAGGAAGTAGAGGCCGGGCACCTCGGTGACGCCGCGGCGGTGGCGCGGGCGACCGTCCTCGTCGAGGATCGGCAGCTTGATCCACGAGTAATCGGGGCGGTAGCCGGTCGCCCAGATGACAGCGTCTACTTCAGGTTCGCTCCCGTCTTCGAAACGCACCCGCCCGCCCTCGGCGTCCACAAGCCGTGGCTTGAGCTGGACGCCGTAGCGCTCGGTCATCTCGCGCGGGCTCGAGCCGATCAGCGTGTCGCGGGTGCTCAGCTTGCGGCCTAGGCGTGACTCGACCGTCTTGTTGAGGAGGCGAGTCTTGGTCAGCCACCAGAAAAGGTCTCGCCCGAGCACGCGCTGGGGCAGCGGCTTCTGCTGCGACCCGATCGAGAGCGCGACCTCGTGCGTCGCCGAAAGCTCCTTCGCAATTTGAAAGCCGGTGTTGCCGCCGCCGACCACGAGCACCGTCCCCTTTGGCACGTCACCCGGCTTGCGGTAGCCGACGGCATGGGTCTGGAAGAGATCGGCAGACAGCTTCTCGCTGAGCTTCGGCACGTACGGGGTTTGGAACGGACCCGTCGCAACCACGACCTGGTCGGCGATGATCGTCCGTCCCCCGAGGGCAAGCCGGAAGCGGCCGTCGTCGCCCTGGTCGAGTTGCTTGACGTCGCTGTTCAGCTCGACCGGCAGCTCGAAGGTCTCGGCGTAGCGCTCGAGGTAGCCGATCACCTCGTCGCGGGTCGGGTAGCCGTCCGGATCACCGGGGAACGGAAGTCCCGGGAGCGCGCTGTAGCGACGGGGCGTGAAGAGCGTCAGCGAATCCCAGCGCTCGCGCCATGCCGGCGCGAGTTCGCTCGCGCGCTCGAGGATCACGAAGCGGTAACCCTGCTGCCTCAGGAAGTAGCCGATGGTCAGCCCGGCCTGGCCGCCACCGATGACCACGACATCGAGGTGCTGCGCGCTGCCGTCGTTGGAATGGCTCGAATCCGAGCTCACGCACTCCCTTGTGACTCAGGTCGCGTTTTGGGCCGGAATAAACGACTAAGTTCTACCCGTGTCAAGGGACGCCGAAGCCACCTACCTGTTCGCGGACATCGCGGGGTTTACGGCCCTCACGGAGGCGCATGGAGACGAGCAGGCCGTGCAGCTCGTGGAGGAGTTCGCGAATGTCGTTCAGGCAGAACTCCCACGCGTCGACGGCGAGTACGTGAAGACGGTCGGCGACGCGCTGATGCTCCGAGTGCCCGACCCCGCCGATGCAGTTCGCCTCGGCTTGTGGATCACGCGCAATGCGATGAGCGGCCACCAGGCGCCATCTGTCCGCGTGGGCGGCAACCACGGCTCGGCTGTCGAGCGGAACGGGGACTACTTCGGGTCGACGATCAATGTCGCGGCGCGGGTTTCGGCGCTCGCCGCCGGTGGCGAGGTACTCGTCACCGGGCAGACGGCAGCGCTCGCGCCTGATCTCGAGGGGGTGCTCTACGAGTCGCGTGGGCGGCAGGTGCTACGCAATGTCGCGGAGCCGGTCGAGATTTTCGCGGTCGTTCGCCTGGACGAGAATGCCGATCACCTGGCGATCGACCCCGTCTGCCAGATGGCGGTCGATCCAGAGCGTGCGGTCGGTCGCTTGCTGCTAGACGAGAAGGCGTACTATTTCTGCTCGCTTACTTGTGCAGCAGCCTTTGCCCAGCACCCGGCGCGGTACGCCGAGTAGCTGCGTCGCGCGAGAAGCGCGGGCCTTTCCTCTAGGGAGCGGCGGCCGATTTCGTAGGGCTTTCCCCCTTTCGTCGCGGCACGCGGCCACCTAGTGTCGAGGCATGCGTCTCGCGAAGCTCGTTCCGCTGCTGGTGTTCGGAGCGCTGCTCTGCGCGCCGCCCGGGTCGGCGACGAGCCTCTCGCCGAAGGCCACCTTCTACGCGCCGCTGCCGATCCCGATCTCGCTGCCGTATCAGCCTTGGGCTGAGACGGCCGCGGTGGCGGTCAGCCCCGACGGAAACCTCGTCTACGTCACCGACGAGAAGGGCGACGAGGTCTGGGAGTTTTCGTCCGACGGCGTTCTCCTCTCGAAATGGACGTCGAGCAGGCTCCACCGTCCGACAGGGGTCGCGACCGACCCGCTCGGCGACGTCTACGTGGCGAACAACGGCAACGGCACCGTCGTGAAGTTCACCGCAGGCGGCAAGCCGCTCAAGAGCTGGAGCGTCCCGGCGGCGAAGTCGATCGCGGTCGGAGCCGGCCGGGTCTACGTCCTGACGACCCTGTTCAACGCGGTCGGCGAGTACACCTTCAGCGGCGCGCAGCTCACGGGCTTCGTCGCGAGCTTTCCGGATCAGTGGTGGGGCTTCGCCGGCTACGACCCGCCGTCGATCGGGATCGCCCAAGAAATCGGGACGGACAACTCCGGCAAGCCGATCGTGGTGGGCGAGTCCGACCAGCCGCTGTCGAGCAGCGAGCCGGACTGTCACAGCGTGATCGACGTTCATCACCAACTGGACCACCATCCCTATCCCGATCCTCTGCGCAGCGGCGAGGCCGTGCGCTTTTCGCCTGCCGGGGTGCCCGTTGATCACGGCTTCATGAACCACTGGAACAAGGACTGCACCAACGGCTGGGGGAGTTACGGGTACGCACCGGGCGGGGTCGCGGTTGACCCCAACGGCGGTGACGTCTTCGTGCCGGACACGGTGGAGAACCAGATCGACCATCTCCAGCCGAACCTCGTCGATCCAGACGACAGCGATGGTCTGCCGGGCACCCACGCCCTCTACGCGCCCTGTTACATCTGCGGGAAGCAGCTCGGCACGGCCCCGATCGTCGTCGGGCCTCTCGGTGCCGCGTTCGACTGTCGCTCGAACCTCTACGTGCTCTTCGCTAGCGGCTTCCTCGTCAAGTACGTCAACCAGGCGCCGCCCGCGAGCCCGAAATGCCACAAGCAATTGCCGTTCGAGGCGCTCGGCAACCCCCTTCATGTCCTGGGCGGGCTCGACGCCACCGGCGGGAACAAGGGCGTGGAGGTGAAGCTCGGCTGCGCGCTACACGTCTGTACCGGGACGCTGCATCTCGTCATCCCTAGCTGCAGGCTCTGTGCCGTCGCGCCGGCACTCCATTTCAAGCTGCGGCCGGGGACGCAACGGAGCTTCACCCTGGGCCTGAGGAAGCGGGCGCGCACGCTGCTCGGCAATCACCCGGGCTTGAAGGTCCAGATCCGCGCGGTCGTCAAAGGACTGAAGAAGCCCGTGCGCGCGACCGCGCCGCTGCTCGAGCACGAGTCGGTGAGCTCGAGCTGCGGCGAAACGGGCGGCTCGGGAGGCACGGCCTCGGTCTCCGGCACGCTCCAGCCGGGGGTGCGGGGAGCGAAGCTCGTCGTCGAGTACCAGTCGCCGGACCACTCGACCATCGTCCGGCACCGCGTTCTGGTGAATGGCGGCGGGCGTTACACCGACAACCTCGCCCTCGGCGCGGCCGGGCGCTGGATCATCGTCGTGCGCTGGGTCGGCGACGGCGGCCACGAGCCGGCCCGCTCGCCGGAGTGCGCCGTCACGGTTCCCCAGCTCGTGCCGGCGCTCTCGCTCAGCTGCCCGGCGGTGGCGAGCTACGACGCCGCGAGCTCGTTCACCGGCAACCTCTCGGTCGCTGGCAGGCGCTTCGTGGTCGAGTACGTCGCGCCATCGGGCCTGCTGACGAGCCATCTCGTCAACGGCGGCGGCTTCTCCGACCAGCTCGTCCCAGCAGAGCTCGGCGCGTGGCAGGCGTTCGCGACCTGGGCGGGCGACACCATCGCCGCGCCTGCGGTCTCGAGCGCGTGCAGCTTCTTGGTCGGTCGCGCACCGACGGCCGTCTCCGTCAACTGCACGCCGAGCGCGGACAAGAAGACGATCGCGTGTCAGGGGCAGCTGGTCGGGAACGGCGCCGGGCTGGCCAATCGCGCCCTGACGGTGACCTATGAGAACACCGATACCGGCGCGTCTACGCCGCATGCGGTGCAGACCTCGGCGAACGGCGCCTACAGCGACAGCCTGACTGCTCCGCCGGGCGCGCTGTTGCTGGGTAACTGGCAAGTCACGGTGCAATTCGCCGGCGAGACGGACTACGCGCCGTCGTCGGCCTCCCAGAGCTTTACGGTCAGCCTCTTGATCCCGCTGCCGGCTGCCGCGGCCTTCTTCGATCGCGGCTAACTCAGGCCGAGGCGAGTGCCGGGTCGCGGCTGACCAGCTCGGCCAGCCGCGACTTCAGGCCTTCCAAGTCCTGCTGCCTCGACGAGAGTGCCAGCCCATCGAGCCCGTCGCCCTCGAGCCGGCGGAGTTCGAGGGCGACGGTTCGAATCTGGAGCAGGATCGCGTCCAGCTCGTGGTTCGGCATCAGGCGGCCTCCTGCGCGGGGGTCAGCTCGAGCTCAACGACTTCGGCCTCGGCGGTCTTCGGCTCGATCAGCACCGCCGCCAGCACCGCGGCGAGCGCGGCCACGCCGGCCAGGACGTAGAACGTGATCTGGAAGCCGTAGGTCAGCGCCGGCCCGCTGAGCGGAGAGGCGCCCGGGTGGTCGGTCACGTAGTGGCCGGTGAAGGTGGTCGCGATCGTCGAGGCGGCGGCCAGGCCGATCGCACCGCCGATCTGCTGCGTCGTGTTCAGCAGCCCCGAGGCGACGCCCGCATCGGATTCCTGAACGCCCATCAGCGCCGCGATCGTCAGCGGGATGAAGGTGAACGCGAGCCCGATCGCGCTGATCACGAAGGCCGGGAAGACGTCCCAGAAGTAGTGGCCGTCAGCGGGCAGCTGTGCGAGCAGGACGAGTGAGCCCGCGGCCAGGGCGAGGCCGACCGGGAGCACCCGGCGAACTCCGACCCGCGTCACCAGGGACTGGGCGAGTCCGGCGAGCGCGATGATCGTCAGCGTCAGCGGCAGGTAGGCGACGCCGGTCTTGAGCGCCGAGTAGTGCAGCACCTGCTGCATGTAGAGCGTCCCGAGGAAGAACTGCGAGAAGAGCGCCGTGCCGACGAGGAACGAGGTCACGTTCGCGCCCATCAGGGAGCGCAAGCGGAAGATCCGCATCGGCAGCAGGGGCGCCTTGGAGCGCAGCTCGATCGCGACGAACGAGAGGATCAGCGCCGTTGAGGCGGCGAGCAGTCCGATCGTCTCGACGCTTCCCCAGCCGACCTCGATCGCGCGCGTCATCGCGTAGACGAGCAGCATCAGGCCGCTCGTGACGGTGGCCGCACCGGCAAAGTCGAAGGTGCGATGTCCGAGCTCCGCACGGCTCTCGCGCAGGAGGAAGGGACTGACCGCGACGAGCGCGATCCCGACCGGGACGTTGATGAAGAAGATCCACGACCACGCGAGCGTGCTCGTCAGGAAGCCGCCGAGCAGGACGCCGGCCGCGGCGCCGCTGCCGGAGACCGCGCCCCAGACACCGAGCGCGACGTTGCGCTCACGGCCCTCGGCGAAGGTGGTGGTCAGGATCGAGAGCGCGGCCGGCGCGAGCAGCGCACCGCCGAGGCCCTGGGTCGCGCGGAAGGCGATCAGCGAGCCAGCGGACCACGCAAAGCCGGCGAGCAGTGAGCTGGCCGTGAAGAGCACGATCCCGGCGATGAAGAGGCGGCGGCGGCCGAGCAGGTCGGCCATGCGCCCGCCCAGCAGCAGGACGCCGCCGAACATGATCGCGTACGCGGTGATCACCCACTGCAGGCTCTGCTCGCTGAAGTGGAGGTCGGTCTGGATCGAGGGCAGTGCGACGTTCACGATCGCGACGTCGAGCACCACCATGAACTGGGCCGCCACCAGGACCGCCAGGGCGATCCAGCGGCGGTCCCTGGTTTGACTAGGCATTGGAATTCTTCCTTTCTTCGTTTCCACTCACAATCCTTTTCTACCGTAAACGATCCGCTCTTGTCAAATATCCGCGATTTGCTAAGGTATTCGCATGACAACGACTGACGTGAAGCAACTGCCGCACTGGGCGCCGACCGCCGGGATGCTGCTGGTGAAGATCGGTAAGGCCGCCGAACGGCGGTTCGCCGAGGCGCTCAAGCCGACCGGCCTGACGCCCAGGCACCTCGGCGTGCTGTTCGAGGTGCAGGCCCGCCCGACGAGCCAGCAGGCGCTCATCGAGACGATCGGGGTCGACCCGAGCAAGCTCGTCGGCCTGCTGAACGACCTCGAGGCCGACGGGCTGATCGTGCGCCGGCGCGACCCGGACGACCGGCGGCGCCACATCGTCGAGGTCTCGGAGAAGGGCAGCGTCCAGCTCGCGAAGGCAAAGAAGATCGCCGCCGCAGTCGAGGTCGACCTGCTAACCGGCCTCGATGAGGATCAGATCGAGCAGCTGCTCGTGCTGCTCGCGCAGGTCGCCGACAGCAGCGGGATCTTCGAAGGCTGCGTCGAGCGGCTGGCCCGCTAGGCGACGCACCGAACCGCCATGCTCCGAACCTCGTAGAGATCTTCTGGATGCTCAAGCGAGGAGGAGCGATGAAGCGAGGCGTAGTGATCGTGGCGGGCTGCCTGCTGCTGCTGGCGGCCGCGGGTTGCGGCTCGAGCTCGAGCAGCTCGAGCGGCGGCACCACGACCGAGGAGAGCGGCGGCGGAGGCGGTGGCGGCCAGAAGACGATCGCCGGCGTGAGGGCCAACGACCACGGCACGAAGGCGGTCGAGGACAACGGCAAGACCGAGGTCGAGCTCGACGACTTCTACTTCAAGCCCACCGTGCTCGAGGGCAAGGCCGGCGAGAAGGTAACGCTCGAGCTGAAGAACGAGGGCCAGACCGAGCACTCGTTCACGATCGACTCGCAGGGGATCGACAAGGACGTCCAGCCTGGCGACGAGGCCGAGGTGACGGTGACGATCCCGAAGTCAGGCGTGGTCTCGTTCTACTGCAAGTTCCACAAGAGCTCCGGGATGGCCGGCGCGCTCGCCGTCACGGGCCAGTCCGGCGGCACCGGCGGCATGACCGACACCGGCACCACGACCGGCGGGGGCGGCAACGGTTACTAGCCACCGATGAGTTCGTCGCCGGCCGGGCGTCTGTGCCTAGGATGGCAGTCGTGGAATCCGTCGCGCAGACGCCCGCGTTCGGCGAGCTCGAGCAGCATCGCCGCGAGCTGACGGCGCACTGCTACCGCATGCTCGGCTCGCCGTTCGAGGCTGAGGACGCGGTGCAGGAGACGCTGCTCCGCGCCTGGAAGAGCCTCGACCGCTTCGAGGGCCGCTCGGCCCTGCGCTCGTGGCTCTACCGGATCGCGACCAACGTCTGCCTCGACCAGCTCGAGGGCAGCCAGCGGCGCGCGCGGCCGATGGACTTCGGACCCGCCGGCGAGCCGGTGATCGAGAACCTGCACACGCCAGAGGTGCCGTGGCTGCAGCCCGTCCCCGACTCGCTCGTCGCCGACCCCGCCGAGACGGTCGCCGCGCGCGAGACGATCCGGCTCGCCTTCGTCGCGGCGCTGCAGCACCTGCCGCCGCGGCAGCGCGCCGTGCTGATCCTCTGCGAGGTGCTGCGCTGGAAGGCAAGCGAGGTCGCCGAGCTGCTCGAGACGAGCGTCGCCTCGGTCAACAGCGCCCTGCAGCGAGCAAGGGCCACGCTGGAGCAGACCGACCTGAGCCCCGAGTCGTCCTTCGACGAGCCTGACCGCGAGCTGCTCGAGCGCTACGTCGCCGCCTTCGAGGCCTACGACCTCGATGCGCTGACCTCGCTGATCCACGAGGACGCGACGCAGTCGATGCCGCCGTTCGACCTCTGGCTCTCGGGCCGCGACGACATCTTCACGTGGTGGTACGGCCCGGGGATCGGCTGCAAGGGCTCGCGCGTGCTCCCCACGATCGGCGCGAACGGGTCGCCCGCCTTCGGTCAGTACAAGCCGAGCGAGTCGGGCGAAGGCTACGAGCCGTGGGCCTTGCAGGTGCTCGAGCTCTCAGGCGACCGGATCGTCGAGTTGAGCTTCTTCCTCGACACCGGGACCCTGTTCCCGCTCTTCGGGCTGCCGGCCCGGCTCGACGCGTAGCACCGCCGCGAGGCCCGTGAGCTCGATCAGGCAGCGCAGCTCGGCGGAGACATGGCGCAGCCGCAGCTCGAACCCTGCCTGGCGTGCGGCGAGCTGGAGTCGCGCCAGCGCGTCGACGGCGGCCACGTCGGCACGTAGCGCGCGGACGTCGCAGGGGAACTTCTCCATCGCGAGACAAGACGGTCTGACTACCCCGAAGTCATCGCGAGAACGATGATTTTTGCGATCGTTGGTCGTCTCAGTAGCCTGAGAGACCAATGAATTTGGACCGCCGCACCCGCTGGCTCGCGCTCTACGTCCTCTGCCTGGGCGACCTGATGATCGTGCTCGACGCGACGATCGTGAACGTCGCGCTGCCCTCGATCCGAGCCGACCTCGGCTTCACCGAGGAGTCGCTCGCCTGGGTCGTGAACGCGTACCTGCTGACCTTCGGCGGCTTCCTGCTGCTCGGCGGCCGGCTCGGCGACCTGTTCGGGCACCGCCGCATCTTCCTGGGCGGGATCGCGCTCTTCACGCTCGCCTCGCTGGCCTGCGGCCTCTCGACCTCGCAGCACCTGCTGATCGCCGCACGGTCGGTGCAGGGCCTCGGCGGCGCCGTCGTCTCGGCGGTCGCTCTCTCTCTGCTCCTGCTGCTCTTCCAGGAGCCGGCCGAACGGACGAAGGCGATGGGCTTCTTCGGGTTCGTGATGGCCGGCGGCGGCAGCATCGGCGTGCTCCTTGGAGGCGTGCTCACGGATGTGCTCAGCTGGCACTGGATCTTCCTCGTCAACATCCCGGTCGGGATCGCGGTCTTCGCGCTCTCCCTGCCGCTGCTGCCGGTCGACGGTGGGCGCGAGCGGGCGCGCGGCCCGGTCGACGTGGCCGGTGCGGTGACGGTGACCGCCGCCCTGATCGTCGCGGTCTACGCGATCGTCAACGGCAACGGCAACGGTTGGCTCTCGGCCGAGACGCTCGGCCTGCTTGCCGTTGCTGTGGTGCTGCTCGGCGTCTTCGTCACGATCGAGTCACGCGCTACGGCCCCGCTCGTGCCTCTGCGGCTCTTCCGCAAGCGCAACGTCTCGGTCGCCAACGGCGTCGGCCTCCTCTGGGCGGCCGGAATGTTCGCGTGGTTCTTCTTCGCGGCGCAGTACCTCGGGCTCGTGCTCGGTTACGACCCGTTGCACGTGGGGCTCGCGTTCCTGCCGGCGAACATCATCATGGGCGCCTTCTCGCTCGGGCTCTCGGCGCGGATCGTGATGCGCTTCGGCACCAGGCTGCCGATCGGGGTCGGGATGGCGCTCGTCTCGCTCGGGTTGCTGCTGTTCGCGCGCGCGCCCGTGGACGGGACCTTCTGGCTCGACGTGCTGCCGACGATGATCGTGCTCGGCATCGGCGTCGGGATGGCGATGAACCCGGTGCTGATCGCGGCCATGAGCGACGTCGAGCCGAGCGAGTCCGGCCTCGCCTCCGGTGTCACCAACACCGCCTTCATGATGGGTGGCGCGCTCGGCCTGGCCGTGCTCGCGAGCCTCGCCGCATGGCGAACCGGCAGCGTCGCGACAACGTCAGAGGCGGCGGCGTTGAACAGCGGCTACCACCTTGCGTTCCTCGTCGGCGCCGTCTTCGCCGCCCTCGCGTCGGTGCTCGCCGTCGTGCTGCTGCGCGAGCGCTCGATGCAACCGCACGTTGAAACCGAACCGGCTTCCGCGTTCGAATAGCCTCATAGCATGCGAGCGCTCGTCAAGGAGACCCGCGAGGTTGCGCAGGGCACGCTGCTCGTCCTCTTCGACCTGCAGGGTGAGGAAGTCGACTTTCGCCCGGGCCAGTACTTCTGGGTCGAGCTGCCGAACCGTGGCTACGAGGACGAGAAGGGGCTGCGCCGGCACATCTCCGTCGTCACCTCGCCGACCGAGCGCGGCGTGCTCGGCCTCTGCACGCGCCTGCGCGACACGGCCTTCAAGAAGACGCTCGCCGAGCTGAAGGTCGGTGACGAGGTCGACGTCGAGCCGCCGAAGGGCGACTACGTCCTGCCCGAGGACACGAGCCGCCCGTACGTGTTCGTCGCCGGCGGGATCGGGATCACGGTCTTCCGCTCGATGCTGCGCTACATCGCGGACACCGGCGAGCCTTATCGCGTGACGCTCGTCTACTCGAACCGCGACCTCGCCTCGACGCCGTTCCTCGACGAGCTGCAGGAGCTGGAGAAGACGATCCCCGACTTCCGGCTCGTGCTGACGATGACCCAGGACGAGGGCTGGGAGGGCGAGAGCCGCTACGTCAGCGCAGACCTGCTGCGCGACCACCTCGACGGCGAGCTCGCCGACCAGACGTACCTCGTGGCCGGGCCGCCGGCGATGGTCGAGTCGGTCGTCGAACAGCTGAGCTCCGCCGGCGTGCCGGAGGAGCAGGTGCTCCCCGACAGCTTCAGCGGCTACTGAGCCAGCAGGTCGTGGTCGAGCGCGTACCGCACGAGCTCGGCGCGAGTGGTGAGGCCGAGCTTCCGCATCACGTGAGCGCGATGGGCCTCCGCCGTCCGGACCGAGATCACGAGCTGCCTCGCGATCTCCTGGTTCGTGTGCCCGAGCGCGAGTAACCGCAGGACCTCGCGCTCGCGGTCGCTGAGCGGATCGTCGTCGGCCTGCCTTAGCGTCTCCGACTCCGCGGCCACCAGGCGCGCGCCGAGCTCCGGATTGACGTAGCGGCCACCGCCCGCCACCTCTCGCACGGCGGCGACAACCTCGCTCTCGGCGGCGTCTTCGAGCAGGTAGCCGTGCGCGCCCGCCGCAAAGGAGTCCCGCACGGCCTGCGGGTCGTCCGGCCCTGCCAGCACGACTACCTTCGAGCCGTCGCTTTCCTGCAGGAGCGTCGGCAACACCGCGAGCGCTGCCTGCTCGAGCAGGATCACGTCGGGCTTCGTCGTCCCGGATTCGAGCAGGGCGTATCCGAGCGTCTCCGCCTCCACGACGGGCTCGATTCCGTCTGCCGCCTCGAGGGCAAGCCTCAGGCGTGAGCGGAGGCCCGGCTCCCCACCGGCGATCAGGACGCCTGTGCTCACTGGGCTTTCAAGAGATCGGCCGTCGTGCCGATCGCGATCAGCGGCCTGGCCGCAGGTCGTAGCCAGCGCAGGGTCGCGACGAGGCGATGAAGCGGCAGGCTCACGCAGCCGAGCGTCGGCCGGCCGGTCGAGACGTGAAGGAAGATCCCGGAGCCGCGCCCTGGGACGACAGGGTTGGTGTTGTAGGCGATCACGGCGAGGTGACGGTAGGCGGTCGGCGAGCGGGACATGTCCTCGCTGGTCGTCCGGAACGCCGGGCGCGAGCCGCAGCGGACGTGGCGGAAACGGTTGTAGTACGGCGAGGCAGGGTCTTCGACCCACCAGTCGCCGCACACCAGATGCCGGTAGGCGTAGTGAACGCCCGGGCTCGGGGCAAGGCCGTACATCGTGCGCAGGAACTCGAAGATGCCGGTCGGCGTGCGGCGGTCGCCCTCGCGCTTGGCCGGCGAGGTGCCGTTCCCGCCCAGCCACGCGGTCCAGGGGCCGGCGGCAGTACTCCAGCAGCCGGCGCGCTTCGTCCAGAGCCGGAGCGCACCCTGCGTCGAGCCGCGCGTGCGCGCCACGACCGTGACGAGCTGCGTCGCCGAGCCGGTTTCGAGCCGGCCGGCGAAGCTCGGCGCGCAGGCCGCGGCGCGCTCGTCGCGGGCCGACGCGGAGGCGGCAACGGCCAGCGCGACGAGGGTGAGAGCGAGCAGCCTCATCGTGTGCAGACTACGGACGATGGCCGCGCTTTTGCTCGTCGTGCTCGCGCTCCAGGCACCGCCCTTCTCGCACTCGGTCTCGCGTGTCTCGGCGGCGGACCTGCCGCGCTCGTGGCATGCCGGCTGCCCGGTCGCGCCTGCCTCGCTGCGGAAGCTGAGCCTCCGCTACTGGGGCTACGACCGCCGGTCGCACATCGGCGCGCTGGTCGTCAACGCCCGCGCCGTGAGCCCGCTGACCCGCGTCTTTTCCCGGCTCTACGCAGCGCGCTTCCCGCTGCGGCGCCTGCGCCCGATCGACGCCTACGGCGCCAGCGACGAGCGTTCCCTCGACGCCGACAACACGGCGGCGTTCAACTGCCGCTACGCCGTCGCGCCCGGGCCGAAGCGCTGGTCGGTGCACGCCTACGGGCTGGCCGTGGACGTGAACCCGGTCGAGAACCCGTATCTCGAAGGCGGTCGTGTCCACCCTCGGGCCGGGCGCGCGCACCTCGACCGCTCTCGCTACCGGCCGGGCATGGCCGTCCGCGGCGGGCTGCTGGTGCGGGCGTTCGCGGCCGTCGGCTGGCAATGGGGCGGTCGCTGGAGTGGCTCCCCCGACTACCAGCACTTCTCGGCGACCGGCGGCTAGCGGACTTCCGCGCCCGAGTCGAGGCCGCGCAACAGGCCCACTGCGATCCCGCGGAGCGTTTCCTTGCCGTAGGAGTGGCTACCGTCCTGGAAGGTCAGGATCGCGACCGAGACGCGCTCGTCGCCGTGGGTCAGGAGCGCGACCTGGTGGTCGACCCAGCCGGTGCCAGAGCCCCAGCCGCCCTTGAAGTAGAGTCGCCAGCCGGCCGGCCGGACGCGGGCGATGCCCCAGCGCTGCGCCGGTGTGACCGTGTTCAGCAGCTTCATGGCGTACGCGCGGTGGCGCGGCGCGAGCAGCGAGTCGATCCGCATGAAGTAGCGCGCCTGGTCAGCTGCGTCGATGCGGCTCAGGCCCCAGATGCCGGTCGCGGGCGTGAAGCGGCGCATGCCGGCGCGCTGCGCGAGACCGCGCAGGCGTGTGGCGCCGACGATCGCGAGCACGCGCCCGGCCGCGGCGTTGTCGGAGCGGCGGATCATCGGCGTGAGCAGCGCGCGGTCCTGCGGCCCGAGGCCGCGCGCCCGAACTGAAGGGAGGTCGAGGTAGGCCACGAGCAACATCGCCTTGAGCACGCTCGCCGAAGGAAAGATCCGGGTGGCATGCCAGCCCCAGTGCCGGGTCGGCGTGCGGACGGCGAAGGCGATCGTCCCGTGGCGATGTGACGCGTAGGCGATCGCCGCGTCCATCGACGGCTGCCACTGCTGCCCCGCGGCCGACGCGCTCGAGGCGACCGCCAGGGCGGCGAGGACGGCGACGGCCTTCACGCGGCGAGCCGGCCGAGGACGGTGCCGAAGAGCAGGTGCCGCCAGGTCGCCTGCGCGAACGCCCGCGGGTTGGTCAGAAGCGGCGGGATGCCCGGCTCGCCGCGCGCCGGGTGATGGCGGTCGATCAGCGCGCAGAGCGGGTACAGCGCCGTGTGCTCGGCGAGCGCCATCGCCACCGCGAGCCTGCGTGGAGGGACGGCGACGTGGCGGCGCAGCTCGTCGAACGCGAGCCCGAAGACGGCCCCATTTGCCGCGTGCAGCGCGAAGCCCGCGAGCCGCCAGCCCGGCCCGCGCGTGACCGCCTTTCCGAGCACCGCGACATCGGAGTAGTCGCAGCGCAGCAACCGCTGGTCGAGGGGCTCGGCGAGCCCCCACACGGTCGCGGCCACGGCGCCCGCCGCGGCGGAACGGAGCCGCCGCTTCACTCGTCCAGCCCGCGCAGGAACGCTCCGCCGCCGACGATCCGGCTCGCTGCTTCGCCCGCCGCCTCGCGGAGCGCGCGGTCGGAGGTCACGAGCCACGCACCCGGGTAGCCCGGCGCCTCACGGATCAGCCAGTCGTCCGCGCTCTCGCCGCCCGTGCCGACGACTGTCGCTCGCTCGTCGAGCTGTTTCGTGCCGACCCCGGCCTCGGGCGCCTTGCCGTCGAAAACGAGCACGAGCTCGGCGTCGTGGCGGTCGGCCCACGCTCCCGCTCGCTCGACCAGCTCGTCGTCGGGAACGTTCGGCCACTGGGAGCGCTGCACGTTGCGTGCGTCTACGAGCACTGTGGTCATCCGTCGAGGGCTGCGCGCAGGGAGGCGACGTAGTCGCGCAGC